>Ga0115011_10000262_pt1 | contig 47406 bp, 48 predicted proteins | sample TroAtlMetagenome_2_FD_88705 | JGI IMG/M metagenome (GOLD analysis project Ga0115011, IMG submission 88705) | Marine eukaryotic phytoplankton communities from Atlantic Ocean - Tropical Atlantic ANT8 Metagenome | ecosystem: Environmental > Aquatic > Marine > Oceanic | place: Tropical Atlantic... | reverse complement strand
TGGCCGTGGTTCTTGGCCGCCGAACGGATCATGGCCGGCCCGCCGATGTCGATGTTCTCGATACAGGCCTCGAAGCCCGCGCCCGATTCAACGGTGGATTCGAAGGGATAGAGGTCGATCCAGGCGATATCGATCGGGCCGATGCCGTGCTGCTCCATCGCTGCGGCGTGGGCGGGGGCATTGCGGACCCCCAGCAGGCCCCCGTGCACCACCGGGTGCAGCGTCTTCACCCGGCCATCCATCATTTCGGGAAAGCCCGTCAGATCGGCGACGTCGCGCACCGGCAGGCCGGCCTTGTCGATCGCGGCCCGCGTGCCGCCCGTCGAGACCAGCTCCACGCCCAGGGCGTTGAGCGCCTGCGCGACCTCGACCAGCCCGGCCTTGTCGGACAGGGAGATCAGCGCCCGCACGGGGCGAACGGCATCGGGGGCGGGCGGAAAGTCGGGTGCGGCGGGCATGGCGGGGCTCGGTCTGGAGGGGCGCGGGGAGGGCAGCGGAATGGTCGCGCGTCTAGCATCCCCGTCGGCGATGGTCACGCCCGCCCTGGGCCCTCGAGCCCGAAAGCAGCCTCAGCGCGCCTCGCTGTCGGCCATCTGCTGCATATCGGCGGCCACCGCCTCGGGGCGGGGGGCAGTCCCGGCATGGCGGGTGTCCTGACGACGGGCCAGGGTCCAGACCTTGTCCTCGACGAAGCCCCTGCCGTCGAACGCCAGCACGGTCACGGTGATGGCGCGGTCGTCCCACTCGATCCGGTTGATGCTGGGCGGGACACCGCGCAGCCGGTGCGACAGGGTCCCGCACCCGACCGCATAGGATTTGTGGTCCCCCAGCTGGATCGGCAGGGCAAAGGGGACATGGACATGGCCGCTGAGCACCAGATCGACGCCGGCGTCGGCGAACAGCCGGGCGGCACGACGGCCGCGCTTCACATCGCCGGTGACGGGCGCGCCCTCCATTTCAATCAGGGGATGGTGGACGGCGACAATGCGCAGGGCCCCCACCGGCGCGCGCGACAGGGCCTGGGCGGCGCGGGCCGTCTGGTCCAGATCGATGACACCCTTGGACCAGTTGAGGCGGGCCTGCCACCCGCGAGCCGTGGTGATGCCGCGCACCATCAGGGCTGTGTCGGTCAAGCGGGCGCTGAACTGGTGGTCGTGCGCCGGGTGGCCGACCGCCTCCTCGAACGCCCCCCAGGGATTGAAGACCCGCGCCATCACGTCCCAGTAGGGCACATCGTGATTGCCGACCGTGACAAAGACCGGTGTCGGCAGGCTGTCGATCCAGCGGGCGGCGTCGAGGAATTCGGCGCGCGCACCCACCTGGGTGATGTCGCCGGTGATCAGGGTCAGATCGGGCCGGTCCTCGTGCAGAAGGTCGTGAACAGCCGCGACCGCCTCGGGGATCTCGCAGCCGAAATGAATGTCGGAAACCTGGACGATCCGCCCCATCAGACCTCCCCCTCCCGATCGGCTTCCGGCCGGGGGGCGGGGGCAAGGGCCCGGAAGGCCACCGCGTCAAAGACCACCTCTGCCTCGGAATCCAGAAGGGTGGGCTCCCCATCAATCACCGCCGGTATCCGGGATCGTGCGGAGACACCGGTATAGCGGGCGGGACGCGTGCGAACGGCCGGGTCATGGCGCCAGTCGTCGAACAGGGCATGGGCGGCCAGCCGAAAGGCCTCGGTGGCGCCGGCTGTCGTCATGGCCGCGGCCTCCAGGCCTGTTTCAGACCCGATCGCGCGCGAGATGGTCGGACTGATCAGGACGAGGGCCTCGGCGCGGGACGGGCGCGAGCCGTCGAGCGTGTACCGCAGGCGGCCGCTGAAGGCGCGGCGCAGGGCTCTCTGGCCATAGAGCCAGGCCAGCCGGAGCCGGCCGGTTCGCACAGCCTCCCGCGCCGGCGCCCAGAGTGCAGGGGCACCCAGAATCGCGGCGCAGAAGAACGGTCGGCTGTCGGCGCGGTCGATGACGCGGCCTCCGGCCACGGGCACCTCGGTCCCGGTTTCCAGCACGCGGCGCAGGGCGTCCTTCCAGTCCCCGGTCCCATAAAGGGCCTTGGGCAGCATGTTCATCGTGCCCCCGGGGAGGGGGGCGATCAGCGGACCCGTGGGCCCGGCGCGCGCCGCGATCGTTCCCGCGGTGCCGTCGCCCGCGAGGACGAGAATGGCGTCCGCCTCTACCGCGAAGGCCTGGTCGACCTGGGTGTCAAAGTCTTCCGGTGTGAGGGTGACGACCGAGGCCTCGACCGGGTAATCGGCGAGCAAGGCCTTCAGCGCCGCGGGCGCAGTGCTTCCGACACCCCCTGAAAGGGGATTCACGAGCACGACCAGCCTGCGCAACGGCACGGCCGCCGTCAGCGGACGCCCGGCTGCAGTCTCTTGAACAGTCAAGGTTTCCGCCATGGCCGCTCAAACGTGCTGAACCGCCATGGCGTTCCCGGAAGGCTGTGGAAGGCGAAGCCGTCAGGGCTTCTGCAGTTCCTCAACGGTGCGCTGGGCGCCGGCCTCAAGCGCATCACCCGTCTTCTCGGCGAGGGCGCCGGCGTCATCCGCCGCCGCGTCGGCGGCCTCGGGCGCCTGCCCGACAAGGCCCTTCGCGCCATCCACCGCTGTCGAGATCCAGCCGTCGATGACCGCCCCGCCCGCTGCCACGGACCCCTCCTTGATCCCGAGCGCCACCGTCAGGGCGCCGAAAACGGCCAGCAGCACCATGAGCAGCCCGAAGATGCCCGAGAGGCTGGCCCCCGAGCGCCGCTTGCTGCGGGCCCACACCGGGCTGGAGTGACCGTCATCGGCCATACGAGTGATCTGATTGAAACGCATACGCAAAACCCCCTGCCTTCGAAAGAGTCGGCGCCACAGAATGCCGCTGGCCCTGTCCTGCCGACCTTAATCCAGTCTTAATCACAGGGATAGTTCGGGGAACCGGGGCCATAATCCAGCGTTCTCACCCCGGGGGCGAACTGAAGGGAAAAGGGATTGACGATGAAGAAGGCAATTTTCGCCATTGCGGCGGCCGGTTTGCTGAGTGCGGCCTGCGCGAGCGACCCCTATGGCTATGGCGGCACCAATGAGGCGGTCCGGCAAGGCGCGATCGGCGCCGGCGTCGGCGCGGTCGCCGGTGCGATCATCGGGAACAATGTCGGCGACGGCAATGCCGGGACCGGTGCGGCCATCGGCGCCGCCGTGGGTGGCGCCGCGGGCGCGATCCGTGGCTCGGCCCAGGACCGTGCCAACCAGCGCCGCAACTACGACCAGCAGCGTGGCGCCTATTATTACTGCTATCCGGAAGGTGACTGCTACTGGGAAGACGGCACGCGCCGGAACCCGCCGCGGTACTGATCCTCGCCGGGATTCTGAAAGGAGGGCGGCCTTTCCATGCGGGAGGGCCGCCCTTTTTCTGTTAGGGTAGGAGCCGGACTGGCGGGGGAGCCCATATGTTCACATCATCGACGGTGCGTTTCATCGTGATCGCCGGGACGGCGGCGCTGGTTCTGGCCGGGTGCGGGAGCGCCCATCCCTTCGCGGACCGGAGCGATCTGGTGGCGGCACCCCAGGCCTGCACGGCGAAGCGGTTCGACATCTATTTCGGGGAGGGGCAGGCGCAACTGACCGCCCCCGCCCTCGAGGCCATCCGGCTGACAGCAGATCAGCTCAGGGGCTGCGAGATCCGCAAGGTGCAGGTGATCGGTCTGGCTTCGGCCACCGGATCGTCACCGGCCAACCAGACCCTGTCGGAGCGACGCGCGCTGGCGGTGACCGACGCGCTTGAAGCCGAGGGCTGGCCGCTGCCGGCCTTCGAGATCGCGGTCGCCGGAGACTCCGGCGCCACCACGGCCGATGGCCGCGCCGAGCCCCTGCGCCGCCGGACCGAGGTCATTGTGGACGCGGCCCCGCGCTGACTGCCGCGACCCGCCGTCGCAGGCCTGCCCTCCGGGGCGTGACCCGCCCGCCCTTCGCCGTCTAGAGTGGGGGCTGCTCGACTGTTGACGAGGGACCGGGTGAAGAGTTTGCGCCTACCGAAAGCTCTGCTCGCTGTCCTTTTCGGAGGTTGGCTGACTCTGACGGCCGCGGCCGCACAGGAGGCGCCGCCGACCGTGGGTCCGGCCTCGACCGAGCGGATTACCGCCGAACTTGTCTCCATGACCGCGAGCGCGACCCCGGGGTCGACGCTGATCCTGGCGGTACGACAGGACATCGCGCCGGGCTGGCACACCTACTGGCGCAATCCCGGGGATTCCGGCGGGGCCACCACCCTCCGCTGGACCCTGCCCGGGGGATGGGAGGCTGGTGACATCGTCTGGCCCCTGCCCGAGCGGCAGCCGCTCGCGGACCTGATGAACTATGGCTATTCGGACGTCGTCTATCTGCCGGTGCCGATCACGGTCCCGGCGGAGGCTGTGCCGGGCGAGGTGCTGGACCTGTCGGTCACCGCCCTGTTTCTGGTGTGCAGCGCCGAAATGTGTGTGCCGGACGAGCTGACGCTCGGCCTGCGCCTGCCGGTGGGCGCCGCCGACCGGACCCCGCTGGAAACCCGGCATGCCGACGCCATTCAGGCGGTGCTTGAGTCGTCGCCCCGGCCGGCGGGCCTGACAGCCCGGGTCGCGCGCGCGAGGGACGGGAGCCTGACCCTGGCGGTGACCGGCGAGGCCGTTCGGGGACCGGAGGGTCCGGGGCAGGTCTATTTCTTCCCGTTCGAGGCCGGGGTCATCGACCATGCCGCGCCCCAGACCGGCACCTGGGGGCCGCAGGGGCTGAGCCTGACGCTGGCGCCCGGCGGCAAGGTTCGGGCAGGCGGGCTGGCCGGGCCGGTGGCCGGCGTCATCACCACGGGCGCGGGGGCGTTCGAGATCGTCGCCGAGCCGGGCGCGCTTCCCGACGGGGTCAGCGGAGGTGGCAGGCTGGCGACCGCCGGGGACGCTGCCGGGGAGACATTCGAGGTCGCGACCCTGATCCAGGCCGCCCTTCTGGCGCTGGTCGGCGGCCTGATCCTGAACCTGATGCCCTGCGTCTTCCCGGTGCTGGCGATGAAGGCGGCGGCCCTCGCGCGAGCGGCGCATGCGCCCCGCGAGGCCCGGCGGGACGGCCTGATGTTCCTCGCCGGTGTGCTCGTGACCTTCCTGCTGCTGGCCGGGCTGATGCTGGGCCTGAGGGCAGCGGGCGAGTCGATCGGCTGGGGCTTTCAGTTGCAGAGCCCGGTCGTGGTGCTGGCCCTGTCGCTGCTGACGCTGGCGGTCGGGCTGAACCTGTCGGGCGTCTATCACATCGGCCAGTCCCTGCAGGCCGTGGGCGAGACGCGGCTGTCGCGCCTGCCCGGCGGGACAGGCGCCTTCTTCACCGGGGTGCTGGCGGTGGCGGTGGCTGCGCCGTGTACCGCCCCCTTCATGGCGGCGGCGCTGGGTGCGGCGCTGGTGATGCCGGGGGGTGCGGCCCTGATCGTCTTCCTGATGCTGGGGCTGGGACTGGCCCTTCCGTTCGTGGCCGTCGCCTTCAGCCCGGCCCTGCTGGCACGCCTGCCCCGGCCGGGGCCGTGGATGGACCGGATGAAGGGCCTGCTGGCCTTTCCCATGTATGGGACGGCCCTCTGGCTGGCCTGGGTGGCGGCCCGGCAGGCAGGCAGCGAGGTTCTGGCGCTGGGCCTGATCGCCGGGCTGATGCTGGCCCTCGCCCTGTGGGTGTGGGGCGCTCGACAGGCCGGGGCCGGACGCTGGACCCTGATCCTCGGCGCCCTGTCGCTGATCGGCACGGTGGCGGCGCTGGTGCTCGTCAGCCGGATCGAGCCGGGCTCACCGACGACGGTTACCGAATCGGCGGTCACCGGGCCGGAGGCCGGGGTCTGGTCGGCAGACGCGGTCGCAGCGGCGCGGGCCGAGGACCGCCCCGTGCTGGTGAATTTCACCGCCGACTGGTGCGTGACCTGCAAGATCAATGAGCGGTTGGCGTTGTCGTCCGGTCAGGTTCGTGCCGCACTGGATGAGACGAACGCCGCCTATCTGGTCGGCGACTGGACGGTGCGCGACCCGGCCATCACGCGAGAGCTGGAGCGCCACGGGCGGTCGGGTGTTCCGCTGTATCTGCTGTATGCCCCCGCATCGGAGAGGCCGCGTGTCTTGCCGCAACTGCTGACGCCGGGACTGGTCGCGGAGGCGATCCGCGACGCCGGCTCTTGAGGGTCTGACGTCCTGCCCACACTGAACGGAGAGACTGTGATGATCATCCGACTGCTGGCCACCGGCGCCACCCTGGCCTTGCTGGCCGCCTGTAGCCCCGCGACCGAGGCGCCCGCGACCGGGTCGACGGAGACCGCCGAGGCCTCGGCCGCGGACCTGGCGCCCGCCTTCACCCTGGTCGATGCCGAGGGGGTGGAGCGCAGCCTGGCCGACTTCCGGGGCCGGACGGTGGTTCTGGAGTGGACCAATGAGGGCTGCCCCTATGTCCAGAAGCACTATTCGTCCGGGAATATGCAGGCCCTCCAGCGCGAGGCGACCGGCGACGGCGTGGTGTGGCTGACGATCATTTCATCGGCGCCCGGCACCCAGGGCTTTGTCGAAGGTGACGCCGCGCGCGAATGGCAGGCGCGCAATGAGGCCGCCGCCACCCATCTGCTGCTGGACCCCGAGGGCACGGTCGGTCGTCTGTATGATGCCAGGACCACGCCGGACATGCGGATCATCGATCCGGAGGGGCGGCTGGTCTATGTGGGCGGGATTGATGATCGCCCGACCAACAAGGTCGAGGACATCGAGGGCGCGACCAACCATGTGACGATGGCGCTGGCCGACATGGAGGCCGGGCGCCCGGTCGCGACGCCGTTCGCCACACCCTATGGCTGCTCGATCAAATATGCGGACGAGCAGGAGGGGGCGTAGACGTCTCTCATTCCGGGAGCGGGATTATTCCGGAAAGGTCTGGGCCGGGCTGGTGATGACGGCGATGTTGTCGTCGAACAGATGCACCAGTTCGGCCAGGGCCAGGTCGCGGGCGCCGGGGGTGTCAGCCGCTTCCATATCGGCGAGGCGGACCGGAAGATCCTCGGACAGGCCGCGCAGGATGCAGGTCATGTCACCCTCGCTCTCGCGGGACTTGAGGATCAGATGGCCCTGCAGGTTCAGGTCGCCGAGCGCCGAGGCCTCGGTACGGAAGTTCAGCCACTCGGGGCCGGTGAGGAAGCCGGGTGCATGAATGGCCCCGGTGGCGGCCCAGCCCTCGGCCACGCCCTTGAGCCGGCCGGACCGGGAGACGATGTCCATGAACAGGGGCTCGGACGCCAGACCGGTGAGGTCGGCCGGCAGGGTCGCGGGGTCGAGCGAGGCGGCCAGCGCCACATCGGGGTTGGCGAGCATCAGGGCGGTTGCGAGGGCCAGTCCGCAGGACATGGGAACCTTTCCGGGCGCCAGAGCGCCCTTCAATGACATCGATCGTCGGATCGCTTCCCGAATCGGGGCGACCTTGGGGATTGCACCGGTTTACGCCCCAGCCGTAAACGAGCCCTTGACGTCCACCCCCTGACCCGGAGTCGCCCATGTCCATCGCCCTGCCCGCACACGATCCGAAACGCCGGGCCGAGGCCTGGGCCCGGTTTGACGCGGTGGCGGACCGCGACCGGGATGTGCGGATCCCGGAGCTTCTCGACCGGGAGACCGGACGGGTTGAGCGATTGACCCTCGCCGTGTCCGGCCTGACGCTCGACCTGTCGCGACAGGCCTTTGCCGCAGAGGGGCTGGAGGCCTGTCTGGGGCTGGCCGAGGCCTGCGACGTCGGGGACTGGAAGCGGGCCCTGTTCAACGGGGCCGCGGTCAATGCCACCGAGGGCCGGGCGGTACTGCACCCCGCGCTGCGGGCCCCGGACGGGGCGCATTTCGAGGCGCTGGGTGAGCCGGTTTCACGCGAGGTGGAGCAGGTGCGCGACCAGATGGTGGCCTATGCGGAGGCGATCCGTGCCGGGGACGAGGTTGGCGCGACGGGCGATCGGTTCCGGGCCGTGGTGCACATCGGGATCGGCGGGTCGGATCTGGGGCCGCGGCTGGTGTGGGATGCGCTGAGGCCCCTCGACCCCGCCCTCGACGTCCGGTTCGTGGCCAATATCGACCCGCGCGAAATGGCCGAGGCCCTGACCGGGCTGGACCCCGCGTCGACGCTGGTGATCATCGTCTCCAAGACCTTCACCACCCAGGAGACCCTGGCCAATGCCGTACTGGCCCGGGACTGGCTGGCGGCAGCGCTGCCGGAGGACGGTCTGCGGCGGCATCTGGTCGGGGTATCAGCGGCTCCGGACAGGGCCGAGCAATTCGGCTGTGGCCGGGTGTTCGGATTTTCGGACTGGGTTGGGGGCCGCTATTCCCTGTGGTCGGCGGTCAGCCTGTCGTGCGTGATCGGTCTGGGCGGCGAGGCCTTCCGCGGCCTGCTGGCCGGAGCGAGCGCGATGGACCGGCATTTCCTCGAAACGCCGCTGGCCTACAATGCACCGGTGCTGATGGCCCTGGCCCAGGTCTATAATGTCGAGGGGCTGAAGCGGCGGGCGCGAACCGTGGCTCCCTACGCCCACGGTCTGAGGAGACTGCCGGCCTTTCTTCAGCAGCTGGAGATGGAGTCGAACGGCAAGGGGGTAACCCGCGACGGGTCGGCGGCGACGCGCGGCACCGGGCCGGTGGTGTTCGGGGAGCCCGGCACCAACGGCCAGCACGCCTTCTTCCAGCAGTTGCATCAGGGACCCGAAGTGGTGCCCGCCGAGTTTGTGGTGGTGAAGCAGACCCTGGAGGGCCGGGACGGCGCGCCGCTCTGGTCCAACGCCCTCGCCCAGGCCGAGGCCCTGATGCAGGGCCGGTCAATCGAGGCGGCGCGGGCCGACATGATCGATCAGGGGATGGACCGGGACACCGCCGAACGGCTGGCCCCGCACCGGGCGTTTCCGGGTAACCGGCCCTCGACCACGATCCTGATGGAGCGCCTGACACCGGAGACCCTGGGGGCCCTGCTGGCCCTTTATGAGCACAAGACCTTCGTCGAGGGCGTGATCTGGGACATCAACAGCTTTGACCAGTGGGGAGTCGAACTGGGCAAGGTGCTGGCGAAACGGGTTCTTGCGGCCGCGCATGAAGGACGGGCCCCGGAGATCCGGGACCCGTCGACGCGGTCATTGTTTGGCCGGCTGGTCTAAACCCTACCAGCGGCGGTCGTAGCGGTAGTCGCGTCGGTCATCCCGACGGTCCCAGCGGCGATCCCGGCGGTCATCGCGGCGGTCGTAGCGGTCATCGCGGCGGTCCCGGCCGTAGTAGCGGGGGTCACGACTGTTGATGCCGTGCTCGCGCTCCCAATGGCCGCGGTTCCGGTAGCAGCGCCCGCCGCGGTAGTAGTTGCAGTCATTGTCGCTGCCGGCCGTCGCCCCGATGGCGGCCCCCGCCATGGCGCCGCCGAGAATATAGTCCCCGTCGCCGTTACCGATGATGGCCCCGGCCACGGCGCCGACAGCGGCGCCCAGCAGGATGTCCTCGCCGCTCGTGGACCGGTCGCGGTCCGGATAGCGGTCATAGCGATAGCTCTGGGCCGAGGCCGGGCCGGCGACCACCAGGCCGAACGCGAGGGCGCCGGCGGTCAGGGCGCCGGTGAGCGCCGCGGCCGGCGGCATCTGTGCGGTGAGGGTGCGGGCTTTCGGGCGGGTCATGGCGGGCCTTCCTTTCGTGGAGGATCGGATCGGATGTGGGGCCAGCATCGGTGCGGGGACCTGAACCCGCCGGGAGAGGCCCGTTCATCTGCCGTTCATCGTGACTCTCGCGGACTTGTCCGGGACCGTCGTTCGGCGCAGTCTGGCCCATGATGTCTGGCCTTGTCCTCCGCCCTCTCCTGTCGCTGCATCGGCTGACGCTTCGCGTGGTCTTGCCGTTCGCGGTGCTGGTCGGAACGTTGATGGTGGCCGGGATGGTGGCCGCCCAGGACGCGCCGCCACCCCCTCCGCCGCCTCCGCCGACGGGCGCCGCGCCGACGGACGTGCGCGTCTCCAGCGCCGATGCACAGGCCCGGGCGACCCTGGACGCCGCCATCGGGGCCCGGGATGCCGGCGATCTGGAGTCTGCCGAGTCCGGCTTCGTCGCGGCTGCCGCCGCCTATTCCTCCCTGGGCCGGCCGGAGGAGGCGTCTGATGCCTGGATCGAGGTCGCCCGCCTGCGTCTGTCCACCGACCGGCCCGACGGCGCGGAAGAGGCCCTGGCCCGCGCGGTGTCGGTGATCGAGGAGGCCCGGGGCGACCGGGATCCGGCCCTCGTCCGGCCGCTGCAGATCCAGGGCCGGCTGTTCTATATCCAGGGCCGGTACGAGGCGGCCCTGACCAATATCGGCCGGGCCCGGGGCCTGCTGGAGGGCCGGTCGGATCCCGCCCTGGTGGCCGAGCTTCTGTTCGAGGAAGGCCGGGCGCTGGACGCCCTCGGCCGGTTCGCCGAGGCCGAGACGGCGGCCCGCGTCGGGCTGGGGCTGCGGATGGACCTGCTGGGACCGGACGACCCGCTGACCGCCGACACCCTGAACCAGCTGGCCAATGCCCTTATGGCCCAGGGCCGGTTCGCCGAGGCCGAGCCGATCTTTCGCCGGGCGCTGGGCATTTATGAGGTCGCCTATGGCCGGGACAGCGACACGGTGGCGCTGGTGCTCAGCAATCTGGGCAATGTGCTGCGCCGCACCGGGCGGATGGATCAGGCGGGGGCTGCCTATGCCCGGGCGGTGGGCATCGCCGAGGGGGTCGACGACCCCTTCCTGCTGGCCCAGCTGCTGAACAACTACGGCTGGTACCTGCATCTGACCGACCGCGACCTGGAGGCCCAGCCGGTGTTCGAACGGGTGCTCGCGCTGGCCGTCGAGCTGGCCGGGCCCGGGCACCCCTTTACCGGCATCGCCCGCGCCAACCTGGCCATCACCCTGTCCGGGCAGGGCCGCCACGCCGAAGCCCTGCCGCTGTTTGCCGAGGCGCTGGCGGTGCTGGAGCCCGGGCTGGGCGCCGACAGCCCGGATCTGGTCACCACGCTCGAGGGGCGGGCGCTGGCGCTGGCGGAGACCGGGGCGGACGACGAGGCCGAGGCCCTCTACCACCGCTCGCGGGCCATTGCGGCCGCACGACTGGCGCCGGGGCATCCGGAGTCGGTCCGGCTGGCCGGCAACATGGCCGAGTTCCTGATGGACCGGGGCCGGCCGGAGGAGGCGCTGGCCGTGATCCGTCCGGCCCGGCGGGACCTGTTCACACGCAGCGGCATGGCGCTGGAAGGCGGCGACCCCCTGCGCCGGGCCGCGCCCCTGTTCGCCCGGCAGGTCCGGGCCAGCTGGGACCGGGCGGACCAGCTGGCCGACGCCGCCTCCCGCTAGAATTTTCTCCCGATCCGCGGCCCGGACCCCTTGACGGGCCGGGGGCGCCCCCCCTACCTGCAGGCCGCATTAGCACTCTCGCCCTGCGGCTGCCAAAGCCGGGGCGGGAGACCATTCCAAAGGGAGATACATCAGATGGCGTTTCGTCCTCTCGGCGACCGCGTGCTGGTCAAGCGCGTGGAAGAAGAATCCAAGACCAAGGGCGGGATCATCATCCCCGACACCGCCAAGGAAAAGCCCCAGGAGGGCGAGGTCGTCGCCGTGGGCCCCGGCGCCCGTGACGACAGCGGCAAGGTCAATGCGCTCGAGCTGAAGGCCGGCGACCGCATCCTGTTCGGCAAATGGTCGGGCACCGAGGTCAAGATCGACGGCGAAGACCTGATCATCATGAAGGAATCGGACGTCCTGGGCGTGCTGTCGTAAGCACCCAACGCCTGATTTCACGCACACAAACAGATAGATAGGGAGCTGCCGCACATGGCCGCCAGAATCGTACAGTTCAACACCGACGCCCGCGACAAGATGCTGCGCGGGGTCAACATCCTCGCCAATGCGGTGAAGGTCACCCTGGGGCCCAAGGGCCGCAATGTCGTCATCCAGAAGTCGTTCGGCGCCCCGCGCTCGACCAAGGACGGCGTCTCGGTCGCCAAGGAAATCGAGCTGGAAGACGCCTTCGAGAACATGGGCGCCCAGATGATCCGCGAGGTCGCCTCCAAGACCAACGACAAGGCCGGTGACGGCACCACCACGGCCACCGTCCTGGCCCAGTCGATCGTCCAGGAAGGCCTGAAGTCGGTCGCCGCCGGCATGAACCCGATGGATCTGAAGCGCGGCATCGACAAGGCCGTCGCCGCCGTGCTGGCCGAGGTCAAGGCCAACGCCAAGAAGGTCTCGGCCAATTCGGAAATCGCCCAGGTCGGCACCATCTCGGCCAATGGCGACACCGAGGTCGGCGAGATGATCGCCAAGGCCATGGACAAGGTCGGCAATGAAGGCGTCATCACGGTTGAGGAGGCCAAGACCGCCGAAACCGAGCTGGACGTCGTCGAAGGCATGCAGTTCGACCGCGGCTACCTGTCGCCCTATTTCATCACCAATGCCGACAAGATGGAGGCCGACCTCGAGGAGCCGCTGATCCTGCTCCACGAGAAGAAGCTGTCCAGCCTGCAGGCCATGCTGCCGATCCTGGAAGCCGTGGTCCAAAGCGGCCGTCCGCTGGTGATCATCGCCGAGGACATCGAGGGCGAGGCCCTGGCCACCCTGGTGGTCAACAAGCTGCGCGGCGGCCTGCGCGTCGCCGCCGTCAAGGCGCCCGGCTTCGGCGATCGTCGCAAGGCCATGCTGGAGGACATCGCCGTCCTGACCGGCGGCCAGGTGATCTCGGAAGACCTGGGCATCAAGCTGGAAAACGTCACCCTGGACATGCTGGGCCGCGCCAAGAAGGTCACCATCACCAAGGACGACACCACCATCGTCGACGGCGTGGGTGAGAAGGCCGCCATCGAGGCCCGCATCGCCCAGATCAAGCGCCAGATCGAGGACACCACCTCGGACTACGACAAGGAGAAGCTGCAGGAACGTCTGGCCAAGCTGGCCGGCGGCGTCGCGGTCATCCGCGTCGGCGGCTCGACCGAGGTCGAGGTCAAGGAAAAGAAGGACCGCGTCGACGACGCCCTGAACGCCACCCGCGCCGCGGTGGAAGAAGGCATCGTGCCCGGCGGCGGTATCGCCCTGCTGAAGGCCACCAAGGCGCTCGAAGGCCTGACCGGCGACAACGCCGACCAGACCGCCGGCATCGCCATCATCCGCCGCGCCATCCAGGCCCCGATCCGTCAGATCTCGGAAAACGCCGGGGTCGAAGGCTCGATCGTGGTCGGCAAGGTGCTGGAGAACAAGGACGCCTCGTTCGGCTTCAACGCCCAGACCGAGGAGTATGGTGACCTGGTGAAGATGGGCGTCATCGACCCCGCCAAGGTGGTCCGCACCGCCCTGCAGGACGCGGCCTCGGTCGCCGGCATCCTGATCACCACCGAAGCCGCCGTGGCGGACGCCCCCAAGAAGGCCCCGGCCGGCGGCGCCCCCGACATGGGCGGCATGGGCGGCATGGGCGGCATGGACTTTTAAGTCCGTCATCCCGGCCAACGAGGGGGGCGCCTCAGCGCCTCCCGAGGCCGAGCCGGGACAGAAGAGGCGCTCCGGGAGACCGGGGCGCCTTTTTTTATTTGCTACGAAGGGCTTTAGCCAGAAGAAGGAGGGTCATGACACGAACAGGAAATCGGCTCGAGTACGGGCACTACGCAAGCATTTTTTCAGCGCTCCTCAGAGGAGACCCCGCTCGAGATGGCGTGTGGCATCGGAAGGCCGAGCGCCTTCATGCATTGGGGGTCAACGACCAGCTAGTCGAGGTCATGACCCGCGCTATCCATGTCGCACAGGCTTACGAAGGGTCTGACGCCGCCCATCAACTCACGCATGGCTTCGGCAGACGTTTGAAGTTCATCTGGCTTTCCATGCGCTCCCTAATCAGCGTCTGCCCCCCGGACAGAACAAAGCCCATGTCTAGCGATGAAGTGGAGAAAACAGCGCGCGACCTCAACGTCATTTATATCAACATTCGCGGATGCTTGGATAATCTCGCTTGGGCGTTGCCCAGCGTGCTAAACCATGGGGGCCCGATCCAGCCTATGGCGGTGGACCTATTCAGCTCAAAATATCTCACGGGAATAGGTGGAGATGCGCTCGATCCGGTTGTTGAGCCATACCGAGCATGGGCGAAGGAAATTTCGACACGCCGAAACCCCGCCGCTCATCGGATTCCTCTCTCAGTTCCGCCGTCGATTCTAGACCGGACGACAAGCGGCGACTTCCAGCGAGCTTACCAAATATTCCAAGAGGCTCAGGCGACTGCGTTCGCTGCATGCCGTCCGGGCCACTATCCAGAAGCTGAATTCGCCGCCGCGAGAGCGGCATTCGAAGCTACTGAATCCATTGGCGTATTTGTGCCCGTATTTGTTCACCATCCAGCTGACGGGCATACGCCGATCTATCCAACGGTGCCGACTGATGTGGGCCAGCTCCTTGAACTCTCAACATCCATAATCGAAGAGCTGAGGTTGCTGGCCGTAGCGTGATGCGCTACAAGCGGTGTGGTCCAAGGCCAGAAGCGCTAAGGCGCAAGCCGGTCGCAATGCTGGGCCCCCCGACTTCTCGAGGATACCGCGATGACGGCCCCGACGCACGCACACGACTATACCGCCTTCGCCGAGCCCCTGGCCCATCCGGGCGAGCATCTGCGCGAGGACTTCCTGCCCGACTATGGCCTGACGCCCGGCGCCCTGGCCCGCGCCATGGGGCTGAAGGACCGGACGCGGATCGAGCGGCTGGTGCGCGAGCAACAGCCGGTCACCTCGGACACCGCCCTGCGCCTCGCGCGGGTGTTCGGCACCACGGCCGAATTCTGGATGAACCTCCAGACCCAGCACGACCTGTCAAAGGCGGCGATTGCGGCGCGGGATGAGTTGGCGAGGATTTTGCCGTTGCGGGCGGCGTGAGGGGCCGATTACCTAGAATGGAAACGAAATCGCCGTCCGCCCTCGTCGAAACAGTAGTCGAGGAAGTCTTCCGGCTGCAAGGCAAAGGACTAATAGAAATCAAGGAGATGACGGGCGGGAGCTTCTTCCTTCCACCGAGTTTGCCTGCGCCCGAAGGGCGTTCGATATGGATAACGCCGGACGGACTTCGAGCAGTTCATCTGCTTGGAAACTGGTGGAAGACGAGCTCCGACGTTGGTCGCCGCACAACGACGGGGGAGGCCCACAAGGCTGCGGCGCGGGCGATCGGGAAGGTTCTGGCGACGTTTAGTCGTGAGACCCTGACCGAGGCCTTGGCTCCTAGAGAGCTTCGCAAACGCATTGAGGATGAGATCGCCCCGCTCGTTGACGACACCGAGCATTTTTTCCGCATCCATCTCTTCCGGCATTTCAAGACCGATACGCTGCTAATTGGTCCGGTCCGTCTTGAAACAGGTGACGCTTGGCGGGCGAGGATCGCCGCTCAAGGGTCTGGCGATCAACTCGACCCTTCGCACTGGGATGGGCTTGCTTCGTCACCTTGGATCGGCGGCGTGACAGTCAGAGGCAGAACGCTTGAAAGATCGAGAGAGCAGGCGGCTGCGTGCCTTCGGCTTGCACTCGATACGATCACTCTTCCAATGAGCGTCAGTCAGTCCCGGGAAGTCCGGGGCCCGTCGGACACATTCGAGCCGGGCCGAACTCAAACGGCCACTCGATTCTCGAACGGCTTCTTGGCTTGGGGCGGCAGTTCGGATGTCTTTGGCTTGCGGTCGTCAGCTGGCGACATCGAAGAATTTATCGCACGGCAGAGCGGGCTTTTTGGAAGCGTGGGCCAAATCCTGACTATCCTCACGGACGATGGCAGCGTTGAGAAGCCGGCCCTTAAGCGCCACTGGATCGAAGCGCTCTATTGGTTCGGGGAGTCCCGTCGCAGCGCGGACGACTTCGTGGCCCTCGTCAAAATCGGCATTGCACTCGATATCCTTTCGGGAGGAGGAGAAGACCGAGGCATCATCGATCTTTGTAAGAGGATATGGGGTCGCGAGGAGGGGCAGCCGGTGACCTCCGATGGCCGGTCTATCAAGAAGCTAGTCCGGCAAATCTACAAGGACGGTCGATCCCGCATTTCACATGGCACACGATTCGGTTTGCTAGAGGATTTGCCAGTGCTCCGGGCAGACGCAGACCGGTTCTGCGCAATCATCTTGATCGCCTACGTAGAAATGCTGGACCGCTATTCAGGTCCGGATAACCCGAAGGCATTCCGCTCCAGCTAAACGTCTTCGTCAGGATGGAAAGGCCGTACTTCTATCCAAGAGAGGGCCTCCCGCCCCGGTGCGCCTCAAGGACGCTGCGCGCCGCTCGCGCGGCAGGCCGGGACGGCCTGTCCTTGACCCGCTCCGGGTCGGGTGACCGGGGCTGGGCGTGTCGGACGCGCGGGGCGCGCCGACGGTTGGCAGGGGTGGGGTGTGGGGGAAGAGCCCCTCCACCCTGCCTCGCCAAGGCTACGCAGGGTCCCCCTCCCCACGAGTGGGGAGGAGACGGAGACGGCGTGCGCGGGCTCTTGACCGCACCCGTGGCCTCATCCATCGGGCGGCATGACCTATGCCTTGCCCGTCGATCCTGAGCGGTATGCGGCCTTTCTGGGGGTGATGGCGGTGCTGGCGGTGACGCCGGGGCCGGCCAATCTGTTCTCGATCGCCAATGGCATGGCGCGGGGCAAGCGGGCCGTGGTGGTCGGGGTGCTGGGCATGAGTCTGGCCACCCTGGTGTGGTTCACGGCGGCGGCGCTGGGGCTGGGGGCGCTGGTGCTGGCCTTTCCGGCGGCGTTCCGGGTGATCGCCGTGGGCGGGGCGCTGTATGTGGCCTGGCTGGGCGGCCGAGCACTTTGGGGGGCCCTGTGGGGGGCTGTGCGGGGAGATGTACCGGGGAAGCCCGAGCGACCGACCCTGACCCTCGGGCGCAGTGCCTTCTTCGACGGCTTCATGGTGCAGCTGGCCAATCCCAAGGCGGTGCTGTTCTTTACCGCCGTGCTGCCGCCGTTTCTGGATCTGGGGCGGCCGCTGGGGCCGCAGCTGGCGCTGTTCGCCCTGGCGACCGTCGGCATGGATATGATCACCATGAATGCCTATGGCCTGGGCGGGGCGGCGCTGGCGCGGCGGATTACGGCGCCGGGGTTCCGGCGCGGGTTCGATGCGGCGGTGGGGGGGCTGTTGCTGCTGGCGGCGGTGCTGATCGGGCTGAAGATCTAGAGCGGCCGCCGGGCGGCGGTTGCGGAACCGCGTTGTTCAGGCTTCGTTCAGGTGGAAAGGGCTTGGCTGGGCCACAGCCGGCCTCTTGCCTTGGATGACGGGCGAGCGCACCTGTTGTGCGGACGCCCTCGCTTTCGGAGATGGACATCATGCCTCGCTCGAACACACGCCCGACCGCCCTGTTTGTCGTGGCCGCCAGCGCCCTGGCCCTGACGGTCGCGGCCTGTGCCACGCCGACCCCCTATGGACCCATGCAGCCGGGACGCGCCGGCGGCTATGCCGAGCAGCGGCTGGAGGCCAACCGCTTCCGCGTGGCCTTTGCCGGCAACTCCGTGACCTCGCGCGAGCAGGTCGAGATGTCGCTGCTGCTGCGCGCCGCCGAGCTGACGGTGCAGGAGGGCTATGACTGGTTCGCCACGGTCGAGCGGGCCACGGACCGCGACACCCGCTATGTCGGCGGACGGGACCCCTTCTATGACCGGTACTATCGCGGCTGGAATCCCTACTGGCGCTTCTACCGCGGCGGCAGCTGGAGCCGGTTCGACCCCTACTGGAACGATGTGAACATCCGCCAGATCGACCGGTTCGAGGCGACCTCGGAGATCGTCATGGGCCGGGGGCCGAAGCCCGCGGGTGACCCCAATGCCTTTGACGCCCGGGACGTGATCTCGAACCTGGCCCCGCGCGTGACGCGCTAGGACGACGGCAGCGCCCCGGCCGGGTCAGCCCAGCCGGGGTGTTTTCAGGCGCCGCTTGTTGGCGTGGGTGTCGGGCGCCGAGCCCAGATCCTCGGGGATCTCGCCCTTGAAGTAATAGCGCTGCCAGGCCTCCTTCGCGGCCTCGGGATCGCCCTTGGCCAGACGCTGGTTGAAGTCGGTGCGCTGGCGGTTCCAGGCCTCGAACTGGTCCTTCATGCCGGGGTTGGATTCCAGCGAGCGAATGACGGGCTGGAAGTCCTCGACCTTGCGCGCCTCGATCAGGGTGATGAAGCAGAAGGGTTCACCCCGCTCGAACTTCACCTTGCCCGGGCGGGTGAAGATCCAGTTCATGGTGAAGGGGAAGGGCAGCCAGTCGGTCTCGATCAGGCCGGTCAGGGGCTGGATGCCGTCCTTGACGTGATTGGGCGCGCCGGTGGCCATCATCTGCCAGCCCGGGGGCGTGCGGAACAGATACTGGGGATGCATCGTCAGCACGCCGCGCGAAAAGTGCGAGGTGACGAAATGGCTGAGGTCGGTGTTCACCCGGTCGGTCGTGATGCGGATGTCTTCCTGACGCGGTCCACCGTTCCACTCGGCCGTGAAGTCGACCGGGCACAGGATCTCCCAGCCCGTCGTATTGGCCATGTTGAGCGGCAGGCAGCGATAGGGGTGGCGACCGGCAAAGGCGTCCATCCAGTCGCGCGACTGTCGGCCCGGCACCATGTCGGGCGGCCGCGCCGTCATCGGATAACACTCCAGTTCCACCTTGGACCTCCGGGCTGGCACTCTGACGGATCCCTCCTATCCGGTGGCCCTGTGCGCGGTCAAAACCTATGATGGCGGGATGAGCCCTCCTGCCCCCCTTGACCGCGACCGCCTGCTGGCCTGGATGGCCGACGCGGGCCTTGCGCCCCGCACCCATGACCACCCGGCGGTGTTCCGCGTCGATCAGGGCCACGCGATCAAGGCCGCCCTGCCCGGGGCCCACACCAAGAACCTGTTCCTGAAGGGACGCGGCGGGCAGCTGTGGCTGGTCAGCGCGCGTCAGGACACGACCATCGACCTGAAGCGACTGGCGAAACTGCTGGGCTCGGACCGGCTGTCGTTTGCGTCTGAAGAGGCCCTGCTGGACACCCTGGGGGTGACCCCGGGGTCGGTCACCGCCTTCGGTCTGGTCAATGATGACCGGGGGCGGGTCAGTTTCGTGCTGGACCGGGCCCTGTGGAGGGCGAACATCGTCAATTTCCACCCGCTGACCAATACCGCGACGACGGCGCTGACGCAGGGCGATTTCCGGCATTTCCTGGATCTGCTGGAACGGAGCCCCCTGATCGTCGATTTCTCCGGGGAAGAGGGACCGCGCCGCGTTGACCCGCTTGCCGATCCCGTGCCCCATGACCATGTGGCGGGGAACACCCCGACCCCTTCCGAGGAAGCCTGAATGTCCCTGATCGATCCCGCCGGGCCGAACGGCCAAACCCATACCGACGATCTGATCATCGAGGGGTCGGATGCGGGCTTCATGAAACAGGTGGTCGAGGCGTCGCGGAGCCGCCCTGTCATCGTCGATTTCTGGGCAACCTGGTGCGGGCCCTGCCGCCAGCTGACGCCGATGCTCGAGAAGGCCGTACGGGCCGCCGGTGGGGCCGTCGCCCTGGTCAAGATCGATGTCGACAAGAACCCGGCCTATGCGGGCCAGCTGCGGGTGCAGTCCATCCCCACCGTCTATGCCTTTGTCGACGGCAAGCCGGTCGACGGATTCCAGGGTGCCGTCCCCGAGAGCCAGCTGAAGGCCTTCATCGACAGGCTGACCGGCGGCAAGGGCGGCAATGCCGACGTCGAGCAACTGCTGGCGCTGGGGGCCGAATCCCTGTCGCTGGACGATCTGGGGGGGGCGGCCCAGGCCTTTGCCCAGGTGCTGACGCTGGAGCCGGACAATGCCAAGGCCATCGCCGGCATGGCGCGGGTCTATCTGGCCGATGGCGATCGCGAGCAGGCCCTCCAGACCCTGGCCATGGCGGGGCCGAATTCGACCGATCCCGAGATCCAGAGCGTCCGGGCGCAACTGTCGCTGGCAAACCCCGTGGCCGACGACAGCGAGGCCGAGACCCTGAAGGCAAGGATCGCCGCCGACCCGTCGGACCATCAGGCCCGTTTCGACCTGGCCGGTGTGCTGGCGGCCAGGGGGGATCTGGCGGGGGCCGTTGACCAGCTGCTGGATATCGTCAGGGCCGACCGCGAGTGGAATGATCAGGCAGCCCGCAAACAGTTGCTGACCGTGTTCGAGGCGGCAGGGCTGAACTCCGATGTGGCGAAGGATGGCCGCCGACGCCTGTCTTCGCTGCTGTTCGCCTAGGGCGGCGCCGTGGCCCAGGGCTTTGTCAGAATTGCCGACCTGCCGCAGGTCATCCCCGTCTTTCCGCTGGACGGGGCCGTGCTTCTGGCCCGGGGACAGTTGCCGCTCAACATCTTCGAGCCGCGCTATCTCAATATGATTGATGACGCCATGGCGGGCGACCGGATGGTGGGCATGGTCCAGACCACCGGCGGGCCCGCGGACAATCCCACCCTGGCGCCCGTTGGCTGTGTCGGTCGCATCACGACCTTCGCCGAGACGCCCGACGGCCGCTATATGATCACCCTGACGGGCCTCTGCCGGTTCCGGATCGCCGAGGAGATACCTGCCCGGTCCCCCTATCGGCAGGTCCGGGCAGACTTTGGGCCCTATGCCGGGGACCTGGTTCCGGCTCCGTCGAGTGCCGGAATCGGCCGCGCCGACCTGCTGGAGGCCCTGCGCCGGTTCCTGGAACACCGGGGGCTGGAGATCGACTGGGAGACGGCGCGCGAGGCGCCGGCCGAGGCCCTGGTCAACAGCCTGTGCATGGCCCTGCCGTTCGAGGTGGCGGAAAAGCAGGCGCTGATCGAGGCCCCGGATCTGACGGCGCGGGCCCGGGCCCTGACCACCCTTCTGAGCATCAATGCGGCGGACACCGGTGACGAGGACACGCCGCCCTCGCTGCAATAGGTCGCAGCCGTCTGGACGGCGGCCCTGCCGCCACTATGATCGGGCCATGAGCGACAGTTTCAACACCCCCTCGACCGTCGATCCGCGCCTGCTGGAAGTGCTGGTCTGTCCCGTGACGCGGGGCACGCTGAGCTATGACCGGGCCAATCAGGAACTGGTCTCAAAGGGCGCGAAGCTGGCCTTTCCGATCCGCGACGGCGTGCCGATCCTGCTGGTCGGCGAAGCCCGGGCGCTGGACTAGAGCGCCTCGCCCCGCAGCAGCTTCGGCAGATCGCCCGTGGCGCCGCCGGCCTCGTGCATGAAGGCCCGGCGCAGGGGGGCTATGCGATTGACGGCGGCCATGCCGAGGTCACGGACGGCACGGACGGGCGCGATATCATTCGAGAACAGGCGGACAAAGGCGTCGAAGGCCAGCGTCAGGGCGACGGTATCGAAGCGCCGCCATTGGGCATACCGGTCCAGAACGGGCTCCGCGCCGATGTCCTCGCCGAGCATGCGGGCCTCGGTCAGCACCTCGGCCAGGGCGGCTACATCCTTCAGCCCCATGTTCAGCCCCTGCCCGGCGACCGGGTGGACGCCATGGGCGGCATCGCCGATCAGGGCGATGCGTGGCGCGACCATGGCCGTGGCCAGACTCAGCTCCAGTGGATAGACGAAGCGTGGGCCCTCGGGACGGACCTCGCCGAGGAAGTCGCCGAAGCGACGGGTCAGATGGGCGAGAAAGGCCATGTCCGAGGCGCTGCGCAGGGCCTCGGCCGCGCGGGTCGGTTCGGTCCACACGAGACTGGCACGCTGATCGGTCAGCGGCAGGATGGCGAATGGTCCGCCGGGCAGGAAATATTCATGGGCCACATTGCCGTGGGGATCGGCCATGCGGACGGTCGCGACGACGCCACTCTGGCCATAGGGCTGCCGGATGACACCGATTCCGGCGGCGTCGCGGACGACAGAGCGTCGGCCCTCGGCCCCGACCACCAGCGCGGCCCGAACCTGTGACCCATCGCCGAGCGTGACGATCGACCGGCCGATCCCGGTCTCGACCGCCGTCACCCCGACCGGGGCGCGCACGGTCACGTCGGTCGCGTCGAGCGCCCGCGCCAGAGCCACGCGCAGACGCCGGTTCTCGACCATATAGCCGAGCGGCTCGCCGCCCGTCGCATCGCCGATTTCGTCCGCATCGAACCGCAGGAAGGCCGCAGACGGAGCGCGTGCCGCCGCCCCCGGACGGCGCCCGTCGGTCACCAGAATCCGGTCCATCCGGCAGGCATGGGGCGCCAGATCCTCGCCGAGGCCGAGGGTGTGGAGCATCCGGAAGGTCGAGAAGGCGATGGCCGTCGAGCGACCGTCGAAGGCGGGGGCCAGCTGGGCCTCGAACGGCTGGGGATCGACGAGGGTCACCGCGAACCCCTCGCGCGACAGGGCGAGCGCCAGGCTGGCCCCGGCCAGGCCCGCGCCGGCGATCAGCACATCGGTGTCGACGATCTCGCTCATGTCTCCTTGTCGCGCTCCCGCCCGCCTTCGTCCAGTGCGGCGAAAGGCCCCCCGGAAGCCTGCCGAAAGGCCGGTCAGCCCGGGCGAGGTAAACAGCCCCTTAACCCTATGTCTGCCACCCTGTCCGGGATCTGCCGCCGTCTCGTCTGCAAGGGGTCTGCCCGTCCATGTCTGCCGCCCTCGCCATCAGTCAACGAATCTGGCTGAGCGCCCGCATCGTCTGGCAGGCGCCGGTGATCGTGCGCTTTCGCGGCATGCTGCAGGCCCTGTTGTCCGTCCTGCTTCTGATCGCCCTGGTCTCATGGAATCGTGATGACCCCAGCTGGAATGCGGCCTCCAGCTCGGCGCCGACCAACTGGCTGGGGGCGCAGGGGGCGGTCATCGCCGATCTGTTCATGCAGGCCCTCGGCCTCGCGGCCTGGCCGGCCGCCCTGCTGCTGCTGGCCTTCGGTCTGGGCAGGGCGGTCGGAGATACCGTGCGTCACCGGCTGGTGGTGACTCCGATGCGCAGCCTGACCGCGACACTGGGTGTACTGGGCCTCGCGGCGGCGCTGTCCACCCCGACCCCGCCCGCCGTATGGCCGCTGGTCGCGGGCATGGGCGGTCTGGCGGGTGACGGATTCAGCGGCGTGATTGCGGCGGCCCTCAACGGCCTCGGCCTCGCCGGGGACGGCGTGATTGCCCGGACGCTGGTCGGGCTGATGTTTCTGGCCGCCGCCCTGACGGCCCTGGGCCACGCGCTGGGCCTGCGACCCGCGGATCTGGTCGAGGGCCTGAACTGGGCACGGGGGCGGGGGCGTTCCCGGGCGGCGACGCCAGCCGTCACGTCATCAGCCCGGGCACCGCGGCGCACCCCGCCCCGGCCCCGACCGGTCGAGCCTGAAGCGCCGCCCGCGCCGAAACCGGCGGCCGCCCGCGCTCCGGACGCCGCCGAGCCCCGCGTGGCGCCGTCCAAGGCAGCCCGAGCCGCGCGCAAGGATGTCGATGCCGATCAGCGGAGCTTTGATTTTGTGCGCCCCCCCGGCGCATTCGACCTGCCGTCGCTTGCCACCCTGGCCAAGCCCGAGAAGCGCGTCGGCGCCATTGACGAGGATGCGCTGAAACAGAATGCGCGCCTGCTGGAAGAGGTGCTGCAGGAGTTCGGCGTGCGCGGGTCGATCGACCAGATCCGGCCGGGCCCGGTGGTCACGCTTTACGAGCTTGTCCCCGCGCCGGGCGTCAAGCACGGGCGGGTGGTGGCCCTTGCCGATGACATTGCGCGGTCCATGTCGGCGCGCGCCTGTCGGATCAGCGTGGTCCAGGGACGGAATGCCATCGGGATCGAACTGCCCAATGCCCGGCGCGAGACCGTCTATCTGCGCGATCTGCTGGCCTCGGGCGAATATGACAAGCCCGCCCATCTGTTGCCGCTGGCGCTGGGCGAGACCATCGGCGGTGAGCCCTATGTCGCCGATCTGGCGCGCATGCCGCATCTGCTGATCGCCGGCACCACCGGCTCCGGCAAGTCGGTGGGGGTCAATGCCATGATCCTGTCGATCCTGTACCGGCTGAGCCCCGAGGAATGCCGGTTCATCATGATCGACCCCAAGATGCTGGAGCTCAGCGTCTATGACGGCATTCCGCATCTGCTCAGCCCGGTCGTGACCGACCCGAAGAAGGCGGTGGTGGCGCTGAAGTGGACCGTGCGCGAGATGGAAGATCGCTATCGCCGCATGTCCAAATTGGGGGTTCGCAATATCGCCGGCTACAATGCCCGGGCGAAGGAGGCCCAGGAGAAGGGCGAGCATTTCGAGCGCACGGTCCAGACCGGTTTCGACGAGCAGGGCCGGCCCGTCTACGAGTCCGAAAAGATCCGCCCCGAGCCCATGCCTTATCTGGTCGTGGTGATGGACGAGATGGCCGACCTGATGCTGGTCGCCGGCAAGGACGTGGAAGGTGCGGTGCAGCGCCTCGCCCAGATGGCCCGCGCGGCCGGTATCCACCTGATCATGGCTACCCAGCGCCCGTCGGTCGATGTGATCACCGGCACCATCAAGGCCAATTTCCCGACCCGGATCAGCTTCCAGGTGACCTCCAAGATCGACAGCCGTACCATTCTGGGCGAGCAGGGTGGCGAGCAGCTGCTGGGCCAGGGGGACATGCTCTATATGGCAGGCGGCGGCCGCATCACCCGCCTGCACGGTCCGTTCGTGACCGACCGCGAGGTCGAGGAAGTCTGTGCCCATCTGCGGGCCCAGGGATCGCCCGACTATCTGGACCTGATCACCGATGAGGCCGATGACGAGGGCGGGGGCGACAGCGACGACGTCGGCGGCACCGGCGATGACCTGTACGACCGGGCGGTGGCTGTCGTCACCCGGGACCGCAAGGCCTCGACCTCCTACGTCCAGCGGCGTCTGCAGATCGGCTATAATCGTGCGGCGTCGCTGATCGAACGGATGGAGCAGGAGGGCGTGGTCAGTCCCGCCAACCATGCCGGCAAGCGGGACGTTCTGGCCGGACCGCCGCCGGTGTAAAGTGGCCCTATCGCTCGCCGCGCGGCGGCTCGCTGCTTGAGGGCAGGTGTTGGCCCTGACGCTCGGCTCGCGGAGCCTCGCTGCTTGAGGGCGGGATGAACTTGCGTGCGGGAAGGGCGTTGATCGGGCCGGTGCGATGCGGGCCCTGATTCCGATGAACGGGGCTTCATCCCAGCGCCGGAATATGGTCAGGCTGGAGCCATGACCACGCCATGTGGACCGGGGAGAGTCGAGCCTCGATCCGCTTCACGTTCAAGGATGGATTTTATGACGACGCCTCACATCCTGTCCCGCCGCGATTTCGGCCTGGGCGCTGCCCTGGGCGTGACCGGCCTGCTGGTCAGTGCACCCTCGATCCTGGCCCAGGCCGGGCTGTCCGAGGCCGATCAGGCCGTCGTGGCCCGCGCCCAGACCTATCTGCGGAGCCTGACGTCCGCCGAGGGCGAGTTTGTCGAGACGGGGGCCGGCGGCCAGCGTCGCACCGGCCGTTTCTGGCTGCAGCGCCCCGGCAAGATGCGCTTTGAGTACACCAGCCCCGAGGGGCTTCTGGTGGTGTCGGACGGCAATAATGTCATGCGCTATGACCCGCGCCTCGAGGTGTTCCGTCAGGTGCCGCTCAGCGAAACGCCGCTGTCGACCTTCCTGTCACGCGAGGTGCGTCTGGATCAGGGGGTACGGATCGAGCGCGTCGTCCGTCGGGAGTCGGGCGCCTTCGCCTTGGTGGCGCGGGACGCGCGGCGACCGAACGACGGCTCGGTCACCCTGGCCTTTGCCGGCGACCCGCTGCGCCTGCAGGAGTGGACGGTGGTCGATGCCCAGGGCGCACGCACCCGGACCCAGTTGACGACGCTGAGACCGGCCAGTGGCCTGTCGAACAGACTGTTCCAGCTGCAGGACCCGACGCGGCGGCCCGGACGCAATCGTTGACGGATACGCGCGTTCGACGAATCGTGTCGGCACAGCCACAGGAAGACCCCGACGATTTCCTGTTTGACGTTTTCGATTTGACGTTGCATAATGACAACAGGCTGGGAGCAGCCATTTGACCGCTTCGGATGTCATCCCCCTCCTTGCGGCAGAGAGACCCTGAAGACGCCCGGCCTGCCCCTTGGCCGGGCGTTCTTTTTGGGGCCGGGCATTTTTTGCGGCCGGGCATTTTTTGCGCGACCTTCGCGACGCCTGCTATGGCGGGCCCATGACCCTTCGCCTGACCACCTGGAACATCAACTCGGTTCGCCTGCGCATCGATCAGGTCGCCCGCTATGTAGCCGAGAGCGCCACCGATGTCCTGCTGCTGCAGGAGATCAAATGCACGGATGACCAGTTCCCGGTGCGCGCCTTTGAGGAGATGGGCCTGCCCCATCTGAAGATCGGCGGGCAGAAGGGATGGCATGGCGTCGCCATCGCCAGCCGCCTGCCGCTGGACGCGGCGCCGGATCTGGGCCTGTGCCGCGAGGGCCATGCGCGCTGTGTCTCGGCCACCGTCCGGGGCGTCGAGATCCAGAATTTCTACATACCGGCCGGCGGCGATCTGCCGGACCGGGTGCTCAATCCGAAATTCGATCACAAGATGGACTTCTATGAGCGGCTGACCGCCGAGGCGGGTCGTCGCGATCCGAAGGCGCCGCTGGTGCTTGCCGGCGATTTCAACATTGCGCCGGGCGAGTTCGACGTCTGGAACCACCGCTATATGCTGAAGGTCGTCAGTCACACGCCGGTCGAGATCGAGACCCTGACCCGGCTACAGGAGGTCGGCCGGTTCTCGGACGTCATCCGCGACGCCTTTCCGGAGCCCGAGAAGCTGGCCAGCTGGTGGAGCTACCGCGCCCAGGACTTCCGCAAGTCCAACCGCGGGCTGCGGCTTGACCACATCTGGACCTCACCCGGCCTGACGCCCGCCGTTGTGCCCGGCAGCGCCCGCATCCACGAGCCGGTGCGCGCCTGGGAGCGCCCCAGCGACCACGCCCCGGTGAGCGTCGACCTGGACGTCTGACGCCTCAGAAGGGGAAGAAGACCGGAATGGCGACCATGGCCGCCACCCAGGTGACCAGGTTGAGCGGCACGCCGATCCGGACGAAGTCCATGTAGCTATAGCCCCCCAGCTGATAGACCAGCACATTGGTCTGGTAGCCAAACGGGGTGGCAAAGGCGGCCGAGGCCGCCATCATCACCGCCACAAGGAAGGGCCGCGGATCGACCCCGAGGCTGACCGCGAGCGCCACCGCCACCGGCGTGATCAGAACGGCGACCGTGGCGTTGGACAGCAGTTCGGTGGCGAACAGCGTCACGCCGTACAGGATGATCAGCGCCGCCAGCGGTCCGAACGGGCGGGTGACGTCGATCAGCAGGCTGGCTCCGCTCTGTCCGAGGCCCGTCACCTCGATGGCAATGCCGATCACCACCATGCCCGCAATCAGCAACAGGATATCCGGTCGCAGGCCGGAATAGGCCTCCTCCGCCGTCAGGATGCGCAGCAGGATCAGGGCAACCGCACCGCCGAAGGCCGCCGCTGCAATCGGAATCCAGCCGAGGCCGGCGGCAAGGACAACCGCCACGAAGATGCCCAGTGACACCATGGCCCGCTTGAAATCAAAGGGCCGGTCAGCCGCGCCGTACAGTTTCACGTCGCCCAGATGAGCGTCGCCCGAGCCGTCCTCATTGGTCCGTGCCTCGCCCAGCCGGGGCAGGTTGAACGGCAGGCGGAAGCGACGGGCGGCGCGCCGGGCCTCGGCCTCGATCCGTGCTTCCTCGGCCCGTTTGCGCCTCAGGGCCTCGGCTTCATCGCCGGCGACCGACCGGCCCAGCTGCCGCGCGCCGACGAAGTAGAGCCACAGCGAGCCGCAGAGGGCGATGACGAGGCCCACAGGCGTGATCTCGAACAGGGTGAATACGGGCTGGCCCACATTCCGCGCCATGTCATTGACCAGCAGATTGGTCGAAGTGCCGATCAGGGTGCAGGAGCCGCCCATGATGGTGATGTAGCTGAGCGGGATCAGGAACCGTTTCGGAGACCGGTTCAGCGATTCGGCCACATCCTTGATGACCGGCGCCGCGAGCACCACGATCGGCGTGTTGTTCAGCAGGGCCGAGGCCGCGCCGCAAAGGACCATCACGATCCACAGTCCCGCCTCGCCGAGCCGGGTGCACAGCCTGGTGGCCTGCCGGATCAGCAGGCCCAGCAGGCCGGAGAGTTCGATGGCGTATCCGATGACAAACAGACAGGCGAGCGCGATCACGGCGGGGCTGGCGAAGGCCGCCTGGACCTCCACAGGGCGCACGACACCCAGCAGCAGCAGGACCGCGGCTCCGGCCAGGGCCACGACATCGGCACGGACACGCCCGTGGATCAGCACGCCGACCACGGCCACCAGAACCGTCAGGGCAATGATCTGGTCAAAGCTCATCCGCCCTCAAGACGCGTCGCCGCGCCCGCCGTCAATACGGATCACGGAAATTCGTCACGCTGCCAGAATGTGCTAAGGCCTTGGCATGTTTGGTATTGCGACAGTCAGAGCGCTGCGGGATCGGCCCCTTGTTCGCCTTGGACTGGTCCTGGGAATGGGGCTTGGCCTGGCGCAGTGTGATCGCGAGCCCCGTGAGCAGCCCGTCGACGCCGAGCCGATGGTCGAGACCCCGGTCGCCGAGCCCGAGATCGCGACCCCGGCCACACTCGACCGGGCGGCCTTTCTCGGCGCTGTATCGCGGGCCGGATCGGCCTATGCCGCCGGGGACGCCGCCCCCGGTGCGGACTCCCTGGTGGGCCGCACCTTTGCCATCCGTCTGCCGTTCGGCTGTGACCCTCCCCGGGCGGCAAGCCCGGCCGCGACCCCGGGAACAGAGGGAGAGATCCGTTCACCCGATGCGGGCCTGCCGATCCTGGCCTGGGGCCCGGAGAATGAAACGCTGCGCCTGTCGCTGACGCCGGACGACTGGTCAGACACGGCACTGATCACCAGTTCAGGCGCCGGGGATCGCTGGGAGGCCGTGGAGGGGTTCTGGGTCAGCCGCCCCTGGCTGGGCAGCGAGACCTGCCCCCGCAGGATTGATCGCGACCCCCTCGGCGCCGGCACGGGACTGGCAGACCCGCAGACGGTCGGCCTGGCCTCGGTCCATGAAACCAACAGTTCGCGTCTGGGACGCCGTGACGGACGGGCCTATCGCTTCACCCTCCGGGGCGAGGACGGCCGCGCGCCCACCCCGTCAACGATGGGCTATCGGGTGGTCCTGGAAGGCCGATTCGCCAGCTTCCCCGATGGCCGCGCCATCCGCTGCCGCGCCGCCGGGATCGACCAGCGCCCGGTCTGCATTGCCGCCGTCCAGCTGGATCGCGTCGCCTTTGAGGACGGGGGCTCCGGCGCCGTTCTCTCCGAATGGCGTCCCGGATAACGCCTGTGGCGCTTCGGGATGACAGACCCGGAATCCGAAGCGCCTACGGCTGGAGGCGGTAGCCGCCCTGATCGGTGACGAGGATTCGGGCCTGACCGGGTTCGGGCTCGATCTTCTGGCGCAGGCGATAGATGTGGGTCTCGAGCGTGTGGGTGGTGACCCCGGCGTTATAGCCCCAGACCTCGGTCAGCAACTCCTCGCGCGACACAGCCTTGGCGCCGGCGCGATAGAGATACTTCAGGATGTTGGTCTCCTTTTCCGTCAGCCGGATCTTGCGGCCCTCGGGCGCCGACAGGGCCTTGGCGGCCGGGCGGAACTCATAGGGGCCGATGCGGAAAACGGCGTCCTCGGACTGTTCGTGGCTGCGCAGATGGGCCCGGATGCGGGCCAGCAGCACGGCAAAGCGGAAGGGTTTGGCGACATAGTCGTTCGCGCCGGCGTCGAGACCCAGAACCGTGTCGGAATCCGACGTCTGGCCCGTGAGCATGATGATCGGGGTCGAAACCCCCGCCTTGCGCAGCAGGCGGCACGCCTCGCGCCCGTCCATATCCGGCAGGTCGACATCCAGCAGAATCAGGTCGACCCGGGAATCGCGGCCCATGCGGATGCCGTCGGTGGCATTGGCGGCCTGGCGCGGCACGAACTCCTCGTGCAGGGCCAGCTGTTCCGCCAGCGCCTCGCGCAGGTCGTCGTCGTCGTCGATGATCAGCAGGGTTCTGGAGGCAGGCATGAAGGGAGAATGGCGAGCGTTGCGCCTTACGCCAAGGGCACGGCGGCGCTTTTCCGGTTGTTCAGCCTCTCTCCCGGGTCCCGAACAGGGCCGTGCCGAGCCGGATGTGGGTGGCCCCGAACCGGATTGCGGTCTCGAAATCGCCGCTCATGCCCATGGAAAGCACCTTCAGATCGTGGCGTCGGGCGATTTTGGCCAGCAGGGCGAAATGGGGGCCCGGCGCCTCTTCGGCCGGCGGAATGGCCATCAGGCCCTCGACCGACAGGCCAAGCGAGTCCCGAACGCGGGCGATAAAGGCGTCGGCGTCGCGCGGGGCCACGCCGGCCTTTTGCGGCTCCTCGCCCGTATTGACCTGGACCAGGACCCGGGGGCGTTTGCCCGATTTGTCGGCGGCCCGGGCCAGGGCCTCGGCCAGACGATCCCGATCCACGGTCTCGATCACGTCAAAGCGGGCCAGGGCGGCCTCGACCTTGTTGGTCTGAAGGGGGCCGATCAGGCGGAGCTCGACCGGACGGCCGGCAGCCTCGGACGCACCCCAGCGGCTGTCGGCCTCCTGGACCCGGTTCTCGCCGAAGACCGTCTGGCCGGCGTCGAGACTGGCGCTTACCCGCTCCCAGGGCTGGGTCTTGGTCACGGCCACCAGGGTGACGTCGGCGGGATCGCGCCCGGCGTCGCGCGCTGCAGTGTCCATCCGCGCCCGAACCCCGGCCAGACGATCCGCGATGGACGCGGCGGCGGTGACGGGCGATGAGGAGGACATGGCGGGCGATCCGGACAAGACAGGCCTCTGGCAGGCCGCACAGGCTCTAAACCGCTCGGCGGCGGCTGTCAGCCCGGCGGCGGCGGTCCTGCCTCCCCTGCTGTTCCTGACCGACCCTGACCGCACGCCCCGGCCATGGGAGATCGCGGCCCGGATGCCGGCCGGAGCCGGCGTGGTCTATCGGGGCTTTAGCCGGCCGGAAGCGCCTGACGAGGCCCGCATCCTCAGGACCGTAACCCGGGCGCGGGGGATCACCCTGTTGATCGGGCAGGATGACCGGCTGGCCGAGGCGGTGGACGCGGATGGCGTGCACCTGCCCGAGCGGAATCTGGACCGGGCGGCGGCCCTGCGGGCCCGTCATCCCGCGTGGATGCTGACCGGCGCCCTGCATGGCTTCGCCGGCACGCCGGCACTTGCGGCCCTCGACGCGGTCATCGTGTCCCCGGTCTTCCGGGCAGGCGGATCGAGCGCGGAACGGCACCCCCTCGGGATTGAGGCGCTCGCCCGCGGGGTCGCGGGCCTGCCGGTGCCGGTCTACGGCCTCGGCGGCATCACAGCGGATACGGCCCCGGGTCTGTCGGACACGGGTCTGTGCGGGCTTGCGGCCATTGACGGTGTGGTGGAAGCGTTCGGCGCCGGCTGAACAGGCGCTCAGAAGCGGAAAATGCTCTCGAGGCGGACGCGCGGCTGGGCCCGGGCGTCGGACTCGCGGACGCGGGCCGGATCAGGCTCCGCGCTGGAAAGGCCGGCAGACGCGCCGACCCGCAGGCTGGGATTGACGCGATAGTAGGCCCCGGCCTCCACATCGCCCCACTCGGCGTCGCGGCCCACGGGCTGGCTGAGACTGAAATCCAGACCCCAGCGGCCGCTTTCGTTGACGCGCAGGCCCCGACGCTGGCCGGCACGGGCCGCGCGGTCAGCTTCGCTGAGCGATACGGCAGGCGCCTGGACCCGGGGCGCGGTCTGCGTCTGGGCCCGGGCCGTGTCAGGCACCACGACCAGCATCAGGGCCGCCGCGGCGACGGCAGCCGACAGGGCCATGGCCACGCCCGTGAGAGCGCGTTGCGAGCCCGCCTGTCCTGTGCGCGTCTTGCGCATATCCTGCCCTTCGAGCCTTCGACCCTGATCCCGCGCTGGATGAAAATCTCCCGACGCGGCAATTTCAGTTACAAACCTAAGACACTGCCCTCATGTCGGGTCAATGCAATCCGGGCGCAAGGGTTGCGACGCGAGCGACTCCCGCGTCTGCTGTGGCGCAAGCGTCACGCGAATTCCGGTCCGCTTGCCGTCCTGTGGCAGGCGAGTGGCCGCCCCTTGCCCACCCGGGGGCGTTCCGATGCGGCTTTGCCTTGTCTTTGCCCCTTTTCCCCGTGCTATAGGACGGTCAGTTGCGGGTCGGACCGATCCGTACGGACGCATGCGCTTCTGCCCGGGAGCGATGAGGTTGAATCTGAACGGAGAGTCCTGAATGGCCACCCAGTCGGCTGTGGTTCGTGGCGCAGCAATGGCCCTGATGGCTTCGAGCCTGGCCCTGACCGGATGCAGCTCCATCCCGCTGATCGGCGGATCGGAAGCGTCTTCGACCGCGGCCGCTCCGGCGGTCGGCATCGGCGTGAACGCCTATCTCTGGCGCGCGGCGCTGGACACGCTCAGCTTCATGCCGCTGTCGAGCGCCGATCCCTGGGGCGGCGTCATCAATTATGACTGGTATTCCGACCCTTCGGCGCCGAACGAGCGGTTCAAGGCGACGGTCTTCATCCTCGATACCCGCCTTCGGGCCGACGCCCTGAACGTCGCCGTGGTCAAGCAGGTGCGTGACGCCGACGGCCAGTGGTTCGCTGCCCCGGTCGACCCGCAGACCGAGACGGACCTCGAGAACGCCATCCTCACGCGCGCCCGCCAGCTCAACCTCGCTGACGCCCGCTGATCCGGACGTCTCCGGACGCCCGCTGCCCGACCTGACGGCCCCGCCGGGGCCGTTCTTCCCGACCGACGCATCCGGGCCCGGCCCGCGCCGGGCTCGTTCAAGGAGCCCTCTTTCGCGTGGCCCGATACGACCCCAAGACCGCCGAGCCTCGCCAGCAGGACCGCTGGCGCGCGGCTGACGCCTTTACCGCGCCGACCGCGCCGACCGGCAAGCCGAAATATTATGTGCTCGAGATGTTTCCCTATCCGTCGGGCAACATCCACATGGGCCATGCGCGCAACTATGTGATGGGCGATGTGGTGGCCCGCTTCAAACGGGCCCGCGGATTTGAGGTCCTGCACCCCATGGGCTGGGACGCCTTCGGCATGCCGGCCGAGAATGCCGCCATGGAGCGGGGCATCCATCCGGGCGAGTGGACCTGGTCGAACATCGCCACCATGCGCGACCAGCTGAAGCTGCTGGGGCTGTCGCTGGACTGGTCGCGCGAGTTCGCCACCTGTGACCCGGCCTATTACGGCCGGCAGCAGGCCTGGTTCCTGGAGCTGCTGAAACGCGGGCTGGTGTATCGCAAGGACTCGGTGGTCACTTGGGACCCGGTCGACAACACGGTTCTGGCGAACGAACAGGTGATCGACGGGCGCGGCTGGCGCTCGGGGGCCGTGGTCGAGAAGCGCAAGCTGAACCAGTGGTTCCTGAAGATCACCGACTATGCCGACGACCTGATCGACGGGCTGAAGACGCTGGACCGCTGGCCGGACAAGGTGCGGACCATGCAGGAGAACTGGATCGGGCGGTCCAGCGGCCTGCAGATGACCTGGGCCTTTGCCGGGACCGCCCCGGCCGGGTTCGAGGATGGCATAGAGATCTATACCACCCGGCCCGACACCCTGTTCGGGGCCTCCTTCCTCGGTCTGGCGCCCGACCATCCGCTGTCGAAGCAGCTGGCCGACGCCGATCCGGCGGTGGCCGAATTCGTCGCCGAATGCCGTCGCGGCGGGACGTCCGAGGCCGAGATCGAGCAGGCCGAGAAGATCGGGCGCGACACGGGGCTGAAGGTCCGCCACCCCTTCACCGGCGCGGAGATCCCGGTCTGGATCGCCAACTTCATCCTGTCGGAGTACGGCACGGGGGCGATCTTCGCCTGCCCAGCCCATGACCAGCGGGATCTGGAGTTTGCGCGGAAATATGACTTGCCGGTCCTGCCGGTCGTGCGCCCCGAGGGGGCCGATGACAGCTTCAACGTGGGGGACGAGGCCTATACGGGCCCCGGGACGCTGTTCAACTCGGACTTCCTGAACGGCAAGGGCATCGCCGAGGGCAAGGCCGAGGTGATCGCCCGGGTCGAGGCCGCGGGGGCCGGCGAGGGCAAGACCCTGTATCGCCTGCGCGACTGGGGCGTCAGCCGTCAGCGCTACTGGGGCTGCCCGATCCCGATCATCCACTGCCCGTCCTGCGGCGCCGTGCCGGTACCGACCGACCAGCTGCCGGTGGAGCTGCCCGAGGACGTGACTTTCGACCAGCCGGGAAATCCGCTGGACCGTCACCCGACGTGGAAGCACGTCCGCTGTCCGTCCTGCGACGGCGAGGCGGTGCGCGAGACCGACACGCTCGACACCTTTGTCGATTCCAGCTGGTATTTCGCCCGGTTCACCGATCCGGAGGCCGGGGCGCCGATCAATCGCGACGCCGCCGACCACTGGCTGCCGGTCGATCAGTATATCGGCGGGGTCGAGCATGCGGTGCTGCACCTGCTCTATGCGCGATTCATCACGCGGGCCCTGTCCGACGCGGGCATGCTGTCGGTGAAGGAGCCGTTCGCCGGCCTGTTCACGCAGGGCATGGTGGTTCACGAGACCTATCGCACCGAGGCCGGGGCATGGGTCGAACCCACCGATGTCCGGCTGGAGACGGTCGACGGCAAGCGGGTCGCGACCCGTCTGTCGACCGGGGAAACCCTGTCGATCGGCGACATCGAGAAGATGTCGAAGTCCAAAAAGAATGTGGTCGCGCCGCAGGAGATCCTCGACAGCCACGGCGTGGATGCCGGGCGGCTGTTCGTGCTGTCGGACAGCCCGCCCGAGCGGGACGTCCAGTGGACCACCGGCGGTCTGGAAGGCGCCGGCCGCTTCGTCCAGCGCGTCTGGGCCGAGTTCGACGGCTTCGACGGTGCCGCACCCGAACAGGGCGAGGTCGACCAGACCCTGCGCCGGGAAACGCACAAGGCCATCAAGGCCGTCACCGAAGGCGTCGAGGGCTTCCGCTTCAACTCGGCCATCGCGAAACTGTACGGCTTCCTGTCGACCCTGCGTGCCCATGCGGGCGCGGGCGGCAAGGCCCGGCGCGAGGCCCTGTCGGCCTTTGCCCGGCTGATTGCGCCCTTTACCCCTCACCTCGCCGAGGAATGCTGGTCGGCGCTGGGCGAAGACGGCATGGTTCTGGACGCCCCCTGGCCCGAATTGGATCCGGCGCTGGCAGCCGATGACGAACTGACCCTACCGGTCCAGATCGGCGGCAAGAAGCGCGGCGAGATCATCATGCCGCGCGGCGCCGACCCGAAGGCGGTCGAGGCCGAGGCGCTGGCCAATCCGGCCGTGCAGGCTTACCTTGAGGCCAATGGTCTGTCGGTCCGGAAGGTGATCGTGGTGCCCGATCGCATCGTCAATCTGGTGGCGGGATGACCGGCCCCCTGCGCGGCCTCGTCCTCATGGCCCTGCTGGCCGGGCTTCCAGCGGTGGCCGCGTGTGGCTTCACGCCCCTCTATGGCGAGAGCGCCATGGCTGGGCTGTCGCGGGTCGAGGTCCTGACTCCTGACACACGGCTCGGCTATCGTCTGCGCGAGCGCATGGAAGATGCGCTTTTGTTCGACCGGTCGGCCGCCCCGGCCTGGCGACTCGCGGTCACGCTGGACTCGTCGCGACGCCCCCTGGGGCGCCGGATCGACGACACGGCCGCGCGGTATGAACTGACCCTGATCGGCGACTGGTCCCTGACTCCCGCTTCGGGAGGGGCGGCCCTGACCGGCGAGGAGACCGTCACCGTGACCTATGCCGCGGCGGATCAGCCCTATGCGGCCATCGCCGCCCAGCAGGAAGCCGAGGACCGGGCGGCAGAGGCGCTGGCCCAGCGAATCCGGCTGGCATTGGTGCGCGCCATGGGTTCGACCGCGCCCGCGCGGCCCTGAGCCGGCCATGCAACTCTCCAAGGCTCCGGAGATCGAGCGGTTTCTGAAGTCACCCGACCCGTCGATAAGGGTGGCGCTGATCCACGGACGGGATCGTTCCGGCGTGGGCGAGCGGGCCGAGCGGCTGTGCCGGACCGTGACACCCGACCTGAACGATCCGTTCAATGTCTCGCTGCTGACCGACAGCGATGTCGAGGTCGATGACGGGCGTCTGGAGGACGCCCTGTCGGCCCTGTCGATGATGGGGGGGCGGCGGCTGGTGCGCCTGCGGCTGGGCGGTGAGCGGGTGCCGCAGGAGAAGGCCCTGGCGGCGCTGGTCAAGGCCCATGCCGACGGCCAGTTCAATCCCGACGCCGTCTGGGTGATCGAAGCCGGCAATCTCGGCCGGGATTCGGCACTGCGCCGCGCTGCCGAGGCCCAGGCCGGCGCCGTCGGCATCGTCTGCTATGAGGATGAAACCGGCGACGTCGCCCGGATGACGCGCGAGGCCCTGCAGGCGGACAATGTCGGCCTGACGCGCGAGGCCCTCGAGCATTTCGTCTCGCGCCTGCCCCGCGAACGCGGTCTCATGCGCCAGGAACTGGAGCGGTTGATCCTCTATATCGGGCCCGGCTCGGGACGCCAGATCGATGAGACGGAGCTCGAGGCCCATCTGGGCGTCGAGCCCCAGGCCTCATTCCAGGACGCCGCCCAGCAGGCCTTCGGCGGCAAGGCCGGGGCCTGTCAGGCCGCCCTGGGTCGCGCCTTCGCCGAAGGCGAGGCGGCCGTTGCCGCGGTCCGGGCCGCAGGCCAGCATCTGGGACGACTGCGCCGGATTTCGGCGGCGATCGCCGACGGTCAGGGCGCGCGCGAGGCGGCTAGGGCGGCCGGTGTCTTCTGGAAACAGGAGGCCGAGATCCTGCGTCAGGTGAAGGTGTGGTCGTCCCGCGACCTTAAGGAGGTCACCGAAGCCGTCACGCTCGCCGAGATACGCACCAAGACGACCGGCCTGCCGGACCGGTTGATCGCCGAGCGGCTGTTTCTCGAGGTCGCGGGCCGGGCCCGCAGGCTGGGCCTCTAGGCGCAAGATCGGCCGAGATCGTCAGTCTATCCGCGTCTGGACGCCTTGCGGAATGCGGGCTTGTTGGCGGCCGCGCTCTGGCGGGCGACCTGCTTTTCCTCATGCTGCGCCGGCTTGAATCCGCCCGGGGAGGCCGTGTCCCGGCTGGCGGCCTTCCTGGCCGCGAGGGCCCGCTTCATGGCTTCTGCCGTCGGGTTCGAGGCGCTCGGGGGGCCGGAGTCCTCTGTCATGACCCTCTATAGCACCCTTCGGCGATCAGGACCGCATCAGCCGTCGGCAGAGTTCGTCCAGCTGTTCGAGGCTGGCGTAGCGGACCGTCAGCTCGCCCTTGCCTCCCCGGTCGACCAGATCAATCCTCATGCCGAGGGCATCGGCGAGGTCCTGCTGAAGGGCGTCGACGTCAGCCGAGTGCCCGGTTCCGCCCGACCTGTGAGCGACGGGCCGTTCCGGAGGGGGCACCGCATTGCTCTGGCGGGCGAGACTTTCGGTCTGGCGGACGTTCAGGCCCTTCGCCAGCACCTCCTCCGCGAGCGACACGGGATTGGCGGCGGTGATCAGGGCGCGCGCATGGCCTGCGCTCAACCGGCCCGCCATCACATGGTCCTGCACCGCTGGCGGCAGCTGCATCAGACGCAGGGTGTTGGCGACGTGGCTGCGGCTCTTTCCGACCACGCCGGCCACGGCATCCTGGGTCCGGCCAAACCGTTCCATCAGCAGCGCATAGGCGCTGGCCTCCTCCATCGGATTGAGGTCGGCGCGCTGGACATTCTCGATGATGGCAACCTCGAGGACCTCGACATCGTCCATGGCCCGCTCGATGACCGGAACCTCGGTGAGGCGCGCGGCCTGGGCGGCCCGCCAGCGGCGCTCGCCGGCGATGATCTGCCAGCGGTCCGACTCTCCGGGCCAGGGACGGACCAGAATCGGCTGCAACAGACCATGGTCACGGATAGAGGTGGTCAGCTCCTCCAGATCCTGGGGCGTGAACAGCTTCCGGGGCTGATCGGGATTCGGGCTGAGCAGCTCGACCGGCAACAGCCGCACGCCGGCCGGTGCGCCCTCGCCGGACACCGGGACAGGGTCCACGACCGCTTCTCCCAGCAGGGCCGACAGACCCCGTCCCAGACCTCTTTGGCGTTCAGACACTTGTTATTTCTTTCTGTTCAATAGCTTATGCGGCCACCCGGCGGCGGAAACGTTCGCGTTTGACCACTTCCCGGGCCAGTTTGAGATAGGCCTGACTGCCCGCGCACTTCAGATCATAGATCAGGGCGGGCTTGCCGAACGACGGCGCCTCTGAAACGCGGACGTTTCTCGGAATGACGGACTCATAGACCTTGTCGCCGAAGTGGGCGCGGACATCGTTCGCAACCTGGGACGACAGGGCGTTGCGCCGGTCGTACATGGTCAGGACCAGACCCTGGATCTCCAGACGCGGATTGAGGTTGTGACGAACCATCTCGATGGTCTTCATCAGCTGGCTCAGCCCCTCCAGCGCAAAGAATTCGCACTGCAGGGGCACAAGCACGGCGTCCGCGGCCGCCATGGCATTGAGGGTCAAAAGATTGAGTGACGGCGGACAGTCGATCAGGACATAGTCATACCGGGTCTGACCGCTGCGGGCGTGGCTGGCGAGGGCGTCTCTCAGACGGAAGGAGCGGCGATCCGCCTGGCTCAGCTCGATCTCGACGCCCGACATGTCGGGGTCGGCCGGGATGATGTGCAGCCCCGGTACCGCCGTTTCGACGGCCGCCTCTCCCACGGCCCTGCCGTCGGTCACCACATCGTAGATGGTCACCCGTCGGGTTTCACGTGAAACACCGAGGCCTGTGGAGGCATTGCCCTGCGGATCCATGTCGACGATCAGAACGGTCTCGCCGATGGCCGCCAGGGCGGTGCCAAGGTTGATGGCGGTGGTCGTCTTGCCCACACCGCCCTTCTGGTTGGACACGGCCAGAACCCGGGGGCCGGGCAGGGTCTCAGGCTGGGTGGACACGGCGAAGGCTCCCGATGCGGATGATGCGGCCCCGCGCGTCGCTTAGCGAGGGCTTGCGTTCAGCCTCGAATTGCCAGGATTTCCGGGCCTCGCGCAACTCCTCCTCTGCCCGTTCCCCCTTGAGAAACACGGCTTGTGCACCCCTATCGATATAGGGCTGTGCATAACCGAGAAGACGCTCGAGCGGGGCGACCGCACGGGCCGTGACCCGCTCCACGGCGACGGACTGCGCCTCAGCCCGTCCATGGATAACGGTTGCGGGAAGACCCAGGTCCGCGACAAGAGCCGACAGGAAACGGCAGCGCTTGCCCAGGCTGTCGATCAGCCAGACGTGCGCGTCCGGCCGATCCTTCAGAAGTATGGCCAGGACCAGACCGGGAAAGCCGGCGCCGGCGCCCAGATCGGCCCAGGTCCGGGCGCCCGGTTCAAGCTCCAGAAGCTGGGCGCTGTCCCAGGCATGGCGCGACCAGAAGTCGGGCAAGGTGTCGGGTCCGACCAGATTCATGACCTGGTTGGCCTCGGTCAGACGATCGAGAAAGTGATGCAACCCGGCCATGCAGGCGTCGGACGCCCCGGTTCGGGCCTGGAAATCCCCGGCGGTCCGCACGGTCACGCGGCCACCCGGGCTTTCTTCACGTGAGCCAGCAGGGCCGTCAGCGCGCCGGGTGTCATGCCTTCAATGCGCGACGCCTGACCGAGGGTCAGGGGCCGGATCCGCGACAGCTTCTCGCGGGCCTCGGACGACAGGCCGCCGACGGCGCCATAGTCGAGGTCGGCCGGCAGGCGCAGGCCCTCCTCCCGCTGCAGGGCCTCCGCATCTGCCGACTGGCGATCAAGATAGCCGGCATAGGTCGCCTCGATGGCCAGCTGTTCCCGCACCGCAGGGGTCCAGTTATCCAGCCCCGGGCACACCGACCGGAACTGGTCGAGCGTCACGCCCGGATAGGCCAGGAGGTCGCGCACCGACCGGCGCTGTCCGTCAGCATTCACGCGAATTCCGAGACGCTCGGCTTCCGCGGGCGTGAAGCGGGTCTGATGGGCCCAGGTGAGGGCTTCGTAGAGCTGCCGCTCCTTGGCCTCGTGTCTACGGCGGCGCTCCGCACCCGCCAGACCCAGATCGATCGCCAGGGGGGTCAGGCGCCGGTCGGCATTGTCGGCGCGCAGACTGAGGCGATACTCGGCCCGGCTGGTGAACATGCGGTAGGGCTCGGTCACACCTCGTGTGACCAGATCGTCGATCATCACCCCGATATAGGCCTGGTCCCGGCGCAGCACGACCGGGTCCTGCCCCGCCGCGGCTCGCGCGGCATTGAGCCCGGCCACAAGGCCCTGGGCCGCCGCCTCTTCATAGCCCGTCGTACCGTTGATCTGGCCGGCCAGATACAGACCCGGCCGGGCCTTCACCTCCAGGGAGGGAAGCAGCTCCCGCGGGTCGACATAGTCATACTCGATCGCATAGCCGTAGCGCAGGACCTCGACGGCCTCGAGCCCCGGGATTGTCCGCAGGAAGGCGTCCTGGGTCGCATCCGAAACCGAGGTCGAAATGCCGTTCGGATAGACGGTCGGGTCGTCCAGACCCTCGGGCTCGAGGAAGATCTGGTGGCTGGTCTTGTCCGCGAAGCGAACCACCTTGTCCTCGATGGACGGGCAGTAGCGGGGTCCCCGGCCGGAGAGGTGGCCGCCATAGACAGCGCTCTCGCCCAGGTTCTCTGCGATGATCCGGTGGGTCTCTGCCGTCGTATGGGTGATGCCACAGGCGATCTGGGGCACGGCGATCCGGTCGGTGAGGAAGCTGAAGGGCACCGGCTCGGCGTCGGCCTGCTGCATCTCCAGCCGGTCCCAGGCGATGGTGCGGCCGTCCAGACGCGCGGGCGTGCCGGTCTTCAGGCGGCCCAGGGCCAGACCCGCTGCGTGGAGATCGGCGGCCAGCCCGGTCGAGGGCGCCTCGCCATGGCGACCGGCAGGGATCCGCTGGTCTCCCCGATGGATCACGCCATTGAGGAAGGTGCCGGTTGTCAACACCACGGCTGCGGCCTTGAGGGTCTCGCCCGCCTCCGTTTCAATACCGGTCACGCGGTTGCCGTCCATGAGCAGGCGGTGCGCCGTGCCGGCCCTACGCTCGAGATTGGGCGTTCCGGCAAGTTCGGCCTGCATGGCCTCGCGGTACAGGCGGCGGTCGATCTGGGAGCGCGGCCCCTGAACCGCGGCACCCTTGGAGCGGTTCAGCATGCGGAACTGGATGCCGGAGACGTCCGCGAGGCGGCCCATGATGCCGTCAAAGGCGTCGATCTCGCGGACGAGGTGCCCCTTGCCCAGACCGCCGATGGCCGGATTGCAGCTCATCTCCCCGATCGTGTCGAGCCTCTGGGTGAGAAGCAGGGTTCGGGCCCCCGCGCGCGCGGACGCCGCCGCAGCCTCGCAGCCGGCGTGCCCACCCCCGATGACGATGACGTCATAACGCTTCATGGGCTGCCACATAGGGCAAAAGCGGCCGTTTCGCCACCGCGATGCCCCCTGTTTCACGTGAAACTATTTGCCGATGCAGAAGGTAGAGAAGACCTCGCCCAGCACATCCTCCACCCCGATCTCGCCGGTGATCCGGGACAGGGACCCGGCCGCCCGTCGGAGATCCTCCCCGGCGAGCTCGGGCGCGGAGGCCAGCCGCCCCCGGGCGGCCTGCACGGACCCGAGCACCTCCTGAAGCCGCATGCGGTGACGCGCCCGCGTCAAGGCGGGGAAGTCTCCACCGGACAGATCCCGGGCGAGCCGCGCCCCGAGCCAGCGCTCAAGCGCCTCCATGCCCTGCCCGTCCGTCGGGGACACGATCAGGGAGTCCAGACCGGCCCCATCCCCCGGCCAGTCCGTTCGGCCGAGATCAGCCTTGGTGCAGACGCGGAGATCGCCCGGACGCGCCAGGTGGCCGGCGGGGCCATCGACCGGATCGCCCGGGGCGACCACCCAGAGAAGCAGGTCTGCGGCCTCGGCCCGGACCCGGGCCCGACGGACCCCCTCGGCCTCGACCGGGTCGTCGCTCTCGCGAAGCCCGGCCGTGTCCGAGAGCGTCACGGCATAGCCCCCGAGAGTCAGGGTCGCGTCCAGCACGTCCCGCGTGGTGCCGGCGATCGGCGTCACGATCGCGGCGTCACGGGAAACAAGGGCATTGAACAGGGATGACTTGCCGGCGTTGGTCTCGCCAATCAGGACAATCCGGTAGCCGTCGCGAATCCGTTCGCCGCGCTGACCATCGGCCAGAGCCGCCTCAAGATCCGCCTCAAGGCCAGACAGCACGGGGGCGGCCCGCTGGGCCAGGGCGTCAGGGACGTCCTCATCGGGAAAATCGATCTCGGCCTCGACGAGGGCCAGGGCTGTCAACAGATCGCGCCGGAAGCCGGCATAGACCTCTGCCAGGGCGCCCCCAAGCTGGCCCAGCGCCTGGGCCGTCTGCTCTCTCGTCTCGGCATCGATCAGATCGGCCACGGCTTCGGCCTGGGTCAGGTCCAGCTTGCCGTTCTCGAAGGCGCGGCGCGTAAACTCTCCCGGCTCGGCCGGCCGGATCCCGAGCGCGGCGAGGGCGTCGCTGACCCCCTCGACGACGGCCCGCCCCCCATGCAGATGCAGCTCGACACAGTCTTCACCGGTATAGCTGCCCGGCGCCTTGAACCGCAGCACAAGCGCTTGGTCGAGCGTCCGCCCGGCGTACCGAAGATCCCGTACCACGGCCTTGCGCACCGGGGGACAGCCCGCGCCGAGGTCAGAGAGAACGCGGTCGCAGTCGGGCCCGGACAGGCGGATCACAGCCACCGCACCCCGACCCGGCGGCGTCGCCAGAGCAAAGACGGTGTCCGTCACCGCTCGCTCACTTGGTCGCGGCTTCCATCAGGCGACGGAACTGCTCCTGGGCCTGAAGGCCGAACCCGGTCCAGGTCTTCATCAGCTCTTCCGGCTGCATCGCCGCCATATTGTCCGACATGCGCTTTTGCATCTCGGAGACCATGGCCTCGTTCAGCGGCGTCACATCGGGCAGCCCCATGAAGGCGCGGGCCTCGGCGGGAGTGCAGTCGATCTCGATATTGACCTTCATGATGTCTCCTTCGTCCCACCGCCCGGTTCGCGGAACCTCACGGCATGGGGACGTTTCACGTGAAACACACCCTCACGCCGCAGGCAACCGCGTTGCCGGGGTCGGGCAAACATCAGGTGTTCATCGACTGGAAGAAGTCGCCGTTGTTCTTGGACTGGCGCAGCTTGTCGAGCAGGAACTCGATGGCGTCCTGCGGCCCCATGGGGTTGAGGATCCGACGCAGGACATAGGTCTTGGCCAGCTGGTCCTTCGGCGTGATGAGATCTTCCTTCCGCGTGCCCGACTTGAGCACATCGATCGCCGGGAAGATGCGCTTGTCGGCGACCTTGCGGTCCAGAACGATCTCCGAATTCCCCGTGCCCTTGAACTCCTCGAAGATGACTTCATCCATCCGGCTGCCGGTATCGATCAGGGCGGTGGCGATGATGGTGAGCGAGCCCCCCTGCTCCACATTCCGGGCCGCGCCGAAGAAGCGCTTGGGCCGCTGCAGGGCGTTGGCGTCGACACCGCCGGTCAGCACCTTGCCCGAGGACGGCACGGTCGCATTGTAGGCCCGGCCGAGACGGGTGATGGAGTCGAGCAGGATGACCACATCCTTCTTGTGCTCGACCAGGCGTTTGGCCTTTTCGATCACCATTTCGGCGACAGCCACGTGGCGGCTGGCCGGCTCGTCGAAGGTCGAGGCAACGACCTCGCCCTTCACCGTCCGCTGCATATCGGTCACTTCCTCGGGCCGCTCATCGATCAGCAGCACGATCAGGAAGACCTCGGGGTGGTTGGCCTCGATCGACTTGGCGATGTTCTGCAGCATGACCGTCTTGCCGACCCGCGGCGGGGCCACGATCAGGCAGCGCTGGCCCTTGCCCAGCGGGGCGACGATGTCGATGACCCGGCCCGAACGATCCTTGAGCGTCGGATCCTGGATTTCCATGTGCAGCCGCTCTTCCGGATAGAGCGGCGTCAGGTTGTCAAACAGGACCTTGGTCTTGACCGTCTCCGGGTCTTCCAGATTGATCGTGTCGACCTTGAGCAGGGCGAAATAGCGCTCCCCCTCCCGCGGACCGCGGACGGCCCCGTGGATGGTGTCGCCGGACCGCAGGCCGAAGCGGCGGATCTGCGACGGCGAGACATAGATGTCGTCCGGACCGGGCAGATAGTTGGCGTCAGGGCTGCGCAGGAAACCGAAGCCATCCGGCAGGATTTCCAGAACCCCGTCGGCGATGATCTCGACCTCTTCCTCGGCCAGGGCCTTGAGGATGGCGAACAGCAGATCCTGCTTGCGCAGGTTGGAGGCGTTCTCGACCTCCAGCTGTTCGGCGAAGGCGACCAGATCAGCCGGCGTCTTCTCATTCAGCTCGGCCAGGGTGATCCGGCCCGAGGGGACGATGGATTCGCCTTCGTCCTCGTCCTCCTCCGACGTCTCGATGTCGGTGACCGGCGTATCGGCATGCGACCCCTCGACGGGCAGGGCGTCGGTCGCGGGCGTTTCGGGGCTCTCGGGGGTATCGCTCATGGAAACTCACAGAGGCGCCGCCTCCTGCAAGACCACCTCGCAGGAGAAGAACGCCAACAATATCAAGGCCTTGCGGCCATAAGGGGGCTCCGCCATCTGCAGGGTCGCGCAAGCGACACGGTTTGGGCAAACGGGGAGAAAGGAAGGGCACCGCCCCCGGGGGCGGCTCGGGACCACGGAAACCACGCCACCCGCCCCGGGTCAAGCCCGCCCGGAGCGCCTAGCGCGTGCCCCATTCGAGCGTGACCGACAGCACCATGAGGATGGCGAGCACGAAGGGGACCTCATTGGTCATCCGCCAGAACCGCCCGGTGCGGACCGAGGTTCCTGACTGGATACGACGGAACTCGGCCGACAGATAACCATGCCAGCCACTGAGCGCGAGGACGCCGGCGATCTTCGCCAACATCCACGGCTGGTGGGCGAAACTCCAGTCCACGCCTCCGCCACTGCGCAGCCAGAACAGCCAGAGACCGAAGCCCCAGGCGGCGATCATGGCCGGGTTGAGGATGATCTTCAGCAACCGTCTCTGCCAGACTCGCAAAAGACCGCGCATCTCCCCGCGCAGGGGCTCGGACCTGTCGGCCTGCTCGGCGTCATAGGCATAGAGCCGCGGCAGGAACAGCAGGCCGGCCATCCAGGCGATCACCGCCAGAATATGCAGCCCTCGCGCCAGATCGTACAGGTTCACGCAACCGCCCCCTGCCGCTGTTCCGCCTGACAGGGACAGGCCTTCCAGTCCGCCTGGCATCCCGGACCGGCCGGCGCCGTCCCCGACCGGCCGAGCGCCATGATCACACCTTCGGCGAGGCCGGCGATAAAGGCCGGGGTCACGCTGACGGTCGGCACCCGGATGTAGGGATGGATGCCGTGCTCCTCGGCCAGCTCCCGGTATTCGATATCCAGCTCGACCAGGGTCTCGATATGCTCCGAGACAAAGGCGATCGGCACCAGAACGACACCGACGTCATCCCTGCCGGCCTGCTCCAGCGCCTCAGGCGTCGAGGGGCCCAGCCATTTCAGGGGCCCGACCCGGCTCTGGTAGCAAAGTCCCCAGTCCGTCAGCCCCAGCCGCTCCGCAACGGCCCGGCACCCGGCCTCGACCTGTTCCGCATAGGGATCACCCTTCCTCGTCACCAGCGACTCAGGAATGCCGTGGGCCGAGAACAGTACCCGTACCGGGGAACTTCCGGCTCCGGCCAGGGCATCCCCGATCAGGTCCGACTGGGCCTGCACCCAGCCATCGGCGCGGGGGTAGCAGCAAATGGTCCGGCTGACGCCCGGTCCGCGATAGGTCTCTCGCCAGAGCTTGAGAGACGAAGCCGTCGTCGTGGTCGAAAACTGGGGATAGAGGGGCAGGAGCACGATCTCGTCCGGTCGCCAGGCCTCGACCTCGGCCGCTACGGCCTCCGTCATCGGGTGCCAGTAGCGCATGCAGATAAAGGCCTTGATCTCGTCGGCCGGCAGGCGGTCAGAGAGGGCCTGCTCCAGCGCCCCGGCCTGGGCCCGGGTGCCGGGCAGCAGGGGCGAGCCCCCGCCCATATGGGCATAGTTGGCCTGGGCGCTCCTTTCCCGACGGCTGGAGATCAGCCGCGCGAGCGCCGTCCGGAACAGGCCCGGCAGACCGATGATGGCGGGATCATTGAACAGGTTGAACAGGAAGGGCTTCACTGAATCCGGCCCGTCCGGCCCGCCCAGGTTGAAGAGTACGACGGCGATACGCCGTCCCTGACCCGCCGCCTCGCTCATCCCTGCGCCCCGATCCGTCTGAGTACCTGTTCCACGTGCGCAATCGGCACATCGGGCAGGATCCCGTGGCCGAGGTTGAAAATCCACGGCCCTTGACCCCATGCCTCGAGAAGCTGGTCCACGCGCCGATCAAGCGCCGCCCCCCCTGCACGCAGAAGCAAGGGATCCAGAGCGCCCTGGATCGGCTTGACCACCTGTACCTGACGCCCGACCTCCAGCGGACAGGCCGTATCGAGAGCCACAGCCTCGACATCACATTCGCGGGCGTAGCGCACGGCCAGCGCCGCCGAACCTCTCGGAAAGCCGATCAGGGGCACAGTCACCCCCAGCTCCCGTACCCGGCTGACCAGCTTCCTGTGCGGTCCCAGGACGAGGGTTTCGAACAGATCGTCCGGCAGGCCCTCGGCCCAGCTCTCGAAAATCTTCAGGACCTCGGCGCCCGCGTCCGCCTGCATCTTCAGATAATGCGCCGTCGCCTCGGTCAAGACGTCCAGAACAGCCAAGACCCTGTCCGGGTCCCGGTAGTAGAAGCTGCGGGCCTGGGCCCGTTCGCCCTTGCCGATGGAGCGGCTTTCGCCATCCAGCATATAGGTCGCCACCGTCCAGGGTGCACCGGCAAAGCCGATCAGGGTCCGCTCCGGGGCCAGTTGAGCCCGGACCCGGCCCAGCGTCTCCCCGACAGGTGACAGGGCCTCGCCCGCCCCGGTGGCCAGATCGCGCATGGAGTCCGTATCCGGCAGGGCGCCCAGCCTCGGCCCCTCGCCCGCCTCGAACCAGACCTTCTGGCCAAGCGCGCGCGGGATCAACAGGATGTCGGCAAAGACGATCGCCGCGTCGAAACCGAAGCGACGCATGGGCTGCAGCGTGGCCTCGGCGGCCTTCTCCGGATCGAGGCAAAATTCGATAAAGCCCGGCGTGGTCGCTCTCAGCTCCCGATACTCGGGAAGATAGCGACCGGCCTGACGCATGAACCAGACCGGTGGCCGGTCGGTGACCTCGCCCCTCAGGGCCTTGAGCAAGCGCTTTTCCGTCATGGAGCGGCTTTAGGCTGGGAAGCCCCGGACCTCAAGCGGACGAAATGCCCCGCTTTCCCTCTCTTCTTCTCATTCAGGAATTCTGAAAGTG
>Ga0115011_10000261_pt1 | contig 47483 bp, 40 predicted proteins | sample TroAtlMetagenome_2_FD_88705 | JGI IMG/M metagenome (GOLD analysis project Ga0115011, IMG submission 88705) | Marine eukaryotic phytoplankton communities from Atlantic Ocean - Tropical Atlantic ANT8 Metagenome | ecosystem: Environmental > Aquatic > Marine > Oceanic | place: Tropical Atlantic... | reverse complement strand
GCTTACGTACTGCAGTGGCAAATGCCTCAGATCGAAAGAGGAAGGCCTAAGGGTATGACTCTTGATCATGAAGGAAATATTGTAGTTGTTGAGCCTCATTATTCACGAATTAACCATTTCAATAAAGAAGGGAAACTAATTTCACAGTGGGGGGTCCACGGGAAAAATAAAGGACAGTTATCTTTCCCGCGCGCAGTAGCTATTGGAAATGATGGTTCAGCATATATAAGTGAATTTCAAATAATCGAACGCGTACAAAAATTCCAACTTAACCGAAAGTCAGTTTTATTTGAAATCCAGGGAGCCGGAAATGCACATGGTCAATTCAATCGAGCTGAAGGCTTGTCCCTATCGCCTGAAGGAAATTTATTTGTGGCGGACTCATGTAACCATCGCATACAGATGTTCAGCGCAGACGGCACTTTTTTACGGTCTATAGGCAAAGCAGGGACTGCTCGAGGTGAATTCAGTTACCCTTATGATATCCGAATAGATGAGTTAGGGCACCAATATATATGCGAATTTGGTAACAGTCGTTTAACTGTTTTAGACTCTAAAGGTCAAGTTATAGAACTAATTGGCCGGCCAGGAAGTCTGCCAGGAGAATTCAATAATCCATGGAGTCTGGCGTTGGATTCCAAGGGCAATCTTTACGTGGCTGATTCGCAAAATCATCGAGTACAAAAATTCATTCGTAATAAATCATTAGCACAGAAAAATATATCAAGAGACTGGGCTGTAGCGAGCTTGAAACTTGAGACAGCAACCTCAACAATCGCGAACTAAACGTGGAATTTCAAGTAACTCATCCTATTTGGCTTCTGACTTTACCTATTATCTTGGTATGGGTTTTCTGGATGGCTTGGAAAACTGACGTACACATACAAAAGTGGAGACGATGGGCCGCTTTTTGCCTACGTGTTTTAGTGGTTACTTCTGTAGTTCTCGCTTTATCTGAATTGCAATGGAAGAAAACACAGGAGGGAATGAATATTTACTTTCTGATGGATCGTTCACAGAGCATTCCTATTGAGGAACAGCATCTAGCTCACAAACTATTAACATCAGCAAAAAAGCAAAAGAATGATAAGGCAGGTCTAATGGTTTTTGGAGCTGACGCTGGCATTGAAACTTCGCTTAGCGATACGATGCTAGAAACTAATAGAATCCAAACAGTAATAAATACTGACAGAACAGACATTGCTGGAGCAATTCGGCTAGGGACAGCGGCCTTTCCAGAAACAGGTCAGAAGCGGTTAGTCTTGCTCTCAGATGGAAATGAAAATATTGGCGATGCTGTACAAGCAGTTATGGCAGCAAAGCCCCTTGATGTAACTGTTGACGTAGTAAGACTAAACACACACGAAGGCACAGATGTCGCTGTACAACGTTTGTCGATTCCCAGCTCAATTAAAAAAGGCCAACCATTCGATGCGAAAATTTTCGCACTATCGGATCGTGAACAACAAGCCAAGGTAAGACTTTTTCGTAACAATCAACTTCTAAGTGAACAGTCAATACGACTAGCAAAAGGTAAAAACTTGTACAGCTTCCCTCAAGCCCTGAGTCAAACTGGATTTTATTCCTATGAAGTACAGATCGAGGCAAATGGCGATATGGTACCACAAAACAACCGCGCCTCTAGTTTTGCTAATATACGAGGCAACCCACGAGTATTAATTATCTCATCTGATCCGAGTGAAGACACCAGCCTCGCCGATGCTCTACGCGCTTCAAATCTTGAAACTACCCTTGGTGATATCGGAGCACTATCTGACTCGCTGGCAGGAATTCAGACCTTTGATACAATTTTTCTTAGTAATATAAATGCTGGTGATCTGGGGCGAGACAAGATGCTTCTCATTGAAAGTGCAGTACGGGATTTTGGGGTAGGACTAGTTTGTATTGGGGGCGAACAATCTTTTACTGCTGGTGGCTACCGAAATACTCCACTTGAAAGAACTCTTCCTTTAAATATGGAACTGGACAGTAAAAAAGTACTACCTCCTGGAGCGCTTGTTTTGGTTATGCATGGAATGGAATTCAATAATGGTAATCAAATAGCACGACAGTGTGCGATAGGCGTTCTAGATGCGATGGGGCCAAACGACGAGCTCGGTGTAGTGCTTTGGGACGGAAACGATCGCTGGCTATTTAATCTCACTAAGGTAGGTGATAAGCAAGAATTAGGCAAAAGAATCATGGGGATGAATCAGGGAGATCTTCCAACATTTCAAAACGTTATGACCATGGGTTATCAGGAACTAAAGAAATCAACTGCAAGCCTAAAGCACATGATTATCTTTAGTGACGGGGATCCAGGCCCGCCGAGTGATCAACTGATGAACGAGATGAATGCTGAGAAAATAACAGTCAGCACTGTATTAATTGCCGGTCATGCTGGGCCAGAGACTATGATTGAGATCGCTGATAAAGGTAACGGTCGATTTTACAATATCAGTAATCCATCCCAGTTGCCTCAGATCTTCCTTAAGGAAACGGCAGTTATCCTAAAGACCGCGATTTATGAAGAGCCATTTTTTCCTCAACAAATCAGTGGAAGCGAAATGTTGAATGGCCTTTCCCCAGATAGCTACCCGCAACTACTAGGTTATGTTGCTACCAGCGAAAAACCACGCGCCGAAATACCTCTGCTGACTATGCAAGGGGATCCATTATTGGCTCATTGGCAATTCGGACTAGGACGCGCCGTCGCATTTACTTCTGATGCCAAAGCTAAATGGGGAAACAACTGGATCGAATGGGAACAATATCAAACTTTTTGGTCACAAATAGCTAACTGGAGCCTACGTCGCATCGAGACTAGTGACTTATCAACTGAAGTAGCTATAGAACAAGGCCGAGGCATCATAAGTGTTGAAGCTATTGATACAGAAGGTAACTTTCGAAATTTTCTCGATCTTCAGGCTGTAGTTGTAAATCCAAAAGGCGAAAGTGAACTCGTTATATTAACTCAGACAGCTGCTGGCCGGTATGAGGCAAAATTTGAAACCCGAGAAACCGGTTCATATCTAGTTCATCTACGTCAGGTAGAAAATGGTGAAATAAGTTCTTCTCAAGTCATAGGCGCAAATTTAGATCACTCACCCGAATTTGCAGATTCACGACCTAGCCAAGCCCGACTCAAACGCTTAGCCGAAGTCGGAGGAGGAAAATTTCTCAAACGTGATTTTACCAAAGACAATCCATTTAAACATGATCGAAAAGAAACCTTCCAACCAGTCGACCTATGGGATTGGATGATTAAATTTGCTATCCTACTATTCCCCATCGATGTCGGCATCCGGCGTATACAAATCGACTCAAAAGAGTGGACAAGATGGATATTTAACTTAAAGCGGATACTCATTTTCTGGCGCCAATCTAAAGACAATCTAACACAAGAAGAGTCACTAAACTCCCTTTTAGCTAAGCGCAATAAAACTCGTCAGGAGCTATTACAAAGACAACATATAAAATCAGATCACTCTGATGTTAAACTTTTTCGACCCCAAGAATTAACTAATGACAGCTCACTAACAAAAATCTCAATTAAATATAATTCAGATAAATTAAAAAATATCGAAACAAAAGCAGAGGAAAGCTCAACCACTAGTCGACTTCTCGCTGCAAAAAGGAATGCACTGCGCAAAAAAAATAAACCATTTAAAAATATAATCTTATGAAAACTACTGTTTCATTCTTTCTATTTATAATCTGCATAGCACCTATCCAATCAGCCGAACCCACTAAACTTAAACTTAACTGGTCTAAAAACATACTCACAATTAGTGGTGACCATTTGCCGGGCAAGGAAATGAAAATTCATTATCTGGAGGCCTATTGCAGAGCTGACTCTCATGACGCCGACTGGGGCAATCACACAGTCATTGGGCACAAAACAGAATTAGTGTCACTAAACAAAGATAAGACCAAACTTCAACTATATTGCAAAGTCAGTGACGGAATAACTGTTAAACATCTGATATCAACTACTCACGATGAGATTGATTTTAATCTTACTGCATACAATCCAACTAACAAAGAGTCCGAAGCACACTGGGCACAGCCTTGTATACGTGTCGGCGAATTTACCGGCACTGGTGCCGATACTACAAAAGATAAATACGCCTACATTAAGAAGAGCTTCGTATATCTCGATGGAAAACGCACCATGATGCCTACTCAAGGATGGGCCACTGAGGCACGCTATATCCCGGGGCAAGTATGGGCTGGACCCGGCGTTCCAAAAACAGACGTCAATCCGCGACCACTTCAAAAAGCCACACCAAGTAACGGATTGATTGGTTGCTATAGTGCCGACAATACAATGATTTTCGCCACAGCCTTCGATCCTTATCAGGAACTTTTTCAAGGAGTCATTCGTTGTCTGCATAGTGATTTTCGGCTGGGAGGATTAAAATCAAAAGAAAAACGTAATATTCGTGGAAAAATCTACATCGTAAAAAACAACGAAAAAGAACTTCTAATTAGATATCGAAAAGATTTCCCAAAACACAATCAATTACGCAGCAATAAACAAAAAACTGAATTTTAAAATTCGAATTGTCGCAGTCTCTTGACTTGGTATTATGACAAAGCGATAGTCACTCCTTTAAATGTCTGGAATTCACGCAAGAAAATCGCAATTAACTAATAAAGAGAATCACGATCTAGATATCGAAATCAGCTTCCTTCAAGGACTCGTTGATCGCGACTCCGAATATGTCGAAGCATTACAGTTGCTCGGTGACGATTACACCAAACGAGGAAAATTTCACGATGGATTAAAAGTTGATGAACATTTGGCAAAACTACTTCCAGATGACTCCATGGTTTTTTATAATCTTGCCTGTAGTTACTCACTGACCAACTGCATTAACGAATCAATCAAAGCACTAAAAAAAGCTGTTTTTCTTGGTTACAATGATTCTAAATGGATGGACATAGATCCAGATTTGGACAATGTCCGAACCGATACAAGATACCAGTCAATTCGCCAAAAATTGACTAACTCTAAAATTACCTAAACTAATTACCGAGGTGAAAGTCACCCATAATGGAAAGTCTAAACACTACAGAACAGTGTGGTTTGACAAGGCTAATAACCAAGTTCGGCTTATTGAACAAAGACTTCTACCTCATCAATTCAAAATAGTTTCCACAAAGAACTATCTAGAAACATCACAAGCCATCAAGGACATGGTTGTACGTGGTGCTGGGGCTATTGGAGCCACAGCTGCTTATGGCCTAGCCCAAGGCGCCCAAATATTTCAAGGAAATGAGATTAAAACATTTGAAAAGCATATAGCCAAAGTTTATCGAACTCTGGCCAGCGCCCGTCCTACTGCTATTGATCCAATTAATGCCATGCGATCGATGCTAACCAAAATGGATGGCCAAACCGTCGCAACCCGAAAATCCCAGGCCCTAGATTTAGCAGAACAGTTCGCTGACGATGATGTCGCATATTGTCAAGAAATCGGTTATATCGGAGAATCATTGATCCAAAATGGAACTCGCGTACTTACTCATTGTAATGCCGGCTGGCTAGCATTTGTCGATTATGGATCTGCTACTGCACCAATGTATTATGCTAAAGCAAGAAACAAAAAATTCCATGTGTTTTGCGATGAAACAAGACCTCGGTCCCAAGGGGCTGCCTTAACTGCATGGGAGCTTGCTCAAGAAGGTATTTCTCACGACATTATCGTAGATAATGCTAGCGGACATCTCATGCAACGAGGTGAAATTGATCTGGTTATCGTCGGTAGCGATCGCACGCTGGGAAGAACTGGGGAGGTAACTAACAAGATTGGAACCTACACCAAAGCTGTCTTAGCTAAACGGCACAACATTCCATTTTATGTGACAATCCCACTCTCAACAATTGATTGGAAACTGAAGTCAGGACTAGAAATCCCGATTGAAGAACGATCATCTGAAGAAGTGCTACGTGCTTGGGGAACAACTGATAGAGGACAACGACAATCCGTATCTGTAGCCAATCCTTCAAGCACAGCTCGGAACCCCTCGTTCGATGTGACTCCACCAGAACTTATAACCGGGATTATAACCCCAGTCGGTATTTTCAACCCCAATCAACTATGGGAAAATAGAACTAAACTGGGGTACAATAATAAAAAATGATATCTGCACTAACACTATTAATCGTCAGAAAAAACGAACGATAATTAATCATTCCCCCGTTCTGCTTCAACCGCCTTTGCTAAACGCTGAATCTCACCCCCAAGTCGAAGCCGGGTCATTTTTGAGTTTAGTTTTTCGCTGAGTGAAGCACACAACTCAATTAAACAATTTGTACCCGGCTCATCTTGAAGTTTATGCCCTGAGAAATCTTTGAAACATTCCTGCCGCAACTCCGTAAGCTGATCCTGAAGATTCTGAAGCTTTCCCAAATCCTTTTCATTACCAGCAACGTCCAAACTCATTTGCTGCCGTTCAATTTCCAGCACTTGTTGAACATAATGATCAATTTTATTTTCCTTAAGTCGCTCTTGCCTTTTCCGTAACCACTTATATCCAAAGAATAAAGCGACGAAAACCGATACAATAAATGATCTTAAATTTTCCCACATTTCAACAATTTCTGGCCGAAATAACGTCCTAGTTTCAGGTTCATAAACCCTTCTAGCTCCTTCGTGAACAGTAAAGAATGGCTTTAACTTAGCAAAAGATTTTCCCCCATCAAATAGTTCTTGGAGTTTATTCTCCTTTAGAAATGTGGTCTTTAACACTTCCTGTGCCACTCTCTCAACTATACTACTTTCCATGTCTGCACGCGTGATCAAATGGGCTCCTGTAGCTACAGTACTAATAGAATTAATAGGGACAGGGCTACCGTCAAACTGATAAATCCCTCGGGGGACTTTATATGGCATCAACTGTAGTTGCATAGCAGCAAGCCCTTCATTGTTAGGAATACTAAGAAAACGAATTTTTCCCAACTTTGATAAATTATGAAAAACATCAGCCTGCATACCAACAGTAATAAAAGCTGCATCCAATTCATTCTTTTCAAAAAACTCAATCATTTTTGGATAATTAAGATTTGAATGCAGTTCACTTTTTTCGATCTCAAGCGATTCAAGCAAAAGGCGAGACATCGAATAATCACCGGATAGTTTACCTCCAAGATTAATACGTTTCCCCTTCAAGTCTTTGAGTGATTGGATGCCGCTACCTTCTCGAACAGCAATATGCAGTGGTTGTGAATATAGATTAGCCACAAATGAAACCCGATCGATTAAATGAACATCAATTTTTTTTGATTTCTCTTGAAGTAAAAGAGGTTCAAAACGTACTAGCGCCTCATAAGCACCAGGCTGAACCAAAGCAAAGTCAGCTTTGCCTTTGGCAATTTTCTGGAGATTTTCTACAGTTCCATCCGTAGACAAGACCTCTACTTTTCGACCTGATCGGATTAAAGCACTCTTCAAACTTAAAGCGATAGGGTGATACAATCCCCCCTTAGGGCCACCAGCAATAATGATCGTCCGATTCATACCAACTAAACTTATGATCAGTTGATACAACGGAAAGCAAACTAACAGTCCTACCAAAAATAAGGTTATCCATTTACGATTCATGAATCAAAACTATATAAAAAAGAACCTATAGTCTAAATTTAGACCGGACAAGTACGGGTATCGAAAAATAATATTTTTTTATGGCAGCATTGGCCCAGCTCACCAACACTAAGGGCATGTCTGATTCGGCCTTGAAGGGAGCAAGTATATTGATACTCGAAGACGAGTTGCTTTTGCGTAAGCATTTGGCAGCAGTACTCGAGCAACAAGATGCCGATGTAACAGCAATAGGCACAGTTGATGAAGCACGTCGCATTGTTAATTCAATTCCTTTTGACTTTGCGCTACTCGATATAAACCTACCCGATGGGCTTGGAACCGATTTATTGAAAGAGGGAATCTTCTCTCCTAATACAGCTGTACTAGTTTGTACTGCAGAAGGTGGTATTAAGGGTGCAGTTGAAGCTCTTCGGAACGGGGCACAAGATTATCTACTTAAACCTATCGATCCAAACGTACTGCCAATGGTATTGCAAAGAGCCAAGAACAGCCGGCAATCTGCCCGCTTAGTTGAGCACGAACGTCGTAATCCCAACAAAACTGGTGAACAGATTTTCTTTGGTAACGCACTTTCGGATTTTCGAAAGCAACTAGATAAAATTACTGCTGCGGACGAAAAACTCGGCAGACATCTGCCACCAGTTTTGATTCAGGGAGAAACCGGCACCGGAAAAACGAGCATTGCTCGATGGCTTCATCACAATGGCCCACGAAAAGACAGCCAATTGGTCGAAGTAAACTGCCCAGCACTACCTGAAAACCTTGCTGAGTCAGAACTATTCGGGCATGAACGCGGTGCATTCACTGATGCCAAATCAGCAAGAATGGGACTATTTGAAGCGGCAAAGGGAGGCACACTCTTTCTTGATGAATTGGCAAGCCTTTCACTCGGAATACAAGCCAAAATACTTAAGACTATCGAGGATCAACGTATTCGGCGCTTGGGAGGAAACCGTGAAATAGAAGTTGATGTACGAATCATTGCCGCGAGCAATCGGAACCTTGAACAAGCGGTAGGGGAAGGTGAATTTCGCGATGATCTGCATCAAAGACTGAGTTTATTTCGACTAACAATCCCACCACTTCGTGATCGAGGTGGCGACATTTTGAAACTCGCAAAATATTTACTGGAAAAACTCTGCCAACGCCATCAAATCGAACCAAAACCAATCAGCCCTGAAGGACAAGCACGTCTGCTCGGTCATAATTGGCGCGGTAACGTCCGCGAACTTAACCACGAACTCGAGCGGGCAATTGTATTTGAAGACGGAGACGAATTGGAGCTGCCTTCGCTACCGAATGGCAGCGAAAAAATTCCTAATAATAGAAACATCAACGAATTGCTCAACAAAGAATTCGAATTCCCAAAAGACGGTTTTTCGCTGGAAGACACAATAGACAAAATAATCCAAAATGCCATCGATCAATCAGGAGGAAATGTCTCCGCAGCCGCCCGACTCCTAGATGTCCCGAGAGATTATATCCGTTACCGCCAGAAAAAATCAGGTGAATAGTCAGGAATCAAGCTTACGTAAGACGTATTTGCCTAATAGATCAGTTTCAAGATTAAGCATATCACCGACTTTACGAGTACGAAGATTAGTAATCTTACGTGTGTGAGGTATAATCCATACGGAAAAACCGCGCTTGCGGAGAATAGCCACCGTAAGGCTTATACCATCGACTGCAACCGAACCCTTTGGAACAAAGCCTGCCATCAGGCTTCTCGGAGCATCAACTTCAAGCAGCCAATCTTTCCCTTTCTTCTCCCACTTACGAATTTTGCCGACAGCATCAACATGGCCGGTAACAAAGTGTCCCCCCATCCGCTGCCCCAACACCAATGCTCGCTCAAGATTAACCAATGCTCCTCGTTTCAGAGCTTTTAGATTTGTCACATCCCACGTTTCACGCAGCAGATTGAACTCAAACCCCTTAGAGTTACCTCGCTTGAAAACCTTCGTCGCTGTCAGGCAACACCCATTCACAGCAATGCTATCACCAATTTTCGTGCCGGAGAGACACAAATCCGAAGATACCGTGATAACCACAGAATCTCTACTGTGATCTATCTCAGTGATTCTACCTGTTTCCTCAACCAATCCAGTAAACATATCTGTTATGCGCGGGCAACGCGCGCTGTAAGCATCAGGTCAGGCCCAAGATTTCTCCAGCGGATTTTTTCTAATAAGAAACCAGGCTTCAATGGCAATCCTTCACCGGCTACACCGGTTCGCGCTTCACGTCCTCCCAAAATTTTTGGGGCATAAAAAAAAGTAATTCGGTTAATAAATCCAGACTCAATAAACGCTGCATTGGTCTCTCCTCCTCCTTCAACCAGCAGGTTAGTGACATTTTGTTTGCCTAATTTTTTAAGTAGATATTTTAAATCGAACTTACGTTTTTTTAGGGGGCAGGTCATCACTATACATTTCTCTTTGAGCTTAACTAAGCGGTTTGCCGGAGCGTTTGGCGAAACAATGATAGTAGTTTGTGAGGCTCCGTCATCATTGAGAATTTTTGCATCGAGTGGTATACGCGCACGGGGATCTAGTACAATCCTTTTTAGATCAGGCCCGCGCCATTCTGGCTTAGGCCGACGAATATCACGCAGTGTCAACGCGGGATCGTCAGTCAAAATAGTTTTAACACCAACTAGAATAGCATCAACTTCATGCCGAAGCTTCATGCTTTCACGTCGAGCCAAAGAACCAGTAATCCATTTAGACTCTCCACTAACACTAGCAATCTTACCATCAAGTGTCATTGCTGCCTTTACTGTAACAAAAGGCAAACCAGTTATTATCCAGTGATTGAAAGCATCATTTAGTTCTGCCGATGTATCAGACAGTAAACCATGTTCAACCTCCACTCCTCTGCTGTTAAGAAGCCGCAAGGCTCTACCAGAATGCTTGGGATTCGGATCAGTGGTCGAAAACACAACCCTACCAATCCCAGCATCAAGAATTGCCTTAGTACATGGCGGTGTTCGGCCAGCCGTAGAACACGGCTCTAAAGTTACATACAAAGTCGAATTACGAGTTGAGTGGCCCAACCGCTGTGCATTAGAAATAGCATTGATCTCAGCATGCTCCAACCCAGCACACCTATGCCAGCCACGACCAATTATATTCCCGCCGCTGACCAATACAGCACCAACCATAGGATTAGGAGATGTTTCGCCTTTTGCTCGTTTGGCTAACCGCAAAGCTTCACGCATTATATATTCGTCAGAAATCAACGGTAAAATTAACGAACCTCATAGTTAGTATTAAGGAGATCATTAAGTGCCCTATTTGCAACCCGAACTATATATTTGTTCGGTTGATCATTAAGCGCCTTTTTCAATTCTGGAATTAAAGGTCGGGCCTGCGCTTCCATTTCATCAAGCACAATAGCTGCCTGAAGCCTTGCCCACTGATGTGGTCCAGCGAGTGCTTTTTTCAAGACAGGAAAAGATTCTTCGGGTTTACCCATCCGCGCCAGAGCTCGACCTGCAGCTATTCGAACACTGGCAGAGGAATCACTCAGTAATTTCCGTGTCACAAAAAAAGCATTAACCGAATCTCTTGGAGCAATGTTACCAATCCCCATAACACCCCAGTAACGCACTGCAGCATCTGCATCGTTTATTGCTGTCAACATCATTGGTAAAGCATCCTTACCAGATGAGGCGAGTGCTGCGGTTTCTCCAAGTCGCATCATGATAGATGAACTATCTTTTTGTCGAAGAATCTCGTATCGAGAACCATATAATGCTTCACGTTTAATTATTTCCGCCTCAGGCAATAGGCCAATATCTCGTGTTTCGCGAACCCATGAGTAGTGAGCTCTACGCATTTTTTTGAGTTGTTGAATATAATCAGGATTCCCAGAAAGATTGTGTATTTCATGAGGATCATTCTGAAGATCGTACAACTCCTCAATAGGTTTTATCCTGGCAGAAAATAGCCTAGCTGCAGATAGCAAACTTCCGCTTTTTTCGAGACGCCGAATCTCTTTCATCGTCGCCCCTTTTTCCGGCGTATTCATATACTGATAATAAGGCTTAAGTGGCTCATAATTACGGATGTAACGAAAACGTTTGTCACGCACCATACGAATGATGTCATAACGTTCATCCATCCTATCACGAGCCCCATATACATATTCCCGATGAGCTCTGAGCTGATTGCCAAGAAAAGCACGTCCCTGCATATAATCCGGAACAGCGAGCCCCGCCAGTTTTAGTACGGTCGGAGCTAAATCAATAGAACTTATAAGTTGCTGATCAAATGTTCCAGGTACTCCCTGGGAAGAGGCACGAAAAATTTCTGGAATACGCACGATAAGTGGAATGCGAGTCCCAGAATCATAAAGCCAACGCTTAGCTCTAGGTAAGCCTACACCATGATCACTCCAGAAAAAAACGATCGTATTATCAGCCTCACCAGAAGCTCTCAATGCACGCAGGTGATCGCCAACCCATACATCCATAGCTGTGATTAATTCATAATTACGCTTCCAGTCCTCACGAACAACCGGTGTATCGGGATAGTAAGGTGGCAACTTAAGTTTAACTGGATCTTGTCGTTGTAACGGCTTCAAATTTTTCGTCACTGACCTATACTTCCGCTCACCTGCGATGCCACTCTCATGACAACCAGTAAAATTGAATACGGCAAAAAAAGGCTGATCTGAACTTCGATTTTTCCAGTGAGCATTACTACTAGAAGCGTCCCATGTCTGCTTCGGTACAGAAAATTGATAGTCAGTCTTTGAGTTATTTGTACAGTAGTAACCTGCCTCACGAAGGTATATTGGAAATGGCTTCAAAAACTTTGGCAACTTAGCATTACAGCGCATGTGATGCGTTCCAATCGTAGTCTGATACATTCCAGTAATAATCCCCGAACGGCATGGCGCACAAACTCCAGCCGTTGTAAATGCATGTGTGTAGAGCACTCCTTGTTTAGCCAAGCGATCAAGATTAGGAGTGATAGCTTTATCATCGCCGTAGCATCCAATATGCGGACTAATATCCTCAGCAGATAGCCAAAGAATATTAGGCTGCTTGGCTAAGCCTTTTGTCACTTGACCAAACATGGCCAAGCATAAAATGACAAAAAAAAGACGAATCATCATAACAAAATCCTACCGGCTCACCTCTAATATCGCACTCAGAAAACGATCTTATGATTAAATAGAAAATAAATCATGGGTACAAAAGGCATTGTCCCCATGCTCCATCAGTTTGAGATTTATAAATCAAACGCTCGTGAAGCCGGGCAGGAGCGCTGAGCCAAAATTCTACTTCATTTGGCAAAAGTACCCAACCAGACCAATGAGGCGGCCTAGGCACAATGCTACCTTCTGGGAATTTAGTTTTAAAATTAAATAACCGTTCATCAAACTCACTACGCTGCTCCATAGACGAAGATTGAAGTGAAGCCCAAGCCCCAATCTGACTACCATAATCTCGGGTTTTAAAATAAGCATCAGCCTCCTTCTCGCTAACCTTAGAAACATTACCGGAGACACGAATCTGACGTTGCAAACTTTTCCAATGAAAACAAATGGATGCTCTTTGATTGGCCTGAAGATCATCCGCCTTACGACTATTCATATTAGTATAGAAGACGAAGCCATTTTCCTTCATCCCCTTTAACAACAACATACGCACACTTGGCTGACCTGTGACATCTACCGTAGCAAGTGCAAAAGCAGTAGGATCATTAATCTCAGTTACCTTAGCCTCTGCAAGCCATGCTTTAAACAAAGGTATCGGAGTATCTTCATTCCCGAACGCCTTGCTCAATCCGTATAAGTTAGAAGTATTTGCCATAGATCAAACACTCCAATCAGCAAGCTGGTCGTACATGGATTGCAAGTCATCGTCTTGTAAAGCCATTTTACGAATTGTTTTATAATCGGAGCGTTGTGCAGCAATATCTAGCCAGCGCCAAGCTTCTTCAATAATGTTCATACAGGAGCAATAACAAGCAAGATTATAGGGAATTAGAGAATCCTTTGGGAAACGGTCAACGGCGCGACGAAGTGTTTTGTACGCCATTCGAATACCAAACTCATCAGCACGGCGAAGAGAATAGGCCCAATTAATCCAATTGGTTACATTGTCTGGTTGCTCAGAAACTTGATCACGCGCCAGTTTTTCAGCTTCAATCCAGTTTTCCTCTCTCGCCAAAATACTCCAATGAACTCCACAAACTTCAGGTAATTTAGCGAGCTCGGGCGTTAACGACTGTAACTCTTTACGAGCTTCAGAAGGCATTCCGAGCTCAAGCCAACCCATCGCCGATCGCAAGCAAAACACATCATGTGTCTCAATTCCTGGTTTCGGCTCAGGTAAATACGGACTGGATTCTTCTTCAAGCTTCACCGTTTATTTTTCAATCGGCTTGCCGGAAGCCTTCCATCCGTTAAAACCAGGTGCAAGATCAACTGTATAGTTGAACCCCATATCACTCATTTTTTTGCAGGCACGCGCACTTCGAACTCCCCCCGCACAGTATACGAGATAGATCTTGTCCTTGTCTAATTTAGCAACCTCCTTAGCAAAGTTGGGTGAAAACCAGTCTATCCATTTAGTGCCAGGTATATGGCTCGCCGTAAATTCTGATGTGGTACGAACATCTAGTAACTGCATTTTTTCTTCCTTCCACATTTTTTCAAATAATCCGACACCAATACGAAATGGTTTGCCTGATTCAATTCCATACTTTCCAGCAATTTCTACTGACGTAACACCGGATTTAATTGAATCATTCAAACACCATTCAATGGCGTTGGTCATTAAGTTAATGAAATTGGCATTCTCGAAATCCTTCTGATGACCAAGTGACGTGTAAAAAGAGCGATTACCTTTATAAGTATGAGTCCATGCCACTGGTTCTACCGAATGCCCTTTGACTTTTCCGGTAATAAGAGCAGTCGCCTGCTTAGCCAATGGGGTATTCTTGTACAACGATCCCCCCATTATAAAACTACTTTTCACTCCATTTAAAATAGGATGACTCTTCATTTCAGGGATAATTGATGTTTGTCCAATTAATTCATTCTTGTGATGCCCCTGGTAATTACCCCCTAATACAAGCTTATCAAAAGCTAGCCAATTTTGCATGGCATGACTCGCCGTACGAAGCCCTATTACTGGCCTACCACTTTCTATATATCGTTTAACCTGGCCCAGCTGGCCTGCAGGAAGTGTCATTCGCCGCATATAAAAAACAACTAAGTCCGCTTGGTTTAGCACGTCCAGATTAAGAAACTTGTCTTTATCAATCCGCGTAAGTGTTGTGCACTGGTATCCAAATTTCTTTTTTATATTATCCGCATAAACCGACAGAGTCATTTCAGACCCGTAAAGAGACTCTCCAGCAAGAAAAACTATATGATGCTTGGCCGGAGCTGCCGATAACTTGACTACCCAGAACAAACCAACAATTAAAATGAATCGGATTAATGATTTCATGGCCTAAAAGTAAACTTCGGGAGGTCAAGATTCCCCATGTCGGGCAGGCTGTCCAGCCTCATCGCCAAATACGGTGAACAACTTGTCGATAAAAAGAGACTAAGAGGTATTGACACACTAGATGTAGTGTACTTTCCTTCGTTGGCTACATTCTATTGTATAAGGCCAACATTATGCGTTGCCCCAAGTGTGGTTGTGTTGACGACAAGGTGATCGATTCCCGATCGTCCAAGGATGATTTAGCAATTAGGCGAAGGAGACAGTGCCTTGAATGTACGCAACGATTCACCACCTACGAAGAGATTGAAAGGGGAATCCTTATGGTTATTAAGGATGACGGCAACCGGGAAAAGTTCTCCAGAGAGAAGTTGGAAACCGGCATTAACGTGGCCTGCGAAAAACGACCGATCAGCGCGGAAGCTATCGAGGAGATGATTCGAGAAGTTGTTGACCAATTATACGACGAATTCGATGGCGAAGTACCCTCAAAAGTAATCGGCCGTAAAGTAATGCAAAAACTCAAAGATTTGGACGGTGTAGCCTATGTACGATTTGCGAGTGTTTACTGGCGTTTTGATAACGCGGCAGAATTCCTAAAAGCTGTTCAGCAATTTGAGGAAAGGGATGATACAGATACAATCCAACTACCTGGTTTTTAGGATGTCTACAGGAGAGCTCCTACCCTGCTCTGCTGAAGCCATAACTGAAGAATTACTGGGAGAGACTCTAAACCTTATAGAGCCTCAAACAATTCAGGAGGCACTGAAGGCGGTGGTTCATTATTTTCGAGAAGAACACTTGGAACCTAGCGTCTCGGTGGATCAATTCTCCAGTGCACTCGGCAAGGTACTGCAAGGCTTCGGTTTCGATGTTGTATTTGACGAAGATCCACGCATCAATCTTCGTGTGGAAGAAACCGATATGGCAAGACTAGCTCGTGAAACCACAGGCCAACAGTACGAACTATTTTTCTTCCAGCAACTGCGCAATGAAGTTAGAAGCAGCCTCCGTAAATCTCCCAACCTTATTCAGTTTAATGGCACACGGGAATGCGTAAAACGCATTGTTGGCGCCGAACGTTGGTGCGATCGATGCCGATGGATGCATGATCAGATTGTCTCTTATCTACGAAATTGCCTTGAGCAAGACTCACGTGAAAACTGTGCGTTGGTTATCCGCTAATTTCCCTTTAAATGGGCAAGATGACCATCGAACAAATTCAATCTGACGAATCGATAAGAATTGCCGAATTTCCGGTATCAGAGAAAACAAATTATCTGGCACATGCAGCAGTTTGTCCACTGCCTAGCTGTGCGCGAGATGCAATTTCACATTATGCAGCAGCCTGTGTTGGCGGAGATCAGGAAGATTTTATACCTCCTAGCTTACTACGTAATACTCGCCAACTGGCAGCAAACCTAATTGGAGCAAAGATGAAAGAAATTGCGCTGGTCGGCCCCACCTCGTTGGGATTGAGTTTTATAGCACAAGGCCTCGACTGGCAACCCGGAGACAACATAATTATTAATGCGGACGATTACCCTTCAAACGTATATCCTTGGATGGCACTCGAAGAAAAGGGCGTTAAATTAAAATACCTAAAGACCCATGAACTAGGACGCATTGAACCTGAGAATGTTTTTGAACTTATTGATTCACGAACACGTATGGCAGCACTAGCCTCGTGCCACTATGTTTCCGGATATCGAATTAATATCGATGCTATTGGCCGGGAACTTAGATCACGAGGCATACTGTTTTGTGTAGATGGGATTCAAACCGTCGGGGCATTTCCAACACCAGTCGAACATGTCGATTTTCTAGCAGCTGATGCTCACAAATGGATGCTTGGCCCCTGTGCTTCCGGCATCCTTTACGTCAAACACGAAACGCAGAAGCAACTCAAACCAATCGTGCAAGGATGGCACAACCTACTTTGTCCAGACTTCATTGCACAAGATACTTTAAACTACAAGCAGGATAGCAGACGTTACGAAGCTGGCACTGCCAACCTACTTGGCATTGCCGGTCATCATGCGTCACTGGCGATGCTTAATGACTTAGGAATAAATAACATCGCAAAAGATCTATTAGACAAGCGCAACCAACTTATCCCAGAGCTTTTAAGTAGAGGCTATCATGTATTGAACTCCGATGGAGATCTAGATAACGCCAGCGGAATCGTGACATTTCATAAACCAAATAACGACATGTCAAAGCTTGTAGCGAAACTTGAACAAGCGAGAATTAAAGTGTCTCTCCGCTTTATGCGAGATGGATCCAAGCTAATCAGACTCTCTCCTCATTTTTACAACACAACCAACGAATTGAATAGGTTATTAGATAAATTATAATTACTTTGATTGTTGAGATATCACTTTCGGCACAATAAATGGTGCAATAAAAAGTAGAATCAATGCTCCAATACCCCCATAAATCTGGGGAGCCTCAGGACCGACATTGTCAATCAACCAACCGGCAGCAAAATTAGAACAGATGCCACCTCCCAAGCTTGAACTAATCATTGTTGCTAGCCCTTGACCAGTAGAACGTAAATCACTTGGAATGAGGTAGTTTACATACAACGGCATGGCCACTAAAGCCCCCACAACATAAAAACTGTGAATGAACATTGCCCCATGGAGTATAGTCAAGTTTTCACCCCAGAAACCGCAGATTACCCACTTCAAACCGCCAGCCGCCAGCCCCGTAAACATCAATAATCGCACCCCTATACGACGACGAATGTGACCAGCCATAGCAATGATCATGATCTCCGGCACAAGCATGATTAGCCAAAGCCATTTCAACGTACCAACTGGATCCTCTGGGGCTACAGATTCAACAAAAATTGGAAACATAAACATAGGACCATCCAACATAAAGTTTGCTAGAAAAACATATATAAAGAATCGAATGAATCTGCTGTCGCAAAATAACCTCCTCCAAGATCCTGACTCAGCTTTTTCACGGATGATATTTTGGTTAGGTATAAACAATACAGTTACAGCAGTAATCAAAATCATCACGGCCGAACATGGAAACAACAGTCCTAAATCTGTACCATCAAGACCATGTGACATCCTCTGTAAGAAGTAAGGAAAGCCGAAACAAGTAACCAAAAAACCTACCGAACCAAACGCACGAACATATTCAAAGTGGGAATTATCCGAGCGATATAAAAGGCCAAGACCAAGAGCCATTCCTTGTGGAATCAAGCTCGTATAAAACACAGCAAAACAAGCTGACACCAACAACAATACTGAGTATTTCTCTACATACCAAAACGCAGTGAATCCAAGAGCTATACCAAGGCAAAGGATGACGAGAAGAATTTTACGAGCACCAGTACGGTCTGCTAGATAACCCCAAGCTGGCTGGCCTATCAGCCCAACAAAGTAAAATACTCCCATAGCGGCGCCTACTTGTTGTCCAGAAAGTTCTAGCTCCTGCCTCAGGTAAAGCGAGTAGTACGGAAAAAAAATGCCAAGCGCACCGAACAAAGTTCCCCAAAAAATCGATAGTACGATTATTAATTTCCTTTGTTCACTAGTAATTGAAGTATTTAACATCAAGCGAATAAGCACTTGGCAAGTGCGTGAACAGGAAGGTTTCTGAAGTTCTTAAAGGTAAAGCAAGACGATTCGTCGTCTTATTGAGCAGGTACAATTGTCGGTTGGGAGTTATTCAAACTATTAGGTCGCCCCGACTGCTTGGCATTTCTCTCTTTTTTTTCTAGTTCGCCAAAAATACGTCGAGCTGATTCCTGCATCTTTCGTTCGTCTCCCCTTTCCCCTGAAAGCTTGGCTTCTATCTGCATTCCCAAGAATTCCATACCCTTTCCCATCAAGTCTGATTCATCAAATTGGATCGAGTTAATTAAATCCAACCGCACCTGCAACAGATCAGGAGTAACACCTGGTGTATTAACGTCGCCATCACTGCTAATCAAACTTTGGATGGCATCACGCTTGGTTTCTAAATTGTACTGGTCATTAGTAATAATATCGCGAAACAACTGATCGGCTTGAGGATTTTTGCCAACATACTTTGTGGCTGAAGAAGCTAGGTTATCCATGTCATCTTCGTGAACACGACCACTTCGAAAGGCCTGCACTATAGCATCGAGAGATTGGTCTTTCCCCGTATCGTCGAAGTAGTTCAATATAGTACGGTCAATCCGGCCATCATCATTAATGAACATTCCCTGGGCGATCTGGACAAACGTCTGGTCATTATACATGTCCAATACCATGAAAAGATAATTTTTCGACACACGATCAAAGTGATTTCCATTGGATACTACTACTGGATCAATCAATAATTCATGCGCAACAGCTAACACCTCCTTACTATAAGCATCTTTACCTAACATACCTTGCAGCGCCTTGGCTGTATAAGCTACCTCGAATCCACGTCCGGTAGTTGAAAGGACTTCCACAAGAGTCGACTCGGCTGATGAGCCGCCGATCTCGGCAAGAACATCTATCAATGCTATGCGCATGGTAGGTGGCTGGGAAAAATTTAGTGTCGCGCGGAAATTCCGGTAACGCCTCTCATACTCCTCATCCTTTTCTCCCTCTCTGCGTATCGCATAATCAACATCTTCCATTCGGTTTAAAAAATCACGTATATGCGGCACGCCGATATCTCCCTGACGAATCAGACTTTCTAGTAAAAAGTTAAGGCGTCGCGAGTTAGATCGACGAGTCTTTGAGCCAGTACGAAAATCGAACATCTCATCAAGAATATCAGGCACAGGCATGAAACTTGTTAACGGCCCAGAGTCACCACCATCAAATTGGCGCTGCAATGATTCAAGTCGGAATTGGGAACTATCATACCGCTTCTGAAGACTGGCCAATTCACGCTTCAATCGCTGTTCCCGTTGGGATTGCGAAGTATCAGTATCCAGAGTTGATGGGGCTTTCCCGCAGCCAACAGCGACAAAAACTAAAACGATTGCTACACAAAGAATTTGTATAAATTGAGAATGAACTCTTTTCATAGGTGCCATCATCAAACTAACCAAATACTCAACCACCAGGGCGATCAGTTATAATAGTCGGACCACTCGGGGCTTTCACTGGAGCCCCGCTAACAGATCGCTGTTCCCGTTTTACCTGATCGTTGATTTTCCTAAAATCACTATGCATTGTTTCATACTGCCTTTCATCATCAAAGCCTCTATTCTCTAACTTAGACTCCACTCGACCGGAGTAAATTTCATTGGCTCGAGCCATAATATCGTCTTCGCCAAGTTGAAGCCTATCCATCAGATCCAATCGAGACTGAAGAATAGTCGCCTGTTCGTTTTTATTCATATTAGCAAGGTCCTCGCTATTATCCATAGAGCGGATAGTCTCCATCTTGACATCAAGAGAATACTGGTCGCTTGTCATGATATCTTGAAACAATGAATCAGCCTGAACATTGTTTTGACCCACTCCCTGCACAGCTACTCTAGCCATTTCTCTCATATCACCTTCTCTGAGCTGCCCACTCTGCATTGCTTGAACAACTGCGTCGATTGCTCTTCCGTCGCCGATATTTTCAAAATAGCTCAAAACAGAGCGATCTATTCTTCCCTCCTCATTTACGAGCTGCCCCTGAGCTATTTGGACAAAGGTTTTGTCACCATACATTTTAAGCACTGTGAAGAGATATTGTTTAGAGGCCGCATCAAATTTGTTACCTCCAATTATCTCAATCGGAGCAGTGAGCAAATCATGAGCGACATTTAAGGCTTCATCGCGGTATGCATCCTTGCCAAGCATGGAACGAAGTTTATTAGCCGAATAAGCAACTTCAAATCCCCTACCGGAACTGGTTAGTACTTCAGCGATAGTATCCTGAGCATCTGGCCCCCCTATCTCGGCAAGTATGTCGATTAGACCAATACGCAGAGAAGGTGGATATTCAAATTCCAACGGTACATTCACCATGCGTGAACGCCAGTGCTCTTTTTCCTTATCTATATCATTCTCTGAACGTTGATCTATAATAAAATCAACATCCTCCATCTTTCTAAGGAAATCACGAATATGAGGAATAGCCGTATCGCCCTGCTTAGCGAGGCTTTCAAAAAGAAAACTTAACCTTCGCTGGACAGCACGACGGTTAGCGGCTGTCATCTTAAGTCCCATTAACTCCTCAATTATTTCTGGAGCAGAACGGTATCCTCCCTGAACCACTGGCTCGCCTCCGACACCAAGTTCAATTTGAAGCTCTGCAATTCGGGATTTAACTTTTGCTAAGCGATCCTTTAGCGACTCTATCTGACGCTCTAGATTAGCAATCTCAGCATCTGTATTACTTATGCTTTCCTGAGGTGCCTGACCACAAGCAGTCAACAGTAATAACACTAACAACGGCATGAAGGTTTTTAGATCTAAAATCATACCAAACTTATCTACTCTACACATCTAAAATAAATAAAGTTACAGGGAAAAGAAGAGGCTGACATTTTATTGAATGAACGCAACTAATTCGTTGCAAAAAAAAACGCCGGCTTAACCGGCGTTTATAATTAATTTGTTATTTCTTACTGGCCACGGATAATAGTTGGTTGATTTCTGCGGTCATTTCCCCGGTCACGACCTCGGTTCCCTCGGTCACGATCATCTCCTCTTCCACCAAATGCATTCCTCCAAAAATCAGTACCCAAACTACGCATCTCATTACGCATATCAAACTCCTCACCATTGATCTTAGCTTCAAGCTGTTTTGAGTACATTTGCATAACCTTGTTCTCAGCATCATTTTCGCTAGACTGAATGTTCGACATTAGGTTCAAGCGCGACTGTAAAACCGCTGTATCATCTGAATCATCCATCTCCCTAAGAACTGACCACTTGACCCGCATATCAGTATCATCACTAGACATAATATCATTGAACATCTGATTTGCTTGAGGATTACTTCCAGCATACTTCACACCGGCTTCAGCCAAATCTTCAAGATCACCTCGATCTGTAACTTTCCCACTGTTGAACGCTTGATATATCGCATCCATCGACTGTTCCTTCCCAACATCATTCAGATAACCTAGAACGGTCTTATCAATCTTTCCATCATCAGTTACTAGCATGCCTTGTGCGGTTTGAATAAATGTCTGGTCGTTGTACATTTCCAATACATTAAAAAGATAGCGCTTAGAGTTTTTGTCAAAATTATTCGGATTCGGAATCTCAATAGGGTTAGTCAATAAATCGTGGGCAGCTGCAATAGCTTCCTTACGATAAGCATCATCACCTATCATTGAGCGAACAGTTTTTGCAACATAAGCAACTTCGAAGCCGCGTGCAGTTTTAGACAACACTTCACCAAGCGTTGCCTCTGCATTGCTACCGCCTATCTCCTTAAGAACATCCATCAATGCAATTCGAAGTGACGGGGGCTGCTCGAAACTTAAAGAAGAAGAAGAACGTCCGCGATTACGCATCCGCTCCATCCAATCGCTACCTCGGCCTCCTCGGCCTCGGCCTTCCTCTTCTTCGCTGGATCGCTGGACAGCAAATTCAACGTCTTCCATCTCGTTAAGAAAGTCACGAATATGAGGCACAGAAGCATCACCTTGCTCAACTAGACTCTCCAATAAGAAGTTAATCCGGCGTTGAACAGAGCTTTTGTTTTCAGAAGTCATTTTGATCTCCCTCAACTCATCAAGGATCTCAGGCACGGACAACCCGGCTTGCACCACGGTGGGTGTTCCGCCTCGATCAGCCAGTAGATCCCCTATCCGTTTTTGTGCCTTTGCTAGACTAGCTTTTAGTTTCTCGTTTTGCTGCTCGAGAGCGTCGATTTTAGCTGCATCAGCGGAATTACCCGAGCTTGGAGCTTGTCCACAACCAGCAACTATTGCCAACAATGCCACAACAGCGATTTGAGCCAGATTATTCAATAACGGAATGTTTTTCATGTTAATCTCCGGATTTTTTCTTTTCTAACTTTGTTTATACGCCTGTAAAACCAGAACAGTTACAAATTACGAAGCAAAAATGACCTATTGCAGCAAGAATGCAACATGTTAAGCCATAAAAACCATTATCAAATAGGCGAGGCTTTTTTGAACTCGGATAAATGCGTACAATACTCACAGCTATGGAGCAATCCGCACTTAAAAAAACACCTCTCTACGACACACACCTCGCTCTTGGCGGTCGAATGGTTGAGTTTGGTGGTTGGGATATGCCGGTGCTATACAACAGTATAGTTAAGGAACATCAATCCGTACGCAATACTGCAGGACTCTTCGACATCTCACATATGGGGGAATTTCTTTTTGAAGGACCCAACGCAAAAAAATTCCTCAATCTAATTCTCACAAACGATCTCTCTCGACTTGAACCCGGGCAGGGACAATACACATTACTTTGTCAGGATAATGGTGGAGTCATAGACGACCTTTATGCTTATCGGCTTGGCGAAGATCGTTACCTTCTAATCGTCAACGCCTCACGAATAGAGGTCGATTGGATGTGGATTCGGTCACAGCGTAATTCGAACTATAAGTCGCTTCAACTAGAGATGAACGACATCTCCACTAACTATGCGGCGATGGCGTTGCAAGGTCCAAGTTCAGCTAAAATCCTCAGTAAACTATTCCCGCAAGCCGCTACACTCCAAAAAAATAATATCTCAGAAATTAAATTCAAAGACGAATCAATCTGGGTTTCTAGAACTGGTTATACCGGAGAAGATGGTTTTGAATTAATAACACCCAATATCCAAGCAGTTGAACTTTGGGGGGAAATCTTTGAAGCCGGAAAATCACTTGGACTCGCCCCCGCAGGATTAGGCGCTCGTGACACTCTTCGCACTGAAGCTGGCTTCTCACTTTACGGCCACGAACTAAACTCAGAAACAACACCTATCGAAGCCGGTTTAGGCTGGGCCGTAGCTGATTACAAAATCAACTTTATAGGTAAGGATACTTGCATCACACAAAAACAGGATGGTACTTCCCGTAAGTGTATTGGTTTCAAGATGATCGGGAAAAGTGCACCTCCACGAGAAAATTACTCCATCTTTGAATCATGTGAAGACATGAGGGAAATCGGTCAAGTTACTAGTGGCACACAAAGCCCTTCCTTAGGTTACGGCATCGGACTAGGCTATATTGAGAGCCCCTACGCTAAACCCGGCACCTCTATCGAGATCGAAATCCGTAATAATCGTTTTCCAGCAGAAGTAGTTAAGCGACCGATTTTTAGAAAACCGGATTGACCAACATGGCGTCTATTCGCTAGAAGACTTGCACGATGTCTGACATCCCTACTGATCTCAAGTATGCATCCTCACATGAATGGGTCCGTGTCGAAGGAGACACTGCCGTCATTGGTATATCCGATCACGCCCAACAAGAGCTTACCGACCTAGCCTTCATTGAGCTTCCAGAAGTTGGATTAGATCTAACTGCAGGGGATTCTTGTGGTGTAATTGAGTCCGTAAAGACTGCCAGCGAAATCTATGCGCCTATTAGTGGTGAAGTCATCGAGATCAACGATGCACTCCAAACCGAACCCGGGCTGGCAAATGAAGATCCCTACGGAGAAGGCTGGTTCTACAAGATCCGGTTCAATATACCAGGGGAAATCGAAGACTTGCTTTCGCCAGAAGACTATACCGAGCAAGTAAATATCTAGCTCATCCTTAAACCGATAGTTTATTTTGGATTCAAAATTCTTACGAAGGAGCAACCTATTCCTAAAAATAGTACGTATACGTTGTATTTATGTTGCCATAACTTTCTAACTCCGGCACATTTTGCTCTGTAAGATATCCTTGAGCTCCCAATTAGTTATTATGAAATTTTCTATTTTTGCTCTTTTTTCAATAGGTTTAAACCTTTGGCCTACCCTTGGTCTAGCTGAGGAGATTGCAGCAGCGCCAGCCGACAGCTGGCCAATGTACCGCGGAACAGCTTCTTTGACAGGCCTTTCAAAAAGTAAATTGAGCACAGATCTCAAACAGCTTTGGTCATTCAAGGCTAAAGAAGGTATACATAGCACAGCGGCTATTGCAGATAACAAGGTGTTTGTGGGATGTGACGATGGGAATCTATACGCTCTAGATTTCAAGACCGGCAAGAAAATGTGGGAGTTTAAAACCGAAGACATTGTTGAATCGGCACCACTCGTCAAAGATGGTCGTGTCTACTTTGGATCTTCGGATGGGTTTGTCTACGCACTAGCCACAAAAAATGGTAAATTACTATGGAAATTTGAAACTGAGGATAGAGTTCTTGGCGCCCCAAACTTTTTCAAGCCAAAGGACAAAAAAGCCAAATCATCTGTAATAGTTGGGAGCTATGATTTTAAACTATATTCCTTTGACCCGATATCTGGAAAAAATAATTGGAGCTATGAAACATCAAACTATATCAACGGCTCTCCAGCAGTATTCTCTGGTCGCACAGCATTTGGCGGATGCGATGCGCTACTGCATGTCATCGACCTTAAGGAAGGCAGTAAAGAAAAACAGATCGATGCAGAGGCGTACATTATAGGATCAGCTGCAGTCATCAACGATATGGCCTACATTGGTCATTATGAAAATGAATTTCTCTGTATCAACATCAACGAAGGCAAAATCGATTGGAAGTATAAGGATCGAGCTTTTGCATACGCTTCTTCTCCTGCAGTAAACGAAGATCGAGTGGTAGTTGGCTGTCGTGATAAACGGCTTCACTGTATAGATCGAAATACCGGCAAACAGATATGGGCATTTCGTACTCGAGGGAGTGTTGATAGTTCTCCCGTAATTGCAGATGGCAAGGTAATCGTAGGTTCAGACGACGGAAATTTATACATTGTCTCACTGGATGACGGAAAAAAGCTTTGGTCGTATGAGATTGGAGAACCCGTTATTGCTGCCCCAGCTCTAGCCAATGGTACGATTGTAATCGGAGCCGAAGATGGCCGCGTATACGCATTTGGACCAAATAAATAAACTGTCAACCGTCCTATGAGCGAAGACACTACCCCTGCCAAGACCGCACCTCCACTGGAGAAGAAAACCACCGTTGGTAACTATTTTGTCTCAAACTATCCGCCGTTTTCATTTTGGAAAAAAGAGGATGTGCCGGACTATCATAAAGCACTTGACCATACCCCAGATCCAAATACACCACTTGGTATTTACGTGCATATACCCTTCTGTAGAAAACGTTGCCATTTTTGTTATTTCCGCGTTTATACAGACAAAAATTCTCAGGAAATTCGTAATTATATCGATGCGGTACTATCAGAACTAAGGCTTTACGCCAAAGAGCATTTCATAGGAGATCGTAAACCAAAATTCGTGTATTTTGGTGGCGGCACTCCATCATATTTATCTGAGTCTCAATTACGGGAGTTAACTGACGGGATGAAGGAAATACTGCCATGGGATGAAGTAGAAGAAGTTACATTTGAATGTGAACCTGGAACATTACGCGAAAAAAAACTCGAAGTCTTAAGGGAGATAGGCGTAACACGACTCAGTCTAGGAGTAGAAAATTTCGACGACCACATCCTCGAGTTAAATGGACGAGCACATCATGGCAAGGAAATAGTCCGTGCTTATGACTTTGCCCAAGGTCTTGGTTTTCCACAGGTCAACATCGATCTCATTGCTGGCATGGTAGAAGAAACGGAAGAAAACTGGAAGAGATGCATCGAACGAACACGCGAGATGGCTCCAGATAGTGTCACGATTTACCAAATGGAAGTGCCCTATAACACTGGCATTTACAAGCAAATGAAAGCTGATGGAAAACTCACGGCTCCAGTCGCTGACTGGGAAACTAAACGCCGCTGGGTAAACGAAGCATATACGTCCCTCGAGCAAGACGGCTATGTAGTCAGCAGCGCCTACACCGCCGTAAAGGATAAGTTAAAAACAAGCTTTTTATACAGAGATAAACTCTGGGCAGGGGCAGATTTACTTTCACTTGGTGTTGCCTCGTTCGGTCACATTGGAGGAACTCACTATCAAAACCAACATGACTTTGCTCCATACATAGAATGCATCGACCGTGGTGCATTACCGGTTTATCGAGCTCTTACCCCTACCAACGAAGAACGGCTTATCCGTGAGTTTGTTCTACAAATGAAACTAGGGCACCTTAAGTTTTCCTATTTTGATGAAAAATTCAGCGCAAACACGGCTATTCGCTTTAAGGATCCTTTAAAAACAATACAAGACTGGGGCTACGCTACTATAGATGGGGATAATCTATATCTTAATCGAGAAGGACTGTTACAGGTCGATCGACTTTTACATGAATTCTTTTTGGATGAACACCGAAATGCGCGTTACGCCTAATTCCATAAAAAGCATCTGTGTCTCAAATTAAATCTATTCCTAGCGGAACCAATTATGGCAACGAATTCACGTTTCCTTTAGATGAGTTTTATAATTTAGGCAAACGGGAACTTCCCCCAATTAATCCCATCGAAAAATTAAATATTCCTGAACCATACAAATCACTACTAGTACATGAGCGAGATATGACCTCAACACTTGGGCAGTTTCACAACGATGAAATTCAGCTCAAAGTACTCAAACAGCATCAGCAACAAAATGAGTATTACCGCGAGGTTTTACTTATAACAAAACAAGAAAAACGACCAGTTGAATATGGCGCCATTAAGATTTTCCTCCAACAGTTTCCTGAGCCTGCTCGCAAAGCCGTAGTTAAAGCTGCCGCACCGCTTGGACAATTACTAAATGATTATAATATTAACTATATCAGCAAGCCCAAAGGCTTTCTGACTATTGAATGTGACGACTACATCGGAGATTTACTCGAGTGCAAAGGTCAAGCCAGACTCTTTGGTCGGCGCAACAGCCTTTACGAAGCGAACAACCTCTTGCAAATAGCAGAAATAGTAGAAATTTTGCCTATTTCTTAAAAATGGATAATTTTAAAGATTGATGAACGAAACTAATAATTATGACGCAATTCTAATAGGAGCGGGACCGGCTGGATCTAGCGCTGCTACTATTCTCGCAGAAAAGGGTCACAATGTGTTACTCATAGAAAGAGAAAAATTCCCAAGATATCATGTAGGAGAATCGCTTCTCCCTTTCACATTTGAACCTCTTAAACGGCTAGGGTTAATTGATGATATGCGCAATTCGTTATTTACAAAGAAATATAGTGTGCAATTTATTTCAACTTCAGGTGAAGCATCACAACCATTTTATTTTAATTCCCGTTATGAAGATGATGTAGCTCAAACTTGGCAGGTTTTAAGATCAGAGTTCGACCTTATGTTAATGAATAACGCTCGGAGTAAAGGCGCTAATGTCATAGAAGAAACTCAAGTCTTAGATTTACTTCGAGATGGCGAGCGAGTTACTGGGGTGCGTGTCCAAAAACCAGATGGTACAGAGGTTGAATACCATGCGCCAATCACTCTAGATTGTACTGGAAAAGAATCTTTTTCTACTTCGCGTAACAGATGGCGAATGAGAGATCCATACCTTAACAAGGTTGCTGTTTGGACATACTACAAGGGAGCCAAACGAGATACTGGCATTGATGAAGGGGCAACCACCGTGGCCTTCTTGCCAGAAAAAGGATGGTTTTGGTACATACCTCAACATAATGACATGGTGAGCGTTGGCGTCGTTGCTGAAGGCAAATACCTCACGCGTAATGGTATTAAAACTCCAAAAGATATTTTTGATAGAGAAGTAAATCAAAACAAATGGATCGAAGAATACTTAAACCCCGGCGCATGCACTGGTGATTACTACATAACAAACGAATACTCATTCCACTCTAAGCATTGTGGATCTAAAGGCTTACTATTAGTAGGAGACGCATATTGTTTTTTGGATCCTGTTTTCTCATCCGGTCTAATGCTAGCGCTAAAAAGCGGAATTATGGCTGCTGACACAGTTAGTGAAGCAATCAAAAATAACAATTTCTGCCCATCGCAATTTAATGACTACTCCGAAACACTAAGGGAGGGCATCGAAAACATGCGCAAATTAGTTTATGCTTTTTACGACCCAAGCTTCACATTCCGAGATATAACGGAAAAACACCCTGATCTTGCTGGTGATATTACCGACTGCCTCTCCGGAGATGTAAACAAGGATTTCTCAAAACTCTGGAAAGCAATCAGTGAGTTCTGCGAACTGCCAGATAATCTCAACTACGGAAAACCCCTCGTGGCCTGAGCACCCTGATGGCAGATAATTCGGTGTGATTTTACTCAGTAAAAAGTAAAGAGATTCTCACCTCTTTGGTACTCAAAATCTTTCAAAACCAATGGTGTGAAAAGAAAGATCCCCGATTTCAAGGTTGAAGGAACCTTCAAAAATCGGGGGGATTTTTCGAGACATAATGTTAGATATTGTGGAAACCCTGAACTTAGCTTATGTCGGACCTATCCAAGACTATTGTAAAATAAGCACAACAAATGCCAACTGGGTTATTGATGATATAGTACAAAATAGACTAGTTTTAAAAAGTAATCACGCGTGAATTTCACACAAGTCGAGTGATGCTCGCTAAATACTTAAATTCTATCAACGCTTAGTTGACGATCAATTAATTCTCGTGCAAACGTTCGTCTAACAGGCTAAACGAACGCCTTTTAGTAATGAATGAATCTCTACTATACGTAGGAAATCTACCCTACAGTATCGAAAAGGATGATCTTGAAGCGATGTTTCTTAATGCTGGCAATGTGCTTTCCACTGCATTACCGCCACGTCAATCTGACGGGCGCTCGATGGGATTCGGTTTTGTTGAAATGGCTTCACATCAAGACGCCATAAAAGCTGTTGAAATGTTCAACAACAAGGATATTCGCGAACGAAAAATTAGTGTTAATCTAGCACGACCCCGTACCGCTTCATTTATTAAGCATCCAACCGAATGAATATATAGGCTATTATGCTTCGCGGCTCACTTTGTAAGGAGCAGCCTGTGCGGTGCACATCATCAGGATCTCATCAATGCAAACATGCGGAGGACGATTAGCGGCCCATACAATTGCCTCGGCCACATCCTCCGCTGCAAGGGGCTCAACACCGGCATAAACAGCATCAGCCTTTTCCTTATCTCCTTTGAGACGCACAATCGAGAACTCAGTCTCAGCCATACCTGGATCAATGGACCCCACCCGCAAGCCTGTACCGTTCAACTCCAATCTTAAAGCCTTTGTAATACTAAGCTCTGCAGCCTTACTTGCACAGTAAGCAGAACCACCTTCGTAAGCCACTCGTCCAGCTATAGATCCAATATTCAAGATCACTCCACCTGAATAAGGCTTCATCAATGGCAATATCGAACGTGCCACACGCAGAATGCCAAGTGCATTACTTTGGAACATTGTCTCCCAGTCAGAGTCCTTACCATCTTCAACTCGATCTACCCCATGTGCTCCACCAGCATTATTAACAAGAACGTCTACTCGACCTGCAACCGATCTAGCCCAATCAGCAAAAGCGTTAACGCTCTGAGTATTTACTACATCCAAATGATGAATATTAGCAGAGACCGCGCCCAGTTCAGAACACTCGTCGGCAACCTCTGCCAAGCGATCTTCACGACGCGCACCTAACAAAAGGTTAACACCTAAACCAGCAAATTGCCTCGCAGTTTCAGCCCCAAATCCACTCGAAGCACCGGTTATCAAAACCCATTTTCCAGCCAAACGATTCGTCATGGGCAAAGCTTTACCTATAGTGCCCTTATTGGCCAAGCGGAAACAAATATTGCCCAACGGCAGTTTACCTAGCAGACTTGTTGAGATGTCTTTTGATAGCCAAAAGTTAAGTACTTGGTGGTTCTCGCTGAACTCAGTTCAGCGCTCCCTAATGCTTTCTCTTTTGGTTCATATGCTAGTACTATTTGGAATTTGGTTGGGAGCTTTCTCCATGGCTCAAACGATGATGGCGAAGGTGATTCCGGAGCTAGTCGATATGCAGGCGTTACAGGAACAACAAAGAAAACGGTCTGTTATTTTCCTTGAAGTGCCACCCAACATGGCTACTGAGGATGCCCCCGACGATTCAAAACACTATTCGAATAATAATTCAAAAGCAGCAAATCAACAATCAGACAAGGAAACCAACATACCAAAAATTGATGGCAGACAGGATTTGATAGACCAAATCATCGATAGTACAGCTAATGCCAAACTAGCAACTCCACAGCCTAAATCGGAAACTAAGACACAACCCAAAGAAGAACTGGAAAAAAAGACTGAAAAAAAATCTAATCTCAATAAAGCACAGTCTTTGAACCCCATTCAAATCAAGCCAAAGCCCAAAGATCAAACCAAACCCAAAGATCAAACCAAACCCAAGGCTAACCCTGAACAGAAACCTAAACGACCAAGTTCAATGGCAGAAGCTCGCAGAATGGCAATGATTTCCGGAGAGAAGATGAAACAGGATGGAGGCGTCCGCAATAAAGCTACCATTGAAGGACTAGATGCTAAAGCATCTCCATTTGGAAATTATGATGCTCGGTTAATCGCTTCAATTCAAGATCGATGGCACAATATCATTCCTTCCGTTCGAGAAGTAGGACGAGTCGTGGTTACCTTCAACCTTTGGGAGAATGGTGAAGTGACTAATATTGAGGTCGAACGTAGCACCGTAAGCTCTATCTTGAGCCTAAAGTGCGAACGGGCGGTAAGAGAACCAGCTCCTTTTGATCCATGGCCAGATAAGATGCGAGAATTTATCGGCAATGACCGTCGCTTTGTACGCTTTACCTTTTATTACAATTAGATATTTTAATAATACAATAAAAAAGACGGCTTATGAAGCCGCCTTATAATAAAGTATAATTGAATTTAAATAAACTCGTTGATTAGGTTCTCAAGAAATTCCTGACGGCCGCTTTCGTTTTTCGAAACTTCACCTTTCTTAAGAATATAGGTTTCAAGGGTTTTAAAGCTCGCCTTTCCTGACTCTATCTTTTTACCAACACCAGTATCCCATGATCGGTAACGATTTTTAACAAATTCTTCTAAACGACCATCGTCACGAATCGCAGCGGCAATCTTGAGACCGCGCGCGAAGGCATCCATGCCACCTATGTGAGCATGAAAAAGGTCAACCGGCTCAAAACTTTCACGACGCACCTTAGCATCAAAGTTGACACCACCCGTGGAGAAGCCACCCATTTTTAATATTGGCAACATACATTCTGTAGTCAGATATATGCTTGTTGGAAATTGATCAGTATCCCAACCCAACATTGGATCTCCAGTATTGGCATCAATAGAACCAAGTGCATCAGCAGCAACAGTCACTTCCAGCTCATGCTGCATCTCATGACCAGCTAGCGTAGCATGGTTGGTCTCAAGATTGAGTTTAAAATGATCCAACAGATTATACTGGCGTAGGAAGTTCAAACATGCTGCCGCATCGGAGTCGTATTGATGTTTTGTTGGTTCCTTCGGCTTCGGCTCGATATAGAATTGCCCCTTAAATCCAATTTTCTTTTTGTGATCCACCGCCATCTGCAGGAAGGCACCAAGATGATCGAGCTCACGACCAATATCAGTGTTCCATAGTGTTGAATAACCTTCACGACCACCCCAGAATGTATAGCCTTCACCACCAAGTTGGTGTGTTACTTCAATAGCTTTTTTTACCTGAGCCGCTGCGTAAGCAAATGCATCAGCATTACAACTGGTAGCTGCACCATGCATGTAGCGTGGGTTAGCAAAAAGGCAAGCAGTACCCCAAAGGAGCTTAATACCCGTACGCTCCTGCTCCGCCTTAAGAACCTTGGCAACAGAATCTAGATTCTTATTGGAAGCTGACAATGTCTTGCCTTCCGGAGCGACATCCCGATCATGAAAAGCATAGTAAGGAACCCCAAGTTTTTCCATAAACTCAAAGGCTACTTTTACACGTTTCTGAGCATTCTTGACTGACTCACTGCCATCGTCCCAAGGGCGCATTGCAGTGCCAACGCCAAACGGATCGGAGAGTGCATTGCGAAAGGTATGCCAGTAAACAACCGAGAACCTTAAATGTTCCTTCATAGTCTTACCTTCGACAATTTCATCCTCGTTGTACCATTTAAAAGCCAACGGGTTTTTACTGTCAGGACCTTCGAACTGGATCTTTTTAATTTTCTGAAAATAGGCCATAATATTAACCTTTGTAAATCTGGAGCGCTTAACGCGGCAGGATTGCTAAAGGGAAAAACCGTAAAATACAAACCAAATCCGGTTTTTGGCGTTGTCATTCCCCAATAGCTTAGCTTTGACTGTCTGTATGCACTTATTTCGACTGATCTTCAGTTTAGTTACAATTTGTCCGATTGCCGATCTGGCCTACCCGGCGGAACCTGCCAAAAGACCTAATTTTGTCTTCATCGTTTCCGAAGACAACTCGATTCACTACTTGCGACTTTACGGCAACAAACTTGGGATCACTCCAAATATAGAACGGCTTGCTGATAATGGCCTAACCTTCAATCATGCTTTTTCTGGTGCACCCGTTTGCTCAGTTGCACGTACTACACTAGCCACAGCAATGCACGCACCACGCGTGGGATTTCAATACCATCGAAAGTCCGCTCTGGCCACTTTACCATCAGGAGTAAAGCCATGGTCACAGGTGCTCCGCGAGAATGGATACTTCGCTACAAACAACGCGAAGACTGACTACAATTTTAAAGTGGACAGAAAAGAGGCATGGGATATGTCCTCTAATAAGGCTACATGGCGCAATCGGCCAAACAAAGCAATGCCCTTTTTCCATATGCAATCGTTCGCCGATTCGCACGAAAGTCGATTACATTTCCCTTTAAAAAAGATGGAAACACCAACCAAAACATCACCAGATGATGTGGTATTGCAACCCTACTTTCCTGACACCCCAATCATGCGCTATACTAAGGCCCGATACTACGACCAGATGGGAATCATAGACAATCACGTCGGTCGAATCGTAAAACAACTTAAAGAGGATGACCTACTCGAAGATACGTTTGTTTTTTACTTTGGAGACCACGGGGGCGTGATGCCCCGCAGTAAAGGCTATGCCTACGAAAGCGGACTGCACGTGCCGCTAGTCATACGCATACCGGAAAACTTTAAACACCTCGTCGACCACAAACGTGGCACCCGTACCGACGGATTTGTAAGCTTCATCGACTTCGGGCCGACTGTGCTCAATCTTGCCAGCATCGCACCGCACAAGGAACTCGATGGGCAGGCATTCTTCGGTAAAGGAGTCTCGGCCGCCGCCTTAGCAAAGCGGGATGAAGTCTTCGGCCATGCCGATCGGTTCGACGAAAAATTCGACATGGTTCGCACATACCGCAAAAATAAATGGAAGTACATTCGCAACTATCAGGCCTACTATGCCGACGGCCTGCAAAATAACTATCGTTACCGGCAACTGGCTTATGACAACTGGCGCAATCTTTATCGGGCGGATCGATTGAACCCGGCGCAACGGCAGTTCTTCGAACGACGACCGGTCGAACAGCTTTTCAATCTTGAGAACGACCCGCACGAGATCAACAATCTCGCCACCGATTCGGATCAGATCAAGCGATTAACCGAAATGCGCGGATTATTGAGAAACAAAATGAAATCAATCAATGATCTCAGCTTTTATCCAGAGAATCGCATGGTCGCCGCCGCTCTGAACGATGGAGTGGCATTTGGCCGGAAACATGCAAAACAATTGAGCCGCCTATCCGATCTGGCTGATACCGCCCTTCGCCCATTCAATGAAGTGCAACAAACGCTTATAAAAGCACTGCAATCCCAGAGTGCTTTGCATCGTTACTGGGCACTCAAGGTCTGCTCCAATTTTGGCAACAAAGCTAAACCCCTCACCTTGACTACCATGCCACTATTGAAGGACAAAAATTTGATGGTGCGTGTTAGGGCTGCAGAATTTCTCGGAGGCATCAAGGCGGTCGACCCTATGCCAACGCTTTACGGTGTGGTAAATAATGCCGAAACGGAGCAAACACTGATGATCGCCTTCAACACCATCGTCTACCTGCGGGATCAGGTCGGCCACAAATATGACCCGGAAAAGGTGAAGTTGAAATTCAACAAAGGCGAAGTCTACCGCCGCGTGCAATACCTCGCCGGAACCGAACCAAACACGAACTACTAATCTTGATCATGAAAACCAAAATCACACTAAAAATAAAAGTAGCCAATCTTGTGGTTGGCTTGGCTTTATTGTCTCCTATGTGGATCGAGGGCGCTGAAGCCAACTGGCCGAACTGGCGGGGCACAGGCGAAAACGGATCAACCGCGATCGGCAGCTACGTCGCAAAATTTGATAACGAAAAAAACGTGAAGTGGAAAACCGAGTTACCGGCCAAGGGCTGCTCGACGCCGATCGTATGGAATGACCAGATCATCATCACAAGCCCGAACGCCGGCAACGACACGCTAATATCATTCGACTGGAATGGCAAAAAACGCTGGCAGACCACTGTTGGCAGCGAGCGGGCCGGCAAGCACCGAAACGGCTCCGGCAGCAACCCCTCCGCAATTACCGACGGCAAGCTATTGTTTGCCTATTTCAAGAGTGGCAACCTCGCCGGCTTCACGTTAGACGGTAAATTGCTCTGGACAACAAACCTGCAGGAACGATTCGCACGCGACACACTATACTGGGATATCGGCACTTCACCGGTGTTGACCTTGAAACATGTCGTACTTGCCGTAATGCACTCCGGCGAGTCTTATCTCGCGGCGTTCGACAAGCGCACCGGCGAACTGGCCTGGAAGGAATCTCGCAACTACAAAACACCCGTCGAATGTGATCACAGCTACGCCACACCCCATGTCGTACAGTATCAGGGCCGAGAGTCGATCGTCATCTGGGGCGCGGAACGCCTGACGATCCACAATGCCTCCAACGGTAAACTATTTTGGACCTGCGAAGGCTTCAATCCGGACAAGCGCGGCAACTGGGTACAAGTGGCCTCGTCGGTACTCGACGGGAACATGGCAATCGTACCGTATGGCCGTGGCAAACACATTGCCGGCATCGAGTTGAGCGGCGATGGCAACGTTACCCAATCCAATCGCAAATGGACACTCAATGGCACTGGGTCATTCGTACCTACACCTGCCATACAAGATGGCAAGGTCTACGTACTTGGTGATCGCGGACAGGTTGCCTGCCTAGACACCAAAACAGGCAAGAAGCTTTGGGACGGCCAATTCCCTAAAAACCGTGCGAGCTACTACGCCTCACCGACCGTAGCCGACAGCAAGATTTATGCACCGCGAGAGGATGGTGTGATTATGGTTGCCTCGATCTCGAACGGATTTCAATTTCTCTACGAAAATAACATGGAAGAACGAATCATCGCCACTACCGTCGCGGTACGCGACCAACTACTAATTCGTGGCGAGAAACACCTATTCTGCATCACAAAGTAAAAAACACTTACTGCCAATATTCCATCCCCCAGTAACTTAGCCAAGTAGGCGTTGACTTGCCTTGATGCTTGGCCAAGGGCAAGATTTGCACATGCGCTTTTCATCGGTTCTGTTGGCAGCTTTGGTGTTTTCGGCAACAAATTTCGCAGCTGAAAAAAAGCCAAACGTGTTGTTCATCGCAATCGATGATCAAAACGATTGGATAGGTTATCTTGGTGGGCATCCTATGGTGAAAACGCCACACATCGACCGCTTGGCCAAACGCGGCACCGCCTTCACTAATGCACATTGTCAGGCACCTTTGTGTAACCCTTCACGCACAAGTCTGATGACAGGCTTGCGCCCAAGCACCACCGGGGTTTACGGATTATCACCGTGGTTTCGAACCGTCCCTGAGTTAAAAAATCTTATTACGCTACCCCAATATCTTAAACAACAAGGTGGCTACAAAACCTATTCTACCGGAAAAATTTATCATGGTCGCTACGGCCGCCAAAATAATGATCAGGAGTTTGACTTGATCGGCCCCGGGGCCAGCGCTATGCCGTTTCCTCCAAAGAAATTGATCGGATCGACCCCGTTCGGAAACCACAAACTAATGGACTGGGGCGTGTTCGATCACAAAGACGAAGACAAAGGCGACTGGAAAGTCGCCTCGTGGGCAGTAGACCAACTTGACACCAAGCCCAAGGAGCCGTTCTTCATGTCGGTCGGGTTTTTCCTCCCACACGTGCCGTGCTTCGCCACGCAGAAATGGTTCGACCTCTATCCTGATGACGACTCTGTACTACCAAAAATCCTTAGAAACGACCGTACTGACACGCCACGTTTCTCATGGTACATGCACTGGTATTTGCCAGAGGTTCGGCACAAGTGGCTCGAGGAAAATAACCAGTGGCGCAATCTCGTCCGCAGCTACCTCGCTTGCACTAGTTTTGTTGATAGCCAAGTCGGCCGATTGATGAATGCGCTCAAGAGAAACAACTTCAATGACAATACAGTAATCGTACTTTGGTCAGATCACGGCTGGCATTTAGGCGAAAAGGAGATCTCTGGTAAAAACACACTTTGGGATGACAGCACACGTGTACCGCTAATCTTTGCAGGACCCGGCGTCAAGCCAGACCAAATCTGCACCCAACCGGCCGAGCTGTTAGATATCTATCCAACGTTAAATGAACTACTCGACCTTCCACAAAAGAAAGAACTCGAAGGACACAGTTTAACTCCTCAATTGCAGAATTCAAAAAACAAGAGACACTGGCCGGCAATAACAACACACAATCATGACAACCACGGAGTCCGCAGCGAGAATTGGCGTTACATACAATACGCCGACGGTAGCGAAGAGTTGTACGACATGCGTAAAGATCCAAACGAATGGAACAACCTCGCCAATAATCCGGAGCACGCAAAAGTCATCGCCAGACACAAAAAATTTCTACCTAAAAACAACCGGAAACCTGCACCTAATAGTAAGCATCGAATTTTACTCTACAACAACGGTAAAGCTAACTGGCAAGGTTCTGACATTGACCCGGTAGCACCCATTCCGGGTATCGAAGACTAAGTGATATGAAACAATTAATCCCAATACTTTTAGTCGCCCTACTCTACATTGAAAGCATAGAGGCAAAAACTCCAAACGTAGTTGTAATTTTAACGGATGACCAAGGATATGCAGACATTAGCTTTAATCCTAATCATCCCAAAGAAGTCGCCACCCCACACATGGATGCATTGGCTCGCGAAGGCGTCTTTTTTAGTCATGCATACACCAGCGGTGCGGTGTGCTCACCAACCCGAGCAGGCCTAATGCTTGGACTGTATCAACAACGAATGGGGATCTATACCGCAGGAGATGGCGGCCGTGGATTTAATCCGAAAACAAAAATATTCCCTTCTTTTTTGCCGGACAATTTCATCAGCACGGCTATCGGAAAATGGCACTTGGGATTAGACACCGACTATCCCAAACTTAGCATGCATGCGCTCAATCGTGGTTTTGACGAATGTTACAAGTTCATGGGGCGAGGTGGCCACGATTATTTCAAATTGACCGGGGTAAAAGGTACGGATTACGCACCTATCTACCGTAACAGAGAACGCATTAAGGAAAACAACTACAACGGATACCTGACTACACGACTGACTGAGGAAGCGGTATCATTTATCGATCGTCAGAAACAAAAACCATTTTTCCTCTACCTTGCCTATAATGCCGTTCATGCCCCTGCACAGGCACCTAAGACGGACATTGAACAGATGCAAAAACACTTCCCGCATCTTGATAAAAAACGGGTGATCCTGATGGCCATGCTGCACCACCTTGACCTCGGCGTAGGTGCCGTGGTCAACAAGTTGAAAACCAAAGGGCTCTGGGAAAACACTCTACTATTCTTTCTTACGGATAACGGAGGATCTAAAGCCATGCAAGCAAACAACGGAAAACTACGTGGCTTTAAGGGCAGCCTATACGAGGGCGGCATACGCACGCCATTTATTGTGAGCTGGCCAGCAAAATTCAAAGGTGGTCGCACTATCGATGAACCGGTAATCTCATTAGACATTCTACCCACAGTGATCGAAGCCACCAATAAAGGACGCTTGGCCAAACGAAATTTTGACGGCAAAAGCTTACTGCCATTACTCAATAAAAAATCGACTGATCATCATCCCGTGCTCTTTTGGAACAGCGGCGAGGAAAAGTCTGAGTGGGCCGTGCGAAAAGGTAAGTGGAAAGCACACAGCTTGAGGGGAAAACTCCAGTTATTCGATCTCATCAACGATCCTTACGAAAAAAACGACATTGCTAGCAAACAACCAGAATTGGCCAAACGCTTGACCGAACTTCATGCAGATTGGCAAGGCAAAATGCGACAGTCAGAAATAAAACTAACTAAATCAAAGGCAAACTCAAAAAACACCTCGACTGAGCTAAACGTAAGGGAATTGAAGCGGCAACAAAAACGGGAGGAGCGCAAAGAAGCTCGCCTGAAAACAAAAAAACCTAAGTGAATTTACTCCAAAACATCTCCGCACTTCTTTGCATTTTCATCGCAACCAACTCGGCCAATGCCAAACCGAATGTACTGCTTATAGTTTGCGATGACCTTAACACCCATGTCAGCACATCTGGTTATCCGTATATTAAAACTCCCTACCTCGATCAATTGGCTAAAGCGGGAGTCACCTTCAACCGAGCCTACTGCCAGTATCCGGTCTGCGGACCATCTCGAGCATCGTTCCTCAGCGGCCTGTACCCCGAGTCAACAGGCGTTCTAGACAATAAGGCCAACATTCGAGAAACACGCCCAAGAATATCATCGCTCCCACAGTTCATGAAAGAAAATGGCTACTGGACTGGTGGAGTTGGAAAAATATTTCACACCCCCCGCCACGAACCGGGTGACCTTGGATGGCACGAGTATCATCGATTTGAGAATAAAGAGTTTCCTTTCGTAACCAATGAACGAAAAAAGTTCGAAAAGGAAAATGGCTCTGTAGAACAAGGTAAAACGCGGCGTCAATGGAAGCAAAGACTTCAGGGACTATTTACCCAGACACGCGGCCAACAGCAACCCGGTTATGGGCCAAGCGGATTGAAAGACGATCAACATCGCGACGGCAGAAATGCCCGAAAAGTCGTCGAGTGGCTCGACAAAAAGAGCTATGGCGACAAGCCTTTCTTTATCACGGTTGGAATTCACAAACCGCACGTTCCGTTCATCGCGCCACAAAAATATTTCGACCTTTACCCTAAGCAGAAACTTCAATTCGAACTCAGCCCGAAGAACGACTGGGATGACATCCCAAAGCTGGCAATGGTAAAGCGTTTCAAAGGATTCGGATTTGAAATCAGCAAGGAAAACGATTCACTTCGACGTAAATACACTCAAGCCTATCATGCTTGTGTATCGTTTGTAGATGCTCAAATTGGACTAATTATCGACACGATTAAAGCGCAAAAAATTTGGGACGATACGATCGTGATTTTCACCTCGGATCACGGATATCATCTCGGCGAACATTTCATGTGGGGTAAAGTAACACTATTCGAGGAATGCGCCCGAGTACCTCTGATCGTGCACGTTCCTGGTGTATCTCCAGCAGGAGCAACCAGCAACGGCTTAGTCGAGACTATTGGCTTATTCCCAACCTTAGCCGAGTTATGTAACTTACCCCCCCCGACATATCTTCAGGGCCAAAGCTATGCTAGCCTCATCAGAAAACCAAACGGCTCAGGTAATTCTAGTGCTTACACAGTCGTTTCACGCGGCACTCAACTCGGGCGATCCATTAGAACCAAGCGCTGGCGCTACGCCGAATGGGGCAAAACCCAAGCCGCCGAGCTGTACGATCTAGAAAAAGACCCGAAGGAATACGCCAACTTGGCCAAGTCCCAAAAACATCTCAGTGTCGTTAAACAAATGAAAAACCGCTTGGCTAAACGCCAACAAAAAGCAACCGGAAAATAGCTCGTTATTATTAAATGAGAATTCTCATTCTTTTTATCGTGTCGCTCGCCGTCTGGTTAAGCGCCATTGCACAGCAGCCAAATGTCGTTTTGATTATGGCCGACGATCTCGGCTACCATGATCTCGGTTGCTACGGACATCCGAAAATAAAAACGCCAGTTTTGGATCGACTTGCCAAACATGGCGTGAAGCTAACTGGATTTTATGCCGGAGCCACCGTTTGTACTCCATCACGGATTGCGCTTTTGACCGGCTCCTACCCCGCCCGACTCGGCTGGAGCAAGGGTGTTGTGGGGCACATTTTATCGACTGACCACGGCCTGAGCCCTAAGGCACTAACAATGGCCGAACATTTCAAGTCCGCGGGCTATCAAACTGCGATGTCCGGAAAATGGCACCTCGGCGACCGGCCTTCTTTTAGGCCTCATCGACAGGGCTTTGATCGCACGTTTTATATTAACAAAAGCAACAACCAAACTGATGAATTATGGCGAGATGACAAGCTGCTCGAGAAGCCCTATAAGAACCGTTTTCTGACGGAGCAATTCACACGGGAAGCGATCGACTTTATCCAAGCAAACAAAGCTAAGCCATTCTTCCTTTACCTACCCTATTCTGCACCACACTTCCCGGTAGAGCCTCATCCAGACTGGGAAAGCAAATCCAACTACGGCGTTTATGGTGATGTCGTCGAGGAGATGGACGCCCGCATCGGTGAAATTTTGGACATACTAAAAGCCGAGAGCCTGGATAAGAAAACGTTGGTAATATTTTGCTCCGATAACGGTCCGGAGCCACTGACAAAGGAGTCATTAGCCAAGCCATTTCGTGGTAAAAAATGGAGCTCACTTGAGGGAGGAACCCGCGTACCGTGTATTCTCAGCTGGCCAGGCACCCTCCCCACCGGTCTAAAAACTGATGCAATTATTTCCGCAATGGATTTGCTGCCCACGCTGGCACACGTTTGCCAAATCGACTTAATAAAACGCAGCGTTGAACACGTACCTATCGACGGCGTAAACGTCTGGAACACGCTAACCGGAATGAAAAATTCACATCCACGCAACGACCTACTTTACTGGCACGGATCGAAAGGATTCGAAGCCATTCGTGTAGGCGACTGGAAGCTTTTCCCCAAACGCCTCCGGGCCAAATTAAAAGGCAACGGCCCGGCGCTATTCCACTTAGCCAAAGACATCGAAGAAAAAAACGATCTTAGCCAAATCCACCCCGATCGGGTAAAGTCGATGCAGAAGTTGGCTGATCATCGCTTGGCTGATATTCGGACCAAATTCATCCCTCTTGGCCAATCCAAGATAGATTGAAGAGCTACAACCATTGGCTCAAATGAATTTTCCAATTGCCATCCTTTGTAGGTTGGGCATCCTTCGCACGTACACTTTTATCGCATGAAGAAACCAATTCTACTGCTCGCTATAGCATGCGCCTTTTTAACAGGATGCAAACACATTCAACCATCATCAAATGTTGAAGGCACTTTGAAGCCACACCTTGGCGAATCGAAATTCGACCTAAAACCTCTGTTCTCTAGTGAACGATTTGGCAACATAGTAGTCTCAATGAAAGGTACTTTAATTGCAACCTGGGGGCAAAGCCACGTCCGAGCACGCCGCAGTGAAGATGGAGGCAAGACATGGGGGCCAGAAATTATCATCGCCAAGCCGGCTTTTCAACCTGGCGGGCTGACGGTAAACGAAGCAACTGGTGATATCATCGCATTTGTCGAGGACCAGCATCCTCCTGCCCCGATTCACATCTACGTGAGCAGCGATGACGGCATTACTTGGAATAAAATTGAAACTAAAATTAAACCGGACTCCAAAGGAAATGCCCCCTCAATGCATATGAACGAGCACGGCATTACTTTGCGTCACGGCAAATACAAAGGCCGGTTAATCCGCCCCTCCCGATGGTATGCTGGCAAAAATGATAGTGCTCGATGGCCACAACATTATACTAACGCAATTTATAGCGATGACGGTGGGCAATCATGGAAAACTAGTGACCCATTTCCAGCCAACGGCACTGGGGAAGCAACCATAGCAGAATTAAGTGACGGAACGATCTACTATAACTCACGACGCCATTGGGCAGAGGAAGGAGCCAATCCTCGCCGGCGCTGGACTGCAACTAGCACTGACGGCGGCCATACTTGGGAAAACCTTAAATTCTGTGAGACTCTACCGGATGGACCACAAAACACCAATTATGGCTGCATGGCCGGCCTAACTCGTCTCGCGGTTAAGGGTCGTGATATTCTGATTTACAGCAACTGCGACAGCCCAAGCGGACGCGTCAAAGGAACCGTTTGGGCTAGTTTTGATGGTGGAGAATCCTGGCCTATCAAGCGAATGGTATACAAAGGTCGACATGCCTACTCGTCATTAACATCAGGCAGGCCAGGAACAATCACTGAAGGTAAAATTTTTCATCACTTTGAAGGGGGACCAAAGGGAGGCTCTGCAGTAGCACAATTTAATTTAGCTTGGATTTTGGAAGGTGGAACCAAAACAGGAGATGGGAAACTCCCAACTGACTTAAATTAAATTACCCGCGAACATATGATTCGACTCTTACTTTTTCTTGTATTGATTTCGAATCAAACACTTGGCCAAACGGCAGATCAATCTGCTATCGAATCTATTAAAAAGAACGGCGGCTTGGTTTTGCCTTCTCCGGGAGGAGACAACCGATGGGAGGTTCAGTTCCAACTTCGAGGACGCAACCTTAATGACGCCGGACTGAAGGACGTAGCCAAGCTTAAGAATTTAATAGAACTTAATCTCCGTGATACAAAGATCACCAGTGCTGGGTTAACGCACCTAAAGGGTTTAGTAAATCTCACGCGACTACACCTCGAGCGAACGAATGTTGACGACACAGGAATAGTCCATCTCAAGGGTTTAACTAAATTGCGGTATTTAAATCTCTACAACACTAAGATTACTGACAAAGCATTAGAACATTTAGCGGATTTGAAAAACCTTGAGCAACTTTACGTATGGCAAACAGATGTAACCACTGTCGGTATTGAAAATTTAAAGAAAAAACTACCCTCCCTTACTATTATTAAGGGTATCGATCTTAGCACAGTGGTCCCGGTCAAAAAGGAGGAGCCAAAGCCAGAGCATGACCTTAAGTGGCTGCCCGATGGAGGAAACGAAAAGCCTCCAGAAAAATCAATCACAGGCGAATTCACAATCATACGGTTCGTCAATAAACGCAATAAGGCAGTCAAACTGTTTTGGATCGACTATGGTGGAAAACCAAAATTGTACGGAATAATCGATCCCGGAGCAGAACGCCGACAGAATACGTATGAGGATGCTGTCTGGATGATAGCAGATGAACAAGAAATGCCGTTAGGCTACTTTGTCACAGGACGCGAATTTGCTCGTGCAATTATTCCAAAATGATCTTTGGAAATCTTGCAACTTTAATAAAAAAAACGTTAGTTTCTATTTTTTAAGCTGAACCGGTGCTTAGCTTACAACATACACGCCGAAATTTTCTCCGCTCCAGTGTCGGCTTGGCCGGACTTACCCTACCGACCTTTTTCAAGGCGCAAGCCGTCTCGACCCCAAAGCACCGGAAGGCCAAAGCCTGCATAGTCATTTACACATGGGGAGGCATGAGCCACTACGAGTCATTCGATCCCAAGCCAGAAGCTCCAGTGGACATTCGCGGCGAATTCAAACCGATCAATACCGCAACGCCAGGAATCCAATTCAGCGAACATATCCCCCTAATTTCCAAGCACTCAAACAAACTCGCTATAGTGCGTTCTGTTCATCATAACAATGGCGCTCACTCCGGAGCTGTTTACCTCAATCTTACAGGTCATCAACCAGAAGGTCAGATTAAAGCCAAAGGACGTAAGAACTGGCCGTCAATCACCTCGGTTATTTCTCATTTCCATCGACCTTTAGCAGGCATACCTAACGCGATTCGTATGCCTTATTCTATGTACGATAACGGCAGGCAAATGGCCGGGGAAAGCGCAGGTTGGCTTGGTGCAAAATACGATCCCATTCTCATGCGAACGCCAGCCGGCGAACCATATGGAGGTGTAAGTCGATACGATGATCCAGCACTTAATCTAAAATTAAATTTAGATAAAAAGCGTATTTCTGACCGATTGACACTACTAGAACAACTCGATCATTCACTAGGTCAACGATTAGGTGCCTCTACTGCATACGAAAAGCTTGATCACTATCGGCAAATGGCAGCTGACATGCTGCTCGGCTCTCCCGTTCGTGAGGCATACAATCTCGAAAAGGAAGATCATAGAATCCGCGACATGTATGGTGACCACATTGGTGGACAGTCGCTACTGTTAGCTCGACGCTTAGTGGAGGCAGGTGTCCCCGTGGTGCAGGCCGTATGCTCGGCCGGCGATCTAGCGGGCGGTGGAGGCGACAACTGGGATACTCATCGGAACCATTTCCCAAAAATGAAAAATCGCCTGCTTCCGGTCTTTGATCGTGCAGTTTCTGCCCTTTTGACTGACCTTGAAATGCGCGGGATGCTTGATGAAACGCTAGTGGTTTTTCTCACCGACTTTGGCCGCACTCCAAAGATTAACGCCAACGGCGGCCGCGATCATCATCCTGGTGTATATTCACTAGCGTTTGCCGGTGGTGGAATTAATGGAGGTCAGGTCTACGGCGCAAGTGACAGGAACGGCATCGAACCCGCCTCAGGAGCTTGTACTCCGGCAGATATTCACGCCACAGTTTTTAAGGCAATGGGAATAAACCATAACGCAGAGTTACATGATCAACTCGACAGGCCTTATCGCATCTGTGATGGGAAACCACTCCCAATAGCATAGTGCTCTACCATTTGGCATCAATCCGATGGCGATATCTGGGGTATATACTAGCTCTAGCCATATCGAACACTCTTCAAGCCGAACGCCCAAACATCATTTTTATCCTGGCTGATGACTTGGGTTGGGCAGAACTTGGCTGCTACGGCAACCGCTTTAACGAAACCACTCATATAGATCGACTCGCAAAGAGTGGTATTCGATTCACCAATGCCTACGCTTCTGCCCCAGTTTGCTCTCCATATCGAGCAGCATTCCTTACAGGACAATACCCTGCTCGGACAGGAATCCTGGATTATCTCAGGCCGAATTCAGAAAACGGCCTATCAACAGACCTAATTACTCTGCCAGAACAACTTCGAGACTCCGGCTATATCACAGGCATGATCGGCAAATGGCATCTCTCCGGCTACCGCTATCACGGAGCAAAGAAAATCGTAAGGCCTACTGATCACGGATTCGCATGGAATATCGGAAGCGAAATCAAAAGTGTTGGCAATGGTGCAAACTTTTGGCCGTACATGTTTCGTACTCAACCCATCCGATGGCTGGATTTTCAGGAACGAAAATTAGGCCAAAAAGAATATCTTACAGATCGCCTCAACCAAGAGGCTGTTGAATTCATAGAAAAAAATAAAGATAGCCCATTTTTTCTTTTCTTAAGCCACTACGCTCCGCACACAATTCTAAACGGAAAACCAAAGATTGTCGCCAAATACAGAGCAAAACATCACCCTGGAAAAAGTACGCGAAATAAATGCTATCTTTGTCAGGACGCAGCCCTTGAGGGGGATCTACAAAACCACTGGGCCGGCAATCATAACCCTCACCTAGCTGCTATGCTCGAAAGTATTGACGATGGAGTCGGTCTAATTCTGGCTAAGCTTAAATCTCTCAACTTAGATCGAAATACAATTGTGATATTCACATCAGACAATGGAGGCGAAACAAAAGTTACATCAAACGCTCCTTTGCGTGGAGGTAAGAGCCAGCTCTACGAAGGTGGTATTCGAGTACCATTAATCGTCAGTTGGCCCGATACTATATCACCAGCCGGTGTATCACTTCATCCAACATCAAACGTAGACTTTTATCCCACACTTCTAGAGACAGCAAAAATACCTGCTAACGATCTACAAACGCTCGATGGCATTTCACTTCTGAAGACATGGAAACAACCTAAAACATCTCCAAAACGCAGAACATTATTCTGGCACTATCCACTAGAAAAACCACACTTTCTAGGTGGCATATCTAGCGGAGCTATTCGGCGTAGTGATTGGAAATTAATTGAAAATTTCACGGATAATTCAATTGAATTATATAATATAGCCAAAGACCCTAGTGAATCAGTAAATCTTGCTGAAAAAAAGCCGACCTTAAACAAGTCAATGCTCAATCAATTAATAGCGTGGCGAAAATCAATTGGAGCCACAAAGAATCCGCCTAAACGTTAAACCATTTGCACCTTTTTAAGTGTTAAGGAAGTATCACCACGTGATAACAATTAGGAATTTTAATCGGCTTTTACTTGCTGGAACATTGATGGCTTTTAGTAGCCTAACTAAGGCCACAGATAAAACTTTCGAATACAAAACCGACTTGAACATCGCTTATCGTACCGGCTCAAATTTAACCGAATACATGAAAAGCCGATGCCGTCTGGAT
>Ga0115011_10000260_pt1 | contig 47511 bp, 57 predicted proteins | sample TroAtlMetagenome_2_FD_88705 | JGI IMG/M metagenome (GOLD analysis project Ga0115011, IMG submission 88705) | Marine eukaryotic phytoplankton communities from Atlantic Ocean - Tropical Atlantic ANT8 Metagenome | ecosystem: Environmental > Aquatic > Marine > Oceanic | place: Tropical Atlantic... | reverse complement strand
TGTCTGATCTGGAGCAATGCCTCGTGGATGACGATCTTTGCAGGGAGTATCAAGGGCATGTTGTTCCGTCTGCAGCGAGATTGCGAGACCTGATCGCCGCCCACCAGCGCAAGGAGGTGGCTGATGCAGATCCACATTAGCAGTCGCCCGCGCCGCTCGAAGCCGAAAGCGGGCGATGAAAAGGTGGTCAACGGCGTAACTATGATCCGACAGCAACAGCGAGTGCCTGCGGGAATGATGCATGCCGGGGCTTATGTCGTTAGCAACGGCCGGCCAGTTTGGGAATGGGTAGTCAAAGGCGGGCCCGATGACAGGCAGCGCAACATAAGGCATGGCATCGCAACCCGCCAGAGCAAGGAGGGGGAATGATGCAGCGCAACCTGATCAAGATAAAAACCAAGCATTACGGCGTTGCTGTAGAAAAAGCCATATTTGAGCGAGAGACAGGGTTTATCAGGGCATTTCGTGACCCGAGGGATGCGGACAAAAGAGCTGGAGACGGGATAGTCAGCTACGGCCAACGCATAGTGTCCAGCAAGGGTAGCGTTCGATTTGCTGGCTCAAGTTGGTTGTGTCGAGAGCTTGAGCCATTCTCTGGATTTCAAGTTGGCATAGTGGCGGGAGACTACTGGTTAAGCTATATCGACGTTTTTTGGCCCTCTTACCCAGATGGAGAATGGATTCTCCGCATCTTATCTGATCGGGAGCAACCCCATGACGAGTAAGAAAAAACAGCGCGGCTACGGTCACGGTATTGCGAAGGCAATGACGGCGTTTATCACTGCTGTTGCCATCGTCAGCGCAGTTGGCGGATGGGCTTTGATTGAAGGGATCATCTGGCTGTTTTCACACATCACTATAGGGTGGGTCAAATGACAGCGAGTAAGCCGGAGTTACTACCCTGCCCCTTCTGCGGCAGCTTGCCAGACCTGGAGCATGTTGTGGCTGGGCCGCGCGTGAGTTGCGGCACCTGCTTGGCTTGTGGACCAACGACAGACACGTCTGAGGCGATAACTGATGATGATTTCCGAGCTGGAGACGTACAGGCGATCAACGCATGGAACGACCGCGCAGCAGACAAGGCGCGGATTGCGGAGCTGCAAAGGTTGCTTATTGAGGCGACAGCAGTGGCGATAACGATGCTTTACGACAGTCACAAGGCAGACGTAACCGCAGAGTTTTCAATTGATGAGCTTGAGCAGGTCGTTGCCAGTACAGAGCATTTGCAGGCCGAGGCGGTAGAGAGGATTTATCGCCGAGCATGGGACGCAGCCCTAGCCCAGCAGGGCAAGGAAGGTGAGACGTGAGCATTCACATTCATTCGCCAACCGGTGAGTACATCGCACAAGTACGAAAACCGGGACATAGGCTATGGGAAACAGTAGGCAAACCTACGAAGTGCAAGCACTCTGCCGCGAAGCGCGCTGTCGGCGCAATGGTTGATAGAGGATGCAAGCGCGCCCGTGTGCTCTGGTGCTGCGAGTGGTATGACCCGGCCGTGGTGATGGAGGCGAATGTATGACCCACCGCCCCAAAGGCCGCATGTGCGCCGGCTGCGTCCGCCGCGAACGTGATTGCTCTGCCCTGCCCTTCGCCCAGATGCGACCCATAGGCAAAGACCGGGACGGCACGATCATCGTCAAGTGCGAGTGGCACGAGCCGCGCCAGCAATAACCCCACCCCGCTATATCCGCCCGATTACCCCTGTCGGGCTATCCCCTATTCCAACGTATCCGGCAGCGCCGGAGGGAGAAGTATTGTGTCTGACATCGAAAATAAGGTGCTGATCTGGCTTGCAACCGGCCGAGTTGGGTCCAGCTCGAAGGCAATGGCGCTCGCTGCGTGCGAAATGCAGAGCGACAAGTCGTACCCCCTGGACCCCGACGACCTGAATCGCTGCCTGCTGATGCTCCAGCAGGTGCCTGAGGTGCGCCAGCAGTTCGACAAGATCGCCGCGCTGAGCGAAGTATGGGGGCGGCTGATTGAGCGCTGGGACGAGATTGAGGCGACGTTCCTTGAAGAGGCCGGGTTCAACTGGTCGAAGCAGAAGCGCGCGCCAAACACCTACCGGCTGATGAAGGAGGTGATCGGCAACGACCCGAATGTGATCCAGCTTGGCCCGGGCGCGCAAATCCGATTCCAGTAACCACCCTACACGCCGGGAGGCATAGCAATGTCCGAACTCTTCTACATGCAGGACAGCCGGAGCTATACCGGCGACTGCCTTTCATTCTGGGGGCTTGGCGGCTCTGGGTACTACACCGGCCTGGAGCGCTGCCAGCAGTACACCAAGGAAGAAGCCCAGCGGATGAACCAGAGCCGCGAAACTGACATTCCCCTGCCAGTCAGCTACATCGACAAGCGCTCGTTTAGGGCAGTCGACTGCCAGCTGATGAAACCGGAAGAGTCAGAGAGCATTGCACCTGGATCAATGGTCTACGTGCACCAGCATGGCGATTGGAACGGAAACGATGTTTATTGGGTCGGCGCGCACCATCGCACGGTCAATCTCGATCATGCAGAAGCTATGAGCCTGGAGCTGGCTCAAGAGATTTTCGGGATCAATGAGCGCTTCCAGTTCTGGCCTGTCGCTTTTATCGACTCAATTGCGCGCCGAATCGTGCACCGCCAGGACGTGGACACAAAGAAGGCTTTGCGCGGCACAGGCATCACGCTGCGCAAGCCAAAACCACTATCAAAGCCGCGTTACCGCTGCGAGCCTTGCGGGCGATTCCTGCGGCAGATCGACTTTTACGGCGGTTGCCCGCACTGCGGCGCCAAAAATTACTGAGCCGGGAGGTATGGCCAATGGAACGAGAGATTTTGCACATTCCAGAGATTGCCCAGATGCTCGGGCGCACGGAGTCAGCTATCAGAACGGCGGTGCGCGATGACGCGAAGTGGCTGCCACCGTACTTCAAGCAGGGGGCGCGGCTGTGCTGGCGTACCGAGTCGGTGCGCCAGTTCCTGCGCGAGTATGAGGCTGGCGAACACCGGCCGGTGCGAACGGGGCGCAAGCGCCGCCAGCCGCCGACGGTCAGCCTAATTTGTCGGCCAAGTCATGCGGGCTGAGGTGGGTGTAGCGCTTGAGCTGGGTGAGGGTCTTGTGGCCGGTGATCGCGGCCACCTCCATCATGTTCAGGCCGCGCTCAAACAGACGGCTTGTCGCCTCGTGGCGCAGGTCGTGCAGGGTCAGACCGGAAACGCCTGCATCCGCGCAGGCTCTCGGAAAATAACTGCTGACGGAGTTCGGGGCGATCGAGAACACTTTGCCGTCTATCCGTGGCGGCAGGCTGGCCAGCAGCTCACGCGCCAGCACTGACAGCGGGACCAATCTCCGGTCGCCGTTCTTCGTATCTTCCAGATGTGCCACCTTGCCCCGGATCTGATCGCGGCGCAGGGTCAACAGCTCGCTGCGGCGCATCGCGGTCTCTACTGCCAGATCAATGATGATCGGCAACTCACGATGGTATTTCAGTGCAGCCTCTTTCACCGCTGCCAGTTCCTGGCTGGACGGGCGACGGTCGCGGGCCTTGCCGGGCTTCGGCATCCGCAGGCTTGCGCACGGATTGGTGATGCCCTGAATGCCCCATTCTTTCACTGCGATGGTGTACAGGTGGCTGATGATGGCGAGGTTCAATCGAACCGTTGAGCCAGACTTACCGGCCTGAATCTCGTCGTCGCGGTATGCAGCCAGATCGGATGACCGTAGGGTTGCGAGTGACTTTGCTGCCAGCGGATGCTCCAGCCAGCGATCAATCCGGGTGCTCTCCTGCTTTGCCCCCTTCTTGTAATCAGTCACCTCTCGGCGGTACCGGCGCAAGGCGTCGGCAACTGAGGTTTGCTCGGCCTCTCGGATATCAACGAAACGCGCACGCGACATATCACCCTCGATCTCGGTTGCCCAGCGCTGGGCTTCCGCCTTGGTGTCGAATGTCGCGGAGATAGTCGGGTAACCCTTTCGGCGTATCTGTGCACGCCATGAGTCGCCCCGTTTTTCGATGTAGGCCATGGGCGTACTTTATCCGGCGCTGGGGGAATCCGCTACACCACTTTCCGGCACCCATTCCCCCATAGCTCCCCCAAACTGCCCGGAAAAGAAAAAGGGCCTGCGTGAGAAAATCACGCAAGCCCTTGATTTCTGGCGGAGAGTCAGGGATTCGAACCCTGGGTACGGTTGCCCGTACAACGGATTTCGAATCCGTCCCATTCGACCACTCTGGCAACTCTCCAAGTCGGCGAGCATATTACCAGCTTTTGCTGACAATGCGGTAGCCGAAGATGCTCAGGACAGCGGCACGCCGAGGCGTTGGGCTACTTCCTCGTAGGCTTCGATAACGCCGCCCAAGCCCTGACGGAAGCGGTCTTTGTCCATTTTTTTACGGGTTTCCTTGTCCCACAGACGGCAGCCGTCCGGGCTGAATTCGTCGCCCAGAACAATCTCGCCGTTGAACAGGCCAAACTCCAGCTTGAAGTCGACCAGCAGCAGGCCGGCCTTATCAAACAGCCCCTTGAGGATGTCGTTGATCTTCAGGGTCAGCTCCTGCATGCGCGCCAGCTGTTCAGCGGTCGCCCAGCCGAAAGTGACAACGTGGGACTGGTTGATGAAGGGGTCGCCCTTGGCGTCATCTTTCAGGAACAGTTCGAAGGTCGGCGGGGTCAGCGCCATGCCCTCTTCCACGCCCAAGCGCTTGACCAGGCTGCCGGCAGCAAAGTTACGCACCACGCACTCGACCGGAATCATGTCGAGTTTTTTGACCAGGCACTCGTTGTCAGACAGCAGTGCGTCGAACTGGGTCGGGATACCCGCGTCTTCCAGCTTCTGCATGATGAAGGCGTTGAAGCGGTTGTTGACCATGCCCTTGCGATCGAGCTGTTCGATCTTCTTCCCATCAAAGGCGGAGGTGTCGTTGCGGAACAGCAGGACCAGGCGATCCGGGTCGTCGGTGGTATAAACCGACTTGGCTTTACCGCGATAGAGTTCGTTACGTTTTTCCATTATCGGCTCCCGCTGTCCGCAAAATGGTGATGGGCAGTTACTGAATTGATTGCCAGGGCAGCCCCTGGTCCTGCTGCGCCAGCAGCAGCTCGCCGGACCAGTCTGTCAGCGCGTCTTGCAACGCTGCCAACGCCAGCTCCGGGCGGTTGTTCTTTTCACTGATGTGCGCCACAGCAATATGCCGCAGTCGCTCCAGGCCGGCGCCCCGGAGAAAACCGGCCGCCTGCTGATTGCTCAGATGACCCAGATTGCCGCCAACCCGGGCCTTCAAAAACGCTGGATAGGGGCCGCTAGACAGCATGTGCGGATCATAGTTGGCTTCCAGGAAAAGTGCATCCAGATCGGCGTATTGCTCGACAATCCAGGGTGTAATGGTGCCGGTATCGGTCAACACGCCAAGACGCTGGCGCCCGTTGTCAAAAACGTACTGACAGGGCTCTCTGGCGTCATGGGGCACGGCAACCGGGGTAACCTCTAGCTCGCCAACAGCAAAGCGCCCGTGCAGATCGATATAGCGAATATCCAGCCCCGACTCCTCGCGCAGCGCATAGCCAGTGCCCGGCGTCAGGTATACCGGTAGTTCATAACGCCGGGCCAGCTTGGCCACGCCCTGAATGTGGTCGCTGTGCTCATGGGTAACCAGGATGGCACTGAGCTGGTCGCCACTGATGCCGGCCTGGCGCAGTCGCTGCTCGGTGGCGCGCAAGCTGAAACCGCAATCCACCAGCACTCGGCTGGCACCCTGTTCGATCAAGGTGCCGTTGCCACGACTACCGCTGCCGAGGGAGCAGTACCTCACTGCCGCGGCGGCCGCTCATTCAGGCCGCGCTGAATGCGCTCGAGCAGCTCACGGGCGGTGGTTCCGTCGGCCGCATGTTCAATGCCGGCATCAACGCTGACTTCAATACGGTTGGAGGTCGGCGTCAGACGCACCTGCAGCTGGCTGCCGTCATCTTCAACTTGCTTGTCTTCGTTATCACCACCGAACCAGCGCGCGAAGAAGCCAGGCTCCTCCTCTTGCTCGGAGCGGGTCTGCTCCAGATTGACGTAGTAGACACCGGAGCTGCGGTTATAGTCGGTGACGTAGACGTCAGCGCGTGCCAGCGCTTCGCCTACATCAGACCAGGCACGGTTGAAGTCGGTCAGCATGTACAACACGCTGTTGCCAGCGCCGTCCTGCTCCAGACTGGTCTCTACCGGGCCGCTGTTGATAATGCTGGAGACCAGCGCCGGACCATCGGTGCTGGTGCTCTGGTTCAGGTAGGTTTCCAGCTCGGCGAGCAGAGCGCGCTCAAAGTTGGTGTTGTCGGAACGGCTGGGCCACTCGCTGTCGTCATCACCCAGGTCTCGGGCCTGATGCAGTACCTTGATCTCTGCGGTGCCGTTGTTGACCCCCGGCTCCAGACGCACGCGGAAGCGCTGCTCCTCATCATCGATGCGCTGCCCCTCTTGGACGAGCGGCAGCATACGACGCACCAGCGGATTCCCGGTGGACTGGCTGAAATCAACCCACTGGGTAGAGGCTTCGCTCAGGGCCGCATCGCTGCGCGCCATCGGCACCCGATAATCAGACCAGAAGCGCTGCAGCAGCGGCCAGACTTCAGAGGCAGGCAATTGCGCCAGCACCCAACGCTGGCTGCCTTCCTGCTGCAGCGAGAAGGTCGAGGTGTCGACACCAGCGGCCATCGGACGCGGGCGCGGGGTTTCAAACTTTTCACCCGGCTGCGGCGCGGCGGCAACCTGACCCGGCACCGGCAACAGATCCCCCATCGGCTTGCTTTCGAGATCTGCCGGTACGGTCATGCGAGGCTTGACCTCAGCCTGCTGGTAGTCGCCGGCCCGGTCACGGAAGTAGCCGTTGTCTCCCATCAAATACCCACAGCCGCTCAGGCTGGCCAAAATTCCCAGGGTCAGTGCGCTCAGCACAGGCTTCATAAATGTTTCCTTGGTCAACAGGTGTTCCGATTGATTAGAGCAGGCCACACTGACGCAATGCACCATGAACGGTGTCATGGCAACGGGCACTGAGCGGGGTCAGCGGCAGGCGAATGCCGTCGGCAATCAGGCCCATTTCCAGCAGGGCCCACTTGACGGGAATCGGATTGGCTTCGATAAACAGCGCCTTGTGCAGCGGCATCAGGGCCTCGTTAAGACGACGCGCCGTTGCCTCGTCGCCGCGCAGGGCGGCGGCACACATTTCATGCATCTGCAGCGGAGCGACGTTGGCAGTGACGGAGATGTTGCCCTTGCCGCCCAGCAGGATCAGCTCGACTGCGGTGGCATCGTCACCCGAATACACCGCCATGCGGTCGCCCACCCGTTCAATCACTTCGCGGGCGCGCTGCAGGTCACCGGTGGCTTCCTTGATGCCAACGATATTGTCGATGGCTGCCAGGCGCTCAACCGTTTCCGGCAACATGTCGCAGGCGGTGCGACCGGGGACGTTATAGAGGATCTGCGGAATGGCGACGGCTTCAGCGATATGCTTGTGGTGCAGATACAAGCCTTCCTGGGTCGGCTTGTTGTAATAGGGCGTGACCAGCAAGGCGGCATCTGCGCCGACGCTGCGGGCGGCTTCGGTCAGCTCGACGGCTTCGCGCGTGGAGTTGGCGCCAGTGCCGGCAATCACCGGAATACGGCCAGCGACCTGCTGCACAACGCGGCGAATGGCTTCCTTGTGCTCAGCCATATCCAGAGTAGCGGACTCGCCGGAGGTACCCACCGCAACAATGCCGTCGGTACCCTTTTCCAGGTGGAAGTCGATCAGGCGCTCCAGAGCCTGCCAATCCAGGTCTCCGTTTGAATCCATGGGTGTAACCAGCGCCACCAGACTGCCCGAGATCATGCAACTCTCCACTTGGAACAATAAACGACAATGGTACTTTCGCCCCGCAGCCAGTACAAGCGACGCGCCGATTAATTCCTCACGGCCGCTGCAGGTACCCAAGCGCCTCGGCACCAGACGCGCAGCGCATTTGCCGGTAGTTCTGCGTGCCAGCAGCATGGGCAGTTGCCCCGCCTCCGGCAGGCTGGGACAATAGGCGCTTGTCTATCGCGCCCACAAGGCGCTTCCGTGAATTAGAGGATCACCATGTCCACCCCACCGGGTCAACGCGAGCAATATCTGGTCATCAACGTCATGGGCCAGGAAACCACATCGCTGGCCAGCCTGTTGACCCGTCTGTGCACCGAACATCGCTGCCAGATTGTCAGCAGCCGCATGAGTCGTCACGGCAGCTGTGCCGTGTTACTGCTGCAGGTCAGCGGCAACTGGGATGCCCTGGCACGACTGGAAACCCTGCTGCCGCCGCTGGCCAAGCGCGAACACATCCTGCTCTCCATGTCGCGCAGCCACAGCCTGGACGAACGCCCGCAGGCCCTGCCGTACAACGTCTTTGTTACCGCTGCACAACGCGCCGAACTGGTCGGCGAGCTATGCAACTTCTTCCAGCAACTGAGCATCGACATTGAGGAGCTGCAAAGTTTCACCTACCAGGCTCAGCACACGGGTACGCCCATGCTAAACCTGACGCTGACCATCGCCATTCCGGCGCAGACTCAGCTGAGCTGGCTGCGAGAGCAGTTTCTGGACTTTTGCGACGAACTGAACCTGGATGCCGTGATCGAACCCTGGCGCCCACTGCACTGATATCCGACGAGGAGACCGCCCATGTCCGTTGAACTGAATCAGCCCTTCCCCGACTTCAGCGCCAGCGCTACCGGCGACCAGACCGTCACGCCTGCAAGTCTGGCCGGCAAGAAGGTCGTCATTTACTTCTATCCCAAGGACAACACCCCCGGCTGCACCACTGAAGGCCAGGACTTCCGCGACAATTACGCGGCCTTTACCGACGCTGGCGCCGTGATCTATGGCGTTTCGCGTGACAGCCTGCGTACGCACAGCAACTTCAAGGCCAAACACGAGTTCCCGTTCGAACTGATCAGCGATCCGGACGAATCATTCTGCCGCCTGTTCGACGTGATCAAGCCCAAGAAGCTCTACGGCAAGGAATATGAAGGGATTGAGCGCAGCACCTTTGTGTTCGACGAACAAGGTGTATTGCGCCAGGAGTGGCGCAAGGTGAAGGTGCCAGGGCACGTCGCCGAGGTACTGGCCGCAGTCCAGGCGCTGTAATCAGCCGGCCCGCCCCGCCCAGGCGCTCAGACCGGCTCTGGCGCCTCGGCTTGGGCATCGTGCGCGGCCTCCAGGCCGCGCGGCCAGGCGTAGAGCACAGCTTTGAACAGAGTCGCCAGCGGAATGGCGAAGAACACCCCCCAGAAGCCCCACAACCCGCCAAAGATCAGCACCGCCGCGATAATGGCAACCGGGTGCAGGTTGACTGCCTCGGAAAACAGGATGGGCACCAGCACGTTGCCGTCCAGCGCCTGAATCACTGCATAGACGATCATCAGCACCATGAACTCGTTACCCAGCCCCCACTGGAACAGACCGATCAGCGCCACCGGAATGGTTACCACGGTGGCGCCGATATAGGGCACCAGTACCGACAACCCGACCAGCACCGCCAGCAACGCGGCGTAGTTGACCCCGAGTATCGCGAAGGAGATATAGGTCACCGCACCGACGATCAGAATCTCCACCGCCTTACCGCGAATGTAGTTGGCGATCTGCTGATTCATCTCGGTCCAGACCACGCGCATCAGGCGACGCTCACGGGGAAGGTGACTCACGGTCCAGGCGGTCAGTGTCTGGCTGTCCTTGAGGAAGAAAAACACCAGGATCGGCACCAGCACCAGATACACCAGCACCGTTACCACCACCGGCAGGCTGGCCAGCGACTGCGACAATGCCCACTGGCCAAACGCCCCCACTTCGCCGTTGATGGAGTTCATCAGGCGCTCGATCTGCGCCTCGGAGATAAAGGACGGATATTCCTCCGGCAGGTGCAGCAACTGGGCTCGCCACTCGCCCAGCATGCCCGGCAGCTCGTTGAACAGGTTGAGCATCTGCTTCCAGACCAGCGGAATCACCACACCAAACAGGGCTGCCAATGCGCCCAGAAACAGCAGAAAGACAATCCAGACCGCCAGCGAATGCGGCAGCCAACGCTGCAAGCGGGTCACCAGGCCCTGCAACAGATAGGCCAGTACAACCCCCGTCAGCAACGGCGCCAGTTTGTCGCCAAAAGAAATGACGATCGCGAAACCCAGCGCCAGCACCACTGCCAGCACCACCGCTTCTTCATCGGAAAAATACCGCTGAACCCAGCCCTGAAAGACTTTTAACATGTGAATTAATCTGCTTTACGCAACCAATAGTGAAATTCGCCGTCCAATACACGGGCTTCAAGCAAGTGATTTCCGGACAGTTCCGCGAAGCGTTGAAAGTCCCGCTCGGACCCCGCATCGGTAGCCATTACATGCAACGTCTGGCCTGCTACCATGCTGTTCAGCGCCTGCTTGGCTTTCAGCAGGGGCAACGGACAACTGAGTCCACGGGCGTCAACAACAGCATCGATGGGCAAATCAACAGGCATACAAGGACTCCACAGCAGGTGGCCGACAGTATAGCCTTGCAGGCGCTCCCCTCGACAACAGCCAGACCCGGTATGAGACAAAAATGATGCAAGAAACCATGTCCGCGAAACGCCTGCTAGCCGCAGCGCTGCTGGTCGGTGCACTCGGCTTGCCCACCGGTGCGACCGTCAGCGCGGATGAATTCAACCTGCCTTCGCTTGGCGACACCAGCTCTTCGATGATGTCACGCGAGCAGGAGTATCAGCTCGGCCGAACCTGGCTGACCATGTTGCGGGGGGCCGTACCCACCCTGGACGATCCGCAACTCAAGGCGTTTGTCGAAGAGCGTACCTATCGTCTGGCCGAGACCAGTCAATTAACCGATCGCCGCCTGGCCTTTGTGCTGATCGACAGCCCGCAACTGAACGCCTTTGCCGCGCCAGGTGGCGTCGTCGGCGTCAATGGCGGGCTGTTTCTGCACGCGCAGAGTGAGGCTGAATTCGCATCGGTCATGGCGCACGAACTGGCCCACTTGTCCCAACGCCACTTCGCCCGCGGCCTGGAGCAACAGCAGCGCATGCAGGTGCCGTTTATGACCGCGATGCTGGCCTCGATCGTGCTGGCCGCGGCGGGCGGAGGCGACGCCGGCTTTGCTGCCCTTGCCTCGACCCAGGCTGCAGCGATTCAGGAACAGCGCCGGTTTTCTCGCCAAAATGAACAGGAAGCCGACCGCATCGGCATCCTCAACCTGGAAAAGGCTGGTTACGACCCCAAGGCCATGCCCACCATGTTTGAGCGGCTGGCCCAGCTTAGCCGCTACGATAGCAATCCACCCGAATTTTTGCTGACTCACCCCGTGAGCCAGTCGCGGATGGCCGATACCCGCAACCGCGCCGAGCAGCTGCCGCCCGGCGGCGAACAGGACAGCCTGGAATACCAGCTGATGCGCGCCCGGGTGCAGCTCAAGTACGAACAAAGCCCTGGCTTGTCAGCCAAGCGATTTCGCGCATTACTGGATGATCACGAGGGCAATCACGATGCCGCTCGCTACGGCCTGGCGCTGGCCCTGTCACGCGGAGGGCAGCACGATGAAGCGAGTGAGGCGCTCGCCCCGCTGCTGAAGGAGAACCCGAACAGTCTGCCGTTCAATCTTGCTCAGATTGAACTGGACACCAATGCTGGCCGCCTTGCCCAGGCACTGGAACGCACGCGCACCATGCAGCAGCGCTTTCCGAACAACTTCCCGCTGGATTTTGCCGAAGCGGACCTGCTACTCAAGCAGCAGCAGTACGCCGATGCCGAACGCGCCATTGATCGCCTGGCCAACCGCCGTGATGACGACCCTGACGTGTGGTACCTGGCTGCGGAGATTCGCGGCCTGGCAGGCAACATTCTGGGTGTTCATCTGGCCCGCGCGCACTACTTCAAGTTGACCGGCGATCTGCAGCAGGCGGAGCAGCAGCTCGAACTGGCGCTGCAGCGCGCTGGCGGCAACTTCGTCACCAGCTCACGTATCAAGGAGCAGCAAAATGCCCTGCGCCGTCAGCGAGCCCTGGTTGAATCGATGTAAACACCGGGAGCAGCGCGCCGCCTGACACAACACAGCCGCCCCAGGGCGGCTGTGTTGTGTCAGGCGTTGCCTTTGGCGGCGAGATTGGCGTTACGGGTAAAGTCCAGCATGCGATCCAGCGGCCTGACGGCCTTGGGAATCAGGTCTGCATCCACATGGATTTCATCAGCGCCGGTCTCGAGCGCGGCCAACACGCGCGGCAGGGTGTTCATCGCCATCCACGGGCAGTGCGCACAACTGCGACAGGTCGCCCCGTTGCCGGCCGTCGGCGCCTCGATCAGCAGGCGGTCTGGCGCAGCCTGCTGCATCTTGTAGAAGATGCCGCGGTCGGTTGCCACGATAAACGTCGGGTTCGGCAAATCACGGGTAGCCTGAATCAGCTGACTGGTCGAGCCAACCACATCGGCCAGCTCCACCACCGACTGAGGCGACTCAGGATGCACCAGAATCGCCGCCTCCGGATGCACCTTGCGCAGGTCTTCCAGCACTTTGGCCTTGAACTCCTCATGCACGATGCAGGAGCCTTCCCACAGCAGCATGTCGGCGCCGGTTTCGCGCTGAATGTAGTTACCCAGGTGTTGATCCGGCGCCCAGAGGATCTTTTCACCCTTGTCGATCAGGTGCTCGACAATCGGCAGCGCGCAGCTGGACGTCACCACCCAGTCGGCCCGCGCCTTCACCGCCGCCGAGGTATTGGCATACACCACCACGGTGCGGTCGGGGTGCTGGTCGCAGAACGCCGAGAACTCATCGATCTGACAACCCAGGTCCAGCGAGCAGGTCGCCTCCAGCGTAGGCATCAATACGCGTTTTTCGGGGCTGAGAATCTTGGCTGTCTCACCCATGAAACGCACGCCAGCCACCACCAGGGTGGTTGCTTCGTGGTCACGGCCAAAACGTGCCATCTCCAGCGAATCCGACACGCAGCCGCCAGTCTCTTCAGCCAGCTCTTGCAGCAGCGGATCGGTGTAATAGTGGGCAACCAGTACCGCGTTGTGCGCTTTCAATGCAGCAGCAATGCGGGCCTTGTAGTCGGCCTTCTCGGCATCGCTCAGCGGCGCAGGCGCCTTGGCGTCCAGGTGCGCCTGCACCAGCAAACGCTCTGAAATCTGGGACATGTTTCAATCCATCAGGAACAACGGAACGGGCGATTGTAGCATGCCCGCCGCGCAGCCCACGCAAAAATGAACCCATAGCGCTTCAGGCCAGTCAACCGTCTGCAGTATCAAAACACGTCCCCCGGAGGAGGCCTGACATGATCCATCTGATTCCTGGGCTTATCTCATCACCCTCACGCGGGTGGAGCCCAATCCGCGAACATGCCAACCAGCACCCGTGGAGCTTCGTGCCCACGCTCATGCTGCTACCCCTGCTGCCTGCGCTCTGCGTCTATGTGGGTGCAACCGATGTGGGCTGGAGCCTGTTCGGCTCGGATCAGGAGCGCCAGCTCAACAGCAGTAGCGCAGGCTTGCTGGCATTGATGCTCTACCTCACCTGCCTGACAAGCGTACTGGTGACCGCCCTGGCAACACGCTGGGTACTGTTTCGTACCACCCGCCGGCCGGCCTTTACGGTGGCAGCCACTTTCACCACGATCCTTGCCATGCCGCTGCTATTGGCCGGCATAGTCAGCATCCTGCCGGTGCGCTGGTTGCTGATACCCGCACTGGCGCTGGGCGGGCTTTGCAGCATCCTGCTGCTCTACCAGGGCCTGCCGGGCTACATGCAGCTCAAGCGCAATGATCAGGAGCGCTTCTACGCCACCTGCATTCTGGCAGCCGCAATCCTGGTAGTGCTGACGTCAGGGTTCTTTTTCATGGAGCTTTGGTGGCAGCCACTGGACGGTGGATACGTTATTCCGGAAAACGGATAACCGCTGCGAAAAACACGAATACAGGGAAGCGATACACTAGGGTGGCCAGGGACGGCCGGAGAAGGTTTCCAGAGTGGTGGGTCGTGTAGGATTCGAACCTACGACCAATTGGTTAAAAGCCAACTGCTCTACCAACTGAGCTAACGACCCCCTGCTGGAAGCGCGCTATATTACTGATTTACCGAGGAAACTCAAGCCTTTTTTTCAATGGCCGGCAAATTTACCCTGATAGCGCGTCGGGTCAGCGACACCGGCAGCAGCGAAGCCTTCAGCCCGCAAACGACAGCTATCGCAGACACCGCAAGCACGGCCCTGCTCATCCGCCTGGTAGCACGACACCGTCTGACTGTAGTCCACGCCCAATGCCTGACCGGCCAGAATGATCTGCGCCTTGCTCAACTGCTGCAACGGCGCCCGTATACGGAATCCCTCGCCTTCCACGCCGGCCCGCGTCGCCAAATTGGCGAGCTGCTCGAAGGCGCTGACAAACTCTGGCCGGCAATCCGGGTAGCCCGAGTAGTCGACCGCATTGACCCCGATGTAAATGTCGCGCGCCTCCAGCACCTCGGCCCAGCCCAGTGCTAGCGCCAAAAACAGCGTATTGCGCGCCGGCACGTAGGTAACCGGAATACCCTCCTGCGGCGACTCGGGCACGGCAATAGCGTCGTCGGTTAACGCCGAGCCGCCAATGCCGTTAAGGTTCATGCCAATCACCTTGTGCTCGAGCACACCGGCAGCACTCGCCACCCGCTTGGCTGCAGCCAGCTCCGCTCGGTGACGCTGGCCGTAATCGAAACTCATGGTGTAACAGGCCAGACCCTCGGCCTGCGCCATAGCCAGCACCGTCGCCGAATCCAGCCCACCAGACAGCAGTACAACGGCGCGACCAGAGGAATCAGGCTTGGCAGACATGGAAAGTACTCGATAGAAACGTAAACCGGGGGCAAAAGCCCCCGGAGGAAGATCAGTTCAGGCTGCTGAGCTCGCGCCCGGCCAGCTGCGCGGCGGAGGAGTCAGGGTACTTGCTGATGACCTGCTGAAACAGTTCACGCGCCTTGTCGTCACGACCCAGACGGCGCTCGACATCACCCAGCTTGTACATTGCGTCCGACTCCTTGCGGTGGTCGGGATAGCGGCTGATCACCTGAGCAAAGGCGCGGCCGGCAGACTCAAGGTCAGACTGGACCAGGTACACTTCGCCCAGCCAGTATTGCGCATTACCCGCGTACTGACTGTCGGGGTAACGGCGCAGGAAAGCGGTAAAGGCCTGCGCGGCCTTTTCAAAATCGCGCGCCTTGACCAGATCAAAGGAGGCGTCGTACATCAGCTTTTCGCGCTCCGGGTCCGGTGGCGCGGCAGAAGCGCCCGCATTGGCGGCGGGCTGCTGGGTGTCAGCAACGTCCGGGCTTGCCCCGCTACTGCCGGACGCAGGTGCGGTGTTCATGCCAGACAGACGGCTGTCGATATCCTTGTAACGATCAAGCTGATCCTGTTCCATCTGCTTGATTTTGTAGCTCTGCTCTTCGAGCATGCCACGCAGCAGGGTTACTTCCTGCTGAAGTTGATACAACTGTTGAAACAGCTGGCCTTCACTGGAAAGGCCAGCCTGGGTCTGCTGGGTCACCGAGGAGCCCTGATACACGGCATTCGAGCCATTGTTCGAACTGCCTTCCATCACTGGAACCTGTGCCATTGCCGCCAATGGCGACAGGGCAAAGGCAACCAGTACTCCTCTGTAACCCTTCATACGACCTCGTCTCTTACTTGCGCAGCTCTACGCGGCGGTTCTGAGCCATGGCTTCCTCGCTGGAACCCATCGCTGCCGGCTTCTCTTCACCGTAGGATACCAGTTCCAGTTGAGCCGGGGACACACCCTGCAGAACCAGGTAACGCTGAACGGAAGCAGCACGACGCTCGCCCAGAGCCATGTTGTACTCGCGGGTGCCACGCTCGTCAGTGTGACCTTCCAGAACGACACGGTTGCCAGCGGACTTCAGGTCCTTGGCGTGTACGTCCAGAGCACGCATGGCTTCGGGCTTCAGCTCGGAGCTGTCGTACTCGAAGTAGAAGGTGGTGATAGCGCGCAGAGCAGCTTCTTCGCTGTTCATGCCGCTATTGGAACCTGCACCGGAAGTACCAGCGCCGTAGCCTGCGTTCGGGTCAACTGCACCAGCGCCAGAGGTGTCGCCACCCTTGGAGGAACAGCCTACAACCACGCCGAACGCGACAACCAGAGCAGCGGCTTTGCCAAACTTGATAACTTGCATCATGAACTCCTATTAACCCCATATGGTTTAGTGTTGGTGCGCCCTATGGCAGGTATGGGGACCATGAAGGTACGCGCAGGTCGGTGAACTGTGTCGGAATCTCCGACCGCGCACGCCCGTTTGTAGATACCAGCATGAGTACGCCCCGTCCCTGTTGACGGGTAGCATAAATTAACATAGCGCCATTGGGAGAGACGGTTGGCGACTCATCCAGTGACGTTTCTGTTAAAACTCTCAAATTCCCGCGCTCAAGATCCTGCGTGGCAATCTGAAAATTACGGTAACCCTCCTGGCGATGCACCATAACCATGGTGCGACCGTCGACAGAGAGCTTGGCGTTGGCATTATAGTTGCCAACAAAGGTCAGGCGCTCGGGTGAGCCAGAGCCCAGACTCTGCTTATAAATCTGCGGCCGGCCGCCACGGTCGGAGGTAAACACGATTGTGTTGTTGTCCATCCAGAACGGCTCGGTATCAATCGAGAAATGATTGGTCACGCGGCGCAGCTGCTTGCTGGCCAGCTCCATCACATAGATCTCGGGGTTACCGTCGCGCGACAGCACAAAGGCCAGGCGGTTGCCGTCCGGAGACCAGGCTGGCGCGCCATTCAAGCCTTCAAAACTACTCACCCGCTCGCGGCGACCGGTGCGAATGTAATGCACATAGATCTCGGGCCGGCGTGACTCAAAGGACACATAGGCAATGCGCTCGCCGTCCGGCGAGTAGCTCGGACTCAGAATCGGCTCACGCGACTGCAGCAACGTCACCGCGCGCGCGCCGTCGTAATCACTGCGCTGCAGGGTGTAACGCGTGTTATCGACAGAGAAACGCTCAGCCGCAACGTATAGAATCTTGGTACCGAAGGCGCCCTGAATGCCGGTCAGCTCCTTGAATACCTCGTCACTCAGATGATGAGCAATGTCGCGCAGCTGATTACGGGTACCGCTGATCGAGCGTGACAGCAACACTTCCTCCCGCGCCACGCTGTACAAACTATAGGTCAGATCCAGGTTCTCGCCACCGGTACTGCTCACCTGCCCCACGACCACGTATTCAGCACCAATCATGCGCCAATCGCGGGCGTTGATCTCTTCACCGCGCACCGGATAGCTCAGCATGTTGTTACGCTCGAGCGGTGCAAACATGCCACTGTTACGCAGGTCATTACCGACAATCTGCGCCATGTCCTCAGACAACGGCGCACTGCCCTGCCAACCGAACGGCACTACCGCAATCGGCGTGGCCTTATCGGTCCCCTTGGTGATCTCAATGGCTTCCTGGGCCAGCAGCAGCTGGCATACACACAGGGCCACCAGCCCCAGCAATACTTGACTAAACCTTTTCATCAGAATGACAGATCCTCTGGTCTGAAGCGCAGGTTACGCTGACGATACAGGCGACTGAATTCCGCCGGATTCTCGCTCGACAGCTGCTGCATTTCCGGGATGCGCCCCACGTTCTTCACCGCCTGCACTGCAGACTGATCGAAACCCGGGTCGCCACTGGAACGGATCACCACTGCATCGGTGATCTGCCCCGTCGGCAACATACTCAGACGCACTTCCACTACCATGCCGTTACGTGCAGTCGGCGGACGACGCCACTGCTGACTCACGTACCGACGAATGACATCGTCGTAGCTGGCCGCCACCTGATCGCCAATGCGATCAGCCTGCGCCTGCTGAAACTCGGTTTCCTCACCCAACAGCTCGTTCAAGGCACTGGCCTTGGCCGCTTCGCGCTCACGCTGCTCCCGGGCGACACGCTCTTGCTCACGACGACGCTCGGCCTCCTGGGCAGCCTTACGCTCAGCTTCTTCGGCTGCCTTGCGTCTGGCCTCTTCCTGCGCTTTGCGACGCGCCTCTTCTTCAGCCTTCTTGCGCTCGGCCTCGGCGGCGGCGCGCTCACGGGCGGCCTGCGCTTCTGCGGCCTTTCTCGCTTCTTCTGCCTGACGGCGCTCAGCTGCGGCGGCCGCATCAGCGGCTTTTTGCTCAGCTTCGGCCTCGGCCTGGCGCTCGGCCTCGGCGGCTTTGCGCTGCGCTTCGGCTTGCGCCTGACGGGCCTGTTCGGCCTGCTCTGCTCTGGCCGCCTCGGCTGCCTGTTGCTGCTCGCGCTGCTTCTCCAGCGCTTCCTCGTCCGCACGCGGCGAACGCGATTGCTGCGCCTCGCCGGCGATCTTCTGATCCGTCGGCGTGGTGCTGGGACTCATCGAGTCCAGCTGCACCAGGGTCGCCTGCACGATCGGCTTGGCCGGTTCGAATTCCGGCGCACTACTAAAAGAGGCGAACAGCAGGATCGCCACCAGCAGGTGCAGTCCGACCGCCTTCAACAGCGGAGACGAATAACGCTCCGAGGCTGCAGGCCGGTATTGATATCGCGTGCTCACGGCGCCTCGGTAATCAAGCCTACGTTGGGCACACCCGCCTGTTGCAGGGCGCCCATGGCGGTGACAACCACCCCGTAATTGGCGTTCTTGTCACCACGGATGTACACCAGCGTGTCGGGCTTGGCGCGCATGATCTTGGTCACGCCTTCGGTCATCGCTTCCAGAGAAACAGCGCTATCGGAATGGTTTTCCGTGTCCACGGCTTCGCCCAGGTTCCAGTAGTAGGTCCCATCAGCCAGGACGGACAAGGTCAGCACCTGCTGGTTGCTGTCGCTCGGCAGCACTTCACTGGATACCTGCGGCAGGTCGACTTTGACGCCCTGATTCAGCATTGGCGCGGTCACCATAAAAATCACCAGCAGCACCAGCATCACGTCGATGTAGGGCACCACGTTCATTTCTGCGACCGGTTTGCGCTTATCGCGGCGCCTGTGCATGTGCATGCTCATAGCGGCCTCCGCTTACTCCTCGCGCGCGTGAACGCGGCGATGCAGGATGCTGGAAAACTCGTCGGCGAAGGTGTAGTAGCGACCAATCAGCATCTCAGAGCGCGCCGCGAAGCGGTTATACGCAACCACCGCCGGAATCGCAGCAAACAGACCAATAGCCGTGGCCACCAGCGCCTCGGCGATACCCGGTGCTACCGTTGCCAGCGTCGCCTGCTGCACCGTGGCCAAGCCGCGGAACGAGTTCATGATCCCCCAGACGGTGCCGAACAGGCCCACATAGGGGCTGGTAGAACCGACGGTCGCCAGGAACGGCAGGTGCTGCTCCAGCTTTTCTTCCTCGCGGGAAATCGCCACACGCATCGAGCGCTGTACCGCATCCATTACCGCATCCGGATCAACACCGGACTGCTGGCGCATACGCGAAAACTCCTTGAAGCCCGCGCGGAAAATCTGCTCCAGACCCGAGTTTTCGTCTGGCGAACCAGTGACCTGACGATACAGCTGCGACAGATCCACACCTGACCAGAAACGGTCTTCGAAATCATCCAGAGCATTTTTTGCCGAACGCATGACACTGCTGCGCTGGAAAATCATTACCCAAGACACCACCGACGCCGCCAGCAGGGTCAACATCACCAGCTGCACCAGGACACTGGCGCCGGACACCAGGTGCCATATCGACATTTGATCAGCCTGCACGCTCTACCACTCCTCGCAATCTCATACGTTCTTTCGGTTCGGTCGTCACGCCTCGGAGGCGCTGTTCTGAAAAGCCGCTCGCAGGCTGTCCGGAATGGCTCGGGGCCGATACTGGTCTGCACTCACGCAAGCCACGAGCACGTCGCCCTCGCACAACAAATCTCCCGCCCGAGTTACTCTCTGGCGGAAACGAATACTTGCTCGCTTGGTTTCCAAGACAGTCGCAGATACGACAAGTTCATCGTCCAATCGTGCAGGCGCGTGATAGCGTGCCGTGACAGAGTGCACAACAAAAATGACGTTTTCTCTCTGCAGAGCGCTTTGATCAAAGCCGAGAGTGCGGACCAGCTCCGTCCGCGCACGCTCCATAAACTTCAGGTAATTGACGTAGTAGACGATGCCGCCGGCATCGGTATCTTCAAAGTAGACGCGGGCTTTCAGCTCGAACGGCGGCCCAGAACGTTCAACGCGCATAATGTAGAGCCAAGCAAAGGTTTTGCATAGTGGGTTTACTCGCTATTTGCAAAAATATTTTTCAAGGCGAATCGGGCGCCGCCGGGTCATCAAACAAATCCGCAGAGGCAGGTGCCATGCGGGCTGGCGCATTTAGGCCAAAATGCTGATAGGCATGGCGCGTGACCACCCGACCGCGGGGCGTACGCATGATAAAACCCTGCTGAATCAGGTAGGGCTCAAGTACGTCTTCAATCGTGTGACGCTCCTCGCTGATCGACGCAGCAAGGTTGTCAATGCCAACCGGGCCACCATCAAATTTGTCGATCATGGTAAGCAGCAAACGGCGGTCCATGTGATCAAAACCCTGCTCATCCACATCCAGCAGGTTCAACGCCTGATCGGCCACGTCAGCACTGATCACACCCGCGCTGCGCACCTCGGCAAAGTCGCGCACCCGGCGCAGCAGACGATTGGCGATGCGAGGGGTGCCACGGGAACGGCGGGCGATCTCGCGGGCGCCGCCGTCATCCATCTGCAGACCGAGAATGGCAGCAGAGCGCGCCACGATCGTTGCCAGGTCAGCAACCGAATAGAACTCCAGCCGCTGCACAATGCCGAAGCGATCGCGCAGCGGGTTGGTCAGCATGCCAGCCCGCGTCGTCGCGCCGACCAGGGTAAAGGGCGGCAGATCCAGTTTGATTGATCGCGCGGCAGGCCCTTCGCCGATCATGATATCGAGCTGGTAGTCCTCCATCGCCGGATAGAGAATCTCTTCAACAACCGGCGACAGGCGGTGTATCTCGTCCACAAAGAGTACGTCGCCCGCTTCCAGGTTGGTCAGCAGCGCAGCCAGATCGCCAGCGCGCTCCAACACCGGACCGGAGGTGCTCTTGATCTTGGCACCCATCTCCTGCGCGATAATATTGGCGAGGGTGGTTTTGCCGAGGCCGGGCGGGCCGAAGATCAGCACATGATCCAGCGCCTCGCCACGTCCTCTGGCAGCCTTGATGAACAACTCCATCTGTTCGCGCACGGTCGGCTGACCTATGTAGTCGGCCAGCTTCAGCGGACGAATCGCCCGATCAATGACTTCTTCCTGCTGCCTGGGCGTTGCCGCAATCAGGCGATCTTCTTCCAGCATGTCTTATCCATCAAAAAGGGAGGCGTTGCGGCCCTCAGCGCGCGCTCTACACCATGCCCTTGAGCGCCCGACGAATCAACTCTTCACTGCTGAGACCGTCTTCATCGACCGCCGACACCGCCTTGCTGGCTTCCTGAGGCTTGTAGCCCAGAGCAATCAAGGCGCTGACAGCATCAGCGCTCGGCTTGACTGGCGCCGCGCCTGCGCCGACCGGCCCCGCCAGCACCATCGCACCAGGTGCGGCATCCCAGGCCTTGAAACGATCACGCAGCTCAATCAGCAGCCGCTCAGCGGTCTTCTTGCCAACCCCTGGGACCCTGACCAGAGCACTCACATCCTGATGTTGAACCGCCATGACCAGCTCATCGACGTCCATACCGGACATCAGCGCCAGCGCCAGCTTGGGGCCGACACCATTGAGGCGAATCAGCTCGCGAAACAATTCACGCCCGCGCTTGTCGGCAAAGGCATACAGCAGCTGAGCGTCTTCACGCACGACCATGTGGGTATGCAGCGTCACTTTTTCGCCGAGCGCCGGCAACTGGTAGAAGGTACTCATCGGCGCATCCAGCTCGTAACCGACACCCTGTACATCCACAAGGATATGCGGGGGCTGCTTTTCCAGCAAAATTCCAGTCAAACGTCCTATCACTTACCCTGCTTCCTTCTATTCGGTTAGCGTCGACGCACCCGCCCAGCACGCACGGCCAGGGCGACATTACCCATTTGGCGCTGCACCCCCGTCATGTGCGCATGGCACAGCGCAATCGCCAGCGCATCGGCCGCATCAGCCTGCGGCGTGCCCGCCAGCCCCAGCAGTTGAGTCACCATGTGCTGCACCTGCTTCTTGTCCGCAGCCCCGGTACCCACCACTGCCTGCTTGACCTGCCGGGCGCTGTATTCATGTACTGTCAGGCCGGCGTTCACCGCCGCGACAATGGCAGCCCCCCGCGCCTGCCCGAGCTTGAGCGCGGAGTCCGGATTACGCGCCATAAATACCTGTTCGATGCTGACAACCTCTGGCCGATACTGCTCGATCAACTCACTCAGATAATGAAATATCTTCTGCAGTCGCTCGGGGAAGGCGCCCTCGCCCACACGGATACAGCCGGATGTGACGTACTCTTGCCGCCCCGCTTCGTGACGCACAATGCCGAAGCCCGTTATCCGGGAGCCGGGATCAATCCCCAGTATCAGCGCCATCTGTCACCCATCAGCAAGCAACCCATAGAAAAAAGGGAGGCCTACGCCTCCCTCGTCGACCAGCCGCAGCAACACCATCACTCCAGCTGCTCCAGAATCTCGTCGGAGATCGAGGCATTGGAGTAAACGTTCTGCACATCATCCAGATCTTCCAGCATGTCGATCAGCCGGACAACCTTTTGCGCGGTATCCAGATCCAGCTCAGCCTCGGTCGACGGAATCATCGCCACCTCGGCTGACTCAGCGGAAAAACCGGCACTCTCAAGCGCATCACGTACCGTGCCGAACTCCTCGAAGCTGGTAAACACATCAAAGGAGCCGTCGTCATTGGCGACAACATCCTCAGCACCGGCCTCCAGCGCCACTTCCATCAGTGCGTCTTCATCCGTGCCCGCAGCAAAGCCAATCTGTCCGCGACGAGTAAACAGGTAGGCCACCGAACCATCGGTACCCAGGTTGCCGCCACATTTACCAAACGCATGACGCACTTCGCTGACTGTCCGGTTGCGATTATCGGTCATGGCCTCAACCAGCACAGCAACACCGCCGGCGCCGTATCCTTCATAGGTCAGCTCTTCCATGTTGTCGGCATCATTGCTGCCGGCACCACGGGCGATGGCACGGTCGATGGTGTCGCGGGTCATGTTTGCACCCAACGCCTTATCCACCGCCGCACGCAGACGCGGATTATCCGCCGGGTTGCCGCCACCCACCTTGGCCGACACGGTCAACTCGCGAATCAGCTTGGTGAAAACTTTGCCTCGCTTGGCGTCCTGCGCGGCCTTGCGATGCTTGATATTGGCCCATTTGGAATGACCGGCCATAACACAACTCCAGATAAAACAGGCCCCGGTTACACGCTGGACGCAACCGGGGGTATAAGACTTACTCGACCTTGGTCTGCTCGCGCAGACGAATGCTCAGCTCACGCAGTGCCTTGTTGTCCACCAGACCCGGTGCCTGGGTCATGACACAGGCTGCACTCTGGGTTTTCGGGAAGGCGATGACTTCACGAATCGACTGCGCACCGGTTACCAGCATGACCAGACGGTCCAGACCAAAGGCCAGGCCACCATGCGGCGGTGCACCAAACTTCAGTGCGTCCAGCAGGAAGCCGAACTTCTCCTGCTGCTCGTCGGCGCTGATGCCCAGAATGTTGAAAACGGCCTGCTGCATTTCCTTGCGGTGAATACGGATCGAACCGCCGCCCAGCTCAGTACCGTTCAGCACCATGTCGTAAGCGCGTGACAGCGCGGTCGACGGATTCGCCTGCAGCTCTTGCGGTGAGCACTTGGGCGCGGTGAACGGGTGATGCAGCGCAGACAGCGAGCCATCATCGTTCTCTTCAAACATCGGGAAGTCGACCACCCACAGCGGCGCCCACTCAGAGGTCAGCAAGTCCAGGTCATGACCGAGCTTGATGCGCAGTGCGCCCAGCGCCTCGGACACGATCTTCGCCTTGTCAGCGCCGAAGAAGACGATATCGCCATCGACCGCACCCACGCGATTGAGGATTTCTTCCAGATTGGCTTCCGGAATGAACTTGACGATCGGCGACTGCAGGCCTTCAACGCCCTTGGCACGCTCATTAACCTTGATGTAGGCCAGACCCTTGGCGCCGTAGATGCCGACAAACTTGGTGTAGTCGTCGATCTGCTTGCGCGGCATGCTGGCACCACCAGGCACCCGCAGCGCTGCAACGCGGCCTTTCGGGTCGGTCGCCGGACCACTGAACACCTTGAATTCCACCTCGGTCAGTTGGTCGGCTACGTCTACCAGTTCCAGCGGGTTACGCAGATCAGGCTTGTCGGAGCCATAGCGACGCATGGCTTCCTCGAAGGTCATATGTGGAAACTCGCCCAGATCCACATCCAGCACCTGCTTGAACAGCTGGCGGATCATACCCTCGGCCAGCCCCATGATGTCGGACTCATCCAGGAAGCTGGTCTCAATGTCGATCTGAGTGAACTCGGGCTGACGATCGGCACGCAGGTCTTCGTCGCGGAAGCACTTGGCGATCTGATAGTAGCGATCAAACCCGGACACCATCAGCAGCTGCTTGAACAGCTGTGGCGACTGCGGCAGCGCGAAGAAGTGGCCGGGATGGGTGCGGCTGGGCACCAGATAGTCACGCGCCCCCTCAGGAGTGGCACGGGTCAGAATCGGGGTTTCGACATCCAGGAAGCCGTTCTCGTCGAGGTAGCGGCGAATGCTGCTGGTGATCTGCGAGCGCAGCTTGAGCTTCTCCGCCATTTCCGGGCGGCGCAGGTCGATAAAGCGGTAGCGCAGGCGCGTTTCCTCACCCACGTCACTGTATTCATTCAGCGGGAACGGCGGCGTATCGGCTTCGTTCAGCACTTCCAGCTCATAACCCAGCACTTCAATGTCGCCGGAGGCCATGTTGGCATTGCGAGCACCTTCCGGGCGCAGACGCACCTTACCGGTCACTTTGACAACATACTCGCTGCGGACACGGTCGGCCTTGGCAAAGGTCTCGGCACGATCCGGATCGAAGACGACCTGAGCCAGGCCTTCGCGGTCACGGATATCCAGGAAGATGACCCCACCATGGTCACGACGGCGGTGTACCCAACCGCAAAGAGTGATTTCCTGATCCGCCAGCGATTGGTTCAGCTGGCCGCAATAGTGGCTACGCATCATGGTGTGGTGATTCCTGTGGTCGGCAAATTTGGCGTCAGTTGCCGCAGCGGCCTTTTACCGCATCGACGAGCGCCTGAAGAAAAACGCCATAATATACCCGAAACTTGGCCAACGAGGGAGCCTCGACACGGCTCGCAGCACCAAGGCGATACGCAACGGGAACCCAACAGCCAATCTGCACTCAGAACAAGTAACCTGTTACTGTGGACGCTGCGCCTCACGACGCTGCGCCGCCAGACAACCATGAGGAGCCATGATGAAGATTGATATCGGCATTACCGAAACGGATCGCGGACAAATCGCTGAGGGCCTGTCGCGCCTGCTGGCCGACACCTACACCCTCTACCTGAAGACCCACAACTTTCACTGGAACGTGAAAGGGCCGATGTTTCAGACCCTGCACCTGATGTTCGAAACCCACTACAACGAACTGGCGCTGGCGGTTGACGATATCGCCGAGCGCATTCGCACCCTGGGTTTCCCGGCGCCGGGCACCTACAAGCAGTTTGTCGAACTCAGCAGCATCAAGGAAGAAGACGGCGTGCCGGAAGCCAAGGACATGATCCGTCTGCTGGTTGAAGGCCATGAAGCCTGCGTCCGCACCGCACGCAGCGTCTTCCCGATCTGTGACGAAGCTCACGACGAGCCAACGGCTGACCTGCTGACCCAGCGCATGCAGACACACGAGAAAACGGCCTGGATGCTGCGCAGCCTGCTCGAAGGCTGAACTCCCCTCCCTCGCCCGCAACGCGACAGCGCCCGGCTTGGTAGCCGGGCGTTTTCAGGTTAGAGTGCCATCCGGCAGCGCCACAGCCATCGGCCTGCCGACATGACAATACTAAATCGTTGCATCCATGGTGAGCCTCTTGAAAACCCTTCGTTATCTGCATCTGGTGACAGGTGTCGGCGTCCTGCTGACGGGCCTGTTTCACAGCATTCCGTTCTTCACTCAATCCGCCCCGATCAACTATATCGGCCTACTGGCCGTACTGACCGGCCTGATCAATCTGCAGCAATTCAATCAAACCGAACTACCAAAACAAGGCGCCGCCGGCGCTGTCTCTCTGGCCAGCTCCACGCTCCTTATCCTGGCTGCCTGCATTCCCTTCTGCAGCCTGCTGGTCAGCTCATACTTTATTGACTGGAACATCTGGGCTCTGGCCGCCGGCGTCCTCGGCGTCTGCCTGTCCAGCCTGCTGACACTGGCAGCGGAGCTGAGCAGCGGATCCCGGCCAACCACCACAGAGACGCCCACCACGCGCAAGCCTCGCCCCAAGCAGGAGCGCCAGGGCAAAGCCAACGATGGCCGCGAGATGGGCACAGTCAAATGGTTCAATACCAGCAAAGGCTTTGGTTTTATTACCCGCGACTCCGGCAGTGACGTGTTCGTCCACTTCCGCTCGATTCAGGGCGATGGACACCGGGTGCTGCAGGAAGGGCAACGTGTTGAATACACCGTTGCCAAGCGCGAGAAAGGCTTGCAGGCCGAGGAAGTAGCCATCCTCGACTAGCTCGGGGAAGCACTGATTAGTGAGCGCCCGGAACCAATCAGTGTGGTCAGTCCTAATAGTGCGGGGGCGGCGCCTCGTCGCCTCCGCCATCCGGCAGCTGGGCAGCAAAGTCGGCCTGGCGCTGAGCAAGCAACTCCAGTGAGCGCCGCAGGCGCCCCAGCTCCAACTGCTGCGCAGCGATCACGTCGTTCAGGGCCTGAATAGTGTCGTCCTGAAACGCCAGACGCGACTCCAGCTCATCCATACGCTCGGTCAACATACGCTCACTCATCGCAGCACCTCATCAAAACCAGCCTTGCCATCCAGTGCCGTGCGCACTCGCTGCAACCTGTCAGCCAGCTCATCCCCTGCATAGGGAATGGCGGGCAACTTGCCCCACACTGGCGCCGGCCAGGCAGGGTCTTGCCGGTAGCGAACAATATGATGTACGTGCAGTTGTGACACCATGTTGCCCAGCGCAGCAATGTTCATCTTGTCTGCAGCAAAGGCGTCATTGAGCACCTGCGCCAACACATCCGACTCCAGGTGAAACTGCGCCCGATCTTCCACAGACAGCTCGAACACCTCACGCAAGGCGTCGCGTCGCGGCACCAGTATGAACCAGGGATATTGACGATCGTTCAACAACAACAACCGGCAAAGCGGGAAGTCCCCCACTACGACACAGTCAGCCTGTAACTGAGAATGCAACTCAAACATGCTTGGCAAGCCCCGCAATATCAAACAAAAAAGAAAACCGTCTCAAACCAGAACTGCAACTTACATTTTTCGGGAATGCCGCACAGCTCACATATAAAAACAGCGGCAAACCTCGCCATTTTGCCTGCAATAACTTATAAACATCCATTAACAAGGTGCTGTTTTTTCAGCGCTTGCTTTCACTGTTCCAATACAGATGCTTTAATATAATGCGAAAACAAGAAGCCGAATCCGCTTGGAGCCTAACGGTTATCTTTTAATCAAAGGAGCACACAATGAAGAACGCAGTTAAATGGAGCTCGCTGGCACTGGCAGTGGCTGCAGGCAACGGCCTGCTGGCAACCCAGGCAATGGCAGAGGGAGAAGGTTTCGTCGAAGGCGCAACTGCGACCCTGTACAGCCGTACCATGTACTTCAACCGCGATTTTCGTGACAACGTCGGCCAGAGCAAGGCTGATGAGACCGCGACCAGCTTCCTGATGAACTTTGAGTCCGGCTACACCCAGGGCCCGATCGGCTTTGGTGCAGACGTCATGGCTCAGGAGGGTATCAAGCTGGACAGCAGCCCGAGCCGCGCCGGTACCGGCCTGCTGCCCCTCGACAACAACGGTCGCGCCAAAGCCGAGTACATGGAAATCCGTGGCGCTCTGAAAATGGCCATCCTGGACGACACCGTGCTGCGCTACGGCCTGCACATGCTGACCAACCCCGTCATCAACTATGACGATGCTCGCATGCTGCCCAGCCACTACGAGGGCTACAGCATCACCAACAGTTCCATCGACGGCCTGTTCGTCGAAGCCGGCCGCATGACTGACCGCGGCGAGCGCAACACCTCCAACGAAAACGACGGCGGCCTGCTGCTGGACGAAGACCTGACCTACGCCGGTGGTAGCTACAACTTCACTGACGACTTCAGCGTCTCGCTGTACGGCGCCCAGAGCGAGGAGTCCTATACTCGCGGCTTCGCCGGCTTTGACTGGACCGTTCCGCTGAGCAGCGACACCAGCCTGAACACCAACTTCGCGTTTTATGACACCAGCGATGATGACTCTGCCGACGGCAACGAGTTCGACAACCAGGCTGCTTCTCTGGCGCTGACTCTGGCTACCGGCAACCACGCCTTCGGCGTCGCCTACCAGCAGATGAGCGGTGATGGTCGTTACCTGTACACCGACAGCGAAATCTATCTGGCCAACTCGGTCCAGTACGCTGACTTCAACGCGATCGAAGAGAAGTCCTATCAAGCTCGCTATGACTATGATCTCGCAGGCTGGGGCATCCCTGGTCTGACGTTCATGACCCGCTATATCGCTGGTACCGATATCGATACAACCGCACAAGGTATCAACCGCGACTCGCGCTGGGAGCGCGATGTTGAGCTGCGCTACGTTGTGCCGGCTGGCCTCTTCGAGGGTGTCGACATCCGCTGGCGTAACGCCACCGTCCGCCAGGATATCAACCTGGATGGCGGCGACATCGACGAAAATCGTCTGATCGTCGGCTACACCTGGACCCTGCTCTAAGCAGCCCAGGCAGTACCAAAAAACCCGGCCTCGGCCGGGTTTTTTGTTGCCCGCCGGTCGGCAACAACAGCCTGACCCGCGGGCTGTACGCTGCACCGGCACAAACGTACAATAGCGCCCATTCTGCCCGTCTCTGCTCAGGACCTGACTTGCTCATGCGTACCAGCCAATATCTGATTTCCACCCTCAAGGAAACCCCCTCGGACGCCACCGTCATCAGCCACCAGCTGATGCTCCGTGCCGGCATGATCCGCAAGATCGCGTCAGGCCTGTACACCTGGCTGCCAATGGGCCTGCGCGTGCTGCGCAAGGTAGAGGCTGTCGTACGTGACGAGATGGACAAGGCCGGCGCCCTCGAAGTGCTGATGCCCGCCATTCAGCCTGCCGAACTCTGGCAGGAATCCGGCCGCTGGGAGCAGTACGGCCCCGAGCTGCTGCGCCTGAAGGACCGCCACGACCGTGAGTTCTGTGTCGGCCCGACGCACGAAGAAGTCATCACCGATCTGGCGCGCAACGAGATCACCAGCTACAAACAGCTGCCGATCAACATGTACCAGATTCAAACCAAGTTCCGCGACGAGATCCGCCCACGTTTTGGCCTGATGCGCGGCCGCGAGTTTCTGATGAAGGACGCCTACTCCTTCCACCTGACCCAAGAGTCCCTGCAGCAGACCTACGACGGCATGTACCAGGCCTACTGCAACATCTTCAGCCGCCTGGGCCTGGAATTCCGCCCGGTGGTTGCCGACAACGGCTCAATCGGCGGCGAAGGCTCCCACGAGTTCCACGTACTGGCAGACTCCGGCGAGGACGCCATCGTGTTTTCCTCCAGCGGCAGCTATGCCGCGAATATGGAGAAAGCCACCGCCCAGCTGCCCCAGGGCAGCCGCCCCGCTGCCAGCCAGGAGCTGACGCTGGTCGACACCCCTAACCAGGTGACCATCGCTGCGGTCAGCGAGTTCTTGCAGCTGCCGCCGGAGCAATCGGTCAAGACATTGATTGTGCTGGGCGCCGCCGAAGAAGGCGAAGCGCAGCCGCTGGTCGCACTGGTACTGCGCGGCGACCACGAGCTGAACGAGATCAAGGCAGAGCACCTGCCACTGGTACACGCACCGCTGACCTTCGCCAGCGAAGCGCAGATCATCGAGACCATCGGCTGCAAACCCGGCTCAATCGGCCCGGTCAAGCTGCCGATCACCGTCATTGCCGACCACAGTGCTGCGCACCTGGCCGACTTTGTCTGTGGCGCAAACGTCGACGGCAAGCATTACACCGGGGTGAACTGGGAGCGCGATGCACAATTTGACCAGGTTGCCGACCTGCGCAACGTCGTTGAGGGCGACATTAGCCCCGACGGCGAAGGCACCCTGATTATCAAACGCGGCATTGAAGTCGGGCATATCTTCCAGCTGGGCAAGAAATACAGCGAAGCGATGAACTGCAACGTGCTGAACGAACAGGGCAAGACCCAGCTGCTGACCATGGGCTGCTACGGCATCGGCGTATCCCGCGTGGTCGCAGCGGCCATCGAGCAGAACTACGACACCCGCGGCATCCTCTGGCCTGACGCGCTGGCGCCTTTCCAGGTAGCCCTGGTGCCGATGAAGATAGAAAGCTCCGAAGCCGTTCAGCAAGCCACCATGGCGCTGTACGACGGCCTGCAGGCAGCAGGCGTTGAAGTACTGCTGGATGACCGCGACAAGAAAACCAGCCCTGGCGTCAAGTTTGCTGACATGGACCTGATCGGCATCCCGCACCGCGTCGTGATCAGCGATCGCGGCCTGGCTGACGGCCAGCTGGAATACAAATACCGCCGCGATCAGGACGCAATCACGGTCGCTGCCGACCAGATGTTGCAATATCTGCTGGAGCGCGTACAGAGCAACTGATGATGCACACCGCCACTTATCCGCTAGCCGCGCGCCTGCTTGGCGCGGGCGCGGTGCTGGGTCTGCTGCAAGCCTGCAGCAGCGCACCGGCGTCAAACACAATGGTCGCGCCGCAGATCGAGCGCGAACTGCTGAGCCACAGCCTGCACATCGAAACCGGCGAGCCGCTGGTCATGGACACGCCGCATCGCAGCATTCGCGTCACCGAAAGCAGACTGTTCAGCATCCGCCAGTACGACGCCCAGGGCACCTTGCAAGATGAGCACCGCCAGTACCAGACCTTGCCCTGGGCCGAGCGCACCCTGACCATCCAGCTGGGCGAGCTGGCGGTGACCCGGCAAACCGACAGCGACGGCCAGCTGCGCCTGAACCTGCTGGACGAGGATATCGTGCCCGTGGACTTCGACCAGTTGCGTGTGATTGAACTGGACGCACAGGCAACGCCCGAAGTACGCGCCGAGGCCACCCTGCTGATCGACCGTGAACTGCGCAGCGTGCTGCACGAAGCCTCGGAGCTGATCTACGACAACCTGGAAGAAGACGACGTCGAGCAGTGGGTGGACCGTATCGAGCGTCTGCGCCAGCTGGGCCTAAAGGAAGAAGCCAGTCAGCTGGAAAACATGCTGATTCTGCTCACCACCGGCGACCCGCACCTGCAAGGTGAGTTCGTCCAGGCGCTGGATAACGCCACTACACCGCAGGAATAGCCCATGCGCACAAGGATCGTGCTGCTTCTGCTGAGCTGGCTTGCCGCACAAACGGCCGGTGCCAGCACCACCACGCCGCCGGTTGACCCGGAGTTGCGGGCCGAACTCAAGCAGGCCATCGCCAGCGCGGACAGCTTTCATGACCGTTTTGATGCCGAGGTCTGGCTCCTCGACATGTCAACCCGAATGACTCCGTACATTCGCGACGAGCAGCAGCGCCTGCGGCTGCTGCGACTGGTGCACCAGGCTGCTACCCGCGCGGGCCTGAAGCCCGACCTGGTGCTGGCCGTCATGCATGTGGAAAGTTTGTTTGACCCCTACGCGCTGTCTTACGTCGGCGCCCAAGGTGTCATGCAGGTGATGCCATTCTGGAAGGCCGAGATTGGCCGCCCCGATGACAACCTCATCGACCTGGCGACCAACCTGCAGTATGGCTGTGCGATTCTCAAGTTCTATCTGGACAAGGAAAATGGCAACCTGCGCCGGGCACTGGCGCGCTACAACGGCAGCCTTGGCAGCAATCGCTACCCGGACAAGGTGCTGGATTACTGGTACAGCTACTGGTACGTCACGCCGTAAGCACCCGCCGACACCCGCAGACTAACGGCTCCACCCGAACAAGGCAGTATGGCCGCGTGACAGGGCGTTCTAGCCCAACTGGGCAAAACCGGCAATGTCCTGCCAAAGGCAACCGGCCAGCTCGACGCTCTCTACCTTGGCCGTGCGCGGGCCACGGCGCAGCCAGCCGGTCATGGCTTCCAGCGCGTCTTCCGGGCCGCAGAGCAGAACGCTGACGCTGCCATCCTCTTCATTGCGCACCCAGCCACTGACGCCCAGGCGATTGGCCTCACGGACCGTCGCCTGCCGAAAGCCCACACCCTGCACTACACCGCGTACCCTACCCTGCACACAGATTTCACTCATTGCCCTGTTCCTTATTATTGTCGGAGTTTGCTGTCATCAGCGGCATGAGGCTGTCGTAATGCTGCGGCCCCTGCAGCACCTCAACAATCCGTCCCTCGGCGTCCAGCAGGTAAGTGGTTGGCAGCACCTGCGGACGCGGCAGCTCAAAATCCTGAACGAAATCATCGCCCAACACCGGAAACGCAATACCCATGCGCTCGCTGGTCTGGCGTAGCTGCTTCCCAGCGGCGCCGTCGTAGTCAACACCAAGCACCCGGCCGACAGGCAACTCTGCTGCCAGCCGGTTCAGCTCCGGCAACTCATCCCGGCAGGGGCCGCACCACTCAGCCCAGTAATTCACCAGCACCCGCCCCTGACTGAGCGCCGCCGCCTCTACAGACTGGCCGTGCTGATCGCGCCAAGGCCCTGCCGCATCACAGGCAGCCAATAGCACGCTCGCGCATAGCAACAGCACTCTCATGAGCTGACCTCCCGAGACGGCATTGGCGCGGCCACTAGCCCGTCGCTCAGCAGCCAGTGCTTAACGCTGCCACGCAGCGCCTGGCGACGCGCCCGATCGGCCTCCGCCAGCGCTTCGCTGAAGCCGGCAAACCAGTCCTGATTGCCCGACAAGGCAGCCGGCAGGGATTCATGGGTTAGCGGCGGCTCCGGTATCCGCTCCAGGATAGCGCTCAGTTCGACCTGATCCAGGTCACGGCACAGGACGTAGCCACCCCCCTGGGTACGTGCGATCAGCGACTCGCTCTCCAGCCAATCAGTCAACTGCAGCCACATTTCTTCATGCATCGACCAGCCACTGCCGTTCACATAGGTCAGATCCACCTGCCGCCCCTGCTGCTGCGCCAACAAAAACAGCCTCAACAACACCAGCAGATTGATCATCCAGGGGTAATCCGGTCGGCGCCAGGCAAAGCCGTTACCCATATTGCTGACCAGCTCGGCGCCCAACAGGATGATCAGCCAGCTGACGTAAATCCACAGCAGAAACAGCGGCACCGCCGCAAAAGCGCCATAAATCAGCTGGTACCCGGGAAACAGCTTCACATACAGGGCAAAACATCCCTTGGCGCCCTCAAACAATAAGGCCACCAGCACCCCGCCGGCCACGCCAAACTTCAGCGGCACGCGGGTATTGGGCACGGCGACAAACAGCAGAGTGAAGGCGGCGATACTCAGTATCAACGGCAAGAAGCGCAGCATGCCACTCCAGGCCGAGGCCAAGAAGGCACCTTCCTGAAAGAAGGACATGGACGCAACGTACGTGCTGACCACAAACCCCGCGCCCAGCAGCAGCGGGCCGATACTGAGTACCGCCCAGTACAGCAGAAAGCTGGACAGGCCACGCCGGGGCTGACGGATGCGCCAGATGGCGTTGAATGCCTTCTCGATATTCACCAGCATCATCAATGCGGTGACCATCAACAGCGCGACACCGGCGCCGGTCAGCTGCCGGGCCTGACTGGAAAAGGCGCTCAGGTGTTCCTGCAGCGCAGCGCCGCTGGCCGGCAGAAAATTCTTGAAGATAAAAGCTTCAACTTGACCGCCAACCTGATCAAACGCCGGAATCGCCGCCAGCATGGCGTAGGCAACGGTCATCACCGGCACGACCGCAAACAGCGTGGTATAGGTCAGGGCTGCGGCATTCTTGATGCAGTTATCCTCAAGAAAGCGGCGCGCCAGATAGCGGCCAAAGTGCAAATACTGGTTCAGTTGACGCGGCATTCCTGCTCCCTGACAGCCCGGTGCAATAGCGCTTAGAATAACCCCCAACCCCAACCTTAGGCCACCGCGCCCCCGGAGGACAACCGATGACCACCACCATTTACCACAACCCACGCTGCTCCAAATCCCGCCAGGCGCTGGAGCTGCTGGAGAGGCAGGGCGCCGACATCGACATCATTCGCTACCTGGACACACCGCCAGACGCCGCCACCCTGGTCGAGTTACTGGAACGCCTGGGCCTGAGTGCTCGCGAGCTGATGCGCAAAGGTGAGGATCCCTACAAGGAACTGAATCTGGCCAACCCGGAGCTATCCGAAGCCCAGCTGGTTCAAGCCATGGTCGACTACCCCAAACTGATCGAGCGGCCCATCGTCATCCGCGAGGGCAAAGCGGTTATCGGCCGCCCACCTGAGCGCGTACTGGAGCTGTTCGAATGAGTGAACCCTACGTTCTGGTGCTCTACTACAGCCGCCATGGCGCCACCGCCGAAATGGCCAGACTGATTGCTGAAGGCGTTGAAAGCACCGGCATGGAAGCGCGCCTGCGCACCGTGCCACCGGTTGCGCCAGAAACCACCAGCGCGCTGCCGCCGGTGCCGACAGAGGGCGCAATCTACTGCACCGAAGCCGACCTGAAGCATTGCTCTGCGCTGATCCTCGGCAGCCCGACACGCTTCGGCAACATGGCCGCGCCGCTCAAGTACTTCATCGACGGCACCAGCAGCCTGTGGCTGAGCGGCAGCCTGAACGGCAAGCCTGCTGCCGTTTTCACCTCCACCGCCAGCCTGCATGGCGGCCAGGAGTCGACGCTGCTGTCGATGCAACTACCGCTGCTGCACCACGGCATGCTGCTGGTCGGCCTGCCTTACAGTGAGAGCGCCCTGACCGAAACACGCGGTGGCGGCACGCCTTATGGCGCCAGCCATCACGCCGGCAGCCAGGGGGATCGGCGCCTGGATGAGCACGAAAGCCACCTGTGCCGCGTGCTCGGCTCACGGGTCGGCAGTATCACACAGCAACTGGCGGCAGGAGCCAAGATCGGTGGCTAAGAAGAAACCTCTTCCCTCGCTGGAATACCTGCAGCCACGCTGTCGCGTCAGCCGTCTGGTCGCCCTGGTCGGCTATGCCGGCCTGTTGCTGTCCATGCTGGGTTACAACCTGTTCTTCGCTGACCTGCATGGTGCCAATCCGGTTATCGTCATCGGCGTACAGCTGCTGCCGCTGCTGATCTTCCTGCCCGGTGTTATTACCGCGCACGTGCGCACACACGCCTGGCTGGCGTTCGCCATCAACCTGTATTTCATTCAGGGGGTCTTGATCTGCTTTCAGCCGGGACGGCTGGAATACGGACTGCTGATGAGCGGCTTCAGCGTGCTGTACTTTGTCGCCGCACTCTACTTTATCCGCTGGAGCTTTCAGGCCCAGCGGGTCGAGCGCGGCGAGACCTGAGCTCCCGGGCTACCAGCCCATCTCGCGCTTGACGAAGGGAATCGTCAAGCGGTGCTGGTCACGCAGCGACGCCTGATCCAGCGTTTCCAGGGCAGCGAACAGTTCGCCCATACCGCGCGCGCCACGACTGAGGATATAGCGCGCAACCTCGTCGGTCAGTTGCAAGCCACGCTGCGCGGCACGCAACTTCAGCACCTCCTGCTTTCCGGCGTCATCCAGCGGTTGCAACTGGAACACCAGGCCCCAGCCCAAACGCGAGGCCAGGTCCGGCAACTGCAAACCCAAGGCCCGAGGCGCGGCGACAGCTGCCACCAGCAGACGGCTGCCCTGCTCACGCAACCGGTTATACAGATGAAATAGCGCCTCTTCCCAATCAGGGCGGCCGGCCACTGCTTCCAGCTTGTCCAGGCACAGCAGGTCTACCGATTCCATGCCTTCCAGTAGCAGCGGCCCTTCCTCTACCAGCTCATCCAGTGGCAGGTACATGGCCAGCCCGCCCACATCGGCCAGGGCATGACAGGCAGCCTGCAACAGGTGAGTACGTCCGGTACCTTCGCTGCCCCAGAGATAGAGACAGCACTCCTCAATCGACGATTGCGGTTCGGCAAAGGCCTGGGTCGCAGCCAGCACGCCGGCATTTGGCCCCGGGTAATAGCTGGCAAAGGTCGCCTCATCGCGCAGCTTGATACCCAGCGGCAGCTGGATAGGCCGTCCGGCAGACATCAGCGCACCTCCGCCAGAGCAGAAGCAAGCACACGCAACAGCGCAAGACACGTAGGCACCGGCTGCACAACAACAGCAGCCGCCCGGTAGTCACAGTCCGGGGTCATGGGGCAGTCCTTAGATAACCTGATAAGCCAAGCCAGCCCGAGAGCTAGCGCCAGCGATAATACAGGGTATTGGACGGCTCTGCCGCCTGAACCGGCAACTCGGGCTCGATTGCCGCGCCGTCTTCCAGCGAAGACGCCGGTGCCTCGGGCTCAGACGCTGGCTGTACCGGTGCCTCGACGCGAATCAGCCGCTGGTCCAGCATGAGCATGCGCTCCAACTGAGCCTGATCGCCGGGGAAGTCAATGGCGAATACCACCTGGTCGCCGCTGACCGAGACCAGGCTTGGCTGATGCTGGCTGCTCAACTGCTGCAGGCTGCGCTGCAGGTCAGCGAAAGCGCCAACGCGGTTGATACCGCTGATGTGCAAGGTCCAACCCGACGCCGTGCCATCCGCTTGCGCACCGACGGCGTACTGGCTGTGTACTTCGAGTGCCAGCGCGCGCATCAGGTTGTCGGCCAGCACGGCGGGATCTGTGTTGCGCTCCTTGCCTTCGAGCGTGCGGTCATTGAGCCAGAAGGTCCAGGCCAACTGCCAATCCTCGCCCGCATCGCGGTAAACATCCAAGGCCAGGATACCCTCGCTGGCATAGCGCTCGCTGGCCGCCTCCAGCGCCTCGGCATCACCCTTGAGCACATCGTCCTCGCTGATATTGGCGCGGTCTTCCAGATCAGATAGCGGCTGCATCAGCGCCACACCACGGAACCGCGCCGCCGTGCGCAGTGCCTGGCCCATCTCGCTGCCGGGGGCCATGAAGTCGCCCCCCAGCTCATCGCGCTGAACGGCCCACACCAACACGCCCGGACGATTGCGCCCTAACACCGGCACCTTCGCCTGGCTCAGCGCATCACGCAGCAGCAGGGGGTCAAACTCCACCTGCATGCTGCCATCGTCCTGCAGTGCGCTGATCTGCCGGGTCACCGAGCTGGGTTCGGCAAGCACCTTGGCCAGCGCCGGGGCCTCAGCATCCAGGTTGTTGCCAGCCAGTCGCTCCAGCATCACGTCCAGGGCGCTGGACAACTGTGCACCCTGCTCCGCATCGGCTTGCGGCGACAGTTGCACCTCATACAGCGAATCCAGCACCGCCGCGTGGGCAGCCAAAGGCAGACAAAGGGAGAGAAATCCGATAGAGAAAAAGCGCGACAGGGGCATGAACAGTTCCGTCAAGGTGGCGGGCACAGGACGCTCGACTGCAGGTATTGCAAGCCGACCAAGCTCTCTACATTAACCAAGCCACCGGTGCGCAGCAACCGCAGCGTCATGCGATGCGTGGCCGTCTGCGCCAGGATGGCGTCCGGGCGGGCCGAGCCGCCTTCAGCATGGCTCTGAGGCCGATGAATTGATAGACTATGCCGCTATCCGGCGCCGCGCCCGGCAAGGCATGACGGGGCGGCGGACCTATTTTGTCCCTTGATCCCTTCGAGACCCGCTCATGAGCAGCCAGACGCCCTCCAAACCTTCGATCAGCTACAAAGACGCCGGCGTGGATATCGCCGCCGGCAACGCCCTGGTTGACCGCATCAAGCACGTTGCCAAGCGCACTGCCCGCCCCGAAGTCATGGGCGGTCTCGGCGGCTTTGGCGCGCTGTGCGAAATCCCGGAAGGTTACCGCCAGCCGGTCCTGGTATCAGGCACTGACGGCGTTGGCACCAAGCTGCGTCTGGCAATGGATCTGGGCATGCACGACAGCATCGGCATCGACCTGGTCGCCATGTGCGTCAACGATCTGATCGTCTGTGGCGCCGAACCGCTGTTCTTCCTGGACTACTACGCCACCGGCAAGCTCAATATCGACGTCGCAGCGCAGGTGGTCACCGGCATTGGTACTGGCTGCGAGCAGGCTGGTTGCGCCCTGGTGGGCGGCGAAACCGCCGAGATGCCCGGCATGTACGAAGGTGAAGACTACGATCTGGCCGGCTTCTGCGTCGGCGTGGTCGAGAAGGCCGACATCATCGACGGCACCAAGGTGAGCACCGGCGACACCCTGATTGCGCTGCCCTCCTCCGGCCCGCACTCCAACGGCTACTCGCTGATCCGCAAGATCATCGAAGTCGCCGGCATCAACATCCACGACACCCAGCTCGACGGCAAGCCCCTCAGTGAACTGCTGATGGCGCCTACCCGTATCTACGTCAAGGCCCTGCTGCAACTGATCAAACAGACCGGCGCTGTCAAAGCCATGGCCCATATCACCGGCGGCGGCCTGCTGGAGAACATTCCGCGCGTGCTGCCGGACGGTGCCCAGGCCGTTATCGACCTTAACAGCTGGCAGCGTCCGGCGGTCTTCAACTGGCTGCAAGAGCAAGGCAACGTTGATGAAACCGAGATGCACCGCGTGCTGAACTGCGGCGTCGGCATGGTCATCTGCGTTGCAGCCGACCAGGCAGACGCGGCGCTGCAAAGCCTGCGCGATGCCGGCGAGCAACCCTGGATCATCGGTCAGATCAGCAGCGCCGCCGACGGCGCCGAAGCCGTTGTCCTGCAGGGCAACTGATCGGTGAGCTGCCGTGTTGTCGTTCTGATCTCCGGATCAGGCAGTAATCTGCAGGCAGTTCTGGACGACCTGGCCGGTGCCGACGCACCGGCCGAGGTTGTCGCCGTCATTTCCAACAAAGCCGAGGCCTACGGCCTTGAGCGGGCCCGCAGCGCAGGTATCGAAACCCGCACGCTGGACCATCGCAGCTTCGCTGATCGCGCCGCCTACGACCAGGCTCTGATCGAACAGATCGACGCCTTAGCCCCTGATCTGGTCCTACTGGCGGGCTTTATGCGCATTCTGACCGCCACCTTCGTGACACATTTTCATGGCAGGTTGTTGAACATTCATCCGTCCCTGTTGCCGAAGTACAAAGGTCTGCAGACCCACCAACGGGCACTGGACGCAGGCGATGCCGAACACGGCGCCAGCATCCACTTTGTGACCGAAGAGCTGGACGGCGGCCCTCTGGTGCTCCAGGGGCGTGTAGTGGTTCATCCCGACGACGACGCTGACAGCCTGGCGAAGCGGGTACAGCAACAGGAACATCGGCTGTATCCGCTGGTGGTACGCTGGTTCGCCAGTGGCCGACTGCGCCTGATTAACGGACTGGCCAGCCTGGACGGCAAGCCGATTCCATCCGGTGGACTAAGACTGGAAACCATTGAATCCAGCATGTGAGACACAAAAGATGCACGCCAACCTCAGATCGCGCACTACCCGCTTTTTCATCGCCCCTCTGGCGACACTGGCACTAACCCTCGCCGCCGGCGGCGCCAGCGCACTTGAACTAACCCCTTTCAGCGCCAGCTACGCCGCCGACATGAAGAACATTCCGGTCAACGGCGAAGCAGTCCACAGCCTGCAGCAGAACGCTGACGGCAGTTGGCAACTCTCGTTCAGTGCCAGCATGTTTGTAGCGCGCCTGACAGAGCAAAGCAGCCTGCAGGTTGTTGATGAGCAAATTCGCCCTCTGAGCTACCACTACGAACGGCGTGGCCTTGGCCGCGGCAAGGAAATCACCCAGCAGTTCGACTGGCAGCAAGGTCAAGTCAACGGTCAGTACAAGGACGAAGCCTTCAGCCTGCCGACCGAACCCGGTCTGCTGGACAAAACCACCTACCAGCTCGCCCTGCAGGCTGACCTGGCAGCGGGCAAACAGGACATGCGCTACCGCGTAGTGGATGGCGACGAGGTAGAGGAATACCACTTCCGTGTCGTTGGCGAAGACCGGGTGACCACCCGTGTAGGCCAGTTTGACGCCGTGGAGGTAGAGCGTATCCGCGAGCCCGACGCCAAGCGCGAAACCACCCTCTGGTTTGCCAAGGACTGGAACTACCTGCTGGTACGCCTGAGCCAGACCGAAACCGACGGCCAGCACTATCAGATCATGCTCAAGGAAGCGAGCATGGACGGTCAGCCGGTCAGCGGCATCCCGGTGAAGGGCGACTGAAGCAGTCGCTGAGGCGCGGAACGCCGCGTCCAGTAAAGCGCCATAAAAAACCGCCGCACAGTCAGCCTGTGCGGCGGTTTTTTATGGCGTTGCCCGCAGCGATGCGGGCAACTGAGCTATCACGCCTTGGTGAAGCGACCACCTGCTTCGGCCAGCTTGACCAGACCGGCAGCGGGGGTCCAGAACTCGCCACGCTCAGCTTCCAGCGCGCGGATCTCAGCCAGCACCTTGTCCAGGCCCAGGCTATCGGCGTAGGCCATCGGGCCACCGCGCTCGGCCGGGAAGCCGTAGCCAAAGCGATAAACGCGATCGATGTCCTCGGCAGACTCGGCATAGCCTTCGTCCAGAATACGTGCACCTTCGTTGACCAGCGCCAGGATGCAGCGGGTAACGATCTCGTCGGAGGACACGTCACGGGCGGTGTAACCGGCTTCTTCAGCCACTTCACGGGCCATCATGTCGGTTTCCGGATCGTGGATGGCCTGACGGCTGCCCGCTTCGTACTTGTAGAAACCGTGACCGCTCTTCTGACCGAAGCGCTCCATTTCGCACAGCTTGTTGTCCAGCCATACGATCGGCTCGCCACGGCCGACACCGGCCAGCTGACGGGAGCGCCAGCCCAGATCAACACCCACTACGTCGTACATGCGGTAGGGGCCCATGGCCATGCCGAAGCCCTGCAGCGCCTGGTCAACTTCCCATGGAGTGGCGCCTTCCAGTACCACTTCGCGGGACTGGCGGGAGTATTTTTCCAGCATGCGGTTGCCGATAAAGCCGTGGCAGTTACCCGCCAGCACCGCTTCTTTACCAATCTTCTTGCCAACAGCCAGACAGGCGTCCATGACGTCCTGGGCGGTTGCCTTGCCGCGCACCACTTCCAGCAGCTTCATGATGTGCGCCGGGCTGAAGAAGTGCAGGCCCAGAACCTGGGTCGGACGCTGGGTCGCAGAGGCGATTTCGTCGATGTCCAGGTAGGAGGTGTTGGTCGCCAGGATGGCGGACGGCTTAACCGCCTTGTCCAGCTCGGTAAAGATCTTCTTCTTCAGATCCATGTTCTCGTAAACGGCTTCAACCACCAGGTCCAGGTCAGCCAGGTCGGCGTATTCCTGAGTGGTGCTGATGCGGTTCAGACGAGCTTGAGCTTCGGCGTCGTCAAAACGCTCCTGGGCGACCGAACGCTTGTACACCGCCGCGATTTCAACCTTACCCTTTTCCAGCATTTCGCCGTTAACGTCCAGCCAGGTGACCGGATAACCGGCGTTGACGAAGTTCATCACGATACCGCGACCCATGGTGCCAGCGCCGATCACGCCAACCTTCTTGATATCCTCAAACGCAGCCATCGCAGCCACCTCCAATTCAAATGACAAAACGGAAAATTGCTTGCCGGCGACCATGCGGTCACAGGCGGGGTCCGATACAGTACGCAAATTGCGCGCGGATTGGACCCCGTTCACACTGATACAGTGCATTCACACGATGAATAAGGTGGCACTCACAGCGTCGGCAGCGGCTCACCCAGCTGCCACTCGGAGGCTGCACGCTGCGCGCGCTTGACCTCAGAGGCAGACAGGTCCTCGGCCACGATGTCGCGCGCGTTGCGCGCGCCTTCCACACCCTGGCCGGCACACAGAGCAAACAGCATATAAGCCATCGGCGTGTTAACCGGCGTCCCTTCGCCGTTCATATGCATGATCGCCAGGTTGAACATGGCGTTGCCTTCGCCCTGACTGGCTGCCTTGCCGTACCAGTGAATGGCCAACTGGTTATCTTCCGGCGTACCCTCGCCCTCATCGTGCATGATGGCCAGGTTGTACTGCGCATTCACCTCGCCCTGCTCGGCAGCTGCCGTATACCAGCGAATGGCCGCCTGGTTGTCCTCCGGCGTACCCTCACCCTCGTCATACATCAGCGCCAGGTTGTATTGCGCACTGGCATGGCCCTGCTCGGCTGCAAAGGTGTACCAGTTGATGGCTTCGGCATCGTCTACCTTGGTGCCTTCACCTTCGTCGTACATCAGCGCCAGGTTGTACTGGGCATCGGCGTGGCCCTGCTCGGCCGCCTTGCGATACCACTCGATGGCACGGCGGTCATCCACCGGCATGCCCTCTCCTTCGTCATACATAATGGCCAGGTTGTACTGTGCAGAGGCATCGCCCTGCTCAGCAGCGGCGGTGTACCAGCGGACCGCCTCACGGTCATCCAGCGCCACGCCCTCACCGTGATCATAGAGCAGCGCCAGGTTGTACTGCGCGTCGGCGTGGCCCTGTTGGGCAGCTTTCAGGTAATACTCGGCGGCGCGTGTGTCGTTGACCGGCACCCCTTCACCCTCGTCGTACATGATCGCCAGGTTGTACTGCGCATCGGCATGGCCAAGCTCTGCCGCGCGTTGATACCAGTCAATGGCCTTGAGGTCATCAACCGGTACGCCTTCACCTTCGTCGTACATCAATGCCAGGTTGAACTGCGCCGCAGCATGGCCCTGCTCGGCAGCACGGGTGTAATACTCGACGGCCTTGAGGTCGTCCAGCTCAACACCCTCGCCCATGTCATACATGTAGGCCACCGAGAACTCGGCAGCGGCGTCGCCCTGTTCTGCTGCCTCGCTGTACAGCTCGAATGCCTTGGCGTAATCCTGCTCGACGCCATCACCATCGTAGTAACGTTGCGCCAGTTCACGCTGAGCTGCAGCGTCGCCGCCCAGGGCCTGTTTAACCCACTGGGTTAGCTGACCACTCAGATCGGCGCGCTTTTCGTACTCGGGGGCTGCCTGCAGCGGCATGGATAACAAGACACCAGTCAAACCCAGTGCCAGCAAAGAGGGTGCTCTCATGAAAACCTTCCCTGTAATGGTGAAAACGCCGCGCAACGCGCGGCAGGGGTGCAAAATGATACCCCACTGAGACAAAATGCCCAGCCTTGAGCCTCGGATTACTCGCTTACGGCGACATCTTCGCCAACCAGTTCACGGACATAGCCATCGGCGCCGGGCCCGGCGACCGCCTGTACTTCCCAGGCTTTGAGCGGCTGCCCCTTGGCCGATAACACCTCAGCGCCGCGGATCGGTGCACCGGTGGCCTTTTCCAACAGCCGCAAGCGGTCTCCCTTGCCATTGGGGCGCCACTTCTCACCCCACTGCATCAGGCTGATGATCACCGGGTACAGATCCAGCCCGGCGGCGGTCAAACGATACTCAAAGGAGCGGCCATCGGCCGCAGAGGGGACTTTCTGCAGCACGCCAGCCTCGGTGAGCTTTTTCAACCGGGCACTGAGCACGCTGCTGGAGATGTCCAGCTGACGCTGGAAGGCATCAAAGGTACGCATGCCGTGAAAGGCATTGCGCAAGATAAGCAGCGACCACCACTCACCGATGATCTCGGCGGTTTTAACAACACTGCAATCGATGTGGCTGGTCGGCATGACGACTCCAAATGACCACCGCCCGGCAACGCCGGGCGGTGGCAAAACCCAAGAACACGCTGATCAATTCCGCTCACCCTGAAGGCCTACAGAATCAATCGGCACATCCTCACAGCATGGACTGCAGACGCTCGCGAATGATGCCTTCGGCCTGCTTCATGATGCGCTCGATCAGGTCTTCACAGCTCGGGATGTCGTGAATCAGGCCGGCGACCATACCGCAGGACCAGGCGCCCAGATCCATCTCGCCGTTTTGCATGATGCGCGGGTACACGCCAGCCACTTCATCGATGATGTCGGCAAAGGTCAGCTTATCGCCCAGCGCCTTCTCTTTCTCGACAATGCGCTCAACCGCCGCGTTGTTCAGTACACGCTCGGTGTTCCGCAGCGGACGCATGACCAGACGGGTGTCCAGCTCGGAGGCAGCAACGATGGCCTGCTTCACATTCTCGTGCACCGGCGCTTCCTTGGTGGCGATAAAGCGCGTGCCCATGTTCATGCCCTCGGCGCCCAGCGCCATGGCCGATACCAGCGAGCGGCCGTCGGCCATGCCACCGGAAGCAACGAAGGGGATTTCCAGTTCTTCGGCCGCGCGCGGCAGCAGAATCATGTTCGGGATGTCATCTTCACCCGGGTGACCGCCACACTCGAAGCCGTCAACGGAAACGGCATCGCAACCGATGGACTGGGCTTTCAGCGAGTGACGCACGGAGGTGCACTTGTGGATGACCTTGATGCCGGCATCTTTCAGCGCGGGCATGTATTCCTGCGGGCTGCGGCCTGCCGTCTCGACAATCTTCACACCGCCCTTGACGATCGCCTCGATGTAGCCCGGGTAGTCCGGGGCGTTGACGGTCGGCAGGAAGGTCAGGTTGACGGCGAACGGTTTATCGGTCAGCTCCCGGCATTTGGCAATTTCGTTGGCCAGGTCAGCCGGGGTTTTCTGGGTCAGACCGGTGATGGTGCCCAGACCGCCAGCGTTGGAGACAGCGGCAGCCAGCTCGGCAAAGCCCACCCAGTGCATGCCGCCCTGAATAATCGGGTGCTCAATGCCAAACAGTTCTGTAATGCGTGTTTTCACGTTGATTTCGCCTCTTGCGGGGAGTGTGACAGGTCGAGCTGGTCGACCCGCTTTTTAGCTTCGGATAGAGAAGCTAAATTTATCCGGCGCGAAAAGCAAGCCATCCCCTGTCTGACTATCACCCCGATATACCGCGCAAGAAATCGGCTGAATACCAGCCCTACAACCTGAACCCGCTATGTGCATGGCAGTACATCCGTTGCCGGGCAGACGCCAGGCGCGTGCCATCCCCGCAACGCTCGGCCAGCCAGGCCCTGGCGCCCTTGCGGCAGGTGCGGTATTCAATGGAGCCACGGCGATAGTTGCGGCAGAAACTGCTGTTATTGATGACGCCATTGCGATACTCGTAGCGGGTTTGCCAGCGGCTGCGCTTGCGCCGCGCATCCACCCATTCAAAACGGGCGTCGCCGCTGCCGGTCAGCTCCCCGCCCGAGCGCGCACGCCGCTCGGCCCTGGCCGGCGCCGTGGGCACATGAGCCGACTCCATAATGTTGTCCGGCGCACGGGCAACATAGTTCCGGTCGTTGAAATCGGTCTGCCGGGGTGGCGCTGCGCTCTGCCGCTCAGACTCGGCGGCTTCACGCAGCATCTGGTTAACAATGGCATCGTAGTCAGGGGCTGGCGGCGGCATCCGGGGCTCTACTGTGGTCACCGACACCTCGCTAACCACAGGCGCCTGCTGCCGCTTCGGCCCTTGCCAATCCCGCCAAAGCCATATCGCTGCAACCACCATTGCCAGCAGTGCTACCCTGCCCGCCCACCCCATCGCCGACCGTCCTTTCATGGCGTTTCTCCAGACAAAAAAACAGGGTGCCGAAGCACCCCACAAGGAGAAACCTGTCACGCCCGCAGGCGTGACCCAGTGCAAAACTGCCGAGTCAATCCATCATTGTTGCCCGTTGTCCGCCAGGCCCAGCGGGTTCTCATCCACAACCAGTTGGTAACCCGCATCGCCCGGAACGTTTAGCTGACGTGGTAGCGGCGGCTGGCTGACAATAGCGGACTGGTACGCCTCGCTCTGAACAAAACCCAACAGGTTGGCAGCTACCGAGTCCGGCGCGATCAGTTCATAGTTGCCAGCATCTGCGCCAATCAGCGACGCATCAATCGATACGCTGTTCTCGCCCAACTCCAGGCTGGCGAACAGGCCACTCAGCTGCAGTTCAACATCGTCACCGCTGATGGTACCGTTCAGCACCCCCTCCAGAATCGCCACAAGGCTACCGTCGAACAGCTTGTCCAGGGCGCGGATATCGGCGGTGATGACCTTACGGTCGATATCGGCGGTGGTGGTGTCGTTGGTCGACAGCTCGTAGTTACCAGCGTCGATGCCGCTGAGAGAGCCGTTGACGTCGACTTGCTTGTCGTCACCTGCGCTCTTGTCGGCAAACGCCCCTTCGGTATCGAACTGGATGTCGTCGCCGGCGATCACGCCATCCAGCGTGCCGCCGGTCGCCGCATCACGGGTGCCGTCGTAGGTTTTATCGCCTGCGGTGATATTGCCGGTGATCGCCTTGCGGTCGATGTCAGCAGTAGTGGTGTCGTTGGTCGACAGCGAGTAATTATCTGCATCGCCGCCGCTCAACGAGCCGCTGACGTCGACTTCCTTATCCGTGCCTGCGTTCTTGTCGGCAAAGCTGCCTTCAGTGTCGAACGCGATATCGTCGCCGGCAATCACACCATCCAACGTGCCGCCAGTCACGGCATCGCGAGTGCCATCGTAGGTTTTATCGCCTGCGGTGATATTGCCGGTAATCGCTTTGCGGTCAATGTCAGCGGTGGTGGTGTCGTTGGTGGAGAGGTCATAGTTACCAGCGTCGGTGCCGCTGAGCGAACCGCTGACGTCGACCTGTTTGTCGTCACCTGCATTCTTGTCTGCGAACGCCCCCTCGGTATCAAACGCGATATCGTCACCTGCGATGACGCCATCCAGGGTGCCGCCCGTTACCGCATCACGCGTACCGTCATAGGTCTTGTCGCCTGCAGTGATATTGCCGGTGATCGCTTTGCGGTCGATGTCAGCAGTGGTGGTGTCGTTGGTCGACAGGTCATAGTTACCGGCATCGATGCCGCTGAGTGAGCCGCTTACATCGACCTGCTTGTCGTCACCCGCGTTCTTGTCGGCAAATGCGCCTTCGGTATCGAACGCGATATCGTCGCCCGCAATCACGCCATCCAGCGTGCCGCCGGTCACCGCATCACGGGTACCGTCATAGGTTTTGTCGCCTGCGGTGATGTTGCCGGTAATCGCCTTGCGGTCGATATCGGCGGTGGTGGTGTCGTTGGTGGACAGCGCGTAGTTGCCCGCGTCGGTTCCACTGAGTGCGCCGCTAACGTCGACTTGCTTGTCGTCACCGGCGTTTTTGTCGGCAAAGCTGCCTTCGGTATCGAACGCGATATCGTCGCCCGCGATCACGCCTTCCAGCGTGCCACCGGTCACCGCATCACGGGTACCGTCGTAGGTTTTGCCGTCAGCCGTGATATTGCCGGTGATGGCCTTACGGTCGATGTCGGCGGTGGTGGTGTCGTTGGTGGACAGCGCGTAGTTGCCCGCGTCGGTACCGCTCAGCGAGCCGCTGACGTCGACGTCCTTATCCGTGCCCGCGTTCTTGTCGGCAAAGCTGCCTTCAGTATCGAACGCGATA
>Ga0115011_10000259_pt1 | contig 47530 bp, 44 predicted proteins | sample TroAtlMetagenome_2_FD_88705 | JGI IMG/M metagenome (GOLD analysis project Ga0115011, IMG submission 88705) | Marine eukaryotic phytoplankton communities from Atlantic Ocean - Tropical Atlantic ANT8 Metagenome | ecosystem: Environmental > Aquatic > Marine > Oceanic | place: Tropical Atlantic... | reverse complement strand
GACCAATAACGCCGTCGGCCCAGACCCCCTCACCAGTGTAGCCACCGAGCGTAGGGTGCCCGTGGAGAAAAGGCCACAAGAGGTCGACTAGCTGGGAAAATTCTAGGCTGTTTGAGCCGTGCTGCGCAAGGGTCGCCGAGCGGGCGATCTCCTCTAGTAGTGGGCCCAATATTGGAGCAGATATCATCGCTCCTATGGCTAGACCTAGCAAGCTCCTACGGTGAACAAACAGCGCAAATATTGTGGCGATTATGGCGCCGTGAGCCGCTGTCTCTGGGTGTCCACCACAGAGCAGACCAGCTGTGGTAAATGCTATAAGTGCGAGCTCCCATGGCGGGTTTTCCCTCGCTCGATATATGGCCCAGAGTACCCAAGGAATCCAAACATAAGTGGCGCTGTGTGGGTGCAGGAGCCAAACAGAGAGGTACGGGCCACTCATAGAAGCGATAGCGGCTACAAGACCCTGAAGAGCCGAAAAGCCGAGGCTAATCATGAGAAACCAGACCCCTACACCTAGCCATACAAAACGCCACCACACGCCGACGTTTTGTGCGAAATCCTCGGGTAGCACAACATGAAACCAGGTGACTGGAGACCCGACCATAGACTGACCGTCGCCCATAAGTGGAGCGCCACCGTAGATGTCGGGATTCCACAGAGGAGCCCTAAAGTTAGAAAGGGAGTCGACCACACGGAGTCGCAGCGCTGAGAACTGCACTGCGGGGTCGCTCATGCTGGGGTTGAACACCGCTCCACCAGCCTCTTCTTGGAACAGTGGATGAACGCTAAGGTGATCATCCGCTGAGATCACGTTCCCTTGAAGCACACCTGAGAACAGCAGAAGTGGACAAAGCAATATGGCGATGAAGAAACGCAGAGGCATGGTAGTGTTACTATGACATCAAGGGGCCGTTTGGTGTCCCCATATTTTGCCGTACAACCCGTAGATAGCGCCTAACATGCTCCTTTTACTTCTATCATGCGTCCAGACCACTGAAGTTACGCCACCGCCAGCGGGGCTACTGCTGGTAACTGTAGATACTTGGCGGGCCGACCACATGAGCGCTGAGTTCTCACCAAACGCTTGGGCTGTAGCGCAGAGTGGTGCCAACTACACAAACGCGTGGTCGCCAATAGGGCTAACAACCCCCGCTCACGCAACCATTATGACTGGGTTCCTGCCGCATAAACACGGTGTAAGGGGCAACAACCACCACGGATATGAACTAGGTGCGGAGCAGCTAACCCTAGCTGAATCACTGAGTAATCAAGGGTACACAACAGCAGCATTTGTTAGCGCTTGGCCCGCTGGCCCGAACGGTGGGTTAGAGCAGGGGTTTGAGAGCTTCTCGGGCCCTGAATCGGGGGAGCGCACATCATCTGTCGCTGTCTCTGAAGCAGAGATTTGGATCGAGAGCCAAGAAGGACCCTGGTTTGCATGGGTGCACCTGTATGAGCCTCACGGGCCCTATTCACCTAGCGCAGAGGACGACATCTTTGGAGAGGGAGACAGGGCTCGCTACGCTGGTGAGGTTCACGCAGCTGATCGACTCGCTGGCCCTTTATACGAGCTAGCCAAAGCGACCAACTCTGCCCTTATCATCACATCGGACCACGGAGAGGTGCTGGATGAAGAGCTTGAGCACTACGGCCAATGCAACTGGCAACACAGCCGCTCCGCTACAGACGGTGTGTTGAGGGTTCCTTTGATTGTGGCTGGACCTAGGGTTTCCCCAGCTGTTTACGACGATCGAGTCGGCTTGAACGATATATTTAGTACCGCCCATGAGCTATTAGGTCTTACAGCCCCGAGTGTTGAGGGTGCTGGCTCACTGTTGCCGCCGAACAATCGGGAGACCTGGGTTGGAGAGTCGGGGCTATGTGATGAGTCCTGTGCCACGGGGTGTGAACCCGCTGGGGTTGAAGGCAAGGACTTAGCCGTGTTTCAGGGCGGGAATGTGCTGATTCAGCGACCTGGGATTGGGTTCTTGGGTGAGGTTGGGCTAGTAAGTGAATTAGAGGGGATACTCACCCCAACCGCATTGGGTGCTGAGGCGGAGGTGCAGCCCGAGCTGGCTAGGGAGTTGGGGTATTTGGAGTGAAAAACGCGAGATCACCAACACCTCTAGCTGCCACATACCTTATGGTGATATTACCTGCCTCTGCTCCAATTCTCCCCGCTCAACAGCCTCTCCATTAGAGGTGTAGTTCTGGAATTGAATAGGCAAGCCCTCCCCCTCGCTATAGATCTCCGTGGTCTGAAGATGGTAGTGAAGGTGGGGCTCCGATGTGTTTCCTGAATTACCGCACTCAGCTATGGGCTGGCCGGCTGTCACCTCATCACCCACCGCCACGGTCACGCTACCCTGCTTGAAGTGGGCTAGGAAAGAGAACTCCCCGTTTCCGTGATCGATAATTACGTGGTTTCCAAGTGGCGTTGGGGAACCCAGCACACCGGGGACGCTATCAGGGATATCGTTTGCCATCGACACAACCCGACCGCTGCCTGGCGCTGAAATAGGCTGCCCAAAGGCGTAATAGTCTTCATTGCTCACTCCATCAGTCTCATAGGTCTTTCCATCGATTTCGATGACGATATCCAAGGCAAACCGCTGGTCTGAATAGGCAGCATGATAGTTCTGTTCAACAGTGCGACCTCCCCAATAGACAGTCCACTCTCCAGTAAACGGGATGATTATGTCGGTTTTTGTCTCATAGTCTAAAAACCGACTCTCAGCGATGACTGGAGCTGGGACGAATTGGGCGCCTTGAAGTAGCCCATCTGGTGAGAAGACAAAGGTCGAGAGGAGATGGTTGGTCTCGAATTTGGACGTTCGAGCATAGATAAATAGATCTTGGTGAGGCGTTACCTCTTCTCCGAGCACCTCCACCTCTGCACCAAAGGCCCCTGTGATTTGCTGAGAGAGCCCCTGCCATGCCTCGACGGTCAAGGCCTGTTGAACAGCGGGCGCGCTGTTGTCGAAGATGGCCTGGAAATTTTCCTCGGCATACCAAGTCCAAAACTGCTGACCGATAATCAAATTAGAATCGACTCCAGCCTCCTCTGGTACTTCCGCAACCGCAGGCGATTCCTGCTCATCAGGTGTTTCAGGCGGGGAAGCTTTGGGGCAAGCTACAAGAAAACAAAGGGATAGAATCATCAGCTTCATGACTTACTTCCTATGAGAGGTTTAACAGCAATATGGCAGGAGAAGCCTAACATATCCCACCAAAAAATACAGTCCCTAGGCTAGTCCAGCCCCACAACCCTACCGTCGTCACCGACATCCATCCTACAGGCACCAGGCACGCGCGGCAGTCCAGGCATACGCATGACGTCGCCTGTGATGGGCACAACAAAGCCCGCGCCATTGGCTATCTCAATCTCGCGAACGGTGATCTCGAAGCCCTCTGGTCGCCCCATAAGCTTTGGGTCATCAGATAGGCTCAGAGGCGTCTTAGCTATACACACAGGGAACTTGTCACAACCCAGCCGCTTGATACGCTTTAGATCTTTCATGGCCGCCTTGGTGAAATTCACACCGCTGGCTCCGTAGATCTTCTTGGCTACAATCTCTATCTTCTCTTTTACAGTTAGGTTCCAGTCATACAGAGGCCTGAAGTCGCTCTCGCCCGAGTCGATCACGTCGAGCACCGCCTGAGCTAGATCAGTGGCGCCTGCGCCCCCGAGCGGGTGCCCTTTAGACAGCTCCACCCTCCAGCCAAGCTCCGCACACCTATCCACTACAGCCTGAATCTCCTCATCGGAATCGGTCGCGAAGTTGTTGAGTGCTACCACCCCCTTAAGGCCATAGTGGCCCATGGACTCTAGGTGCTTCTCAAGATTTGGCATGCCTCGCTTAACCGCACCGACATTTGGCTCTTTGAGATCTTCGAATTTCTCGCCGCCCTGCATTTTCAGTGCCCTAATGGTCGCCACAACCACTACAGCCTCAGGCCGTAGCCCAGCATAGCCACACTTGATGTCCAAGAACTTCTCAGCGCCAAGATCTGCGCCAAAGCCAGCCTCTGTCACGACATAATCAGCGAGCTCTAACCCCATGCGGGTAGCGACTACTGAGTTTGTCCCCTGAGCGATGTTCGCGAAAGGACCACCGTGAAGGATGGCAGGGGTACCCTCTAGTGTCTGTACGAGGTTTGGATACATGGCGTCCTTTAGGACAACAGCGAGCGCACCTTGAGCCTCAAGATCACGGGCGTAGATCCCCTCGCCAGTCTTTCTTCGCTGGCCAAGAAGGATATTGCCTAGCCGCTCTTTGAGATCTGTGAAGTCGTTCGCCAGACACAAGATCGCCATGATCTCACTCGCCGCAGTGATATCAAAACCAGCCTCTCTAGGCACGCCCATTGTGCGGCCACCCATACCAACCATAATGTGACGAAGCGAGCGATCGTTCATATCCAGCACCCTCTTGTATAGGATTGTGCGTGGCTCGAACTCAAGCTTGTTTCCAAAGTGTAGGTGGTTGTCCAGCATCGCAGCTAACAGGTTGTGGGCTGCGGTTATTGCGTGAAGATCGCCCGTGAAGTGCAGGTTGATATCGACCATGGGAATGACCTGACTGTAACCGCCACCAGCGGCACCACCCTTGATGCCCATTACAGGCCCCATCGATGGCTCTCGCAAGACGACACAGCCCTCTTTACCGAGTTTTCCGAGCCCTTGTGCCAGAGCGATAGAGGTTGTGGTCTTACCCTCACCTGCCTTTGTTGGGCTGATCGCGGTAACCAAGATGAGCTTGCCTTTCACCTTACCCTTACCCAGAGGCCTAACAATCTTGGCCTTGTCGTGGCCGTATGGGCGGATCACATCAGGGGTTAGTCCCAGCTTGTCGGCTATATCTTGGATAGGCTGCGCAGTTGCGTTTAGGGCGATCTCTAAGTCAGACGGAAAAGACATCTTCTGTTACCTCGTATAAAAACTAGTCGATTAGCTTGAACTCATGAACCCAGGCCTTGGCTGAATCGTCCCACTCCATCCCCTTGTGCATTTTGAGGATAAACCCCTTGTAAGCGGCAAGGCTTGGAAAACCCTCTAAGATAGCCGCATTGTCGTCAATCTCACCTAAGGTCTGTTGAAAAAGGGCTACACACTCTGCTGTCTTTTCGCCAATAGGGAAGCGCTCTCCTGGGTAGACATAAACTCCGTTACGACGCTGGCGTCGCTTTGTACCACCCACAACTTGCTTCACCATCATGGGGTGACGAACGAGCCTATCAGCTGTGCACGTCTTCTCTGGGTATTCTGATTCAGACATCTTTTTTCTTCCTACATTAGTAAAAAAGTGGGCTGGCCTAACAAAGGTTAAGCCAGCCCACATTTGTTGTTTGTTAGGTGCAACCTATGACTCTTGGTCCTTTACCCCAAGAATCTTTCCTGCAACTATTGCCAAAAGACCAGCACCTGCACTGAAGACAGCGCCCATCTTAGCAGGGCCTTGGAATGGACTGCCGTCTGGGAACGCCTCCCCTGCTACAAACAGCGCCACTGTGAGCCCGAGCCCAGCGATTATACTCGCAACAAATAGGTGCTTCAGGCCCATGCCGTCGGGTAACTTTGCACCCAGCATGTCGCCGATTGCTGAGAAGGTAACTATGCCGATCACCTTTCCAGCGAGCAAGGAGCCGAGTACTATCCAGGTAACCGCGTTCATTGATGAGAACGGCACCCCTGCGTTTGCAAAGGCGAAGAAGAAGAGCCCAAGGTCAACGGGTAGCTTCAGGTTGTGCTCAAAGTTGTGAAGGGCGCTGTGTTCATGGTGCTCGTGAGGTTCCTCTGGGTGAGCCTTGTGCGCTGCTATCTCCTCATCAACCTCATCCTCCGCCGTGAACAGTCCCGTATCGTGAGTAGGGCCTGGCAGGAATGGGACGATTGGCACTAAGGCAAGGGCAGGGTGTAAAGCTGCCTCGATAAACCCTAGCCAACTCAACACTCCTGGGATCAATATGTACGGGAACCACTGCTTGACACCAAACTTTCTCATCGCGAAAGCTATGAGCATTGCTGGTACAGTTAGATATAGCAACCACTCTGGTGCTGGGAGATGGTGAGGGTCTGGGTAGAATACGGCGATAATACCAAGCCCAATCGCGTCATCAGCCACTGCGAGTAAAAGGAGGAAGTTTACCGCTGGATGGCTGTTGCCAAACACTAGTCTAGCGATGAGCCAAGCGAGAGCGATGTCTGTCGCGGTTGGGATACCCCAACCGTTAATCACAGTTGTGTATTCTTCGCCAGAGTAGAGTAAGCCCGTCATCAGAAAATAGACCGCGACAGGGCCAGCGACCCCACCTAGCGTACCCAGTAATGGATTTATCGCCTTGCTAGGCGGGTTTAGATCTCCCCCAGGCAGTGCTGCCTCAGTGATCTCTTTGGCGGCTATTCCAAAGAAGAAGACCATGAAGATATCGTTTATCAGAAAATGGGCGGTCACATGGTGGCCAAGTATCGACGCTCCATGGCCGAACACCTCGTACTCCACAAGGCTCTCGTAGAGGTGATGATCCACATTTGCCACCACAAGCGCGGCGATAACGCCCACTATCAACGGGAGGGAAAACTCCTGAAGTATATTGGTGAACTTCTTTATTCCTGTCATGGTTATAAGCTCCATCTAAAATTGAAGGTCAGTGAAGAAAAAAGACCGCGTGGCCAGACGGCTAGACTCCACTCATAATAGTTCCGTGAGATTCTACAGGAAAAGGTTGCGGATTTGTGACCCAACCGTTCTCAGAGTTCCACTACCCGATAAAAATCAAGTTACTAAGGGCTTTTCGAGCCTACTCCGCCATAATAAATTTAGGGTGCTATTGCTTACTAAAGTTGGGCGCGAGCGTCGGGAACTATAATCTAATGTGAGCCTCAGATTATTCTAAAAGCGAGCCGTGACCGACAATAGAGGTAAGCCAAGTAACAACGCACCAGCCATATCAGAGTCTAATGGTCTTAGGAAGGTGATATCCCCAGACAACCCCTCACCAAAGAACCTAACACCGTAACCGAAGCCCGCCGCCTCTCCAAACAACTCAGCATCGCCTTCAAACGGGACAACCCCAGGAGTAAACAGCTCACAGAGAAGCTTTATTTTTGATGATATCTGCCCCTGCAGACTCGCGCCGAGGGTAAAGGCGAAGCCCTCACTGATAAGTTCACCGTCTCCCCACGCGAACATATTATTCTCGGACAAACTAAGCACCCAGCTACCTTCACTATCAAGGACGATGTCGGCCATAGCCTGCACACCTATTGTTCCACCATATACTCCAGAATCGCCTAAAACCAAGGCGCTAGGCTGAACAGAGATCTGGTAAGTATCGCTCTCCTGAACCTTTAGTTTCCCGCTAAAAATTCCAAATGTTGGCATGCTGGCGAACAGTGGAAGGATAGTTGTTACCCCCACCTGAAGATCATCCGAGACACCGTAGGTGGCGTTGACGAAGAGGATCTCAAAATCTGTGACAGTGAGCTTACCCTCCCCGATTGTCTCTGCCGTTGGGATCAGTATCCCCCTTGAGGCCGACGCATCGGCATCAGCCCGATCTTCGAGCGGGCTGGCTAATGCGGTTAAAGAGAACAGAGAAATTGCTGTTACGACTAAAGGCCTCATAATTTACTGCTCCTAGTGAAAGTACTCTACACAGTGCCGTTCCTATAAAACTACGCCACATTCATCGCAATATAAAGCGCCTGCTCTGGAAGCGCTAGAGCCGCAATCTCGGCATACTTTTAATCCAATAAGGTCACTTGCTTGTGTCCCGTTACCGCTATCAGCCTTAACTAATTCAGCCGAGACTAGCCCCGTTGGGACTACTATCAGACTGTAACCCAAGATCATTAGAACACTAGCTATAGTCTGGCCCCACGGCGTATGCGGGACTAGGTCGCCAAAGCCAACAGTGGTCATTGTGACTACCGCCCAGTACATGCTGATCGGGATAGAGGTAAAACCATTTTCTGGCCCCTCCACAATGTACATTAGAGAACCCATCAAAACGGCCAATATCAGCACTGCTGAAAGGAACACTGTAATTCGAGCGCCACTGCTCTTAAGGGCGCCCTTCAAAACAGCCGCCTCCTTTAGGGCTGGGGTCAGCTGAAATACCTGAAAAACGCGAATGAGACGAATGGAGCGCAGGACGAGCATAAGCCTAGCGTGAGGCACGATAAGTCCAATATAGCTAGGGAGGACTGAAAGTAGATCTACGGTTCCAAAGAAGCTCGTCAGGTATTGACGTTTCCGCTCCACGCACCAGATTCGCACAATGTACTCGGCTGTAAACAGCCCTGTAAACACCCACTCAGCAGCCTGTAGAGCCTCTCCATGCGTGGAGGCGACTGGCTCCACAGTCTGCAACATCACAACCCCTACCGAGGCCAAAATAGCTATAAGAAGCGCTATATCAAAGGCCTTGCCAGCCGGCGTATCCGCACCAAATATGACAATATAAGTTCGCTTGGCTAACGTTGGCTTTGCAGTATCAGTCACGTATCACTCTCCTACCAGCTGCAGCCTGAACACTAGGTGGCCACGGACAGTGTCTACAGCCGTTTCCACAACAACTTCCACGGGCAGACAGCGTGTATGATGTCATAACCTCCAAGCCTGTGGTGGGATCTACATAAGTAGCCAAACCTTTAGCACTAGCTGAATCATGTGCAGCCTGTGCGACAGCAGGGATGAGATAAGCCTTGTCACCTGAGGTACTCACTCGCTTTCTCCTAGAGAGAGGTATAGGGCTAACATCGCATCTACCCCACTATAACGGCTACTCTCTAGACGCCTCACAAAGCAGCTGTCAAGCCAAGACGAACCACTACTTCCATTTATCTCTGTAGAGACTATTCTCCCCCCCTCTATATCAAATGTCGCAACAAACCTCCTACCAACCTGGCTACCCCCTCTAGTTGAGCGCTCATAACACCTTATTAGCTGGGAGTTCCTGCTCCTAAGCACTTGATCTATCGCCGCCTGATGCTCGGGAGGGTCCGTTATAGCCTGCAAAACTGTAAACTCACCTGCCACCTCTTGTATTGGCCTGGTGGGTCCTGAACTAAAGTCTGATGTGGGCAAAGGTTCTCCTAGGCTATCACCTACCCAATTGACCAGACTGTATAACGGGCAGCCTTGAGTAGGAGACTCATTACACACCATAAGGCTGTCATATAGATCACCACTACCAGACCACTCAAAATCGCCGCTAAGCGACGACAAAGTTCCAATAATAGTAGACTCTATACCAACATTCGGCACAAAATACCTGACTGTCAACAGCCTCTCTCCGAGATCGGCTACCTCGAACTCAAAGTGACTCTCAATCCGGAAAGGGCTGCTATCAGAGCCAACAGATGCTGGCATTGACGCCACTCGGTGCCAACCGCCCTCCCTAGAATACCAAGAGCGCTGAACCCAGTGCCAACCAGGACCACCCTCCGTAGTGTCGATCCTCAGCATCCCCCTCTCTGGCTCAACATTCAACGCTACCCCAGTACGACCGTGAGAATATAGGTGATCATCACTCCAGAGGTGGCGCTCTACATTAGGCCTACCATCTCTCTGGACACCCCCATATGAGAATACAACCCAGTCTAGACCCCATGGGTAGCAGCTGTCCTCTTCCTTGTTCCATGCAAAGGGGCTGGCGCCCCAATATTCACCAGTCCTTGCATCTGAAACAGTTTCATAGTGGTTTGTTAGGGCCGTCATTGCCTCTTCTGGCAACTCGGCACAAGACGAAGTCAACGGGGAATCAGGCTCTACCGCAACCTCTTCTTCCTCTACGTTTGTCTCATGCGCAAGAGCTAGCCCAAGCCATATGAACCAAGAAAAACTTAGCACCGCTGATCTCCGTTTAAGTATCGCGAGATATTCATGTGCCAACATAGCAGAAAAGATGTGATATGGGTGGACACTCAGAGAATATTCTTGCGGAGAGTCATTTGAGCAAAACAGAACCTTTAGTGGTGACCGACGCACAGTCCGAGGCTGTCGAAAAAGTTGCTCAGTTTTTGGTAAAATTCAGCCTGACGTTACCAGCAATACTAGCCCTTGAGACAATGCGACCACTTTCATTTGTCGGCAGTCAGTTCATGCATGTACTGTCGCCATCGATTACGGCTATTTTATCAGCAGATAGTTGGGACGAACTTGCTCATTTATTGGAAGATCGCCGCGGTTTGGACTACTTACTTGGACGAATAGAAGAACTTGATAAGGAGCGCCGCAAATCGTGAGCGACACAACAAAGAACAACAGCACAATACGAAGCGTCTTAGCGACAGATTGCGGCAGCACAACCACCAAGGCCATCTTAATCGAGAAGGTAGGTGACACGTGGCGTCAAACATGGCGAGGAGAGGCCCCGACTACGGTAGAGGCACCCTTTGAAGATGTTACCAACGGTGTAGTAAACGCAGCGACAGAGATACAAGAGCTCTCAGGGCGGCGCCTAGTAAACGACGACGGAACAATACGAACCCCTGAGCGAGGGGAGAACGACGGTGTAGACATCTACATATCGACATCGAGCGCTGGTGGTGGTCTGCAGCTTGTTGTGGGTGGCGTCGTGCGCTCAATGACGGCAGAATCAGCGACAAGGGCTGCCCTAGGTGCAGGCGCTATCGTTATGGACACCTTCGCTACAAACGACAAGCGCCCAGCCCACGAGCAGATTGAGCGAATTCGCCAGCTAAGACCAGACATGATCCTGTTAGCAGGAGGCATAGACGGCGGAACAGAAAAACACGTAATAAGCCTAGCCGAGCGCATTAAAGCCGCTCGTCCTCGGACCAGGCTTGGCGGTGGGTTCAACCTCCCTGTGATCTTTGCGGGCAACCAAGAGGTTAAGGAAGATATAAAAGATCTTTTAGGCGATGTCTCCGATCTACAAGTAGTAGACAACGTACGGCCTGTCATGGAGAACGAGAACCTGGGGCCAGCTAGGGACAAGATCCATGACCTATTCATGGAGCATGTGATGGCACAGGCCCCTGGATATGACAAGCTTATGGGGTGGGCTGATGCTCCAATTATGCCTACACCAGGTGCAGTCGGTCTGATCATGCAGACGATTGCTAAAGAGCGCGACATCAATATTCTAGGAGTCGACATTGGTGGGGCTACCACCGACGTTTTCTCGGTGTTTGACGAGGCCTTCAACCGAACTGTCTCCGCCAACCTCGGGATGAGCTACTCGGTATCAAACGTTCTAGCTGAGGCGGGTCTCCCAGCCATACTGCGATGGGTTCCTTTCCAGATAAACGAAAAACAGCTGCGCAACCGGATCGGAAACAAGATGATCCGACCGACCACAATACCTCAGTCTCTTGAAGAGCTAAAAATTGAACAAGCTATAGCTCGAGAGGCACTGAGACTGGCCTTTATCCAGCACAAAGAGTTCGCTGTTGCCCTTAGAGGAGTTCAACAAGAGCGTACTATAGCTGACGCCTTTAGGCAGACATCTGGCGGCAACTCACTCGTAAAGATGATGGAGCTCGATCTCCTGATAGGTTCGGGGGGTGTTCTTTCACATGCGCCTCGCCGAATACAGTCAATGCGAATGATGATAGATGCCTTTTCCCCTGAAGGCATAACTGAATTGGCGGTGGACTCTATATTCATGATGCCACACCTAGGTGTTCTCTCAACCGTAAAGAAAGAGGCGGCGACTGAGGTCTTTGAGAAAGACTGCATAGTATACTTGGGAACATGTATTGCGCCTGTAGGCCCAATGAAACCAGGCCCCGTAGTCCGAGTAGCTTGGACCGCCGATTCTGGTACGGTCTCAGAGGAGATCAGTGACATGGCCCTCAAACGATGGGAGCTACCTGAGGCAGAAATATCAATCACCGTCACCCCTCTACAGAGCACACTCGATGTGGGGGCTGGAATAGGTAAGCCCATAGTAAAGACTATCAAGGCTGGTGTAGTCGGCGTAATAGTCGACACCCGTGGAAGACCAGACATTCAGCTCCCAGAAGACCAAGCTATTCGCGTGCCTCTCCTAAAGAGTTGGGTAAAAGCCCTAGATGAGTATCCACTGTCTGAAACCGAGGAGGTGAAGTAATGGCTGCCGTATTTACCCCTGGACTCCAGGTAACAGAGAAAGGCGTTATACAGAAAGACCGCAGACTACCTCTCGAGGGAGAGGTCACAGTGTCTATGGGCGAAATGGTCACCGCGGAGACTGTAGTAGCCCGAACAGAGCTGCCTGGTAAGATCTACCCCATTAACGTCGCAAACCAGCTTGGTGTCGACGCTGGACGACTAAAATCCCTGATGACAAAAACAGCTGGTGACAAGGTCACCGAGGGCGAAATCATAGCGACAAGCCCTGGATTCTTTGGCCTATTTAAGAGTGAGGCGACGTCCATAGTCACGGGCACAATTGAGAGTGTGTCTGGTGTAACTGGTCAGGTAATTTTTCAGGCCGACCCCGTTCCTGTGGAAATGGACGCCTATATAAACGGTCGAGTGGTCGAGGTAATCCCGAGCGAAGGCTGTGTGATCCAATCAAACGCTACATTTATCCAAGGCATATTTGGCCTAGGAGGCGAGGCTCGGGGTGAAATCACGATGGTAGCCAAAGCACCCAGTCAAATAGTTACCGAAAGCGACATAACAGAAGACTGCAAAGGTAAAGTGTTGGTTGGGGGGGCATATCTATCCGTCAGCGCCCTAAAGCGAGCTGTTGAGGTTGGAGCTTCGGCATTTGTTACAGGCGGGTTTGACTATGATGAAATTAAAGATCTGCTTGGATATGAAGTTGGTGTCGCTATCACAGGTGGGGAAGATTTGGGCCTAACCCTAATAGTTACCGAAGGGTTTGGTGAGATACAGATGGCTCCAGCCACCTTCAAGCTTCTCAAGGCAAAGGCTGGCATGATGGCATCTGTAAACGGGGCCACTCAGATACGTGCTGGTGTCATGAGACCAGAGGTAGTAGTTACGTTTGATGAGGCTAGCGCACCTACTGAAATAGTAAAGCCACCAGAACCCGTTGGCATCCAGATCGGCGATAAGGTTCGTGGAATTCGCGCACCATATTTCGGCCTCCTAGGCACATTAAAGTCGCTACCTAATGAACCCACGGTCTTAGACTCTGAGAGTAAGGCGAGGGTAATGGAGGTGACCTTTGAAGATGGAACAGAGGCCATTGTGCCTAGAGCAAACGTGGAGGCTATAAAGGGATGAACAAACTTCTAAAAGCCATATTGCTCCTATGTGCGACCCTGTTGCCAACCTCTGGCTATGCAACCACCGTAACAGACCTATCAGTTGAATCACCCAAGAACGGTGACGGGCTCACCCTCGATATCTCTTGGAACATTTCGGTTGAGGGCGAACACGCAGACGCAGTTCTTGTAGTGAGGTCTAAAGACGGAGAGTCTTGGGAGCAAACTGGCGATATCATCGCAATATCTGACAGCGCTGCTTACGAACACTCTGATCGTTTAGATGTACCCGGCACTTGGAGCTATAAGGTTGTGCTCCTCAACGCTGATTCTCCTGAAGATCTAGACCTTCTTCTAGCGCAGGCCCGTACTTCTAGCGTCGTATCTGGGGAGCCTGTTGGTAAGTGGATCAATACGAATCAAGGACACATAGCTCTTATGTGCCTGATATTGCTCGTAGGCTGGCTGATGCTTCACTACACTAAGCGAGCGATGTCTGGCGATGAAATATACATCCGAAAGATGCCTGGTATCGACGCCATAGAAGAGGGGATCGGCCGAGCTACTGAGATGGGCAAACCTGTACTCTATGTACCTGGTATCGATGACCTTCAAGATATCCAGACCATAGCTAGTATGTTGATTTTGGGGCAGGTCTCTAAAACAGTGGCTGAATACCAATCAGACCTTATCGTCTCATGCTGCATTCCGATCGTGAGGGAGGTCGCAGACGAGGTTGTGCGAGCTGGGTTCTTCCAGGCTGGGCACCCCGACGCATTTGATCCTACCTCAGTTAGGTTTATCTCTAGCGAGCAGTTCGCATTCTGTGCTGGGACGAACGGGATCATCCACAGAGAGAAGCCAGCCACAAACATCTACTTCGGGCGCTTCTTTGCTGAGTCTCTGATCTTAGCTGAGACCGGGTATGTAAACAGATCAATCCAGATAGCTGGGACGGCAGAGGCAACCCAATTGCCATTCTTCGTAGCTGCCTGTGACTACACACTAATAGGCGAGGAGTTGTTTGCTGTATCAGCCTATCTATCTAGAGACCCTAGGCTAGTCTCTAGCCTAAAGGCTTCTGACATGATTAAGGTCGCCTGTGTCGCGGCTATGATCATCGGCACAATACTCGCAAGCCTAGACAACGACATCCTTGTCAACCTCTTCACGATCTCAGGGTAACAACAGATGAAACGTACGGTTCCATTGATTATCAGCTTTATAGTTGGCTTGGTTATGGTAGGTGAGTTCTTCATCCCACACTACAAATACCGCGCCGTCACCAGCGAGCTCTTAGAGTGGGGGCTTATCCTCGCTGCGGGTGCCTTTATCTTAGGACTGGTCAACCTTGTACAGGTAAATCTTCCTGTTGTAATCCAAAAGAAAGAAGACTGGGGCTACAAGCTCGTGATGTTGATAACGCTAGTTGTCACATTGTTGATAGGTATCTATTCTGGCACTGGTAGACAAGATGATGGCGAACACTACAAGTGGCTCTTTGACTACATGTTTGTGCCACTAAACGCAACAATGTTTGCGCTCCTAGCATTCTATATAGCGTCCGCCGCCTTTAGAGCTTTTAGGGCAAGAAACCTGGAGGCTACGCTGCTTCTAGCTGCTGCCATTTTGGTAATGCTAGCACGTGTACCTATAGGTGAAGCTATACCTGTTGTTGGTGACTACCTACCTAAGGTAATGAACTGGATAATGGATGTTCCAAACATAGCGGGTAGAAGGGCTATATTTATTGGTGCTGCCCTTGGGGCGGTAAGCACTGGTCTACGAGTAATTCTAGGTCTAGAGCGCTCACACCTAGGGGGTGAGTGATGTATCAGTTCCTAAAACGTTTTCAGTCGCTCGACCGAAGGTGGGTCTTTTTGGGAATGGCCATATCGATCGTATTGCCGATGCTATTCCCAGTCCACTTCCCAACGAAGGTAGACGAGAGAGTTCAGTCACTGTACGACAGGCTAGAAGAGCTAGAGCCTGGAGACAAGGTGTTTGTCTCTGCTGACTTTGACCCCGCATCTAGGCCTGAATTAGAGCCATTCTTCAGAGCAAACCTGCACCACATGTTCTCTAGAGATGTAGATATTGTCATCGGTAGCCTCTGGCCTTTCGCTCCGCCACTTGTGACGCCAATGATCGAAGACTTAGCCGCACAACACGGTGCGGTTTACGGCGAAGATTACGCCTTCTTAGGTTTCAAGATGGGTAATGAACTCGCTATAAAGATGATCGGGGATGACATTATAAAGGCATTCCCAGTTGACTCTCGCGAGAATGTAACCGCCGATCTTCCGATAATGAATGGGATACGGCAAGCTCAGGACTTTGAGCTGATCATGAGTGTCAGCGCTGGCTTCCCTGGTACTAAGGAGTATGTGCTCCAGATTCAAGGGCAGTACAATCTTGAGATAGCGAGCAGCACTACCGCCGTATCTACACCTGACTATGTCCCCTTTTACAAGGCAGGACAGCTGTTTGGACTCGCAGGCGGGATGCCTGGTAGCGCCCATTATGAGCAACTGGTGTATGAAGACTACCCCGTTGAGGGGGTCAGAATGATGGCCACTCAAGCCTTAGACGTGCTCAACTTGGGCCACCTATACATCATTATACTAATCGTATTTGGAAACATAGCGTTCTTCCTTACTCGCGAAGTGGAGGAGTAAAGCGATGATTACACTACCGCTTACAACGACAGGCTTTGGTATCGTGCCACTGACCGCAGAAGTAATGACACTCAGCAACTTAGCTGGTGTATGGGTGAGCATCTTTCTCACTTTAGCTATCTTTTCATTCCTCTACGAGGACAATCCAATATACAAATTGGCGGAGCATATCTTCTTAGGTATATCGATAGCAATTGGTGCCACAGAGATCTACTTTGGGGTATTCAAACCAAACCTCATAGACAAGCTGGCTGAGGGGCGACTACTGTCAATAATACCTTTGATGCTTCTTGTTATGTTGCTGCTCAAGGTTACAAAGAAGCTCGACTACATGGCTAAGGTGCCTATCGCCTTTATAGTGGCCGCCTTCGCTGGTGTAAAACTAACTGGAGAGGCCAACGCGAACCTCATGACTCAGGTTGCTCAGACTATGCCTGATCTCCCTGCTGTCTACGAAGAGCACGGTATCTGGTCATGGGATGCCGATGGCGCTGGGGTCTTCTCAAGCATATTCTTGGTGCTGGGGCTATGTGCTTGCCTACTACACTTCTACTTTAGCGCTAGGCAGACCAAATCTATGGCCGTAGTTTCTAAGGTGGGTATTATAGTGCTAATGCTCTCTTTTGGAGCCTCATTCGGATACACGGTAATGGGGCGTATCAGCCTAGCTATTGGACGAGCACAGGAGCTGCTTGGTCTAGACAAGCCACCTATTGAAATGACAATAGGCGCGGGTGGTGATCCGATAAATCGTATGAGCCTTGTTCGAATGATGAGCCTCACCACACTGATAATTATCATTGTATTCTTAGCGGTATGGCAGAAAAAACGTAACCACCAAGAGGATTAGTCTAAATGGCTCGTTTTCACGAGAGCATATTCGGCGTCTACTTTGACGACCTTGACCCGTTTCAGATCCTGCATAACGCACGATATCTCCTGCTATTTGAGCGTACCATCGGAGAATTTTGGGGAGCGCTTGGTTGGAGTGGAGAGTTAGACCACGCTCAAAATCCAGACCAATTTCATGTTGTTGCCGCAAACAGTGTCGACTACAAGCGTCCATTTCGCGGCATCGGAAAAGTTCGCGTGAGAATGAGCGTCAGCAAGATAGGCCGAAGCTCCCTGACTTTAACTTTTAGAGTCATGCCACTAGACGAAGACACTGATTATGCCGTCGGGACACGAGTTCTTGTCTGTGTCGACCCAGAACTCCAAAACCCAAACCCTTGGAGCGATGAATTTCGAGGGCGGCTAGCGCCCTATTTAGGATAGCTGAATAAGCTAGAGGGCAGCGATTAGCCCTACAACCCCCACAACTACGACCAAGACCAGTAACGCTAGGTCACCTAGATAGCTTGATTTTTTGATTCTAACGGTCACAGAATGTTCGAAACCTAAATCCCGCTCGACTTCGTCAGTCTCTTGCTCTCTCTCATACTCATCAGTAGGCGCATCTCCAGTATATCGAAGGATAGCCACTGTAGTGTTGTCATTACCGCCTCTTTTGAGCGCTAAATCAACTAAAGACTGAGCTTCGGTGGCTATCTCACCACCTGAGATGGCCCCAGCTATCTCAGAGTCCTCGACAAGTCCCCACAAACCATCACTGCACAATATCAGACACTCGCCCTCGTGTAGCTTGTATGGCTTCTCTGAGACATCTATCTCGACCTCTTTGTCTATCCCTAGCGCAAACTCTAGGACATGACCCATAGGGTGCCCCTTAGCGCGCTCAGGAGCCAGAAGACCAGCGTCAATTAGCATCTGAACACGGCTGTGGTCTCGAGTTATCTGAGTCGCCTGGCCACCTGAGATTCGATACGCTCTAGAGTCGCCAACGTGACCTAGCCAATACTCATCTCCTCGAACTAGCACCATGACGACTGTAGCCCCCATCCCCCGAAGCAGAGGGTTGTCTTTGGCAGCTGCGATAATACGTTTATTGGCTAGCTTTACTGCGTCACTCAACAATTTGTAGGCTGAGACCTTAGACTTTGCGGCACTAAACACTTCTCCGCAGGCGTTAACCGCTGTTCTAGAGGCCTCGTAGCCACCCTGATGACCGCCCATCCCATCCGAGACGACCAACAGCACATCGCCTGCGCGCTCAAAGTACCCCATGTAATCTTGGTTCTCTTTACGAACACATCCGACATCACACACACCTGCCAACTCAAGTCCAGCACCGTCATTCCAAACGAATGACGGGACTGTTACCCTATCAGTATTGTCTAGCGTCGTCTCTTTGGACATCTCGAATCCTGGCAAGTGCATCTCTAACTTTGGCCGCCTAATAGCCTGAATACCGAGAGGGGGCCACACTCAGTGTCACTCCTGAAGATGCGGAGAAATAGCCTCCACACGGCTACGAAGCCTCCAAGCCGCCTGGTGGTCACCAGCAGTAGCAAACAGTTCTGCAAGTACAAGCTGACTATAAGAATATTGATCCCAAGCCTCATACTCCCAAGTCCATGTGCTGTCCCAATTCGATTCCAAGCCGCTCCTGAGAAGAAAGGTTCCCGTGACCTCTAGGTGCTCCTGTTCAAGTTGCTCAAGCGGTGGCAGCTCCTCACCTGGTGATAGGACCCTCAAGAGAACAGCTTTGTATGGATACACTGGAGGTATCGCTGACAACACCTCACCAGTCCCGTGGGAGAAGGCGACGTAGACTGGTCGAATCCCAACGTTGGCGTTGACCATTGTAACGACATCAGGTGAGAGGGTTATATCAGGGTGGCTATCTAAAAGATTCTCACGGTACCAGTCATATCCGACCATACTGGGCTCAACCCAGACCACGCCAGGGGCATCACCTAGAACCTCCTGAGCATAAAGGGCACCAAACAAACGAGAATCCCCAGTACCAACTATCAGTGCGTTGGGCTCGACAGCGTGTAGCGCGTTGCGAACATAGTCCTCTAGCACCGTCCAGCCTCGATGAGGTGCTCTATTGATGGTCGGAAACACCTGAACAAGCATAGTTCCAGCAAGCATAACAACAGGGAGGGACCTAGTGCTCCACACTGGGAGCCTAACAAACGCTGCTACACCAACACCTACAAAAACAGCAAACACTGTGTTCGGAAGCAGCCAGAATCGAGCTGCTACAACCCTGTAAAAACCAGTCGCTGGCAGGTTGAACATGGCCAAAAATACAACTGCGGTACCCAGCAAGCCTATGGTCAAAGACCAGGCAACCCTCTTTCGCCCTCTTGCAAACAGGTCGCCAGCACCCCATAAACCTAAGACCGCTAGAAAACCAGCCCACTCTTTAGGCAGCCACTTAAGGTAGAGTAGTGGGTGGTCCCAAGGGCTTACTTCTGACTCTGATATCGCCAGACTAAAGGTTCCATAATCTGCCCTAAGTAGATGATGAATGAGGCCTGATAAGCTATCAGTGTGACCCCATCGCCACACACCACCTTCACCCATAAATATCAGATACGGGAGCAGACCCAAGGCTGTCACACCCAAGAACACCGCTGTGTTCTTGGTGAATTCAAGGAGATCAACCGAGGCCCACCATATTATATAGGCGACCATTGGAAGCAACATTGCGCCGCTGTGGTGACCCGCTAAAGATAAGGCCATTGCTCCACCAAGTGAGAGAGATATGGCCTGGCCGCGCCTTCCCAGAGACACCTCTGTTGCCACCCAGGAGATAATCGCACCCGATAGCGCTGCTAGGGTAAACACCTCGGCTACCGAAGCATACTGCCAGAACCTAACTGAAAAACCCAAGCCCGCAGCGGCAGTGGTAGCTGCTAAAGTCGAAGAAGTAAGAAGAACTACTGAGCGGTGGACAAAAACAAGGCATATGGCTCCAACCAAAGCTGAGGCTAAAGCTGCCTTATAGGCTGCACTTCCTATTGGGACAAAGATGTTAGAAAGCTGGGCCAGAATCACAAAAACAGGGTAGCCAGGAGGGTGAGGAACACCACCCAAAGCCGCAATCGTGGCGAACTCACCTGAGTCACCGCCCTGGACCGCATCACTACAACTCAGGGCATAAATGACGAGAAAAACGGCTCCTAACAGAAGACTGCTTCGCCAAGGTCTACTGGCCTGAGCACCCTCAGCGGGCTCAACTAAGCTCTCGCTCACAGCGCTAGTCCCCTTCAATATGGCCACCTACACGCTCGCTTTCCTGAGTAATGGTACCCTCGACAGGAATCGAACCTGTATCTAAGGATTAGGAATCCCTTATTCTATCCGTTGAACTACGAGGGCAACGCTGCCCTTATAGCTAAAAGTATACGAACAGGCACCGAAAAACTGAACCGATATTTACTGAACCCTAAATGGGTTCGCATATATCCAAGGGAATGGGCGAATAAATCTATCGCCTTCGTCTCCCATAAATACGCCTAAGTGGTGTGGTGTTATTTCAAAGACCACCCTGTATACACCAGCCTCACTCAACCTGTGCTCACCGCACCCGCGAGCCAACTCCTCACTGTCCCTATATATCACCGCTTCGATCAGTGGCTGCTCTAGACTCTGAGGTGACTCGAGCGATAACGTAGGGCAGACGACGTTCATCACATCTCCTGTGTTCGCCGAACCGCCGACCTCAACTCTTAAACCACCGCTAGAAACAGATACATCCATTCCCTCTGGAGTACCCAATGATTCGAAGACCGCGTATGCTCTACCAGAAGATAATGCCTCTCTATAACCCTTAGGTGTATCTTCACTCACAAGCAGCCAATTTGAAAACCACCGTATCATACGACGATAAGAGTCGAGACGCTCTCCATCACGGAGAGGCAGGTCTATCACATTTTGGTGTGCGTCCGTTCCAGCGACACCCACCGTGGCGCCTAACGCAGACATATCATCCCATAGCTCGACCGAGACGCTCTGCTCTTGATAGAAGGCCAAAAACATCAAGTCTGGCTCAGCTGAGCCATCAGGCGATGTAAATGGCGCGGCGTCTGTGAGCCATGAGGTAGGGTCAAGTCCCAAATCCTCTGAGCGCTTGGTAGGATCTACCATGGCGTGAAGGTTAAACATCTCAACACCAGCAAGGCCGCTAACGGCCAGCTCAGACAACACGCCTAGATCTCGGTGCTCAGTGTGGGCGACCAAGACAGTAGCTCCAAGTTCATTCAGTGCCTGGACCGCGTCACCATCGTACCTGTTGTATAGTTCATGTCTCTCGTCTAAATCATCGCTATAGTGACGAGTTACCCCCAAAGGCATCAACTCATCCTCAAAACCAGGCATATAGACGGGAGTTTGACCATTTGGACAGGCCATTTCGTTAGCTACTGGTCTCCCTGATTCGGAGATTAAAGTGTCGTTACCTTCCACCCACAGTAGATCTTCAATAGACTGATAGGCGGCGTAGGATGGGTGGTCAGTGACAAATACATAATCGAGCCGATTTGTACATATAGCATCTCGGAAATCGTCCAGACATGACTCTATAGACTCACCCTCCTCATAGGCTCCATCGCAGGCGTCATGGGACCACGGTGAGTGCAGGTGTACAATTCCACGCGCCCATGCATAGTCACCAGGTGAGACCGCATTCATAAGATCTGGTAGCCCTGGGTCCCAGGGCTGCTCAGTTCTTTCAAGATCTGGGCTACTCACACATGATGTGAGAAACAAAAGTGAGAGTGAGATCATATCTTCTAGCTCAAGTTATAGGTTCTGTTGAAAATAGTTAGTATCAATGCCGTTGAAATCTATGCCTCTACCCGCACTAGTTTGCGCTTAGACAAGCGCTGAATACGGATCATTAACATAGCCGAAACCAGTGTAATTCCTATCAAGAAACCATACCAAATCCCCACGGCCCCCAAGCCTACAGAGAAGGCCAAAAACCCGCCTACGGGTAGGCCAATACACCAGAAAGCCACAGCGCCCAAAATAGCGGGGACACGAACGTCACCAGCTCCTCTCAATGCACCAAATGATACCACCTGAATACCGTCACATAGCTGAAAAGCGCCAGCCATCGGAATCAAGACTGCCGCTAACGCTAATACGTCGGGTGCTGATGTATAAATGCTAGCGAAGAAAACGGGTGCCAACAAAAATGCTGCCATAGAGAAGCTCATAATGAAGGCACCCAGTGCGAGAGCTATCCAGGCAGCCTTCGCCCAGTCAAGACCAGCGCCAACTAGGTTGCCGACCCTTGTAGATGCTGCTGCAGAGATACCTAGCGCTGCCATAAATGACAGGGAGGCTAAGTTCAGCGCGACCGTGTGCGCTGCCAGCTCCACCTCGCCAAGCCAACCCATCATCACTCCTGCAAACACGAAGGCCCAGGCTTCAATAGATATCTGAAGACCCACGGGTATCCCCACACCCAACATCTTCCAGAGCCCCCCAAAGCTAAAGGACTTCATCACGACAAGGGGGTTTGTCTCAATATGTTTTCGCCCCAGATAGATCACCATCGCCACCAAAAATATCTGACATAGCGATGTGGATACTCCACTCCCCGTCACCCCAAGCCTTGGAGCACCAAGGTGACCATATATAAAGACCCAATTTAGAAACAGGTTTACAAGATTGCAGACTATCAACGCTATAGCTGCAGGCATCATAAAACCATGCCCCTGAAGAACCTGCTTATATGAATGAAAGACCAACAGGGGTAGGACACCAAAGGCTAGGGCCTTACAGTACGATCCTGCCATAGGTAAAACCGACTCTGGTTGACCTAAAAAGTCTAGGCCCGCAGCACCGAAAAAGTGCCATATAAATAAAGGTACTGACAAGAGTATCGATAGGCCCAAACCAGAAGCTAGAGCCCTGCGACTGCCCTCTACATCCCCTGCGCCATGTGCCTGAGCCACAACTGGATCGAGCCCGTGAAGTATACCACGACCAAACATTATAATCATGAAACCCCATAGGTGGCCTGCGGCCACTGCAGCCAACTCGATCTTTCCGAGATGGCCTACCATGATCATGTCAGCGACACCCATAGTCGTCATCCCAACCATGCCCAACGCCACGGGCCAACCTAGCCCCCAGAGCCGCCTAGCCTCCGATGCTACTCCTGTGACAGGAGTGATCTCCTCTATCTCGCCCCCACGCCTAAGCCCCTCGTTTGCGGGTGTCACTTGCTCCCTAAGTATTCATTCATTAGGTCTTTGGTCTCCAACATAGAGTCTATCGTAATGCTCAGGGCCATCGCCTCAGGCACGTCGATATCACCCAACTCAGCTATTACCCACATTGAGGCAACACGACGAGAGCGTCCGTCCGGTAGAGACAATGTCACAGACAAGAAATACTCCTGATCCACCGTGAGCCAATCCTTATTGATTATTGGTGGTTCGCGAGTCCAGACTCTCTGAACAACAGCTAAGCCAGACTCCATCTCTACCCAGTGATATTGAGTCCTAAATGTAGCCTCTAGCTCTATGCCTAGCGGCATATATTGCCTAGAGTGGACATCAAACTCTGCGCGGCTGCACTCCCTAGTGGCAAAGCACTCCTCACCCTGTAGAAAAGTACGATCGTAATAATCGTATATCTCTGGGTACATTATAGAGGGGTCGTCATACACCATTGCCAAAGTGACATCCTCAACGGGAAACTCAAAATCGTAGCCAACTGCAGCTCCTAAGAGGCCTGTCACATCTCGATCATCACCCTCTAGACTACTGACCGCCTCTTGCGATAGGTTGGTTACTTCATAGCCCTCGCCTAATTCTGACATGTGGTCTACAAGCCAAAGCTCTAGATTCGACAGCCCTACCTCTAAGTAGACCTCATCTTCATCCCAAGCATGTTCGTACAAAAAGCTAGAAAGTTCGTCGAGAGTCTCTGGGGCCTGAGGTGGTCTACAAGCGCAGAGGAAAGACAATAAAAATAAATGTTTCAGATAAGGCATGACACAATGTAGCGTGTTTTACTGGCTCTTGCGCAAAACAATCGCGCACTCAAAATACTGATCCTTTGATCTTGGGCGTGCATTCTTGTTTTTCTTCTCCAACTCCACATCTATACACTCGACTATTTTGAATCCTGCACCCTCTGCAAGCTCACAAAACATGTCGTCACAGTGCACCCGCCTGAGAACCTCTCTAGTCTTAAACGTATAAAACACGGACTCCTTACCTATCACCCAAGTTGACAGTGATCCTGGGCGCAACACTCGCATTGACTCTGATAGGGCATTGAATAGCTCAGAATAGTAGGCCGCTGTCGGGGCTGCCTTTATTGAGCGAAGCTCATCGTTCTCAAGCCAGTTCACAAGGTCTGTCACAGAGTTTGGGAGGCTAGCATCGGCGCTGATTCTCGCCTTCATTGAGCCTATAGCACCACCACGTGCAGTCTCAATTTGCTCTGATGACATCAAACCCAGCGCCGTGAGAGATATAGACTTCCCAACTAGGTAGTCCTCTCGACCCGAAGCGGCTGGAAGGTACGGGGGAGAGGTAATTATTGAGCCGACTGACCCACTCTCAAACGGTAAAGCTGTCGCATCGCCCCTAACAACTGATGACTCAGCGACCTTTATTCCATAGGCTTGGATCATCGCCGACACCACCTCTGCCCTAACAAGAACTGCTTTCAAGTTGCGCTCTATGAGCCTGTTGAGTCCTGTCTTACGCACCTCCAGGGCAAACCTCCCAACCCCAGTACCCATCATTCTCACATTGAACTTCCTGGCGATTCCGTCGCTTATACAGACAGACAAAATACGACGACAGCGACTGTCTTTGACCCGCTCAAGAGCAGCCACCCAGCCACCTATTGTCTCTTCAAAATCCGCCTGGCGAGCTAACTCCCCTTTTCTCTCAAATTTTCTCGCCATAACTGGAGGCATAGCGTAGCTACCTCCTGACGGTTTTCCCAACTGCTCTATCGCCAAAGCTAAGTCACCTGGTGGTGTGTTCATCAGGTCCAGCTTCGCCTTAGATATTAGGACAGAGAGAGGATCAATATCAACACCGCTGCTCTCCACTCCGAGAAGGCTTGACTCAACAAGGGTGGTGCCGCTACCGACAAACGGATCTAAGATCGGGGCTCCTGAACTGCTCGCCTCGATGGCTCCCGCGACAAGGGTCCTAGCAAACCTCGGGAAGTACTTAGCCTTATACCTGTGAAGACCATGGACATGAGGTGCCGCGCTGCTCTTTAAATGACGGCGCTTCAGGTTTATACCACCAGAGAGGTCGCCGACTATTGACTCAACAGCCTCGCCACCATCACTCAACTCACCATAGGCCATCGATGGTACAGCGCATGACCACCCACCAGCTACAGCCCGCCACCAAGTAGCGAATGGCAGCTCCAACTCCTCACTCTTGACCCAAATCTCTTGAATAGCACCGATATTGCTAACAATAGTTAGAAAAGGCTTGAGCGGCTCATAGGCCAAAAACCCTGTGAAAGAATTAGGGCGCCCATTACTTAGAAGTAACCTTCGCTCTATCGAGAGTTCTTCAGCGACCTTTAAATCGTCATCTATAGGGACAATCCTACCATAATAGATAGCAAGCTCGCGCTCAGCTAAAGCTACATCACCCGCGAGGTTTACGTTCGCTCGCAATTTTAATACATGTGGAGTTTTCATCTGGCCTGCTAATATCCATATTTTTGCAGACTGACTCAGCTAATCTCCATCTTCTGGGTTAGAGACTCCCCCAAAGCCCCTTAGGGAAACTAACCGCTCAAACAGGAGATAAAATGGACGTCTCGACCCTCTACCCAACTGGAAACAAGGCCACTGAAGCTGCTAACGCCGCTTTTACAGAGAACGCTGCGACCATGGTTGGTTCCGCTATATTAAAAATAGCAGGTCAGGTCAAGGCACTACAAGCTAACGATCCTGATATCTGTAATCTAACAGTTGGTGACTTTAAGCCTGGTGAGTTCCCTATTCCTAAAGAGCTATCCGAGCAGATTGGTCGGCAACTCTCCGCTGGTGAGACTAATTACCCGCCCTCTGACGGAATGCCAGAGCTACGCCAAGCGATATGTGACTTCTACGAACGCGAATTAGGGTATAAATTTCCTGTTGAGTCTATTGTTGTCGGCAGCGGGGCTCGGCCTCCAATATTCGCATCTTACCAGATGCTTTTAGATCCAGGTGACGTACTGCTTTACGCGATACCAAGTTGGAATAACGAGTACTACGTACACCTAAACGGTGCTAAAGCGATAACAATACAGACCACAGCTGAGGCTGGGTTTATGCCTACACTCTCCCAGCTTGAGCCCTACTTAGGCGAGGCTAGAGTCCTTCACCTAAACAGTCCCCTAAACCCATGTGGGACATGCATCTCAGAGGGTGAATTAAAAGCGATCTGCGAAGCGGTCGTAGCGGAGAACAAAAGGCGAGAAGAGGCTGGGAGAAAGTCTCTAATACTCCTCTTTGACATGGTCTACTGGCTCCTGACATTTGGAGAAGCTAAGCACTTCCACCCTATCCAGGTCTGTCCAGAGATTGCACCCTATACAGTCTATGTTGACGCGATATCAAAGGCCTTTGCTGGGACTGGGTTACGAGTTGGTTGGGGGGTTGTTCCACCCTACATGCAGGGAAAATACAAGGCTCTAATAGGACACATGGGGGCATGGGCTCCGCGCGCTATTCAGCTAGCTACAGCAGACTTCCTTAACACACCAGACGCTATGCACTCCTTCTTGGGCAATTTCCGAGGAGCTATTCAAAAGAGGCTGGAAACTATTCACTCAACATTTGAAGAGCTAGAGAGTGAGGGGCTACCTGTTCACGCTATCGCCCCACAAGGCGCTATTTATCTCTCTATTCGAGTGAACTTGGTCGGTAAAAAGCTACCAACGGGGGAGCTTATCACTACAAACGAGCAGATTCGCGAGTACCTCCTAATGGATGCCAAGATCGCTGTCGTACCTTTTAGGGCGTTTGGCCTGGAAGGTGAAAGTGGTTGGTTCAGGATGTCTGTTGGAGCCGTTGGACAGGAGGCTCTAGAGCGGGCAATGGCGAGACTGGCTGTAGCTGTAAGAGCTGTTTGCTGATTATTTAGCCTACTGGAAAAGCAACCTCCATCACATCCCCCATCTCGACATCTACAAGAAGAATACCATCAGGGTCAAAGACAAATAGGTACTCTAAAAGCTGTCTCCGAGTGGCTGGGTGAAGGGGGTTTGGGGCAGTATCACCAGTCTTAACCTCTGCGATCCAGGTCTCATCATCACGTGTCACCACAAGATCTGCTCTTACTGAGGCATCAAATTCCTCACCGTCCACAAGAATGGGCCAAGTTCTTGATTCCTGCCGCGAAACTATAGTGTAGCCTAGCTCTTCGAGTAGATGTTCAGCCGCTTCCTCACCTGCCTGCGCCCTACGCATTCGGTGGCGTTGTCGTCTAGAGCCACGAGTAAGAGCACGTCGCCAAGCGACAGTTAGGAACAGACAGATAACGGACAACAATAAAAGTAAGTACTGCATAGAAACACTATACAGCTAGTGAACACCAAAAAATGTCCGCCTCATGCCTCTGAGATTAAACACGATATATAGACCACATGACCCCTAAGATAATCGGTGAGACGAGAGAGTATCTATGGCTTTACAAGCCAGCAGGCCTACCTGTTTTCCCACCTCATGGGAACCAAGAGGGCGACTGTCTAGCAAGCTGGCTAATAGGAGCTGTGCCAGCGCAGCGTGGCTTTGAGGCGAGGTTCGCAGCAGGTATCGCTCACCGTCTAGATAACTCCACGTCAGGGCTAATGGTCGCCTGCCGTTCAAAAGATAGCCTGTCGGAGCTAAGGGAAATGTTCCATAAAGGAGAGCTTTCCAAACGATACATTTTTATTCCTAGAGCCAGTCCAGATTGGAGTGAGAATCACGTCACAACGAGGTTGGCACACCATAAGCGACGAAAATCTAGGATGGTTGTGGAGCGTGGCCGAGATACGCCACATAGGGGTAAGTGGTATCCTGCCGACACATTATTTGAGCGTATTGAGAATGGAGTCTGGAGGGCCACTATAACCACTGGCGTAATGCACCAGATAAGGGCCCACGCTGGCTCAGTTGGCCTAGCATTGGCTGGCGATAAGTTGTACGGCGGAGGAGAGAGGCCTAAAGGGCTCCCTGATGGTGTGAATTTTGCCCTACACCACACGAGTTTACATGGTCCAAAAATCTCTTCTGCTCAGATAGAGGAACCTCGGTGGTGGAGCGGCTTATAACGAAATAGACTGAATGAAAGTTTATATAGATGTGAGGCTCAAATGAGACTGCTACTGGAAGAGATCATCAACACGCTCGATGGATTCGTCGAACTACGGTACCACCACAAAGAGTTCAGATCACTCAGGGTCACCCAAGGTCGAGTTGAGTCCACCTCTGCTCGACATAGAACAGGAGTGGGAGTGAGGGTTCTAGAGTCTGGGACTTGGGGGTTCGCGTCCACATCTGACTGTACAAAGGCCTCTATATTACAGGCTGTCGATGCTGCTAGAACATCGGCGAGAGCTAGTGCGCCGCACAGAAAGGACCCGATTAATGATCTACCAGAGGTTGAACTGGCAAAGGGTGATTTCGAAATGCCTGGCGTAGACGACATAATGACTCGTTCCATAGACGAGAAGCTAGAGCTCATAGTGAAAGCAGAGGCTAGCGCTAGGGCCGCTTCTACGCTCATTCCCTCTGCTACAGCCGGCTATAATGAAATCTACGCTGAGAAGGTAATCGTTACGACTGACGGCGCCTCCGCTGGCTTCAGATATGTTCGGCCAGAGTTTAGAGTGTTGGCTGTCGCCGAACGCGACGGTGAGCGTTCGACTGGTCACGAAGCAGTTGGAGTTACTGGTGGTTGGGAGTGTCTCTTTAGGGAGGAGTCAGACAAGTTAGTTGGACGCGCGACTAAGGCAGCTGTGGATCTCTTGAGTGCCAAGATACCAGAGGGTGGAAAGAACACAGTAATATTAGCGCCGTCCATTGTTGGGCTGATGGTTCACGAGGCGGTTGGCCACACCGTAGAAGCGGACTTTGTTCAGTCTGGATCAGTAGCAGCGGGCAAAATAGGAACCAAGGTGGCTAGTGACATAGTAACCCTATGCGACTCTGGTGCCTCTGAGCTTATAGATGGTGCTGGAGGTACTATTCCAGTAGATGACGAAGGCGTTATCACCCAGGACACCGTCATAATTAAAGATGGTGTTCTAAAGAGCTATCTGCATAACCGTGAGAGCGCTGCACACTATGGTGTAGCGCCAACTGGCAACGCCAGAGCATGGGAGTACTCTGACGAACCCCTCATTCGAATGAGAAACACATATATAAGACCTGGATCAAAGTCTATAGATGAGATTATCGCCAACACAAAGTCTGGCTTTTTACTCGATGGACCGAGGAACGGGCAGGCGGATGCTACGGGTGAATTTATGTTCGGTGTTCAACAAGCATGGAGGATCGAGAACGGCAAATTAGGTGAACTAGTTCGAGGGGTAACATTATCAGGAAAGGCCTTTGAGGTGCTCCAGACTGTGGATGCCGTGTCAAATGAATTCAAGTGGGATTTAGGTGCTGGACACTGTGGTAAGGGACAACCCGCTAAAGTAGATGCTGGCGGACCGTATATACGATGCGAAGCTATGCTGGGAGGGAGCCAATAATGACCGCTCCAATGAAAAAAGAGTTGCTACTTAGCTCATGTGAAGAGGCTATCGACCTTGCAAAGAAACTGGGCGCTGACGAGGCCGAGGTCTTTGCCTCTTCAACGGTGGAGAGAAATGTAGGGATTGAAAAAAACGACCTACATCAGTCGAGCCAGGTATCAGAGACAACATGGGGAATTCGTGTAGTAAAAGGCGGAGCCGTCGGTTTCTGCACCTCAAACCAGCCTAGCTCTCTAAAGAAGGCCGTCAGCGAGGCCGTAGGTTTGGCTTCCATTGCGCCGCCCGATGTACACAATGGGATAGCCCAGCCAATGGGAGATATCCCTTCAATCGTAGCTGTAGATGAAGATCTCATAAACTACGGGATAGACGAACTGACGGCGATGGCTATGCGGCTATTATCTGGCGCCTGCAGGCTAGATGGCCGGCTCACTATAGACAGAGGTGGAGTGGGTATAAATCATCAAACCACAGCTGTGGCAAGCTCCACAGGTACTAGGTGCTCATATGAAAGTGCCGCTGGAAATGGGTTCCTGTTTGGCATGTGCGTAGATGGCGACGAGGTAGGGTCTTTCTCCTATGATGGAGATACCGTTCGCAGTGCGGCTGACCTTGAAAACGCATTAAATGTCTCATTCGATAGATTTGTTAAAAAGTGCGCTGGGGCGATGGGGGCGACATCTGGTGAGAGCTTCAACGGCCCTGTTGTTCTACCTCCTGAGACAGTCAGTGAATTCCTAATGGGGGACCTGATCGCTATGATGGGCGCTGACGCAGTACGCACAGGCAAAAGCCCGCTTGGAGAAAAACTTGGGGAGGTTATCGCTTCGACCAGCTTATCTATATTTGAGGAGGGGCTAGGGCTCAAAGGCTTCCCAATCTGCCCATTTGATCGAGAGGGAATGCTACGAAAAAGAACCCCTCTTATTGAAAACGGGGTTCTTTCCAACCTACTATTCAATTCATATGAATCAAGAGCTGTAAACGGAGCGCTGTCTAGTAATGCTACTGGTGGGGCGAGCTCACTCCCTAGTGTTGGAGCTTCCGCGATCTCTGTTGCCACTGGCTCTGACCAATACAAAAACATGGTCAACATGGAGCAGGGTATAATCGTCACTAGATTTTCGAGCAGTAGCAATCCACTTACAGGGGACTTTTCTGGGGTGGTCAAGGGCGGCTTTCTCGTTAAAAATGGAGAGCGCAGACCCATAGAGGAGACCACAATAGCTGGAAACCTCTACGAATGTCTGCGCTCAATCTCAGCGATATCAGACACCGCCCTATTAATGAACGGCACTGTATCGATGCCCGCAATAAAAATTGACGGGCTATCTGTCACTGCTGGTTAGCTGATCGCCTTTCTTCTGGCTGCAACTGCGTCGAGCACTGTCTTGCGTGACTTGCCCGCAAGCTCGACTCTTTCAAGACGCGCAAGAGCTAACAGGTCCAACTCGCGGACATTTGAGATAGCTGTTTTTGCGTTCATTGAGTCGTAGTCCCCTATTGGAGCCTCTGTAACCTTCTGCAACCGAACACCTAGAGCATCGCTTAACTTAGCAGCAGCTCTGTTTCTAGATACTGAATCAGGCGCGTTGGCGATAAACTCCGACACTGCCTCAAGGCTCTTTGTCTCGAGGTTCCAGAGACCAACAGAGGCCTCCCCTTTAGCTAACTTTACCTGGCTTGTTGCCGAATCGTAAGCTTCACTACCTTCACGCTTAGCCCTCTCAACCAGCTCAGTGCTATTGCTCTTCACTAGCTCAACAAGCTCCTCAACCTGGCGTCTGTAGGCCTCGGCCTGTACACCAACGCTTTCAGGCACCCTATTCTTAAACTCATTTACTACTTTTTCTAACATTTCTATCTCCCCATTATTAACTGAATGAGTATTCATTCAGGCTTCGCGGGAGATCTAGTCACCTATATTTGAGGGTCAACAGACAAAATTAAAAAATATCAAATTTGGCGAACAATACATCTCCAGAATAATGAAGATAGAGATAAAAAAGAGGGGCTCATGGCCGCGCAGTACATCACACCAGAGGGCCGAAAGCTCTTTGTAGACGAATATGACCAACTAATGAAGGTCGAAAGGCCTAAGGTCACGGTCGAAGTTCGACGAGCAGCAGAGATGGGAGACCGTTCGGAGAACGCAGAGTACATCTATGGTAAGAAACGTCTAAGAGAAATCGACCGAAGAATGGGCTACCTACAGAAGAGACTCGAAGCTACTGAGGTGATAGACCCTGAAGAGTTCACACCACCAATCATCCGATTTGGGGCATATGTAGAGATAGAGGACAGCTCTGGGGAGATCAACATCTACCGAATCGTAGGAAAGGACGAGATCGACTCAAACAGAGGCTGGATCTCATATCAGTCCCCAATGGGCAAAGCCCTTATAGGTCGTGAAGAGGGAGACGAAATGACAATAAGAACGCCTGTTGGCCCGAAGTCTATTGAGGTAGTATCTGTAAGCTACCAGTCAATGGAAGCTAAATGAGGGCTCTTGTCACAGGAGGCGCTCACCGGCTTGGTCGTGCTATAGCAGAGGAATTGGCTAATAACGGCTACTCTGTAGCCATTCACTGCAACAGATCAGAAAAAGAAGCTCAGGCTGTGGCAAAGACAACTAATGGCTTCGCGATTTCCGCTGATCTCACAAAGCAACATGAAATAGACCGAGTGATCACCGCAATACGGGAACAATGGGGCAGCCTAGATCTCTTGGTTAATAGCGCTGGACTCTGGGATCCTAAGCTCGTAGATGAAACATCCTCAGAGGACTGGGACAAAATGTTCAATCTGAACACAAAGGCCCCAATGTTCTTAAGTTCTGGACTGTCTGACCTCTTACGACAGAGCGATAACGGAAACATCATCAATATTACAGACATCGCTGGTGACGCGCCTACACCCGGCAATCTACACTACTGCGCCTCAAAAGCTGCGCTGATAAACCTCACTAAGGGATTAGCTTTAGAGCTATCTCCTGACATTAGGGTGAATGGCGTCTCTCCAGGGACCATCCTACCACCACCTGAGATGTCCAAAAAACAACTTAGCGATATATTAGGTACCATCCCACTAAGAAGGGCTGGGACGGCCAACGATATAGCTCAAGCCGTAATATACCTAGCTCTAAAGGCAACCTACGTTACTGGACAGATAATAGCTGTAGACGGTGGACGCTCCGCCGCATCGACAATGGTTGTAGGGTAGAGCCTTGAATACCACTATCTCAATCTCCAACCTCCAAATCTCATGCATAATCGGAGTTCTAGACCACGAAAGGATCACCAAGCAGCTGGTCTCAGTAGATATAGAAATTCTATTCGATGGAGGTAAAGCTGCTAAATCTGAAAGCATTGAACTGACACACGACTACTCCTCAATAGCCAAGCAGGTGGAGTTCATACTGACATCTGGTGAGTTTATGCTAATAGAGAGCGCTGCTGAGCTAGTTTTAAATCTACTCCTACTCCCGCCTACCGATAGCCGTCCTAAAATATCTCTAGCAAAGGTCACAATTACTAAAGCTGACGCACTAGAAGGTACAGCCCTAGCATCTGTAACGATGCAAGGGAGCGAAGAAGACGCTGTATATAAAAGAGAAGAAAAACTATGGGGGTATGTCGACATAATAGGCGAAACGGAGAGGCTTGGCCTATACAGGCTCACACTTTCGCCGCTGGCGATCCTACCAAGGCACTACCACGAAAAGATGTTGGAGAGCGAGCTAGTAATGTCTCCTGGGATGTTTGGGCTAAGCGGAGAAGGTAAAGAATTCCCGTTGAGCCACGGCGACAGTCGCAAGTGGAAAAAGGGCGAAGTGCATGGATATACAAACAAAAGCTCAAAGGATGCCAGTATTTTATGTATGGATAGACCCTCATTTATCCCATCAGACGAGATAGAAATTTCATCATTAGAGGGCTCACAATGACTACCTCCTTATCGACGCCTCACGGACAAATCCCAAAACGATCACTGGTAACAGGGGGTGGCACTGGCCTAGGGCTCGCTATCGCCACGGCCCTTGTAGAGGCTGGCTCAGAGGTTTTTATCTGTGGAAGGAGGCGTGATGTTCTTGAAGCGGCTGCAGAGATCAGCGGCGCCACACCTCTTTCTGGCGATATTACAGGCCCTCCTGGCGGTCTACTAAAGGCTACTGGTCCCATCGATGGCCTTGTACACAATGCGGGCAGCTACATTCACTCTGAGTTGGGAGATTGGACGGTAAGAACTTGGGAGGACATGTTCGCAGTGCACGTCAGAGGACCAGCTATTCTATCGCAGGCGTTCGCTGCTCAATGCGAAGGTCCTGGTTCTATAGTGGCCATCTCATCAACACTTGGGGCTCGTCCAGCACCTGGTGCGGCGGCATACTCCGCAGCAAAAGCTGGGATGTTGTCACTAATCAGATCATTAGCTATCGAATTAGCGCCTGTCGGAATCCGTGCAAATGCTATCCTAGCTGGAGTTGTGCCGACTGATATGACCGCTAAACCTAGAGGCCAGCAGAGCTCTGAAGAGCAGCTGGAGTCGCTTCGTCAACTTCACCCACTTGGTAGGCTCGGAAAACCAGAGGAGATAGCTCAAGCGGTGATAGGGCTAATGGGAAATCCTTGGATTAGCGGAGCCGAGTTAGCCGTAGACGGAGGCCTGCTAGTCTCTTAAAAGGGCCTCCCTCATCGATAAATCCAACAGGTGGGATGGCTGAATATTGCCCATCGCCGACATCACGTTACCCTTGACGTTTGGGTTAGTTGACTGGAGCCTGCCGAGCAGGGCCTTCATGTCTTGACGCATCATATTGTCTTGTGAGCCACAGAGATTACAGGGAATAATGGGGAAGTCCTTCAAGCTCGCGTATTCTGCTATGTCCTCCTCCGCACAATAGGCTAGAGGCCTGATCACTACATTCACCCCATCTTCTGCGTAGACCTTGGGAGCCATAGACTTTAGCTGCCCAGAATAAAACATGTTCATAAGCAAAGTCTCCATAAGATCGTCGCGGTGATGACCTAGTGCAAGCTTTGTAGCGCCTATTTTTTTTGCTGCTGTATACAGGATACCTCGCCTGAGTCTTGAGCAAAGAGAGCAATACGTTTTGCCTTCAGGAACCTTATCCAGAACCACCTCGTAGGTGTTTTGAGTCAGCATTTTATACTCGAAGCCTTCAGAGACAAACCAACTCTCAATTACATGTGCTGGAAATCCAGGCTGACCCTGATCTAGGTTTACCCCAATTATATCAAAATCCCAGGGCACCCTTTTTTGTATCTCTCGCAAAAGATAGATCAAGGCATACGAGTCCTTGCCTCCAGAAATACCCACCATGATCTTGTCGCCTGGACCAAACAAATCAAAAGTCTTGTTCGCCGTAGCAATCCTACCAAGAAGCCGCTTCTCGAGCTTAGCCAACGAATCTAGTGCCATTTTGGCCCCCTGTTCTGTGCGAACATCAATCTATTTGACCCCGTATCACTACAGGTTGCACCACTCAACCTCATGCTGGGTTAAGCACACACCATGACAGAGATAGATGACAACGAAGAGCTCAACCTAGATGACAAAGGCGGTTGTTTTACTGTCATCGCTCCTTTTGGTCTGGCTCTATACGCTATTTTGATCATTTCGATCGGTCTAGCTGCGGGGTTCTGTGGCCTATCAACAATGTTTGGTACTTGGAGACAGGACGGCGATGAGGGTAGAAAGCTAACTAGTGGTATGGGGGCCGCCCAGTGGAGACTTCAGGAACTCAGGCGGTTCGGACTAATAGAAAGAAGTCAGACACCGATCCTTTACCATGATCACAGCTTTATGGCTGATGGTTCGAGCGGTTGCTACGTAATTGATGACACCGTCACTCGCTGGGACAACGGCGTACTTAGTGGGCGAGTCAGTATTATAGGATCAACAGTTTCTGGAGACTCCTCAGATGTCACTGTGCAGAATGGGGAAGATGTGGTCACATGCCCTTTCGGATTGATGCAAGGCGGTGGTGATTTCTTATCTATGCTCCAAACCACAGCCAATTCGGCGGATGAATGAAGGGGGTGGTCGTAAACCTAACTGTCAGTACGGAGCTTGGAGAGAGCTGTGAGGGTGTTGGAGAACTAAGAGAATATGGCCCATTAATTCGCTATTCCATGTCATTTGGGTGGTTAATAACGGCCCTAGCGCTAGCAACAGCGCTGTTGGTAATACCTGTCATCCACCTAATTACCACCTGGCTACTTCCAATAGCTGGGGCCGTTGGTTTCGTTTCAATAATAAAGACTAAGGCAACAATCACCAAGATAAAGAGTGATTGCCCTGCTTGTAAATCGGCTGTACTTCTTCGAGGTGGAAGAGATGATCACGGACTAAGAGAGTCGTGTGACGAGTGTAATCGCCCCCTAATCATATCTAGGAAAACATAAGGGATATCTACAATGTCAAAGGGCAGGGAACAACATCAAGCTCGAGCTGTGGAGGTCGCTGGTTTGGGACGAAGCCTGAGCCGAAGGGCCAAGAACAGGTGCGAGATTTGTGAGCAGTCCAGGTCATTAAAGGTGATAGAAGTTGAACCCATAATGTCTACCCCTGACGTAGAGAGAGCGATCCTGGTATGCAACGAATGTGAAGCAGCCCTATCTGACAAAGGTGCTCCTCACGACCAAATGCACTGCTTAGAAGTCGCAGTTTGGTCTGAAACAACACCTGTCCAGATCGCCGCAATCCGCCTTCTTAGTCAATTATCAGGGCGCGGGGTGGGGTGGGCTCAGGGTACAATGGATTCACTCTTCATTTCACCGGAGGTAGAAGCGCTTCTTGGTTAGCGGAGGGTCAAGGAGGAGAAACGGAACCACAGCACAAATCTAAAGGCGGCCTGCCGAAGTGGTTTAGGGCTCTGGTAATTACTCTTATAGCTCTGCCTGTATCCTATTTCACAATGGTCAAGACCCACGCTGGGTGTAGCTTTACAACGGTAATACCATCGCTAACGCCACCTGAACCCGAGACGCCAGTTAGCCGCGCGAATCCTGGTATAACCCCCGAAATAGGCGCCAGCCTGACAAAGGCCCTGACACTTGCAGGTCTAATAGAGGGTCTGGATATAGAGTCGCTAAATGATGAACGCGGGGGGGGAGGAGCAGCGACACCCGCCAATAACCAGGCTGAACCTGAGCCTGCTCCACTGAACAACTCTGAGGAAACTCATGAAGCTCCAAAATGGGAGGGCGGCCCACTGCCTGAGATGAACGGTGTCTGGTGCAGTAGATCTTGGATGAATGCAGGTGATGTGGAACTACTTATAGAAGAGAGCTTTATTAGAGCTAGAGCCAACAACACTAGCCTCACCGATGGTGGAGAGATTCATTTGATGGTTCCCAACGTCATAAATTTAGGTGTGGTTACATTCAATCGCACAGGGTTTTATAGACCTACAAGGCTTTGCCATGATTGGACTGCTGTGGTTCTCCACCAGTCATCAGAAGTCGAAGCATTAGCCACACATGAAAATGTTGAAATCTCTACCGCCTTCAACGAGTTTTGGGAATTCTTCGAAGAGTTCTGGGAGAATGACACACTAAACAGTGCTCCATGCGCTGATTTGATATTTGTCTCGGCCAACAAGGAAGAGAGCAAGGAGCACAGCCGTGACAGCCTCACCAGCCGATGGAGGTGTGACTAGCTAAAGGGTGCCTCTCTGCATCAGCTCAGCGATAGCCGCTATCGAACCATCAAGACCCTGTTTCTCCGTGTCGATATGCAGGTGGGCTCTTTTGTAGAGAGGTGTTCTTGACGAGATTATTCTCCTTAGCTCCTCTAAGGGGTCTGCCCGTCCAGCCATTGGTCGAGTATCACCTTGAGCCAAAACTCGTTCAATATGAGTCTCTGGAGAGGCTGTGAGCCAGACTGACTGACAGTTACTCGAAATCTCCTCCCACGCGTCACTATCAAGAACCATTGAGCCACCGACCTCTATTACTGCCGCTCCATCCTCTCGTGTAATTGACCTCAATGCCGCAAGGGAAGCTTTAGCGAACCATCCACCACCGTGGTATTCGAAGATCTCCGCGACAGTCATTCCCTCTCTAGACTCAACCAACCTGTCTAATTCAACAAAACTGCAGCCCATTAGCTCAGACACGCCTCGCCCAACTGTGCTCTTGCCCGCCCCTCTCAAGCCGATTAGTGCTATTTTTGACTTTGGCTTGAATCGAACCACAAACTCAGAACGCTGGGATGGTGGCATATCGTGAACGGCGACTGCCATTTCATCAAGAAGATCGCTCTTACCACTCAGGCCTCTCAACAAGGTCACTAGCGAGCAATCTAACGCTAGAGCTATATCAGCTAGCCTTACAATAGAGACGTTAGACTCACCAGACTCCAACTGGATCAAAAATCTGCTCGAGACTCCTGCTGCGTCACAGAGACGCTTCTGACTCCACCCCTTATCAGACCTAAGGCCCTTAAGTCTCTCCCCAAGAATGGCTAAATTTATATTGTCCACTATCAATAGCTCCCTATACTAGGTGCATTATATTGCATCAAAATTGAGCTGTCAACACGAAAACAGAAGATTATAGTGCACTAAGATGCGGAATACATTATAATGCTATTAAGCACAGAGCCGCTCAAATCCAGTCCAATGAAAAGCAGAACAAAGGAGCCATAATGGCCGCTAAAATGCCCGAAACGCCTGTCTCATTCAAGACATCTCCATACAACTGGAAGCATTGGCTTTTAGATGTTGAGGGAGACGTAGCCACTCTGCAGATGAATGTTCAACTTCACGGAGGTTTCAGGCCTGGGTACGAGCTTAAACTTAACAGTTATGACTTAGGCGTCGATATCGAGCTTGCAGACATCATAGAGCGCCTAAGGTTTGAGCAACCTCAAGTGCGAACAGTGATTGTCACATCAGCCAATGACAGAGTTTTCTGTTCGGGAGCTAACATAAAGATGCTCGCCTCTTCTTCTCACCCGTTCAAGGTAAACTTCTGCAAGTTCACAAATGAGACAAGGTGCGGCATGGAAGAGGCCAGCGCTAACTCAGATCTACACTTCCTTGCGGCGGTAAATGGCCCATGTGCGGGCGGTGGTTATGAGTTGGCGATGGCTTGTGACTCAATCTACCTCATCGATGACGGCACAGCTGCCGTTTCACTCCCCGAGGTCCCACTCCTAGCGGTGTTACCCGGGACAGGAGGCCTGACTCGACTAACAGACAAGCGGAAAGTACGTCGAGACATAGCAGATATATTCTGCACAAAAGCTGAAGGGTTTAAGGCCAGAGACGCTGTTCGTGGACGACTAGTCGACGGGGCCTTCACTAGGAGCCGCTGGCAAGACAGTATATCTTCCAAAGCTGCTGATGCCTCCGCAAAGCTGCCAGCGAACGCATCTCAAGGCATCAAGCTAAGTGATATTGAGGGAGAGAGCACTGAAAATGGTCACGAATGGTCTCATGTGACACTGGAAGTTAACCACGATGAAAGAGTGGCTACTCTAACAATGAAGGGGCCCTCCACCCCTGCACCAACAACCCACGATGAACTAATAAACATGGGGTCAGATGCCTGGGGGCTCGCCGCGTGGAGACAATTTGAAAGAGCCCTTCTCCTGTTGCGCTTCAACTATCCTAAGATCGGTCTGATATTACTCAAAACCACTGGAGACTCAACCCTTATACAAGATTGGGACAAGGGCCTGGCTACGATAAAGGAGGACGGCTCTTGGTTCGCCAGAGAGGTCACACTATTCCAGTCCAGAGTTCTTAGAAAGCTAGACAACATGTCGCGTTCAATGTTTGCGATCATGGATGAGAATCACAACTTCAACGGCTCACTTTTCGAGATAACCCTATCCGCAGATCGCTCATATATGTTCCTAGATGAAGATGAAGAGAACAGCGTAACTATCACCGAGGCATCTGCTGGGAGATTCCCAATGTCTAGTGGCCTCACTAGACTACAAGTGCGTTTCCTGGGTGAGCCAGATATGGTTGAGAGCGTGCTTTCTAACGGAGAGCCCTATCTTGCTGAGGATGCCGAGGATGCTGGAATAGTCACAGCATCTCCCGACGATATTGATTGGGAAGACGAGCTTAGAATAGCTATCGAAGAGCGAGTATCCCTTTCACCCGATGCACTAACGGGTATGGAACAAAACCTTAGGTACGGTGGGCAAGAAAGTCACGACACAAAGATTTACGGTCGCCTAAGTGCTTGGCAGAACTGGATCTTCCAACGACCTAACGCTGTTGGAGATCAGGGGGCTTTGACTCTCTACGGACACCCAGAGCGACCAGCTTTCGATTTTAGACGAACCTAAGCCATACAAAAATTAGAATTGACCACAAACACTAGGAATAGACATGTCATCAATTAACTACGACGAACTCATACCTAACAATATTGACCTGTCATCCGATCGCAGGCTCAAGCGAGCACTAGAAAAGTGGCAGCCTGCATTCGTAAATTGGTGGAAAGATGTTGGTCCACAGGTGTTCAAAAACAACGAGGTATACCTGCGGACAGCTATCTCGACAAACGCTGGTGGATGGGCAAACTTCGGCCACGTTCGTATGCCTGAATATCGCTGGGGTATTTTCTTGGCTGACCCCGAGAAGGACCGAGTCATCCCTGGAGGCGATCACGCTGGGACTCCTGTTTGGCAGACCGTTCCAGGAGAGCACAGAAACGCACTTAAAAGGTTAATAGTTGTACAGGCCGACACTGAGCCTGCTAGCGTTGAACAGCAAAGGTGGCTGGCTGAGACATGCCCTTCTCTCTATGACTGTCGAAACCTATTTCAGGTAAATGTTGAGGAGGGCCGACACCTCTGGGCGATGGTCTATCTTCTCCAGGCATATTTTGGAAGAGATGGAAGAGAAGAGGCTGATGACCTACTCGCACGCCGATCAGGCGACGAAGACAAACCACGTATTTTGGAGGCCTTCAACCAGCCCTGTTCGGACTGGCTGACCTTCTTCTGCTTCACAGCATTTACTGACAGAGATGGCAAGTATCAACTAGGAGCACTCGCGGAAAGCGCATTCGATCCCCTCTCTAGAACATGCAAGTTCATGCTTACCGAGGAGGCTCACCACCTTTACGTTGGGGAGAGCGGTGTCGAGCGCATAATACGAAGGGCTTGCCAGTTAATGAAAGCTGACCCTAACGAGGACGCGAGAGCTCAGGGCGGAATAGACTTAGTCACAATCCAAAAATACGTGAACTACTGGTTCTCATACTCGATCGACCTTTTCGGAGCAGAGGTGTCATCAAATGGAGCTGACTATTTTGCCTCTGGACTAAAGGGTCGATGGAGAGAAGCTAAGGACTACACCGACCACTCTTGTCTAGGTGCTGTTGACTTAATCCCTCACGTAATTGATGGGAAGGTAATAGACGTAGAGATCCCACTAAGGAACGCGATGAATGAGTCTCTTAGGAGAGACTACGCCTCTGATTGTGCGAGAGTCGTGAAACGGTGGAACAAGGCTATTGCCGCTGAAGGAGTGAACTTCGAGATGAAGCTACCCGACCTAAAGTTCCACAGGCGTCAAGGGCTCTACACCGACTTCCACTTTACACCAGAGGGAAAGCTAATCGATGAGGCGACCTTCAAAGCCAACACCGACGAATGGCTGCCCACAGAAGAGGATCGGGCATGGGTCCAGAGCCTAATGAAGCCCGTCCGCGAGCCTGGTAAGATGGCTAACTGGATAGCTGCTCCATCTAGAGGAATCCACGGACAACCTGTCGACTATGACTACGTTAGGCTCGTCTAAGATCTGAAATAGTGAAAGCACAAAGGCTAGTTCAGTGCTACATTTCAGACCATGTCTGTTTTACTTTTTCTTGCATGCACAAACGCCCCTATCGACCTCTCTGAGAGCCTAGGCTCGGGAGAGTCGCGAGCGGGTGTGATAGAATCTGACTCGGCACTTTTTGGGGGAATATCTGCAGAGGGGCGCCACGGCGACCTAAAGATATACAACGACAGGGTTCGATTTATAATCCAAGGTGTTAGAGATAGCGGCTATTACATCACACAGGGTGGAGGGGTGATAGATGCCGACATCACACGTGTCTCTGGTCAACCTGGTCGAGACATGGTGGATGAATGGGGGGGGATGTATGGCTTAGGCCGCCTCATGGAACCAGTAATAGTAGAGGTCGTCGACGACGGTAGAGAGAGCGGAGTTGCACATATACACACAGAGGGCCCTGAGTCACCTATGGCTCTACTCACTGGCGCTATTGAGACTGACATTGTCCAAGATCTAGGGCTATATCTAGAGACTGACTACCGCCTAGCAGCAAATAGTTATTTCATGGAGGTCACAACGACTATTACAGCTACTTTAGAAGATGTGACTATTCAGCCAGCAGATATACTAATGGGCTCCTTAGATGCAGCTAACCTCTGGCTCCCTGGTCATGGTCGACAGGTATCACTTGATGAACCATTTGAGTGGACCGCCTACATGGGTAAAAGAAATGAACTGGCGATGGGTATCTTTGCTATGCCAAACACCACCCTCGATGCTAGCGGCAGCATTGCCCTACTCCTAGAACTCGCAAATATGGCTGTTGGATCAGCTGGTACAATCACAATCCCTAAAGGTACTAGCTATCCTGTAACTAGACTTTATGGGGTCGCTCCTGATTTGGCCTCTCTAACTGATGAGTGGCTCTCTCTTTCTCTTGCTGAAACTGAGAACGTAACAGGTACGGTCACAGCACCAGATGGCCCCGTCGCTGGAGCAATGGTTTCTGTTCTTATAGATGACTCACCATATACGGTAGCCGTCACAGATAAAGATGGTAACTTCTCGGCTAATGTACCAACTGGTCATGAGATTTCATATATAGCTGATGGCCGGGGTACGGGTTTGGAGCTAGACCTACCGCTTGGACATGCACCATACTCAACCTACGCTGGCGCTGAGGTAGAGGCTGAAACACTCAATTCGATAGCGAATGGAGCCATAGAGATACCACAAGCTATAGGTAGAGGTGTTGGTAGTAGTGAAGCCCCACTGGAGTTGGCGGAGCCTGCTCTACTCACACTAGTCGCTGAGGACGGCCTGCCTTTTGAGGCAAGGTTAATATCAACTAACCCAGAGCCAGATGTTGACTCTCGGCTCGTCACACCGAGGCCTAGGGGTGGAACATCCCTAGCCTGGGCCAGAGATGGTGAGGTAACACTTACCCTAGAGCCTGGTGAATATGACCTAGTTGTACATCGCGGTCTTAGATGGGAGGTATACGAGCAACACTTGGTCGTGACTGAGGGGGCTAGGCCATCGATAAGGTTCGCCCTGGAAGAGGCCTACATTCCCGAAGGATGGATAGTAGCAGACCCACACAGTCACGCAGCCCCATCTGGGGACGGAAGCCTGCCTATGGAAGATAGATTGATCGTCTCCGCAGCAACTGGAATCCAGGCACACTTCGGAACAGACCATGACCACATCGCTGACTATCGGCCCCTAATCGAACCACTAGGGCTATCTAATGCAATGACATCAATAGTGTCCGATGAGGTTAGCCCCAGCGTCAGAGGTCACCATAATATCTACCCAGTTGAACCAGAACGCTCTAGACCAAACAACGGCGCATGGCCTTGGTGGTCAGACAGAATTTATGAAACACAAGCGGGCTTCGATATATTGCGGGAAAGGCATGATGGTGTGCTTATACAATTAAACCACCCCCTTGATTCAGGTGTAGCTAGCGCAGCGGGGTGGAGTGCTGGACACATCGCACAAGGCTCTAAATGGTCATCTGACTTCGATGCTGTCGAGGTCCTGAATGATGGAGAACATACAGCATACACAGAATTTTTCTTCGACATGATGAACCATGGCGTCATATCCACACCAGTCGGAGTCAGCGACTCTCATGGCCACACATCTGGACACTTAGGACTAAATGTTACATTTGTTTACGCTGGAACAAACACCCCCTCGGAGTTCACACCAGAAGTCCTCACAGATGCTTTTTCAAATCACGCAACGGTAGCTTCATATGGGGCTTTTATAGACTGCTCGGTCTTGCCTGGGAGTAAGGTGATTGGTTCTACAGAGCTATCATTCAGTGTACATTCACCTTCGTGGATAGAGGTAAATGCGCTAAACCTGATTAAGAATGGAGTAACGATTGAGACTTTCTCAGGTGACGAAATACTCTCTGGAGTAACAGTACAACTTAGCCCTGATTCAGACTCGTGGTACGCCGTTGAAGCCACTGGGGACACCAGTATGCTCCCAATGTCTAATGACACAGCATGGGCTCTCACGAGCCCGATCTTAGTAGATGTAGATGGTGATGGATGGAGTGCACCCATGGGAAGCCTAACGATAGACCCATAGTGCAACCAGCCCAAAATCAATGCATGGTTAGAGCCTAAACACACACATTTTCCAGGCTAAAGGTGCCAGTTAAGCTTGCCTAACAACTTGAAGTGATGAGACAATATTTGGGCTTGTACCCTGAAGTGACGAGATGAGCTTGGAGATTTGTAATGACCACCGCTAATAACGGTGAATTAACAAGTAAGATCGCCATTAAACACAACGCTGGTGTTTTGTTTGGTGACCTCGTTTGGATAGACAGTTCACAGCTAATGTTTTCAATAGAAACACAGATAACAATAGGAACTGTAGCGGAGCTACGTCTGAACTTCTCAGGCTTAGATGAGAATTTATACATGTTGATACAGGTCTCTGACGCTGCGGCCAACAACAACAAACAAGAACACACTTCTAATATCGTTCACTGTCACGAATACGATCACCAGGTGATCGACAAATGGATCTCTGACACCTTCCCTGAGAGATCAAATGAGTGGACTACTGTCACAAAAGTAGACTACGAAGAGGCCACATGTTCCAAGAAAGCATTTCTGGATATGGTGGCTCGCATAGATAAGCGACGACAAAAGAAACGAGTGATACCAACACGTGATAGGAGATCGAATTTAGCTCCAGCAGACCATCAGGAAGCGGCACAGCCACCCGCTCAAGCACCAACCATATCAAAAGACCTTAATGACGACGGTGATATAGGGTTGGGACTAACCTACCCCGGTTCACCAAGTTCCTCAGCTAAAGTAGAAACTACCAAACCCATCACACCAATTAAAAATGGTCCTAGCGACAGTGACATAGCGAGAGCTTTATCAGCAAGAAGGATGGCTTCATCTAACTTAAATGAAGAGCCTAAGAACGATTCTACTGAGCCCTCTACAGAGCTTGACACCAAGGAGCTCTTCAGGCCAAAGCCAAAGGTTAGCCAAGCTGAAGATATAGAACCCAAGATACCTCCAGCACAAGAGTTTGATGATGAGCCCACCGCATCAAGCAACAACAAGTACCTTGCAGCGATGATGAGGCGAGGTTCACTCAGAGGAACAGGCGACAGCACTCAACGCATACTTAAAAGTAAAAATAGGACGAACAGGGAAAAAAGCACAGAACAGGAAGAGACTAAACAAGCCTCACCGCCCATGTCGCAAGAAGAGAAAAAACAGATCGATATACCAGCACTCGTAGAGAGAGAAATCACCCCCGACTCACCGACTATCGAAAGGCAGCATCGCGGGGAACACCTCAGCAACAAGACTATAGACAAAGAAAAAGATGTCACCACAACTATAGATGAAGATACTGCCCCTTTTGTTTCAGAGGTAGACGATCAAGGGGGAGACATCGAGGAGGAGTCCCCTCTATTCAACCTTTCGCCATATGGTGACCCCTTAGCTTTAGCCGCCCTACAGGGCGACACACCCTCACCAAGCGTAATCGACTTAGAGCCAGAACCAGAACCAGAACCAGAACCTGAGCCAGAACTAGAACCCCAGCCAGAACCTGAGCCAGAGGCATCCCAACAAACCAGGGAAACACCAACAGCTGACAGATACGACTCTAATGAAACTAGAATTTTAGAAGAGCCCGCTAATGATCAGGTGAATAGCGGTATGGAGGTACTATTTCAGGAAGGAACCTACACCATTCAATGGAACAGCCTAGAGGAATACCAAAATAAACTCCTAGAAATCTTAGCTGGGACTTTAGTTCTACCTGCTCAGAACTCAGTTATTCGTCGCCTAGTGCTAAAATTACCAGACGGCCAAAAGATCGCTGTGCAGATCTCTCCAGTGGATCTGGGAGACGGAAATGTTGACCTAAAACCAAGGGTTGCAACAATGGTAAAACTAAAGCTTAAAAGAGCCGCTAAAGATTGACTCACCGTAAAATAACCCACTGACGACCCCTACGGGTTAAACCCGACTAATGAACAACGACCTCGTAATCACCCTTAATATAAACGGTGACAAACAAAAGCTCCTCGTCAGCCCTAACCGCACACTACTAGAGGTTCTACGGGGGAATTTAGGGCTGACTGGCTCTAAACACGGCTGTGATGCTGGTGACTGTGGGGCTTGTACAGTTACTATAGACGGAACACCCGTACTTTCATGTATTACTCTCGCAGCAGAGGCTAAAGACTCTGAGATAGGTACGATTGAGGGTGTAGTAAGGTCTGGTAAACCAACTCACCTACAGCGATCCTTCGACGAGAATGTAGCTTCCCAATGCGGGTTCTGTACTCCTGGATTCATCATAGCCCTCGAAGCCCTATTCAAGGAGGAGCCTAAGGCCCCAGAAGAGCGGATCAGGGAGGTTTTGGGTTCTAATATCTGCAGGTGCACAGGCTACACCAAAATAGTCACCGCCGCCTTAGATGCTCAACGTCTAATCTTGGGAGGGAGTGATGAAAGATAGCAGTCTCGGTCGAGGAGGGCGCAAGATAGACGGGATGGAACGCATCACTGGCAGGGCGACATTTACCGCAGATCTTAAGCGACCAGGGATGCTTCAAGCGGCTTTTCTTAGATCTCCTCACCCTCACGCCAAAATAATATCGATAGATACCTCTAAGGCCATGAAGATCGAGGGTGTAAAGGCGATCATTACAGGTGAGCACCTACCAATAAATTTCGGCGTAATCCCTGTGGCACAAGATGAACACGCCCTCGCTGTCGGGAAAGTTAGATTTGTTGGTGACGAAGTGGCTGCCGTCGCCGCTATTAGCCGCGAAATTGCTATCTTGGCAACTCGTGCCATAGAGGTCGAATACGAACTACTGGACACTGTGTACTCCATAGAGGACGCTCTAAACCCTGAGAAACCAATCCTTCACGAGGGACGACGTAAAGCATCGAATGTTCTCAGGCGAGTGTTTCAGAAGTATGGCGACATCAACGCAGGGATGGAAGCCGCCGATCTAATTATTGAAGATGACTACTTCTACCCAGGCTCCACCCACGTACCCCTAGAGACACAGACTGCTCTGGCTGAATGGGACGAACACGGAAAGCTAACTCTTTACTCATCAACGCAGGTTCCGCACTACCTGCACAAGGCCTTGGCCAGAGTTCTGAGCCTGCGTAGCCAAGACGTCAGGGTAGTAAAGCCCGCAGTAGGCGCTGGTTATGGAGGAAAATCAGACCCGTTTTCGCACGAATTCTGCGCCGCGGAGCTCTCTCGACGCACAGGTAAACCAGTGATGTTTATCCTCGATCGCGAGGAGGTCTTCTACACTCATAGGGGGAGGCATCCAGCCCAAATGTCCCTCAAGATGGGCTTCAAAAAGAGCGGCGAGATTACTGGCGTTGACTTCAAGGTAGTCTCTCCAGGTGGTGCCTACGCCTCTTTTGGTGTTGTGACATCCTACTACTTCGGGGTCTTTATGCCCCTGCCCTACAAACTTGAAAACTACCGATTCGAGGCCAAACGCCTCTATACAAACCACCCACCATGCGGCCCCAAACGTGGACACGGCGCTATCCAGCCCCGTTTCGCCCTCGAGATGCACATAGACAAGGCAGCTATTAAACTCGGACTCGATCCAGCTGAAATGAGGCGAAAGAACGGTGTTGAGCCGAACACCGAGACATGTAACGGCCTCCGGATCACGTCAGTAGCAATAGACGAGTGTATTAAAGAGGCGGTCAAAGCCTCAGGCTACAACGAAAAACATGGAAAACTCCCCAT
>Ga0115011_10000258_pt1 | contig 47552 bp, 70 predicted proteins | sample TroAtlMetagenome_2_FD_88705 | JGI IMG/M metagenome (GOLD analysis project Ga0115011, IMG submission 88705) | Marine eukaryotic phytoplankton communities from Atlantic Ocean - Tropical Atlantic ANT8 Metagenome | ecosystem: Environmental > Aquatic > Marine > Oceanic | place: Tropical Atlantic... | reverse complement strand
TGCTTCGCCTAAGTTTTTCAAAAGAGTTATGGCTTCTGCAAACTTGGCTTGATATAAGGCTGTTTCTGCTTCATTTTTTAAATACGTTGCTGCTTCTACTAAACTACCAAAAAGTAATGCATTAGGTGCATTTTCAGACAACCAAGTTGTGCCACTATCACTACCTGCTGTCAATGAAGCTGGTCTATAAAAATAATGTACTTCTGCTGTGTAGTTAGAATTAGGTGTAGGAGCCAACATAAATGTGTTTTGATCAAAATCTGCGTAATACTTAGGTGTTCCTGTAGTTGCTGCAGCTGGTGTGTAATCTCTTATAAAAGAAACATCTTTTAATTTTAAGAAATTATAATTATTGCTACCATCTATTACAGCTACACTAAATGGTGCTAAAAAATCTGTAGGTTTAGTTAAATAAGTGTTAGAGGCTGTGAGCGTACCTGTGACATTTTTTCTAAAAACGTCAAGTTGAACAGCTTTTAGTATTCTTTCTTCTGCTGTTTTAATAAAATCAGGTAGGTGAGTCACAAAAGTTGTTTCACTTGACTCTGCATAATCTTGTATTGCTGTTTTGAGTGTAGAAAGTGTGAAGCTCATGGGAAAATTATATCACAAGATTAGCTAATAACAACGCTTACTTCCCCAAGACTTCCTGTAAGTTTTTTCATATCAAACTCCGAGCCTATAGGATCATTGTTAGCTAAGCCGTTAAGGGCTATACCACTCACACCTTGAGAGTCTACTGGGTTGCTTGAAAAAACTCTACCTAATCCTGCAGTTGGAGCACTTTCTGTTGGTCTAGCTTCCCTCAATGCTTCTGGGTCAATAACGTGCCTGATTGGTTCAAGTTGTGGGTGTTTTACTTCATAACATGTAGGACATGTTTTTAATCCATTCCACTCAGTTTTTAATTCAGGGTAATCATATACAAAACCACATCTATCACATTGTGCTTTTGAAAATTTGCCACTTGCGTAAGCCATTAGTAGTTGCTCCTAGTAGGAGTAAGCATCACAGAAGCTCTGTTCCTATCCTCCTCTGATGCTAATTTAAAATCTTGTTCGTATTGTGCTTTCAATAAAGTTGCTTTTTCTGGGTTTTTCTTTAGTGCTATGTAGTAAGCTAACCCACTTGCCATGCAAGGCATAAATCTAGAAGGTACTTCTGGATCTTGAGCTGATGCCGAAACATCATCTATTCTTTGTATTCTGTAGGAAACAAATTTATATGTTGCTGCACTGTCTGGTGTTGGCCAAACCTTTAATACAGGTGTTGTTTGTCTATCAATAAAATACTGTGTAGGTCTTCCTGTACTTGCTTTATTAGGTATGTTGAGATATTCTGACCTACCTATGTTGGTTATTTGTAGGTCTGTTTGTGTGCCGTTTGAGGCTACTTGACGTATGACAGCAGAAACTATATCTAAATCATAAGAATTTAGAGTATAACTTGAAGTTCCTGCAACTAAATCTAAACTGACTTGTTCAATAGTCCAAAGGTTTACACCTCTGTTTGACCAATCAGCAAACATAATGTTGAGAGATCTTCTCGCAGTTTCTGCGTCATAACCTGTTTTGACTTCTAGTCCTGCTAACTCATATGCCTCTTCTATAGCATCTGCTATACTAAGGGAAAAAGTTTTAGTTCCAGATGTTGCCATACTTAGCTATATGATTTTATACAGTGTAGTACAATCATATATGAATCACCACTACTTGCTCCAGTTGTGGTTAGGTTTATATCACCTGTTTTACCACTACCAGAAGTATTTTGTAATCCACCAAAAGGGCTAAAGTCTAAAACACCATCGGCACTTGGATTGAGTTCCATGCAGAGAGTATCAGTAGAAGCGTCCCACAGTAATCCTATTTTAGTAAAACCTAAAATACTGTAATACACTCTAAACAATTTTACTCCTGTACATGCAGCTCCGTCACTTTTCCTAGCTGTAAGTCCACTTACATCTACTTTAGTTACAGCACTTTCACCAGTGCTATCACTAACATTGGTGAGTTGTACTATAAAGTCTTTTTCGCCGTCTAAGACGGTTGTCGATGTTACGGTATCAGCCATAGTTTACTCCTATTATGCGTCAGCGAATGGAGTGACTAAAGTTCCTGAACCTAAAGTAATACCTTCAACGGCATACTTGGCAGAAGCTAAAGCTGTCACTGTTATTATACTTCCAGCTAATCCACCTTTAGTGGAACCGTTTAAAGTAATAACATCATTAGATGCTCCAGAGATAAAAGTTTTACCTGTAGCGTTATTTACACCTGTGTATAAACCACCTACAAACTTATCTGTACCATCTGTTAAGATGTCCATATCAGTTGCAGCAGTGACTACGACAAAAGTAAATGTAGCCCCTAAATTATTTAATTGATTAGGGTCATCATCTGCTCCTGGAGCAGTAGCTACGATACTTGGTAAAGTAAATTTACCGTCAGCATCATTACAAAGTAGAACTTTGCCTGCGTGTGAATCTACAGTTAAAGTAGTGTCAGCTGTTAAACTAACAACATTAGCATTACCTGCAGATATAAAACCAGCAAGAGACCTTACTGGACCTGAGAATGTTGATTTTGCCATAATTTCCCTCCTTAGGAAATATGTTCTATAGTCTCGGCTTGTCTGCTAGGTCAGTCTATAGAACAAGTTAATAACCTAGATACAAGAATTCTATACTGTTTTTTGACCAAAAGAAAGGGAAGCCGAAGCTTCCCTAACTTTTATCATGGAGATATGATATTAAGATTATGCTCCTGGGGAACCGTACATTCCTCTCCAGTCACTAAATCCGAAAGAATATCTTTCTCTAGCTTTGTATCGAACATTACCAGTTTCAAAATCACCTTCCATTCCAGTAGTCATTGCAGCTCTTTCGAAATGCTTCATACCGTTAGGAGAGTCAGTTTTGATAAAGAATGCGTCAGCATCTGTTAAGTAATGGTTCACTACATAACCCTCAGGTAACATACCCATGTTTCTCAATGAGTTGATGTCATTGTCAGAAGTACCTACTCTACCAGGAGAGTTTAGTATTCTGTCAGCAACAAACTGTAATTGAGGAGGTATGATTAACTTTCTAGCTTGAACGTTGACTTTAATGCCTCTTTCATCTTTAAAAGCAGCAATATCAATCATCGCATTTTCTAGCGAAGTTTCATTCAGGTCAGCAGCTGTGCTTGGTTCATTAGACTGATCACCTGCACTTAGTGTAGGGTGGTCAGTAGTTAATAATGGTTTTCCGTCGCCTCCTGGGAAGGAAGTTGAGAAAGCATTATTAAGAACATTCGCAGCTTTGACTTGTTTAGTAGTCGCCATTGAACGTGCTAGAGCTTTAGTGTATCTTGAAGAAAGAGAATCGTAGAGATTATCTTCGATTGCTTCTTCTGTCAACGCAAAAGCTAACGCAACAGTTTCGTGAGAGTATCTAGAAGTGAAAGTTTCTTGTGCTGTGTCGTATGTCACTGCTGCACCTTCTCCTTTAGTCGGAGCTTGTGCGAAACCAGATAACATTACTTCCTCTTCGAAAGCTCTTTCCGAAGTTTCAGTATCGAAAATTTCAGCATGTTCATTTTCAAATCTGTTATACTCTAAACCAAAAAGTGCATTCAGTCCAGGTTCGAGTTCTTTAACTAATTGAGCTCTATTTATAGCCATCTATATCACCTTTTAGTCATTACCGAACGTTGAAGCAGGGAATACAAAATAACCTCTAGCGTATTGACCAATTGAGTTGTCAGGTCTTTCGACGAAACCAACTTGTTTAGCAATACCACTATTAGTAGTAGTAGTCACACCTTCTTTCGAACGGTTGTTGTTAGTATCACCTGCAGTTGTAGAGATAGTATGTACTTTCCCTATATCAGCTTGAGTTGGAGTACCTGTGTACTGTGCCTCATATGCGATATCAGGGTCAGCATATACATATGCTTTAGCGTCTGCAGAACCTTGTGTAGCTGTAGCGGATGGCCATTTTCTAGAGAAAACGATTTCACCGTTTGTAGCTGTATACTCTACACCATAAAATACACCGAGAGGAGCATCAGTAGCCCCACCTTGAAGAACGTATCCAGAAGCAAGTTTAACAACGTCACCAGCGAAGATGTCGCCAGTTGCACCACTTTGGATAGCAAACTCAGATGGTCTGATAGTTCCCCCAGATGTATGATATGCTGGAGTAAATCCGTTAGGATCGTTTACATTTGCCATTTTTTACCTTTATATATGTAAAAATTAAAATTACGGTAATAAAAAATTAACTTTCTTTATTACCACTTCCAAAGGTAATTCTGGTTTGTCTATTGGGTTTTTCAATAGGCATCACAGGATTACTTTCTCGCATTAAATTATGGTCAACAGCATTCATTTGATCAGCAGACATATTTTCATAATACTGCCTTCTTTGATTCACTGTTTCCACAGGTATTTTAGCGAGTATAAGCCCACCAACACCGATAACACCAGCATGTCTACCATCTTCTACAGTTGGAGCTTCAAACTCAGGGTGATCTTCTGCTCTCACAGGTTCAAACCCTTCACGAATACGTTTAGACATATTCGCTTTGTCTTCTTGCCCTACCATAGATTCACGTATCCATCTGTATACATATCCATCAGGTGGCTCAGGTGCGTCTAATAAAGACGGAGGTCGCCATGGTTTCGCACGAACTGTTTTTTCTCGTGACTCTGCAGCTCTTGGAGTTCTAGCTGATTTGGTATTTTCTTCCATTTTTACTCCTACGTTTTCACGTGTTTAGCGTATTCTTCAGGTGACACACCAAGTCTCTTCGCTATTGAGAGTTGGCTCGGTGTCAACCGAACGGTGCGTGCTTTTTTGGTTGACCTTGCCCCCTTGGAAGACACGGCTACTACATCTTGCACGTTCTTTTGTGACGCATTACCATCAAATTTATGAGGGAATGTATCAGCAATTCTTTTATCTAACTCTGAGTAATAATCGTCAGAGTTTGGGTCAAAACCTTCTTCTCTTATAAGTTGGTTATGAAAAGCGAAAGCGACACTTGTCATAGCGACGTCTTCACCAAACCACTTATTTTTAGAAGCCCAATTAACAGCTTTAGGATCTGGTTCAGGAATCGGTTCCTGAGAAGGTTGAACAACTCCTTGAGTATTTTCAACAACTGTTTCAGTTTTAGTTTCATCTACTTCTGGTTTTACCCTATTTAAACTTTCTTGCTCTACTGCCAAAGTGGCTAATGCTTTTTGAGCTTCAACGATTTCTTTTGAATCGTTCATCTCGTAAGCCTGTTTTAACCTGTTTTCAGCAGAAGCTAGTTCAGAACCAACTCGAGCATTGTACTCATCATAAAGGTTTTTATCCTTAAGTGAAAGTTTTTCTTTAGTAGTGGATAGCTCACCTTGAACATTTTGTGCATATTCAATGGCAGCTTTTTCTCTCCTTTCTGCTTCCCTGACCTTATAAGTAAGTTTATTGATACGTTTTTGTACCGATTCACTATACTCTTCGATCTCATCAGCATCGGATGATGCTTCTTGTGTTTCAGTAGTTTCTACTGATATTTGTTGTTCTTCTTGAACAACATCATTGTTTTCGTCAAGAGTCACATCCAGTGATTCTTCTTCTGTTTGCACGGTGTCTACCATGTTATACCTCTTTTGGTTGCGTGATTATTTACGAGCTTGAAAGAATATCCTCAGGATTTTCTATTCTCGCCAATATTTCATCATCGTTTAATAAACGCAAGTCTCCGCCATCAATTTTGATACGAGCACCTGCGTACCTGCCAAAAATAACCCAATCTCTTTCTTGACACCATGGTCCTTCTGGAAATTTATTGCCATCTTTGTATGCATCTGGTCCTAATGATACTACGAAACCAACATTAGTAGCTAGTCTTTCTTTCTCTAAAGTTTGGTTTGCCAGAATGATGCCACCCTTACTTGTAGTTTTAGGGGTGAACGGTAGTATTAGTATCCTATAACCTGTCGGTTTAGGTAATTTCTCTGTAAGAGATTCATCCTCAGTAATTTTTTCTGCGGTGTACTTCTCTTCTTCAGGTTGTTTCATTTTACCTAAATTATCTACCACATCAGGTAATACTTTAGGTGTGCCTTCGCCAAATGATTTAGTTTGATCAACTTCCATCTTTTTGCTCCTCTCTGCTTTGCAGGTCTATTATTAAAGATTCAGCGAAATTAAGACCTGATATTTCGCCTACTATTTTTTTGTAATCTTCCATGTTCTTGATTCCACCAGCGATAAGAGTATTTTCTAATTGCTCTCGCCTATCCCTGAGGTTTCTAAGAAACCTTTCTATTAATACTATTGAATCCAAAATTTATTTTCTGCTTTTTTCTTAACAGGCATTATTTCTTTTTCTTTTTGTTGTTTTTCTTTTTTGGCTTAGCTTTTTTTCTCATTGAGCCTGGCATTATACACCTCTGCTGTTTGTGTCACTTTTTCTAGTCTCTTCAAGAACTTTTGAGAAAGTTTCGTTTGTTTCTTTTTCTCGATCCCTGGCAATTTTCATTTCAGCGATCGCCTCATTGGACTCTATTTTAGCTAAATCTACCTGACTTCGTAAAGCGTCAGATTGCTGTTTCGCTTCTATCTCACGTCCTTTTAACTCGAGAAGAGGATCCATGCCTGCATTTTGCTGGGCTTGTGCCATAGCTTGTGCCTGACCTGTCACTTGTTGAGTAGCTTGAGCTGCCACTAAAGCTAATTCGTTCATCATTTCTGGGGTCATTTGATCCATAGGTGGTAGTTGTTGACCCATAGCTTGTTCTATTTGTTGTTTATATAGCATAGCTTGATGTTCTTGTATATTTGCACCTATAGCTGATGTCACTACTTGATTGTTAGCTACCATAGGGTTTTGTAAAAATGCACTGTGTGCTGCAATATATGCTTCATGATTTTGAAATTCAAATGCTTTTATAGGTGACCCCATCATTGCTGCCTGCTGTTCTGTAATAGGATCTCTTGGCGGAACTTCTGCAGGTGGTGGTAGTATAGCGTCAATGTTTTTTACTTCTAAAGCTTCATACATTCTTTTATACGCTTCTCTTAAATTGTGTATATCAGGTGCAGCTTGTGCCATTTGTAATTCTTGTTGTGCTAACATAACACGTTGTGACATACTAAATATATTAGGATCACTTACAGGAAGTATATCAACACGATCATCAAAGTCCACAGCTTTTATTTCTTGTTGACCACCTTTTACTGCATACGGATATGCTGGTGGTAAGGTTTTAGCGAATATTTCTGCTAATAACTTAAATTCTTTACGTTGTGCATAATGTAATCTTTTATGTATAGCTGACATAACCTTAGTACCACGCTCTAACATAGCTACAGTTGTACCTACAGGTAGTTGCTGACTACCTATATCACCAACTTGCATGTCTGCTATACTGGCAAACCTTCTACCAGAGTCAATAAGTACTGTTAATAACTGACCTAAGACGTTAGATGGCTCTTTATACGGTAAAGGCATCAATGCATCACGTATTGCTCCTCCTGGAACATCAACATCTCTAAATTCTCCTGGACTTAGTGGCTCATCTTCACCTTGTATCCTCATACCTCTAGCTTTAAACCCAGCTGGTAGGTTTGAGAGTGTTCCAGCGTCAATTAATTGCCTTAAAATAGCTGTAGCTGACTTAGTTAGCCCTCCAATCATGTGAATTAGCCCAAAACCGTAAAATCCGAGTCCTGGAAGGAATTTATAGTGTACAAAATACTCTTTTTTCTTAAAACTCGTGTCTTCAGGGTTCCAATTACGTCTAATAGCGAGTACATCACCTGTATCTTCTAAAATAGTGACGATATATGGTACTGCTATCTCATATTCATCTATTCCATCAAGCTCTAAATCAACATGAAACTCTAAAATTGTGTAATTATTGTAATCAGAAGCAGGTTTTGACAGACCTTGTAGCTCGTCTATCTTCTCTTGAGCTTCATTATACTCACTTGGTGAAGCTCCACCGAGCTCAATATCCCTATATACACCTGAAAGTTGCATTTTACGGACATCATTACCTGTCATATTTACGCAATGGGTGATTCTAGGGCTGGTTTCTAAATTAGTTGTATCATAACTTACTACTAAATCCTCTGCTTTTACAAAAACAGCAGCAGGTCTTTCTAAAATTGAGTCATAATACACTTTTTTGAATGCTGATCCAGATAATGGTAGGTGAAATAACAGCTGATCCATCTCTGGGTCATAGTCTTCCATAACTTCTGTTATCTGGTAGTTCATAAATTCTTTTACTCTGTTCGCTTGGGCTACGCTCTCTGGCGTCTCTTCCCCCACAACTTTGGTACTCACTGGTCCATTCGGAGGTAATAATTCCTTATATGCTTGCGCTTGGAACTGTGTTGTCGCTTCGGACAGCAATGGATGAGTGACACCAGAGGCTCCAGCGAACGGCTGATCTCGGTCTTCGGCTTTTATGCCGAGTAAATCTAAACCTTTAGAAAAACCATCAAGCCACTCCTCTCTGGAAGATTTATCTTCTTCATACGAAGACATTAACTCAGAGGTGAGTTCCCCTAAGTATCTTTCATCCAAGACTTCGGTTAAATTAACTTCAAAATTAGTTTGAATACTTTCTTGTTCTGTGACTGCGATCATTTGACCGTCTGGTCCCATTTGAAAATCTGTGGTAGGTTCTGCTTCCTCCTCCACTATTACACTTATTTCTTCTTCTTCTTCTATCCCTGGTTCCTGTAATTTTGGTGGATTAGGGTATCTTTGTCGTTCTATAGCCATATTTGTAATTTAGAAGCGTTAATAATAACTTATTTTCTTGCGATATAATACTTCTTCTTCATAATCTGACGGAAGTTGTACAAAACCACCTTGCCTAAATCTCATCAATGCTTGTGTCGTTGAATCTACTAAATCATCATGGTCGCCTGCAGGAAAAGCTGCACATTCTTCTATTACATCAGTTGCCCATTTAGTGTCAGGATGCCATACCATGCCACTTTCAAATAACGGTGCACATGCGTTGACTCTTGCAACTTTATCGTTTCCTTTTGACGGAGTGAAGTTTTGTACAGGTATACCTATATTTCTTAATTCTTGAGTAAGGGGTAGTCCACTTGCTTTTGCTTCTATAATGGTGACGTCAGGTTCCCAATGTTTATATTGATCAAGTGCTATAGTTTTTAATTCAGGGAAAGTGTATTTACCTTTTACAACATCTAGTAAAATTATATGTGGGCTATTACCACTATAAACTTCATCACCACCTAATCTACCTTCTGGATAAAATACTCCCCATGTCGTAATAGCTGAGTAGTCACTAAGTTCTCTTTTTAAAAAAGCTGTATCATAACTTTGTATGAGGTAGTCACATTTAGGTGGTTTAGGATTTGGCCACTCTTTCCACCATTCTCTTTTTATAAGTGCACCTTCTTCACTTGAAGGATTCTGCATATATTGTGCATGCCACTTAGGTCCACCTCGTAAAGATGCTTTTACACTTTCTAGTTCTTCTATTTGCCAATACTCTGGCCAAAGTGCTTTACCACTAGGTAGAATAGCAGGTAGCTCGATAACTTCCCATTGATCTGCTTTAGGGTCACGAGCTGAGTCTTTTAATAATCTACCTGTTAAATCATTGACGTTCCATCTTGTCATTACTATAACAATGGCTCCTCCAGGTTGTAGACGTTGTCTTGGTCCAGAGGTGTACCATTCATAAGTATCTTCTAACGCAACTTTTGATAATGCATCTTGCTCTGAGTGAGGGTCATCAATAATAAATAGATCCGCACCACGACCTGCTAACGCACCACCAGTTCCCACCGCATAATACTCTCCACGTTTTTTAGCATCACGAGTATCTTGAGTTTCCCATTTACCTGCAGCTTTTGAATCTGGGTTTAGATTAACACTGGGAAAAACAGTTTTAAAATCATCTGTGTCAATTAAGTCACGAATCTTTCTACCAAACTTTACTGCTAAGTCTGCCGTGTGTGTTGCTTGTAATATTTTTAAACTTGGATTACGACCTACTAAATAAGCAGGAAAAAAGTGAGAAGCAAACTCTGACTTCGTATGACGAGGAGGCATGTTTATAATTAACCTTTTTATTTTGCCTTTAGCTATACGGTCAAATGCTTCTGCCATTTTTACATGATGAGCACCTTCTATAAATCCTGGCCATTGTGATTTTACAAACTCTAAAAAATTATTTTGACAAGTATCTACTCGTTCAATTTCTTTAAGTCTTTCGGTAAGTTGTAAATGTTCCTTCAGTACATCTTCAGGGAGATCATTTAAATCGTAGTTGCTCATGGTATGGTGCTTATCAAGAAGGGATCTTCGTCTATTCTTTCTAGATCACTATCTTGTAATTGTTTCATCATGTTGTCTAAATAGTCAATACCATATTTTTCGGGATTATCCATGAGTTTGTTTGCTTGTTGTTGAGCTTTGTTTGACAGACTGGAGTATTCCTCGCTAAGTTCATCAGTGTAGTTCTCATATATTTCACTAGCACCCTTACCAGACTCACTGTCAAAGTGTCCTTTAGGGTAGACTTCTTGCATTCTTTTTGAGATAGCTTCTAACTCTTTTGCTCCAAATGAAGCTGGATCGTCTGCTATAGTTTCAAGCACTTTATATTGTTTAAATGCTGCTTTTCTAAATTCTGGTGAGTTCCAAATATATAGGTCTGCTTGGTTGCTTAACATGTCTCTTACTTCTGCTTGTGTTTTCGCTTTAAAAGGCATTTTCATTTCAGCAGCTTTTGCATCAAAAACTTTATTGAATTCTTCAAAACTTACTTGTTTATCCAGTCTTGCTAGGTCATCAAAAGTGTCAAAAAGTTCGTATTCATATTTCATGTTTATCCAATCATCAGCAGTTTGATATCCTGGCACGTTTTTCCATCTTGCTAAAAAGTCAGGGTTGGTTCCACCTTCTATAATAATTCTATCAACATTTTCCTTTGGCACTTTAAAAACTCGATTTAATGCTTCTTTATGGTTTAGTCCACCCATACGTTCCATTTCACCTAAAATTCCTTTAGTATAATCAATGTCGCCTAGAGCTTCTTTTAACGCTCTCATCATATATAATCTGTTGCTAACATTAGGTATGCTTGCTGCTGCTTTACCAGCAACCTTAGCAGGAGCAAGAACTTTTCTCATAGTTGCTCCAGGAGCCATTGCTAAAATTCCTGCAGCCCCTAACCCTATACCAAGACCTTGAGTAAATTTTCTTCTTTTTAGATCTATTTCTTCTCGAGGTTTTAGTTGTAGTTCCATCTGACCTTTGGGAGGAGGTTTTTTGCCTGCAAAATATCTTACAAGTGGTGGTGCTCCTACTAATGCGCCCATGATCCCTGCACCTAGAGTGTTGCCTTTTTTATATTCTCCTACTGCATCACCACCCAATAATGCACTTTCAAGAATAGCAGCACCAGTACCAACACCTCTCGGCAAAGCAGTTGCTCCAAAAGTCGCAGCAGTCAAAGCTGTATCTACTAAACCCCAATCAGAAAAACCATGTCTTAACAAGTCGGACATAGGTCTACTTGTTAAATCTATCTCAGAATCAAGTGGTGCATTAGCATAACCATAAGTTCTATCTAGATACCTCTGGACTTTATCTTCTTCACTCATGCCAATCATACTTTCGGCAAAGTGTTTTCCAGTACGACCGAATTTATCTAGAGCTAAACTTCTTACTTTATCTCGCCAAGACTGAGGTCCGTGACCTGCAATCATATAGGGTCCAGTGTCAGCGTCCATTCTTTTAAAACGTTCCGCTAGTTCTTTAGGAAAAGTGTGGTCAAATTTATACTTATATCTTTCTTCAAACTGTTTTCTTATCGCATCTTCTTTTTGGAAGTATTTTTCGTTTTCGTCGCTCATTTTTCTTTATTGAGTATCTTACGGATTTTATCTGCTTTTTCATCAGCTGTGTCTGCGTGTAATTCGCTGTCAACAACTTTCTCTAATTTTAAATAAGGAATCCTCTCGTTCGGTACGTATCTCCATGTATAACCTTCTTCACCATATACACCAAAGACAGTTTGATTTAAACCTATTTTTATTATCATTGCAGTTTGGTCTTCTAGTAATACTTTATCACCTTCATCAAACGGTGAAAATAATCTAAAGAATAGACCTTTCATAAAACTTACTGCGTAATCTTTTACAGCTAGACCAAGAAGCATGGTCAACAAGAAACCAATAAATTGTATGTAGAAGTCGTTTAATTCTATTTCAAACATGGTCATGTCGTACATTCACGTTATTTTTTAGGGTCAGGGTCGTATTTATCTTTATACTTTTTCAGTTCTTTGTACTTTTTATTAGATACTTTACGTTCTGAGTCTTTAAGTACCTTATTAGCTTCTTCCAGTTTTATCATTCTGTCATATTTAAAACCTGGAATGTTCAAATTCTTTAGTGTGTCTCTCAACCCATCCATTCTACCCACTAGTTCTTTTTCTGATAATTCAGGTTTCAACAATTCTGCTGCAGCTTCTTGTTGTCGTTTTAAATTTTGAGTTTGTTCAAGTGGTGTAAGGTAGACAGGTTTTTGGTAGCTAATTATTCCTCTAGTGGGAGAAGGAGTAAGTCCTGTGCCACTTTTTGTTTGAAACATAAGCCCACCTATTCCTTCTCTTTTTAAAGCATCTGCCATATTTTTAGAGAATACGTTGGGGACACTGTATGCTGATTGATATTCTAAAAAGTTCAATATATCATTTGCTGTTCTTTGATCGCCTGTTGATCTGTAGTCTATTGGTTTTGAACCTCTAATGCTTCTTAACATATCTATAGTAGACTTATCAAGATTTAGTACGTCTTTAATTCCTTCTGGGTTTACCCTGACGTCGTAAAATTGACCATAATCTGGATCTACGTCTGCACCAGAACCTAGTTTTGCATACTGTCTTGCATCTTTTGTTGAGTCGGTGACAATATACCCTCCTTCTTGTCGTGATGCTCCTACATCTGCTTTCTTCTTTGGAGTTGTTGCTTGGGTAGGTAAATCTGTTCTTCTTGAACCAAGAACCGCATCCATAATAAAATCTAGTACTGGTTTAGGCATTTTTAAACCAGCTGTCACAATCGGTGGGTTATCGGGATTACTGTTATAGTCCAAGGGATATTCTTTCAAGAACTGTGCGATGCCTTGGAGCAATGATCTATCATTTGTTGGGGCACGTGTGCTTTCTACTATTTCTCCTTGAGGAAAAGTGTGGTCAAAATTATATTTATTGAGGTCGTATCTCTCCCTCATTTTATTTAGTTCTTTGTTGCCTACTACTGCCATAATTCAAAGGTAAAAAAATTTTGCAAAAAAATTTTTGCAACATCTTCTATAACGTCGAATGATATAGGGTATATGGGGAAAAGTAAATCTGTACTTAAATGTGACTTAAAATCCTACATGGGTGGGTGGGAGGGTGCAGGCACGCTATAAGGGGGGTAGCCCCCTACTATAAGTTAAGTAAAAAGTAAATGGTTTTTTTAGCTTATAACTTATAGTTATACCCTTATAATAACTTATATATTTATAAATTATTTTACTTTACCCTATTTACTTTTAAGTTAATAAGCGTATTATATACGTATTAGCTTAATTATTAACCCTTTAAATTTAGCTATATTTAATTAACTAAAGGGCTTACTAAGGTACTTAAAATAGCTACTAAGTATAACTTAAACGCTAAAATAGTACTAGGTAATACGGCTAAATTAGGCGAAAAAAACTCGCTTAAGTACAAAAGCTGGGTAGGTAAAACGGTTAAAGAAGTTTTTACTACTGGTCAAGGTACGGTCGATATAACCTACGCTATTAAAGTGGGCGGAATAAAACCTGTCCCTACCGAATAAAACGGTTTTAGTACGGCTAGGGGGTAAAACCCCTAGCCCTTTTAATATATAAAGAACATACGAGCATCCGAACACCTATCCTTCTAAGATCTGCTAGCAGATCTGAATTGCGTGGCACATGCTTCATGTATTGGGGGCAGACGTTTTGATCTTCCTTAGATCCTTCCTAGATCATTGGGGCAAGTGCTTTGATCTTTCCTTGATCTTTCCTTGATCTTTCCTTGATCTTTCCTTGATCTTTCCTTGATCTTTGTGTGTGTGTCATGCGATCGGATCTGATGTGTTTTCTACTTTGGGTGGGTGGGTGGTGAGGGAGCCGTATTATACCTTACATTTACCTTGGGGTAAAGGTTTTGATTTACTTATAACTTATTATTATACCGTATAGCTGGAAGTTATATACTTAACTTTCCGCTTTACTTTCATATTCAATAGCGTATTATATACGTAATGTTTAATTATTAACCCTTTAAATTAAACATTTCCGACTAATAAAGGGTACTATAATGGTGATTAAAATTAGTACTAAATACGATCTTAACGCTAAAATAGTTTTAGGTAGTAATATCGGACGCCTTGGTGAAAAAAACTCAGCTAAATACAAAAGCTGGGCTAATAAAACCGTTGCGGAAGTATTCAAAACGGGTCAAGGATCTGTTGACATTACCTACGCTATTAAGGTAAAAGGTATTCAAGAAGTACCTTCAGCTAAGTAAGGCTGGGAACTGAGGGGGTGTAAAGCCCCCTCTCTTCTTTTTTACTACCCACGTCGATCCGATCGTGGTACGTGGTATTCTCTCTCTCTCAATGCGATCTGATCTGAAATGGTTCTTGTAATTGTAGTTGTAGTTGTAGTAATTATACATGGGGCAAGTGTTTTGATCTAGGGGGGACGGATTTTGATTTGACAATCCTTATGTCGATCCGATCTGAAGCAGGTATATAAGAAGAGGGGCACTTGTTCAGCACCCCTAATCTCATTCCCAGTTATTTAAAAGTCAGGAATCCACACTTTAGATCATAGACCAAGTCCGCCATTACTACAAGTCTTGGTTTAAGATCAAGAGCCTCTTGAGGCGTTTTCCCATTAAGTATAGGTTGACGCTCTGCGTTGTGCACAGCTCTTGGCTTTTTACTAGTAGCCACTAGTTCACGATCCATATTTTCACGAACGTAAGCGTTATTTATAACGATCGGTTTAGTTAAGTTTTTAGTAGTCACAATGACCCTCCTTAATTAATAGCTAAAACCATTTTTAACTATTTATATAGTATAGCTAAGAACAATATGAAAGTAAAGCTAGATGTAAAGTTATTTAACGAAGATCACATCGTGTATTACACGTAGATCACAGTGCCATGGCACATGGTTCATGGGTAAGTGTGTGTGTAACCCAGTTCGGATTGTGATGGGGGAAGATGCTTTGACGATGAACTCTGGACCATGGACCTAGATCTGATCTGACTTCGGATCGCATGTGGTTCCTGGACCATGGGATTGTGATCTGGGTGCCATGATTTGATGATTGTGATCCTATTGCCCTATTGACGATGGTCCATGATTCATGGTTCTTCGTCCTCGGATCAAGTATTTTGACCTTTGAGTCGGAGTCCGTGGTTTCCTGGTTTCTTATATAGGGTCTAGAATTACTCTAGATCATATAGCAATTATCTTTCCCATGCTTTATCAGCACCATGCACCACGACCCAAACACCACCCATTCTCACCCTATTACCAAGAAACAGCCAATAGGTCGCTAATAGGGTAGCCAATAGGTCAAGAAAAGCGATGTACATCAGTGCTTCTAGACTCATGCCTATTAGCGTATTAGCAAATCAGAGATATTTTAAGAAAAATGTTTTATAAAATTGGTGAGACAATAATAAGAAAGTGGTGTGAGAGAGTATTAACCCTAACTCCCTCACACCGTCACAGACAATTTGGGAGGGTCTGTGACTAGCTACTAAAACCTATTCAATCTCAATATCAGCCTCTTCGGTGAGATAATCCCTACCTAAAAGACCTTCGTCTTCCCATATTGGCTCGTTGCCACCTAGCTTAAATACTTCAACAATGGACTTTTCTTCACCAGTCTCACTGTTAGTAAGTTTTTCTTTCTCGCCACATGGTCGACAGAACTCGATCCAGTCGTCACCCAATATCAACATATTAGTACCTGACGCAGGACGCCTAGTTTCACAAATGCTACAATAATTCGCCATATTTATTTCCTCCTCATATAACTACTATATAAATATAGTATAAGTAAGATCCTATAAGATGCCTATAGTTCTCTAAGATTCGTGGCTATCTTGTAGGTAGCTGATTATAAAACTCTTCCATAGCCATCCAGATATCTTCACGGTGTTCATAATACACGGTGTCAGCACCACGGTCGAACTTGTCTTGAATTTCTTCCTCAGACATAAAGTTGAAGTCATCATACTTAGCTATAGCTTCTTGTACTTTTCGACAGTTGTTGACAGTATACTTGATAGTCTCTATGATTAACAGACACTCATCGATAAACTGGTGACTTCTCCAGTTAAGGAAGTCATCAGGGTCCACTGTCATATCCCAGTCGTCATGCACACACTTTGCTAGGGCTTTACGGTATTCTTCATAGTCTTCAGCACCATCAAGGTCATGAAAAACATTGAGTATACTTTGTGATAGGTAGTCAGCAATTTTCCATTTTTTCTCAAGATCATAAACTAATTTATGATTAAAAAACACAACATCGTTGAGCCTAGCACACTCACCACTAGCTAGTGAGACACTCGTTTTAATAGAATTGTTCATAAGTTTTCCTCCTCTAGTATTAACTTATAAATATAGTATAGGTAAGATCTTATAAGATCCCTATAGTTCTCTTACAAGTTCGTTATTCTCTAGGTAATGAATTTCCGCATCAAATGAGTAAGTCATTAGCTTATAAAGATCTAAATCCGTAAACTTACCGTTGATCTTAAACATTACATCACCAGCAAAATCACCAGTAGTAGCACCTTCTGCTTGAACATAAGTATTTTCATCACAAACATAAAAGTAGATGAAATTACCATTACCATTTACCCTAAGTTCATGAGGGATTTGAAATTTAATTTGAAGAGCTTTAGCTAAATGATATTCATTCGGCTGAAGTTCTATAAATTTAACATCTTCAGTCATAAGTTGATCCTCCGTATTAATTAACTTATTAATAAAGTATAGCTAGGATCCTAAAGAATCCCTATCTTCGTGGCTATATTCTTATTTATACTTTTTCTTGTGTCTGAACAAGAAACACTGATACTCGACTTCGTAAATAAAATGAGCAATGTATAGCCAGTCATCATCTTCCATAGTATATATGTACAACCCAACGTCTCCGTGAGCACCTTGAACATCACCAGCATACCCTGCCCATTTATGCTCTTTGGCATCTATTACCTCAGCAACACGTGATGCTACATCACTAGGATCATCCTTAGCTTTTTGGATGATGTCTCCTGGAATTAACCCTTCATGAGCATTTTCCCATTCAAACGCATCTGCGTCTTCAAATATAATTTTCATAACTATATTCCTTTAGGTATAGAAAGCATGTATTCAACCACCTTCTCAGTTGGTCCTTGTACAGTAAGCCAGTAAAGACCATGAGCCTCGATGTTAGCTTTCATTTTTAAGTTTTGATCTGCTGCTAAACCAACACATACGGACAGTTCATCAGCGTTAAGGTTGATCGTAGTCCAGCTTTCACCAGTACCCCAACCACTTTTTACGTTTACATTTGACATTAGTATATTCCTCCACAGTATTAACTAATTTATATAGTATAAAAAGGATGCTAAACGATGCCTAGCATCCTCATTATATTCTTAAGCAGCGAATGCCCACTTACCCTCATCAAGAAGGGGTACTTTAAAGTATTCTGTGAGTGCAGAACTACCTAGCGAACCACCGAGAGATAACGCTAAGTAAAAATGCTTGCCACATTTACTATAAGATACCTGTATGATGCTGTATGAACCACCGTCTGTGACAGGGAAATAACAGCTATCATAGATAGTATGCCAAGGGGCTAATTGGTCACTCATGACAAACTTATAATGTTCATCATCATGACCGTCACACTCATCAAAATGGTAGAGTATTTTTTGATCATCACTGAGATGATCCAGTATTACATCTAGAATACTTTGAACTCTTGCCTGTTCGGGGTCTGAGTTATCAAAGACGTCTGGATCTAATACGTCTGATTTACTAATAAGATCTAACATATAATCCTCCGTTTTACTTATTAACTACTAGTATATAAACCATCATATAGAATGCCTATCATCATCGTTAAATTCTTTTAGCTAAATCGAGCCGTTTCGAGCGTAGCAATTTAAAAGCTATACTTAGCTACTAGCTAAAAAGAAAGAGCTTAATCGAGCGTTGATTAAGCCCCCTTCTAACTTGAAGACCCTAGCTACTAGGTAGCTATTTACTCTTTCCTAAAAGAAACTATGCTCGTCTACATTATCTACTAAATAATCTAGACCAAACCCATCAGACAAAAAGCTAAACGGACGCACTGTATCAGTAGTGACTATTCCCCAGCTGTCAGAAGGTATAAAACCTGAGTCTGTTTGATAATACTGATGTTCCAGCAGGACATAAACCGTATCATCACGAGTTATCTTCCACTCATGTAGACATTGACTAGCTTCTCGATGATATTCTCCACTGAATACATCAACGACTTCTTCTGACAACTTTTTACGGTTCTCAGGAGACAGTTCCAGAACTATACGAGCACCTGTTTCCTCACCAAAGCTGGCATACGCTAAAGGTATATCACCAGTAAAGTCTTTGGGAGTAAACTTGCCACCATATGGATCCATAAAGTTTACAAGATATTTATCTGGATCTTGAGCAAACAAATCCTCAGGGCTGATCTCATAATAAGTAAGATCATAAAATTGATTATGATTTTCTCTGATAGCTCGCACCACAGGCTTCACATAATCAACATAGTTTTTTAAATTATTAGTCATGTTTCCTCCATTAACTAACTTATAACTAAAGTATAAGTAAGATGTTAAATGATGCCTAGCATCCTCGTTAAGTTCTATTTATATTCAGGTCTGTATTTTCTATTGTAAGCCATTCGGCAACGATTGGAACAAAACTTTCTTGAACTTCTTTGAAAAGTCATACGTTCATCACACATCATACAAAACTTTATCTGAGGACATCTTTCCTCCATAAATTTATTATGATTTTTTCTGATGGCTAGCACCATGGACTTCATGTAATCAACTATTATATTCATTAACCTATCTCGACTTCGTCAAGAGTAAATCTAGGACCGAGTGACTCTTTGATATGTTGTACTAGTGTAGACCAGTTTTTTACGTCTTCGCTGGTGATAGTAAAGAAATCTTCTAAACCATTACCTGCTTCATCTTGATAACCGATACTGATTACATCATCGAGAGCAAATTTCCCGTAGCATTCAACACCATCGATTTCTTTATAATGATTATAATTTACATTCATAATTCCTCCGTTCTAAGTAAATTAATATAATTAAGTATAGGTAAGATGCTAAGTGATCCCTAGCATCTTCCCTATATTCCTAGGCAGGAATTAACTTGATTTGTTCGTATGAATACCAGTAATAAACCCCAGTTTCAAGACATATAAGTAGAGGTTCGAGAGCGAAAGACTCCCAGTTTTCTACAATACTACTCTCAGTGAGCTTATTAGGACCATGTCTCCTAGGATTATCATTGATCAATCTAGAATCGGTAAATCTTGGCTCTACGATTTTCTGCCAGAGTTTACTATAATGATCAAGGATAGGTTCAATATTTTTGAAATCTGTGACACACACAAATTCTTTATATTGATAAGGACTTGGGGCTTGTTCATGAGAATGACAGAGCCACATTTCGTATAAACGATCTTCCATAAGACTACTCCTTTATTTATTAATAGCTAATTATAGTAAAGATGCTAGGTGATCCCTAGCATCCTCACTATAATGGTTAGTTAGTTTATCTTGCTACAAAGTCTTTATCGATGAGATCATCCGTACCTACTCGTCCCCATAGCTCTAAACCTAGTCTGATGTAGATAGACTCGAGATCTGCGTCGCCGAGAACTTTAGTATAGACTTGCTCTTCAGGTGTGCCTTCTTTGTAGACCAGGAACCTAGTAGCAGGGTCGATTGACCAACCCTGCTGTTTGAATCTTTCAGCTTCCCGCATCTCTCACCTTATTTTCTATGATGTCGATATCACCTAATAGGTCAGACACTCTGTTGATACTACTAAGGTCAGACACTGGTAAGTCCCAGCGTTGCACAATAGTCCTAAAATTATCACGAGCATGTAATATGTCGGATATTATTTCTCTTAAATCAGTGCACACTTGTTGCTGTGCCTCTTGATTTAAACCTTCTTTAAACTCTTCGTTCATTTTAACCCTCCTCGGTTGTACGTTAAGTTAATAATTAAAGTATAGTAAACATCAGTTAAGATGCCTATACTTCGTCGCTATCTTCTTTTAGGTAAAATTCTACAGTACCGAAGGCACACGTGCCACCAGGAGAGACTACTTCCTCACGGGAATCAACACATAGGAATTTATACTTATTAGTCTCAAAGATGAGTAAAGTTTTGATGTCAACACCACCGTCACCATATTTGAATTTACCTAGCTCATGAGTCATAGTGAGAGTGGCATGTTCACGGAGTGACTCTATGAAGCACCCACCGTCCTCACCATCATAAGCGTAAGTTCCGTTATAGCTTAAAGCCGTATCACGACCGAAACATACATCTAAATGTTCCTCTAACTGTTCTACATTATCAAACCACATGACTTACCCGTTATTTTCAGTATCAAACCATGCTTTCGTTGCTGCTCTAATAGCATTCGTTCTACCTATCTTAGCACCTGTTCGTTGGCTAAGCATTTCTGCAATGTAATCTACATCCTTAGCTAAATCTTCGGGTAGTGCTACATTTTTTCGTTTCTCTTGATTATTCATGATAACTCCTTTATTTAATATAATTAAGTATAGTAAGGATCATATACAATCCCTATCTTCTTCTTAAATTTTTTTAAGCTAAATCGAGCCCTTTCGAGCGTAGAAAAATTAAAGGTATAGTTAGGTATTAAAAATAAAGAAAGGGCTTAATCGAGCGTTGATTAAGCCCCCTTCTAACTTGAAGAGTTAAACTACTTAGTAGCTATTTAAGAGTTTATTAAGAGCCATGTCGAATTTAGTAGACATCTTCACCTTATCACCTGTATCTTTTTCTAACTCACGCACTTCATAGAGATGTTCACCCCTTTGACCATCAGTGAGTTTGAGTAGAACAGATTGATATTGCCTATTATTTTCTTCTGACACTTCAGTGAGTGGGTATAAGTTTACAAGACCATAAGTAAGTTTAGCTAGATCATAACCACTATCTATATAACCCCTTTTAATGAGATGTTCCCGTAATTGCCTCAACTCACTGGCTCTTTCTAAATCTACCTCTGAGTCACGGTGCCAATAATAACTATTGACTTCTTCGGCTACTTTCTGCAAGATACCTTGTACAGCGTTTATGTCTGATTGATTATCAAATACTATCATAGCACTTGCCCCAGTTCATGTAGCTCCTCGAGAAGTTTCTTTTGAGCAGTCACTGCTTTTTGTATTTTCTTGAGGTTTTTACGATTACCTACATGCTCTATATGTTTGATTATAGTTTCTGTTTTCATATTGCTCCGTAATAAAATTAATATATAAAGTATAGTAGGGATCACTAACGATCCCTAGCATGATCAAATATTTTGATTAAACCTTTGATCATACATGTGGCAGATAATAATGTTCTCCATGTTTTCCTCTTCTAAAACAGGATAAAGTTTGTTCCTTATCAGATAGAGAGTTTTATCATGAGCAGACATATTATAGTACTCAGCAAGCACTTGATCCGCCACTGTATCATTTACTGGATGTGACATTATTTAGTATCCTTCCACGCTATGAATATTTTAAGAGCTTCGCCTTTTGATAATTCAAAGCAGTCTCTTAGCATCATAGGAGCTTGGAACATATTTGATCCACCCGAATCCATCATGTCATCCAAAAAGTCAAAATACTCTTGGTTTTCATCTTTTACTTTACTCATATTACCACCATGTCTCCATTACGCACTTATGCTCTGCTGCCACCTCGAACAAAGTTGCTAGGTCTTTGATTTCTTTAACCTTATATTCATAAGTGCCCCTACTGCTCGGTAAAGACCACTCAAACCTATGGTCATCAGGTAAATCATTTAAACCCTTATCTTCTAAATACTCCCGCAAGAGTATACCATATACTCGCAACTCATCAGTTTGTATAACTTCGTCTTGATTTAAATGCCAGAAACCTGGACTTGACGCAGTTAAATGAGCTACGAACTCCTCATAGCAACCACCTCTAAACGAGCCATTACCATGACCACTAAACAAACCTCCTACGAGGTTAAGATTATCGAGACGGTCGTCTTTAAATACTTCGTCACGATTACCTTTCATTACATAACAATCTAAACCCATGATACCTCCTACCACTGTGAGCGAACAATCAAAGAATGTTCTTTGTTATCTACTATTTTATAAGCAAAGATGTCAGTACGCTTTTTATCATTGTGTATAGCATCTTTTGCACCTTGGTGAGAAATTGACGACATATATAAACCCCAAGGTTCATCATCTCTTGCGTCAGCACCCACATATTGCCTGAAAACCCTAAACCTAAGTACTGTTTCTAAGTACTCAGTCTCTGGGTCATGTTCAGGGACTTCTAAATCATCTATATTAATCATATCTTCTCCATGTATAAAAAATTAATATATAAAGTATATTAATGATCAAGTTTGATGCCTAGGATATTTCCCTTTGATCTTTTACAACCTTTACAAGTATGCACCACTGATTCTTTGTTTCTATCTATAACTGTATAACCACCAACATATTTTATTTTAATCACATGGGTCGAGTGATCCATGCTTTCAAGAAAACCGTGTTGGTATTTTGTGCCCATGCGTTTGTGACCTTGATACTCACCAAAGTTCACTTCCTGTTTACACAGGTCGCACCATTTAAAATTATGTTCTTCTGCTGACATTTAATTCTCCTATGTGTAGAGTGCTGGACGAGGGAGGAGAATCATCTTTTTGGGAGAGATCGCCCAGCACCTACAAGTAATATAACTCAACGAGTCATATACGACTAGATTTATTTTGAAAGTTTTTCTACTATCTCGATAAATCCACGATCGACATCATACTTGATGTCTTGGTAAGCGTACCTTCGTGACTCAAGTGCTTCACGTACAGTCTTCTTATTGAAGTCTAGTACACGCTCTTGATTATGTGTCACTCTAGGTATTTTACCAGTTGTGACTATAAAGTGGTCAGGATTATACTTTCCTGGCTTTATAACCTTTTCACCAGACTTAGCAATCTCTGCTAGGTTGGTTGCGACAGCTAACTTCATGTTAGCTACCTTTTTAGTTGTGGCAGGTTTAACTACCTTCTTAACACTTTTTTTCATATCTGCTCCTAAGTTTTGAGTTATTAATTAAAAAGTTAAGTAAGCATAACTTATTAGATATAGAAAGTAAAGCTCGATCATATTATGATGGTTATCTTGTTAAACTAAGTATATCTCTAAATTATATACCAAGACAATAAGACACATTCCCATGATAAGTATAATGAGATCTCTTATATCTATCATCTTCCTTGTCCTCTATATGCTTTATAAGACCTTCTCTTATTTTTATTCATAGTCGAGAAACCTACATTGCCTCGACCTTGAGAAGTTTTCTTACCACGTGATCCGCACTTCGGCACATGGGCAGTAGTTCCTAATCTTATTTTCATATCTCTTCCTCCTGAATCATAATTTCGGTTAGTTCTTCATCTGAGTAATTATATGCACAACTCATGCATAATTCAAACCCTGCTTGGTTTTGTGTTGATCTTTCATCAACATTTTTATGGCACATTTGGCACCGACTACTAAATAGTGGATTCATAAGTACTTACTCTTTATGGTTGCCTCAGCTGTACATTTTTCACATAGAAACAAGCCGTGCTCTTTTACTACGGCTGGTGCGTCACAGTTATCACAGTACATTTGAGTATTGTTCATATAGTCCTCAATACGTTTTACTAGTATTTTAGCTTGTTTATTACGACCCCACGCTCCAGTTTTAACAGGTAAATCGAGGGCTTTACATATCTCAGTGAGAAATTCCATATTATTTACGGCTATAACTTCATCCATAGGTTGATCATCTTTACCATATATCACACCATTAAACAGTGCGAACATATCGAGATAATTACTTTTGTGAGTTTTAGTGACGTATTCGACAAACCTATCTGGTACACCTACCTTCCTAAAAAAGCTAGGGTGGAAAAAGCCGTAGCCATCAGCTACGACACACTCCTGTGCCCAGTCATAGATAGATCGTTTTACATCACGAGCCATAAAATAATATTCAACATCATCACTAGTATTTAAGTTTTTATATTTCATATTACTCCTTATTTATAAACCTTAATTTTAATTAACATCAAAGTGAGATAAAAGCATCAATCCTTTTTCTTCATTTTTCTCTTATATTCATCACGCATTATCATTGTTATTTCTGTCATGTTTTCAGTAGTATAGGGTGCATCGCCTAAGAATTCATAAGACATATCAGGTAATTCCGTCGAACCCCTGTATCTTTTATTTCTTGACTTAGCCATTGAATGACCTGCTGTGTAAGATTAACTGCCTTAAAAAACCCCAACTCACGTAGGGTGCACCTACACAGTGTCGCACACATCTTACTTTTGTTCTCACTCCAGCAGGCAAGAGCAGAGGAGGATTGTAGGTGCTACTTAATAAATTGTTCATACCTTTTATATAATTCTTCTCTTTCATTGACCAATTGTTTAAAATCTTTTACTTTGAAATTATCATAGTATTTTGTTTTTTGTAGTTTTCTACTTTCATGTACTAAATCACTCAGTCTCTGGACAAAGATCATAGGATACGGTCCAACTTCCTCGTCATTGTATGCATTAGTACCGAACAGCTCAATACCTTCTTCTGTATCATCAGGGTGGCTGCCCATTATAAATATGTCTTTCTTCCATAAGATACATTGATTTTGTTTAGTTATGAAATTATTAAACTCAGTGAATGACCTTTCGTTAAAGGTACTTACGAGTATAAGTATGTCTTCCTTGTGGTGATCAAAAGTAGGAATAAATTTTTCGTAGAAAGACTCAGAAAATAGACTTGTATTTATCTCTATTCTAGCCCTGTCCTCATGTAATGCTTTAGCAGCATATGGGCACACAGGCAACCAATCTAATAACTCGTTCGGTTTAGCTAAAAATTCGTAAACCCAGCAGTGTATATCTTTTTCAATCTTCGATGATAACATCCTCGAGTACTCCTTCCTTATTTACTCGTACACTGTGTGAGAAACCTTTTTTCTCAGGTTCATGCTCTGTCATAGCTTTAGAAAACTCAGGACTTATATAGCCCTTCTGTTCAAGCTGTTGATTGTTTTGTATTACTTGTGCTATGCGTTTAGCATAACTATTAGGGTCAGCTATATATTGGTAGGACTCTTGATTACCTTGAGCGTCCCAACCTGTTTCAACATAACCTTCCTCTGTGACTTTAAATTTAAAATATGTCATAAGTACTCCTTAATTTAGTGGCGAGGGTTGGGTACGCACCTGTTTTTAGCCCTCATTAAGTGTGCGTGTAGCTACTATACCCTCACACACCACTAATTTTTTATTATTAATAAAGTATAGCTAGGATGTATTATCATCACTAGCATTTTTCGTTATTATCCTTTGCTCCTCTTCTTCTAGTTCTTCAGGCTCCACTTCTATTATCTTGCCAGCAGGTAATACACCACCTGTATCATAATATAGTTGCTTCATACGTTCAAGCACTTCTTCTTTTGACATGGTATCTACTCTGTTTACAGTAAGTTCACTTCTGTTTACGTATAGACCTGCAGCTTTACCACGAGCCACCTCTGCTGTCACTGCTGCAGAGAAAGCGTTATTACGCATAGCACCGTCACGAATATCTTTTAAATCCTTTAAATGAGTTCCTAAACTAAGTTCTGCCTTATCTGCAGCTTTTTCTTGCAACTCACCTATTCTCTTTTGAACTAATGGATTATCTTTACTCGTTAGCACTGTACCAGCTTTCCCTGCATTCTTCTCGCTATACCCAGCGTGTTTTGCAGCATCTTTCTTGCTCATGCCTTTAGCGACATTTTGAGCAAACTTTTCTTGTTTTGGTGTTAGCTTATCCGCCATACTCTAAACTGTGTCATACCATCTTCAAATACTTTTCTGGTGGTAAACTTTTTATTGTTTCTTCTACAGTATTGACTTAAAGCCACTCTCATTTTTTGAACTAACGAAGGCTCAAAAACAACTGCATAACTGTCACCAATATCCATCTTATGATAATTATACTTGTTATTTCTCGGACCATCGTAATTTTCAGGTATAGGTATGTTCTTTTCAAAGTCCATACTATGCCTCAACTATGTCAAGTTTTTCCCAGCTGTTCCAGTCAACATCAATAATAGTCCTCTCATTACCTGTTCCAGGAATATATATTGACGCTCTAATATGTGGAGCAACTTTTTCACCCTGAGCGTGCTCATGTATCATAAGGGCAGTCATAGGAAACTTAACCTCATTTATGTCCATGTGCATTTTATCTAGCTCTTTAACTAAGAAAGGTTTGAGTTTAGTTTCATCGAGTTGTCGATTATACTCATTCTGTCTACCCTTTTTAATTATATTTTGTAGCTGTTTAAAGGTTGCTACTTTACCCTTTAGAGACATTGCTCTAGCCATATTACACCTCTTCTGCGTATTTGGATTTTACGTCATACTTTATATCACCTAGTTTTAGATCACTGTGTTTTTCTAATAACTCAGCAACGGTTAGTTCACCAGTGTAATAAAGTTGCCTTGTTTTATTTTTATCAGATGAAGGAACTTTATCAGTAGCTTTCACCTTACTCTCCATGTTAATGCTTGACACACGAACCACTTTCTTCTGCACAGGTTTCCTAAACGTAGGTTTCTTTACTACGTTTGAGTGAAACGCTACAGAGTGTGGGTCAAAGTCAGAGTCACTAGGCTCTTTAGCCATTGGTAGAAGTAATTTATAGAGTTTTCTGCATGCGTCTTGTTTATCTTTGTACTTAAACTTTTTCAAGTTATGGCACTCAATAATTTTATCTAGATGTTCCACAGTGAACCATGAGGGATAGGCAAATTTATTGGGGTCACCTAATATAAGTGAGCCACCCCTAATCCTGCCTGACTTCACACTGTTCACACGTATTACTCTTTTATAGGTAGTACCCTGTGGTGTATCTAAAACAAATACGACAGCTTCTTCGTCTAACATAATTACTTAAAATAAAAGCTAAGCATATATAACAATAAGTTAAAAGTAAAGGATAATCTAAAATTCTTCGTAAAAAATTTTAATGAAGATTGTCTTCTTCGTTTCTAAATTCAGATCCGAAGTGATAACTCAAAGCAAGATCCATTGCGGAATGCATTACTTCTCTTAGATTTTCTTCTTCAAATACATGACCACTTGGTACAGTGGTTTCAAAAAATTCTATAGCTGATTGAACAGCAGCAAACAAAAATGCAGCAGGCACCACGCTATCTGGTGCTTCCATATTTTCTGATATGTGTTTAGACTCTTCGACAAGAAGCCGAGCTAACTCTTCAGTTAGCTCAGACATCTCGTCGAAAGTCATAGCCATTATGCAGCCTTGGCATACTCCAGAGCTTTTGATATAGCTTTTTGTTTAAGTGATGCACGACCACCGAACCACGCATTATGTAATGCTGCGTCTCTGTCATGACCCCACTTATGATCAACTATAAAAGTGACAGCATTAGCAGCACCCCACCAAGTACCCTTAGAGGACTTGAGGTTAGCTCCAGGCTGTTCTTCTAAAGCTTGATGTACCATTGCTGGTACACGCTTAAACTCATCAACCATTGATTGACGTGTTGCTATAGCTTTTATATCACTCATTTGCTCAATATTCTTTTGCTGTTCCAATAATTCTGGTTGGAATAGCTCAGATATATATGATACTACATTTTGTGACGTATAGTTCTTAGAACTTAAGAACTCGGCAGACTCTTTAAAGTCTTTCATACGATCACCAGCGATACCTAGTGCTTCCTCTGCAGACTTAAATACATCCGCATCAAGAGCCGTTAAATGAGGCATCTTAAATGAAGGTCTAGTCTTATCTGCTAAAGCATAGGTAAGAGTGTTGTTACAAACTACCCTAATAGGTGTAAACCTAATCTCGTTAGCTTTGCCCCACTTATGAGATACAGAAACTAGTAAATAACCTAGTACTCTGTCATCTCCAGGAAGCGTAAAACCATCATTGATTTTAGCTAAGCCCCAGACTTGTTCACCACCTTTTAAGGCACCAGCTGTATCCATCGACATATCACCTACGCTAGTAAATTTCTCAAAAAATTTAAAAGCATCGGCATTTTGTGACGGTACAAACTTTGGACCACAAGGACCAAAGGTTTTGTTATCACTATCTCTTACTAAAACGTAATAATCGTTCACAGGTATAACCTCTTTACTATTATCTACGCTTGGCTCAGAGTGTGTGAATAAATGCCTTTTACTAACTGTCCAATCAAGTCCAGCAGCAACAAGCATTTCATCAGGAGTAAGGTTATCTTCAACCTTAACACCTAATCCGTGCCAGGGAACTTCCCCAGCATAAGCCATTGTTTCTACGGCATGTGCCATAATTACCTCCTTTTAATAAAAGTTAAAAGTTAGGGATACTATAAACTAACGACTACGAGATAATAGCATGTTCCTTAAGAACATTAACAAGTAGATCAAGCCAATGATCAAAAGTCATCACGCATTTAATGTCAGAATTTTTATACTTATTATTAATATAATTAATAGGTACAACGACTCTTATAGGTTGTCTATCAAACTTATATATAAGTATAGGTATTTGACCCTCAGCAGATTTTTCTACTTGATTCCACCACGCATCTTTATACCAACTACCTTCTCTATATCTTTTACATTCAATAACGTGTAGAGGAATAGTGAGGTCGCCCTTATCTTTTTCTTGATACTGTTCAAGGTTTCTTTTACAAACATAATCAATGTTATGCTCACTAAGGAAAGCGTTGAGCTTTTTAGCAATATCACGTTCAAATGAAGCACCTTTGTTTCTTACATTAATCATTAACCACCTCTATATCTGCTGTAGTTTCTATCACAACTCTAGCACCACAAGGTAGGATGGGTTTATCATTGCCCCCATACCTGACTGTGCTTTCCCCTAGAATTTTAACTGCGTGACAGTAAGTATTGTTCTTTCCTTCTTTTATAGTAATGACTGGCTCATTAGTGCCGTGTTTCAAATTAGCTTTTATTTTGTGTTGATTTACGTGAATGTATTTCTTCATCTTCCATCATCTCCCTTTTCTGTCGTGGCATGTACCCTAAAGCCCAGCAATTTATTACTATAAGTTTTTTCTTTATATCGTCGTATGAGTTCCAATCTCTTATTTCCTCAGCTGTGCGACCACAACCTTTGCAAACCACAGTACCCCATTGAGTCACTGAGCAAGTTCCTATGCATGGAGAGTCAGCTAAGCTGGTTGTTCGATGTAGAGATTTCTGAGCCATTTCTGCTTTTTATAAGTCTTATACCATTTTCTCTAAGCCACCCTCTCAACACATCATTATGTATGTCAGGGTACTTTTCTTTTACTTTTTTGCAGACCTCATTATATACCTTTAATCCTTTATAATAATCACTATGTCCTAATCTACACATACGAACTATCTGCCACACCCTCTGTTTTGAAATTTTATATTTCATACCTATCTCTTCTAAAGTAGCGTCAGAATTTTTATACAACATGTATATAGAAAAATACATTCTCTTTTTATCGTATCTACTCATTAATAAACCTTTGTCTTAAATCAGTGCTAGAAAACCCATGTCTTCTTGAGTTGTAATAGATTTCTTTAGTAGAGTGTGGTTTATCAAACTCTGTCCAACCAGTAAATGATTCCCCCTTATATTCCTCTCCTATTATCCTTACATGCCACTTTACCATATTCAGTAAGTTTAATAAATCTTGCTCTGTTTCATAACAAATTATTTCGTCTACATATTTACAACCTTTTAATTGTATCTGTCTTTCTATCAAACTTTGTATGGGTTTATTTTTATTTGATCTTTCTAAACTAGGGTCAATATGTAATCCTACAATTAAATAGTCACAAACACCTTTAGCTTCTTCTAGCATAGCAACATGTCCTGCGTGTAATAAATCAAAAGCACTAAATGTTATACCTATCTTCATTTAAAATAATCTTTATAGTTTTCTATCTCTCCCCAGCTTTTACCTATCTCAGCATCTACTTTATTAGGTACATTGATTTTTACACAGTCTCTCATAACCTCTATGACTTTTTCACATTCCTGTTTATCTTTAACAGATATATTTAACTCGTCATGCACTTGAGTATGTGCGAGTATGCCTTCTTTATGTAAATCTAACATAGCTTTTTTAGTCATGTCTGCTGCTGAGCCTTGTATAAGTCGATTCATAGCTTTATATGTAAAAGCCCTTTTAAGCCCTTTTCCATACGTTTCGAGGGCTTTTTCGTAGGGGTAAGGGGTATCCCTATACGACATAGGTTCGTAAAGGTTAAAGCGACACTTACGTCCTAGGATAGTCTTTATATAACCTCTATTTGACCCTAACCTAGCACAAGTATCTCGTAGACCACGGATAAAAGGTACTCGTTCATGATACTGATCAAATAGTATTTGACCTTCTTCTTCACTAATACCTAGTTGACGTATGAGTTTATCTTTACCCATACCATAACTCAAACCTAGATTTATATTCTTAGCTTCCTTACGACTTATATTAGCCATGTCTGCTACTATCTGATGAAAGTCTGCATCATCTGTGTAAGCCTCTGCTGCCTCTTGTGCACCTTCTTGTTTAGTAAGTAGCGAGTAATGTACTGTAAGTCTAGGCTCTTGTTGAGAGTAGTCAAAACAACCCCAGTGACAGTCTTCCTCTGGTATAAATAAACTTCTTATTAAACTGCCTATCTCTGGATCACGAGCTGGTACTTGTTGTAAGTTAGGGTTGCTACAACTAAACCTACCAGTGACTGTGCCTCCATCATCTGACCTTAAAGGGTGTAGTTCCCCATGTATTCTACCGTCTACCTCGTGGTCTAAAATCATTTTATCTATAAAAGTAGTTCTAGCTTTATTGAATTTTCTAGCCCTAGCTATCGCTAATGGTAATTTATGGTCATGTGCCTCTAACCAAGCAGAAGTAAAACTCGGTGCATTTAGTTTTGGTGATCTAGGGTAATCTAAACCAGCTCTATCAAATACCTGTGCGACTGATGCTGCTGCCCATAAGTCAGGGGTAATACCATACCAGTTTTTTATTTGACTTAGTATCTTTTGTTCTTTACTCTTTAACTCCTGACTAACTCTATCAGCTTTATCTAAATCGACTCTTACACCACGTCTCCTCATCTCTATAAGTACCCTTATTAAAGATGATTCTAGTTTATATATTTCACTAACCTCTTCTTCTTTTATTTTTTCTTTTAAATTTTGCCATAACCTGTAGGTAAGGTCAGCATCTTGCTCACCGTACATGCCAACATATTTAGGCTCTAATTTATACATCTCTGATTTAGGGTTTAGCCCAAATGCTTCTGCTGCCTCTGTTAAAAGTTTTTCATCTTTTAATTCACCCATAAACCTTTCGCCTAAACTATTGAGAGAGTATCTCCTCTCGTTTTCATTTATCAAAGGTGCAGCAATCATAGTGTCTTGTACAGTACCATTAACAGTAAAGCCCTCATAAGTAAGCCACCCTAAATCATACTGTGCGTTATGAAATACTTTATCGTTGTCATGTTCCAACTGTTTAGCTAACCATTTATAGACTACTCCTCTATCTAGATTAGCCCCATAATGATGAGCCACAGGGAAATAACCTTTCCAACCTTCTGTAGCTATACCTATTCCAATTATTTCTCCTTGCTTACAAGCCCAGCTCGGACCATGAGTCATGAGTAATGGGTCTCTAGTTTCTAAATCAATAGCTATCTCTTTAGCTTGTGTTAAATCAGGGAAACTATCTGGGGGTGTCCAGTCGGACTCAGGTGGAAAGAAACTTTTTTGATCCATTACTTACCGATATATTCTTTTCGGTTAGTCATGTGACCTTCTACTAATAACAAGTATCTCCTTAAATCCTGTATATCATCTAATATACCTGTAGAACTAGGGTCATCTGCTATAGTTTTAAATATGTCGTAGCCGTTCTTTTTACACTGATTTTCTATCCTATCAAATTTTCTAGCTAACATCATAAATGCACCAACACCACCACGAGAACGCCAACTATCACCATAACTTATTTGGGCTTCCTCTAGCTTTTCTACATCAGTGTGTGCTAGTAGTTTTATTAAATTAAAATTAGATCCACTCATAATTAATACTCCTCATATTTTTCTCTACACATATTCTGCTTACCAAAATAACACCACTTACACTTCCATTTAGAAGGATTAGCAGGAAACTCTGTAGCCTCAGTCATTTCTACAGCTCTTATATGTATCTTATCTCTTTTGATATTTATACTCTCTTGAGTATAGATGTATCTATCTATTTTACCATGATCTAAATACCACATCTCTGTGATAATTTTTTCTAACTCAGGGTATCTCTTCAAAGCTATGCCACCATACAGCTCACACTGTTCTTTATGTGCTTCTTGATTACCTTCGTATCTACCTGTCTTAAAATCAATTACTCTGGCTTCCTTAGAGTTTCCCTCGTCGTACACAAACGCATCCACTTTAGCTCTGCCCCATGTATCTTCATCAAACCAACCTGTTTGATCCCAGTCTTTAGTTATAGCCCAGTCGCTCTCACATGTCACCTGACCAAGTTCATGTAGTTCTTTTAGTTTTACAAATGCTTCTTCAAACTCTCTTAACTCTTTCGGTAATTCGTCAAACCTACCACGAATGTACTCCTCACATAGTTTATGCATATCTTTACCACGATCCATGGCAGGACTTCCAGGCTCTTTCATCTTTTTAACAAATTTAAACTCAGCTTGTTTAGGACACTTCTCGTAACAACTAAGACGACTATAAGACCACTGTTCGATCATTTGATTCTCCTTTATTTTATTCTTCTAGATAACCATCTAAAACAAGCTTCCATCCAGTCATCAGCTTTACAGTGTTGTATTTCTATAAGTGCTTCTTCTTTACTTTCTTCTTTAGAAAGATACCAAGCATCTTGTATAGGTACTGCGACATCAGTGAAAAATGGGTCATTAAACTCCATCTGCTCAAAAGGTTTTCTAGTAAAAAACATAATTAAGTCTGCTTCCCAATCACGGAAGTCTGTGCTGACCATAGGATAGGGATTTACTTCGTCTAGTTTATACGGATTGTGATTAATTAATAGCTTTATTGTGTAATAATCAAAGGAATCTATTTGTAATAGTTTTTCTCTCATAGGCTCGTACACGTTTAAATACGCATGATAATTATTACTCACTTGATAATACTTACCCATTCTTATACCTGTTGCTGCAGCTACAAACTCATGTAGCATTGACATGTGTACCACGTTTGCTCCATATGCACCCCAGATAATATCATTTGACCTATTTGATACTGTCATATCGAGACGAGGACTGTAGCCGTCTATGTGTACAGTTTTAAAGTATATAGTCGTATTACAGGGTACGTCAGCTCCATCTCGCCCTAAATCGCCCACAGCGTCCCACATTTGTAGGACACAGCGTCTATCGTAAGGGTCGTGCTTAAGTCTATCAATAATAATTCTTACTTGGTCTTTACCAGCAAAATCTTTAAATATAGGGTCTTTGAAATAACTTCTCCATCTCCAGCCATATGCTCCCCACAATGTTTCACCATCATCACTATATCTACTCATACCTTTATTGTAGTACTCCATGGTAGCTAAGTCATTAAAACCAGCTAACATCCATAAACCTTCCATAAAATGGAAAAAGGGGTTAGCGTCTCTATCTGGGTCAAATAAAACTCTCTCGCTAGGGTTAGCGTAAACTGTAGTGACAGGGTCTTCTACAGTAATGACTTTACCATTTCTAGTTTCTTCTATGTGTCCGTTTGATTCTAATAAATCCATACCTCTTAAAAAGGCATCGTTTACGTTTCTGCATTTTAGTGTGTGCATTATTCTCCTATTCCTTCTTTATACGCTTTCTTCCAACCTATGATTACATCCTTACGAGGTAATCCGTTCCAAGCAGTTTTAGTTTGTTTCTCCACTACCTTAACACATGTAGGGTGTAAAGAGTGTAATCTTTCTGCACCTTCATTGTGCACATCAATAGTTCGCCACTCACTACAACCACCGTCAGCATTAGATGATTTTTGACCTTGTGCGTAATAAAAACTTACCTTACATGCTTTACCTTTTCTCAGCAGTTGAAGGGCTATATCAAAATCTTCCATTACCCTAGTCCTGCCCCACTCTATGTCATCAGGAAACTCGTTTAAGTTATAAGCGAGTACTCTCATGTATCGAGTATTTTCTACAGATAAATCTTCTACCCTATTATTACCTTCCCTAGCACTTACACCCACGTGGGCATAACCTTGACTAAGCCACTCGTCTAATAAGCCAAACATAGCAGGATATTCATCAGACTCTAAGTATCGTAAGTGCCAATCGGTAGGGCTTTTACGAATGTAAAAACGTAAATCATCATCAAGCATAACTATATGGGGGTCATCACTATGCTCTATAATATATTTTCGTTTAGCCCCTATGCCTATACAGTCCTCTGGGACTACCATTTTAGGTGTGTTTTGATATTTAGTGTACAGGTGTTGCTCATCGTGGTCAATAACTAATATAACATCACCATTAGTTTGCATGTCTTTAGGAAACCATTTTAAAGTTTCTTGGTTAGTGGGTCTACCACGAGTTGGAATATATATTTTCATAGGTATTGTGCCTCATTAAATTTTGGGTATTTATCATATTTATATTTTGCTCTAGGTCTACCCTCACCTAATCTAGTTCTCTCATATTTATCAAACTCACATAAACTGTGCTCTATCTCTCTCATCTCTAGCTTTGGTACATGTGGCTCTAAGTATTTATCTGCCATTTGTAAAAGCTCATACATCTCTGCATTCCAGTCATGTTTATTTGAGTCCCAAGTAAGCGTTCTTAAATTCATTCTATTTAATCCACGCTTTGCTCCTGGACCTGGATTTGCCCAAGTATATATATCACGAGCGTTCCTTAATAAATGAGTGTGTCTTAAATCTGTAACAACTTCGTATGACATAAATCCACTAAATCCTGCGTAAGGAAGATAATTTTTCCAAGTATCTTCTAAACTACTAGAGACTATCTCTGGGTGATTATTATATAAAGGTGTAAGTATTTTGTCTACTGTTTGTTCTATCTTAGTGCCACCTAAAGTACCTGTCAACATATATGCACCTGTGTAAACTTTCTCCCCACTATCCATTCTATCCTGCATTATAGCTTTTACCTTTTCTGGTTGCCAATCCTCAGGGAAACCTATCTCTTCTAGGGTGGATGGCCAATTTATTTGACGAGCCACGGACATTGAGAAAGCTAAGTTAGGGTGGTCAAAGTAAGGCTCTCTCCAGTTTGTTCTTACCCATTCTGTGACTGTGTCTAGTTCTCTAAACACATTACAAAAACTATAAGTTTTTAATATCTTATCTTCTGTCCACGGTGGATGAAGACCGTTTTTTCTCCTTAAATATATTTGGTGTCTTTCATTTATGTAGTTAAAAAACCCTTCTACTTTATCTTGTACCATGATGGTTTACCTCGTTTAGTCCATTTCGCGAATACTTTTTCGCCTATATAATAATTTCTATATGCCTCGACTGCATCCCCCTGAACCTTATATTGATCAGGCATGCATTGTGGATGTTCTTGTAGCCCTTTACTTTTTATCAAAGGGTTAGGCAGTGACATAATAACATCGTATGATTTATGACATACGTTTTTATTATATCGCCACATAAATTCTTCATTGAGACAAATTAACAAGTCTTTCAGCCATAGCCAATTATCTAAACTGGCTGCAGACCATATAGTACAAGGGTGTTTCATATGTACAGGTCTGTAAGGTGCTGTTTGATCATGAAGCCAGAAACTTGTACAAAGCATTTGAGCTGACTCTAGAATCATTTTAGACACATGTTTATCACAGTGCATTTCTGCTGCAGTCTGTATATTATCGTCTAATTTAAATATATTCACGTCAATATTTTACTTTACTTGTAAAGTTTAAGTATAGGGATCTTCCTAAAAAATAAACTGTTTTCTAGTTTTAGACCTCACTATGTGTAAGTTTTCTTTAGTTCTAGTCACACCGACATAAAAATTTCTACACTCGTTGTCAGGGTTTCTATATAATTCATCGTAAGACTTAGTAGCCATATCAGATAATAAAACCACGTTGTCACACTCACCACCTTTAGAAGCATGTATAGTGCTTAGTTTTATTCTTGATGTGTTTAAGTTTTCTTTTCTCCTTAAACAAGATATTAAATACTCTCTTTGAGTTATACCTATAAGGTCAAATGATTCATGCCATATACCGTCCACTAATAGACCATAGTCTCTTTTTAAATCGCCCATACTTAAGACTGTATCGCCTAATAAACTTTTTAATGTTTTATACCCCTTCTTGACTCCCTTACCAGCCCTCATATACGAGTAGATTTTTCTTATATTGTCAGCTTCTATTTTCTGACCTTTCCTTAACCTTTCCCAATCTTTTATAGCATTGATTAAAGTATCAGACACGGGAGATTTACCAGCCCTCTGATAAAATCTACCAGACTTTTTAAGGTAGTCCTCTACTTGATTAAGTAGATAATTATTTCTAGCTAAAAATAACCACTCACCTTCTGACACATCAATATGTTCAAAATCCATATGTATATTTATTTGACCCTCTTCTTCTCTAGGCTCCCATACCTTTTCCTTTCTATTACCTATTCTTTTTACTATTCTTAATGCTACATCATGTACTTTTCTAGGTACTCTATAGGATTGTTTTAAATAAATGTTATTGCCTTTTAAATTTATAAAATGATTTACATCTGCCCCTGCCCATTTATAGATAGCTTGATCATCATCACCAGCTATGTACACATGCTTTACTCCTTCTGCTAATTTTTCTACACACTTCCACTGTAAAGCTGATAAGTCTTGTGCCTCATCTATAATCAATACGTCTAAGTTAGGTTTAGTATCGTGATTAATAAACATCTCTAACATATCTGTAAAATCAATTAAAAAGTTTTGGCTTTTATATTTTGAATAGTTTTTACAAAACCAATTAAAATGCATCCAAGTTATATCTAAGTCATTAGCTTTGTTCCATATTTCTTTATAGCCCATTGATTGATTACGTGCCATATTTTCTAAAAACAACATTCTATCACCCTTACTTGACAGTGTCATTATATTTTCACCATCCCACGCAGAGTTTATCCTCTCACCTATAGTCCTACTAAACTCTCTAAGATTACTCCTAGCTAATACATCGTTCTTAGTAAAACCTAACCAATGATAACAGAGGGAGTGGAGCGTTCTAAAATAGCATAGCTCTTGACTTGTGTATGAAAACTTACCCATAGCTCTTGCGAGAGCTTCGTTTGCAGCTTTCTTAGTAAATGCTAGGTAGCCAAGTTTTTCTGGTTGCGTACCTTTTTCAAAGAAGTCTTCTACCTTATTTAAAAGGTACGTTGTTTTTCCAGTTCCAGGTGGACCAAGAACCACGTTATACATTATAAGTCTGACCCCTCAAAGTTAGTTGGCTCGAGCTCTAAATCGTCTGCTCCATATTCAAACTCAGCTATAGACCAAACATTAACTCCCCTACCTTTTAAGTTTAAAAATTTATGTTCAGCTTTCATATCTCTTAGCTTAGATGCTATTCTGTTAGTATCCATTTCTGTAAACCTGTGTTTTAAAAGATACTCTTTTAAATCCTTAATTCTAAAAAAGGTACGGCTATCTTCTGTGAAAGGTTTACCTAAAAGTATCTCGTCTCTTGTATTGGCTTGTGCCATATCTGTACAAAAAGATTCGAGTAAATCCATAAACTGCCCCTCTACAGAAATATCATCACTTACCTCTATAATTTCCATACCGTTGTCCATTAAGTTTTGTATAAGAGTTTGCCAAGCCCTGTCATTCATACGCTGTGGCATTATATTTAAAATCTCCATACACACTCTTTGAAACTTTATTTGATTTTGAAGTTGTTCAGTACTTAACTCTAATCTTTTATCATCAATAGATAAAAACCACAGAGGTGGATTACTATCTAACTTAGCTAAACTAGAGAATGTAGGAGCAGTGTTCCCGTTGCCGATGCCGTACTTACAACTCCTACATTTACTTACATTACAGTAAGACTTGATTGGTTCATCAGAGCATTTATAGTTATACTCTTTTTTTCTTAATGTACTTATTAAGGTTAAAACTTCTTGGGCAGGTAAAGGTGGTGTCACATACTTTCTATTATATTCTTCTATCTCAGTTTCCCAAGTTTCTGGTATAGCTTTCTTTAAATATATGCCCACATTAAATAAACCATTATTTCTTGTACCTTCTGGAAAACCTTGTTTAAGTAATACCTGTAAACAAGGTGGACCATCTTTCATGTCATCTAATAAAGGTACTTCTAACTCTAATAATTCTTCTAAACTTAACGACCTTTTTTCTATGTGCTCTATAAAACCCTCTATACTTAATGCCTCGCCTTTAGTATCGAAAGCGTACCTAAGAGAGTTTTCGCCCTCGAAATAGGGCATATTTAGCCATGAGCCTAAGTCTCCCCTATCTACTAAAACCTCTCTCTGCTTAGGAAATATTTCTACTCCACCATAACCTAATCCTGCAGATATCTCTCTTAATTTATCTTGCATATCTCCTGCACTTACTCGCTCTCGAGTAAAACAGTATATGTGAGCTCCACCACTTTTACTTCTACACACTATAAGTGGTAAGCCAAATTCTTCTACCTTTAATACTAATTTTTTTAAGTCAAGTGAGTATTGGTCAACGTCAATGGCTCCCCACCGTACCATATTTTCTTCGTCTATAGGTATAATACCTAGCCCAGATTTACCACTAAGGTGGTCGTCCCAATGATTTGTAGTAGCCCCTACAGTTTTTATAGTTTTTGCTTTACCTGATTTTTTCTGACCTGTCGTAGCTATGTCGACAGTAAAAGTACCATGAGCTCTGTTAGAGCCTCTGAATATTTCATTTAATTTATTTGAATAATTCTCCAATCTGTCCTCAAGTCTTAGTCTAGGGTAAGTAAATATAACTTACCCTAGAACTGTAATTTAAAAAAGGATTAGAAAGGAGCTTCGTCGTTAGAAGTAGCCATCACAACATTTTCACTACCTACGGTCTGTGAAAACTGTTTAGCTGCAAGATACATATCTGTTTCTTCTTCTGTGACTGGACCCACCATGTCTACATTCCAACCGAACCATGTACCACGATCATTTGACTCCTGTACAGTAGTCAATTTATATTTGTGGCTATAGGTAGGAGGAGTAAAAACACCACCGTCCGCTTTTTTCACTTTTAGACTAGCCATAACTGCATTCCAAGTTCTTGATTTCTTTAACTGTGTTCCAGCCATAGGAATCATAACTTGTTGAAACGAGTCACCGTCTAGTACTAGGCAATAGTGAGTTGCAGATGTCTGGATATAGTTTCCATTATCTAGGACATCTCTACCATCCCTATCCTTTTTAGTTTGACGTAGTATTTCAGGATCAAAGTGTTGCGTCACCAACCCTCCACCTGTCTCGCGTGGCTGCCACTCGAGAAACATACGTCTATACGACACTGGTAATACAAAACATCCAACATCTTCCCTAAAGACTTCTTTAGTGACTGTGTTAGTTATATCACCAGCTACTGCACCCTCAATATATTTACCATCCTTCTTATTTACTTCTGGGCTCATAGCTTGAAGTATTTTAAGACGAGGAATAGTAATATCGTCAGAGGTTACATTTTCCAAACCAGACCCAGCATCTTCCTCAAATAATGAGGCAGTGGCTAAAGCCGTGTTTGATTTAGTTGCTACTTCTTTTGATGGCTTAGATTCAGTAGGAGTAGCCTCTACGTCTTCTTTAACAGCTTCGTTAGTTGTCATTTTTTCACCTTTATTTTACGACCTACATATACATTAAAGGTGTCTAAAGGGAGGTCGCTACCTTTTTCTACCTGCTCTTTAATGACAGCTTTGAGAGTCATAGGCTCTACCCATTTTTTCTGCATGAGCGAGTACCCTTCTTTCTCTAAGTTAGTCATAAGAGTTTTTGCACTCTCGTCTTCACCTCTACCGAAGTTAGCCGAGACAGTGTTCTTTATAATATCACCAAGACCATTTTCTTCAAGCCAATGAAAACATTGATCTCTATTTTCCTCAGTGATACGACCAGAGTAAAACCTATTTACTGAAATAGAAGTACCGTCGCTAAGTTTAAATTCAGACATACCTACTTCTTCTAATTTAGAAGGTAAGTCCTCTTCACTTATTTGACGGTATTTATTTTTAAGATTGTTAAGAACATCTTGCTGTTCTTCCATTTGAGCTTCTAGGTCTTTCAGGTCTTTAGCTAAAGCAGAAATACTTTTTAAATCTTCAGACTTAATTTCTTTCTCCTCTGCATCTTTTTCCATTTGATCTAATATATTTGTCATAATTTTTCCTTAGTTATCACTACTTTTGGTAGTGCGTCTCTATTAAACTATTTTTGGTAATAAAAGTAAATAGGTTGTTGCGTATTTATACGCCACTTCTAAAGGTGAGATTGATTCTCTCTCCACAACCCTCCATATCTAATACTGCGTGTGTACTTCTCATTTGAGATTTACCATCAAATATAAAAACGTCTCCATCTTCCATAAGGTAATTCTTACAAGATTTTTTAGGTATATATTTGGTGTTTATTTCGCTAGTGTCTACTTTATCTTTTATATCCTTTTCATATTCAACCCATTGAAATACTCTCGGTGCACCAAGAGACACGGACAAAACTATATCGTCTTTAGTAGGTACAGTGTCAGAATGGTGCGGTATACCTTTACCCTCTTCACTGTAATAACCACACAAGCAAAAATTAAACTTAATATCTCTGTCTAATTTTAAAGAAACTAATTGTTCGGCACTTAATTTTATGACGTTTAGAGCGTCAGTCCATGGCTCAGGGTTATATAATTTACCTGCATACTCAAAAGGACTATCACCAAATCCACGAGTTGGTCTGCCTACTACCTTTTTACCTTTATACATGCGAACTCTTGGCTCGTCCCAAGCAGTTATACCACAATCAAAAGTTTCGTATTCTCCTTTTATAAATTCCATCATAATAAGTGATGGTGTGTCTTGTCAAGTTTTTAGTCTTAGGAGGATCATGGAAAATGACAAAACTTATACGGCACCACCATCAGTGCCTATTAGTACTATTTACTATTAGTAGTATAGGGAGATTTTATTTTTAGTAAAGGATAAATGTTAATTTTAGCTAATAGGTCAATATGTTCTTAGGTATATCCTTAAATAAATCAATTACTTAAGATACCTATTAGCTGATATATTATCACCCTATTAGCTCAATAGTGCTAATAAATCACGAGCAATCATTTACTTTCTGGTTAAGTATAAATATGCTATGCCTTATATGAGTCAGTATACATATAAAACTACACCCTATACACATCAGGTGGATGCACTTGATATGTCGTGTGAAAAAGAATCGTTTGCTCTATTTATGGAGATGGGCTGTGGTAAGTCAAAAGTAGTGATTGACAACTTTGTTAAGTTGTACATGGATAAAAAACTAAACGGTGTACTTATAGTTGCACCCAAAGGTGTATATGATAATTGGTTTACATACGAAATACCAACACACTTACCTGACGAAATACCAAAATCAGTAGTCAAATGGTCAAACGCTAACACTAAAAAGAATAAAGAAAACCTAGAAACTCTTTTTGATAAATCAGATGAGCTAAAGATATTTATCATGAACATAGAAGCATTCAGTACAAAGAGAGGTACTGAGATAGCTTCTAAGTTTTTAATGGAACGTCAATGTATGTTTATCATAGACGAAAGTACAACTATCAAAAATTACAAAGCTAAGAGAACTGTCAATACTGTAAGACTCGGTAAGTATGCATACTATAAAAGAATACTGACAGGCTCTCCTGTGACAAAAAGTCCATTAGACTTATTTAGTCAATGTTATTTTCTAGACCCCTCACTATTAGGTTTCAGTAGTTATTTTTCATTCAGAGCAAGGTTTGCTGACCTAATAGAACGTTCCATGAACGGTAGAAATTTTAAATTAGTCACAGGTTATAAAAACTTGAACGAATTAAATGAATTATTAAAGTCATTTAGCTTCCGTATTTTGAAAAAAGATTGCCTTGACCTTCCTCCAAAGGTCTATATTAAGCGAAAAATAGAGATGACAGACGACCAAAAACGCGTCTACAAGGATATTCAACGCAATGCTTTAGCCGTACTGTCAGGCGAAAAGGTCACAATTAACTCAGTAATTACACAAATAGTGAGATTACATCAAATATCTTGTGGTTTTATAAATACTGATCAAGGTACTACGAAAGAATTAGATTCAAATAGGTTAGAAGAATTATTACAGATAATTGAAGAAGTTCAAGGCAAAGTTATTATCTGGGCAAACTACAGGCATGATATTAGAAAGATAAATAAAGCCCTGAGTGAGAAATATGGCTCTGACTCAGTAGGTATGTATTTTGGTGACGTACAACAATCAGAGCGTGAAGGTATAATAAAAGATTTTCAAGACCCTGACAGTAAGATGAGATTCTTTGTGGGTAATACACAAACAGGTGGTTATGGTATTACTTTGACTGCTGCAAATACAGTTATATATTATTCTAATAACTATGATTTAGAGAAAAGGTTACAGTCAGAAGATAGAGCTCATCGTATCGGTCAAGACGATAAGGTCACATATATTGATATAGTGTGTGAAAAAACTGTTGATGAAAAAATAGTGAAAGCCCTGCGTCAAAAACAAAACATTGCTCAAACTGTGCTTGGTGAAGAAAAATGGAAAGATTGGTTAGTTTAAAAACCGTATTTAAGTTTCATTCCTGATTCAATGCCTTCTAACTGATTAATGAGTGCTTGATTTTTCTTATTTTCAATATCTTGTCTCAATAGATCACTTTGATCAACAGCACCTGCTGGTCCACCTATAAGTCCAACATCTGGTTGGAATATAGTTTCTCCTATCATATAACCTAAGACTCTCCTTGCATAATTAGCTTCTTCAGATTTAATTTTTTTACCACTCATCAATATATCATACATTTTAGTGGGGTTTTTCATGAGTTCAACAGTTCTTTTATTTCTTTTAGCGATATTAAAATAATTTAAAGCAGTCAGCATTCTTCCAGGTCTAGTAAATAAACCTACATATGCTCTAAGTATTTGGTTTATAGCTTTAAAGAGTCCTTGATCTGGTTGGAGAGCAGTCGATGCATCAGATGGTCTTATCAATTTTAAATCATTATTTAATTTAGTTAAGTTAGCTACGAAATCATCCCCTAAGTATATTCCCATAGCATAACCATGATCGTTAATATAATCATCAATCAATTTAGAATCAAATACAGGAACACCGTCCACAGTTTTGGATGTTTTACTCATAAAATCATTATACATAGTAAGTTTTACTCTGTCCATCAATACAGTATCACCAGCTATGTTGTCTGCTCTCTGGATTATGTTATATAATTTTTCTGGTTTCTTTACATTTTTAGCTGTAAATATATCCATAAACCATTTTTCTGGCTCATTGATGTTAGATTTTGTAAGCTCTGGTAAGTCTTGTTCTTTTCTAGCCATGTCTAGTAAGAAATTTTCTGATTCTAATTTTTTATTATAGGAGTTTACCAGTTGGTCGATATTATCGAATTTAGCTAATTCATTAGTACTGAATATTCCGTTAGCTGGATCTAAAACACTTTTATTATCACTTTTCCAAGTATCTAATAATTGTGCACCATTTTCTTTAGGTACTACTCTACCATTTTTAAGTTCAAAAATATTCTCATATAGATTATTTTTTGTAGCTAACCTTATTTTTTCTCCTAAACCTGAGTTTTTAGGATCCATTAAAATATCCCTTAAAAATGCAGGAGAACTTATTACACCGTCCTCAGTTATAGTAGACCCTGAATTGATAAATCTTAACAATCTATTAGAAGCTGTGATACTATCAGAAGACATAGTCCTAGTGACATTATTACTTAAAGCTGTGATGTCATTTATAATCCCTGATTTATATTGATTTTTAAACACCTTGTATTTTTCTACTGCGTCATCGTATAGTTTAGTGCTTTGTTCTCCACCTTCCCTTAATAAAGTATCGTACCTAGTTTTTTCGAATGCGTCGACAACTAATTCTAGTCTTTCAATCATATCTTGATCGCCAACTCTGTATGCTTCGTTTAGTCTACCCCTTACTTGAGAATAACTTCTATCAAAAGCTTCTCTTGACATAAATTTTTTGCCAGTTATTTTATCTGTACCTTCAATCCTAGCCACTGCTGCTTTTGACATACCGTATAGTTCAGCAGGGAATAAACTTTCACCTTCACTTTTCTCTATAGACTTAAATACATCAAGTACTTCCGACATGTCAAAAGGTTTTTTTCTTTTATCACTAACTACTTTAAATGCTTTGTTAAATGCTTCATCTACTTCTATATCTTTAGCAACTTTTAAATTGTAAAAACCTTCTTGTATGCCTCTGCCTATTTCGGCAGGACTCATGTCAGTTGTGCCTTCTAAAAACTTCCTAAAATTATCTGAATTAGTGGCTATAAAATCATCTACGTTGCCTCTAGCTATGATTACTTCTGGAGTAGTTTCTACAAATTCTTGTCCTGCAACCCTTAATTCCTCCCCAGTTCTTGTAAGTGCTACGTCTGAACTTTCTTCCAGAGCATCTTTTAAGTTTAAATCTGCTGACTCTTCAAACAGATCATCCATTTGTTTTGCTGCTGCTTCTTCTTGTCTTATTTTTTGTTCACGCAACGGTGCACCTACTGTCTCAGATCCTTCAGCTAAGTCGTCTAGACTTTTTTGTGCACTTTCAATAGGAGAAACTAACCTTGGTCCACCTTGTTGCTCTACCCATTCTTGATATTTCCTCATAATTTGTGGACTTGTTAAACTGCCCACATTAACAAAATTATTATCTTTTAATTCTTTTTGTACAAATTCGTATGCGTCAATAAATTCATCTTCGTCTAAGCCTCCAGGCAAAAGTCCTGTTCTTCCTAATCCAGGAATAACTTTACCAAAATTTTGTATACCACCTATTACAGCATTGGCACCAAAACCAAAACCCATAACCATACCCATCTCTTTCATAGCTTCATGGAGTATATTTACGTCTGCGCCTAAAACACCTCTTTCTTTTAAATCTTCTAATCTTTCGTATTTAATATAAAAACCTGCTAAACCTTCGGCGACTACTGCTAAGTTTCCAGCTGTCATTATTCCAGCAGGCAATCCTCTTGGTCCACGTTTACCTCCCTCGGCAATAGCTTTCGCTAAAAACGTACCTCCTCCACCCATTATCTCATACGTAAGTTGCTCCATAAAAGCCCCTGCTTCTTGCAACTGTAATCCTGGAGGATTTATTGGGGTACGTTTGCCGTTATCAAAAGGGTTTTGAAATGTGTATGCTACTGTACCAGAAGGATCTGGTTTAATATCAAAGTCATAATCCTCAGGAAGTTCAATCTCGTTTTCTCTAAATTTAACTCTAAGTAATCTATCAAGCGTAGGTATAGCTTGTTGAGGATCGTTTAACACAGAGTTAGGTATATTTGCATAATCAAATGTTGTTCCGTAAGGCACATTGTTTTCATAATCAATTCCGTATAGCTCACCTAAATTTTCTCCAGATAATCTTTTAGTGAACTGTTGATTCATAAAATATGGATCACCAGCTTGTAGTCCACTTAACACTGCATCTTGATATCTTTGTTGGTCTCCTCCTGAAAGTTGGTCAAAATTTATTCTAGCATCACTATAACTTGGAGGGTTGTATCCTACACCACCCATTACTCCCAAAGGTGGTTTCCTATTTAACGTAGGATCAAAACCATATTGTTCTAACTTACTTATTTCAAAATCTCTATCTTCTTGAGTATCGGTAAGGGGAATATAAGCTGGGGATCTTTGAAATTCATAAAATAAGTTTGGGTTATTTACAAAATCAAGAGTTTTTTGAGAAGCTCTTTCAGCAATTAACTTGTCTATATCTATTATATCGTTTTGTGCCATCAGTCTGGTTGTGTTGTGCTAGGACTAAATTGTTTCATTAGTATATCGTGAAGATCTGGATTATTCACTTGTAAATCAGCTAAATAAATACTCATAGCTTTTCTCATCTCCTCCTGTTTAGATTTGCTCTCACCCCTCATTTCTTTATATTTATTTTCTATTGTACTTATTAATTTTGATGTGTCATCTATACCCCTCAGACCTTTTATAAAACCTTGATAAGAATTGTTTTGTAAAACATTTGGTGCGTCGGTTTGCGGAGTAGGATTTTCTTCACTTTCACCACTCAACATCTTAACATAGTCTTGGTGTGTAAGTTTGCCACCTAATGCGTTTATAGGTAAATTATATTGATCACTTATTGTTTTTAACGTCTCTTCAGTTAAACCCCCGTCTGTCCCATATCTAGCAAAATCAGCTGCTATCGGCGCATAAGTCTGTCTTCTCAACCTGTTGTGTGCAGCTTGTAATTGTGTAAGATTACTCGAGCCATAGCCCACCATCTCTAAAGCAAAAACTAAGTCTTTGTCTGATAAAGCTCTTCCGTCACCTAAACCGAAAGCACTCGCCACAGCTAGAGCTAAATTAAACGTCAATGCATTATACTCTCTGTTTGCTGTTGAGACACCTGTTAGGTCTTGAATTTTCCTACTATTTACAAATCTGCTATACATAGCTTCATAAGTATCTTCACCATTAGAAAATTCAATTACACCTGTTCGAGAAAGACTACCATCAGCAGTATCTGCAAAAGAAAGGTCTGTTGTATTGCCAGTTAATTGACCTATAAGATTAAAAATTGCTGATCCTTCATCAAGAAATGTTCTTAACCCAGTCACAGTTCCTCTAACAATACTCGGTAATACAGCATTATTATTTTTTACTTCATTTTGTATTTGGTCAGTAATGTTATAAACTTTTGCAGCAGATGCTAAATTTGCTTGCCATTCTTTTTTAATTTTATTATTGTACCTTTTCTGTTGAGTACCACTACCATCATTAGTAGCGATTATTGTACCATCTGGAAGTTCCATATAAAGCCCACTTTCATAAGGTTT
>Ga0115011_10000256_pt1 | contig 47743 bp, 24 predicted proteins | sample TroAtlMetagenome_2_FD_88705 | JGI IMG/M metagenome (GOLD analysis project Ga0115011, IMG submission 88705) | Marine eukaryotic phytoplankton communities from Atlantic Ocean - Tropical Atlantic ANT8 Metagenome | ecosystem: Environmental > Aquatic > Marine > Oceanic | place: Tropical Atlantic... | reverse complement strand
GAGCTATTGACAGTTCAAGGTAGGCTTGTAGATGGGGTTTCAAGGCCATTACCAGGCAGGGCGATGAACATAATTTTGGACGGCGATCTATTCTCAGAGATGACTGTAACAGAAGACGGCTTCTTTAACGCCCAAATACCGATTACTCCTGATTCGAAGCTTGGCCCGATGGAGGTTTTGATTGAGTTCCCGGGCGAGGAATTTGTCCTCCCGTCGTCATCGAGTTTGGTCATGGAAGTCTTTGGTCCTGTATCATTAACCATAGATGAGATCGAACCTGTTGCAGTTTCTGACACTTTTTCGATCACTGGTACCGTGAAGGATAATCTGCCAGATGGCTGGCTCGGGAATCACACCATCGAGGTTTTTGTAGACGGGGCCCTGATAGGGATATCAAGCTCGGATCCCGATGGGCTATGGTCCATATCTTGGGAGGTTCCTGAGACAGTGACTGTTGGAAACCACTCGGTGACTGCTTTCGCCCCTGCTCAGGGATTTCACAGGGAAGCTTCCCATTCCGTCCCTTTCACAGTATCTTATCACACTGCATTGAGCATTGAGGTAGCGAATACCACTGAGACCAGGGGAGACTCATGGCAATTCTCCGGTAGGCTTTACGAGTCAGACACTGGGTTTGACTTCAGCCTAGATGGCCGGGAAGTCGAGGTATTCCTTGATGGAAACTTAGTCGGAAGCCTTGTCACAGAAGTCGGGGGAATTTTCAATTATTCAGTATTTGTCGAATACTCCCTTGCCCGTGGCATGCACAACGTCACCTTCTCTTATGGCGGCGAGTACCTATACCTGCCTTCATCCTATAAGATAGTGACAAATGCCAAATCGGACATTTCTATAGAGACCCAACCAATAAGTTCCAACATCATTCGTGGGAACTCCTCCCATCCGATCATGATTCAAGGGGTCGTAAGGGAACTAGGAGGCGACTCCAGCATCATCGAGGACCTCTCAGTTTCACTCTACTGGGGGGATAACTCTCTGCCCATTACTACCTCCCCCTGGATAAATCCCTCGACCCAAAATTTCCAGATTAGGGCAGAGGCACCGGAGTTCCTAATGCCCGGAGAAAATACAATCAGGCTAATTATTGACCCAGATCCTAACCGCTTCCTCAACGGGGCATCCGAAGAAATCGAAATAATGGTTCTCATTGAAGTTGACTTTGAATTCTCAAGTGTCGGCGTTTCTCCCGGGCAGAGAGTGATCAGCGGGACGGTAAACGTTACTGCAAGGGACACACAAATGCCCGTGGAGGGACTTTCTATGTCAGCAATGCTGATGAATGGATCTTCAACTCACTTTTCTATGACAAAATTGACTAATTCAAATGGTATTTTTGAGTATGAATTCAAGTCACTCTCCCCACTTCCGCCCTTGTCGGACGAGTCTTCATGGGGAATTTTGTCGATCAGGCTCGACTCCGACTCTGAATTCTTGGACTCAAGGAGCTTAGCACTCCTGCCCAGCCAAGGGATTGAGGTAAGTTACGCCGAGGAGATGGACGATTTCGAAATCAGCTCCATTGGAATAGTAATTGTATTACTGGCGGCTGCAGGACTAGCTACAGCCATGGTCTCCCTCTTGATTTCTCGGCGAAAGGAGTCCGCGATCAAAGAACTAGCAGGAATTTTCAGCCAGACTGCTGAGATGCTTGCTGCCGGAGACGAGTTCCGGAGGGCTATTTTCGAGTGCTACCAAAACCTCTGTAGTATTCTGACTAGGAGAGGTTTCCTAAGGAGGAACTTCGAGACAGTCAGAGAGTTTGAGATGGCCATACGTAGAGCTATGCCCATCAGTGACGCGTCACTAGTGGCCCTAGATCGGATTTTCGAAGAGGCGCGATACTCTAGCCATGTTCTTGGGGACCTGGACAGGGAGAATGCCCAGATCTCCCTATCTAATGTGGTCAGCGAGATTGAGGAGTTGCATGAGATACCCAATAGAAACGTGAAAGAGGCCCCTGTTGAATAATGATCATTCTATTTTCATCCTCAGCAAATCACCCTCCCAATATGCCATGGAGACCCTCTTCCCCTGTGGTAGTCTGAAAGGACCGATCCCCCTGGATGGGAAATCAGAGAATGTCAATCTTGCCAAATTGAAACCACCACCGCCATCCTTGGTTTGTACTGTGATATTTTCTTTCATCAGTGGCAAGTTAAGGCACAACTCGCCGTCCACCATCGCCCCATCCAAATCCTCAATAAGCTCTTCCATGGATATCGGTCCCTCGCCAATCTCGGAAAAACCATTGACAGTCAATGACAGCTCTTTGATGAAGCTCCGGTGATCTTTGTAAACATCCGATGTTGACCCGAGGTCGCTGAGGAACCTTCTGTGCATTCCTTCGGCATTGGTATCCAACCCACTTTTCAACTCGCTAGGTATATCGAATCCTTCTATATCTCCGCTAACATTAGTATCCAGGCTAACCCACTCCACGACCTTTGGAGAAGATACACCCGAATGAACCCATTGCTCACTCAAAGCCCTTCGCCGGCTCCGGATTCTTTTCGAAGAATCTTCTTGCCAAGCTGGCCGTTCTTTCAGGTTCATTGACCTTGAGAAACCTCATTCTTGATGGCATGCAATCCTTGTATCTGCCTTGTCTTAGACGTTTTTCCAGAATAACAATCAACGCTCTGTCCTCGACCTTCCTAATTGATCTCCCCATGGCCTGCATTATGCTGTTTACAGCTGGCTGTGAACTGGAATACTTCCAAGCTCTATCTCTGCCGAATCGGGTCTTGAAGTATTCCAATAGTGCATCTTGTCTTGCACTAGGGGGTGGTAGCGGGAGACCAACACAAATAACAGCATCAAGAATATTCCCAGGGTAATCCACTCCTTCGGCAAATTTGCCACGCATTACGCCAGCTAACAGCACAGGTTCATTTCGCTTCCTTTTCTTGTGTAGCATATCCAATGTTTTACTTATTTCAGCCTTCGAGTCCCTCGGACTCTCTGTTATCATTTCTCTCGGCCACCATGTTCCTGACCTCTCATCTAGTATGTCATTCAATATTGCGTAGCTAGGGGCGAATAAAGCTACATGGCCCTTGGCTTCTTTGAGAACCGAGATGATATGACGACGTATCCTCTCCATGTTTTCGTCCGTCCTTTCGCTGAACTTGCTAGTCACATCTGTCGCAACCAATACGGGCCTCCTATCTTCAATAAAGGGCGAATCATACTCCTTCATAATCATTGAATCCCCCTTTGGAATCCTTAGCAGCTCTGCATACATCTCAGGGGGATTTAGAGTTCCAGACATCAAAACTCCTCCAATGGCAGTTTCGAAAACCTCACTACAAACTGGCCCTGGATCGAGTAGGTGCGTGGTAAGTCTGCTATGATCTCCAAATTTGTCATAGACTAGCGAATATGCTGGATTGTTTACTCCAGTCAGGCAAATTCTTAGGAAATTTGCAAATCTATGGGCATCACTTTCCTCCTCCAGATCACCGTCTTCTGCGTCAATCTCAATTCTTACAGCCTCAAGGGATCCAATCATTTCTCTAGCAGAAAATACACTTTTCTCAAGGCCCTTTCCAGAATCTTCCACCATCTCAATGAAGTCTCCAATCTCAACTAGACATTCTTCACCTCTTCCAATACTGGCAGACTTCTCCATTTTTAGTAAAAAATCACGAAACTCTGTCTGGAGCCTTTCCAGCATCCTCTCACATCTCTTCAGATTTCCTATTTCCTCTATCAAAGACCCATTTTCTTCTTCTGATAGCGATTTTTCCAAGTTTCCTAGGTGTTCTTGTAAATCTGACTTTGCTCTAATTACTGCATTTTCTCTGATTGTTCTTTCACATCCCTTGCGGATCCTGTCAGGTAGATTGTGAGCTTCATCGACTATCAGGATCAAGTTGCTAACTTCCAGGCCCATTGCCGGCAAGGATGCCTCTCTGACGTGCTCTACAAATACATGATTGTAGTCACATACGACCACATCTGCAGCCACAGCTGTTTCCCTAGCCGCCTTCCAAGGGCAAATTCCATTGGGCCTCTGATCACTAGGTTCGGCACACCTAGCTACTAACTCCTCTACGTGCAATGGATCTTCGAGGATTCCCAGCCTAATCGATTTGGAATTCGCCAACCATGGCTTACAGCCCCTACTCCTTCTCTTTTCAACGCACAGTCTGGAGAATAGTGCCCTGTGCTCACTCCTTATTTCATTAATGCACATTCCTTGTTGGCCGATCATGTCAACCAAACTTACCTTCTTCTCTCTTTCATTTATTCTATTGTTGATTTTTCTAACGGTATCAACTACTATTTTGTGTTGTGACTGTCTTCCAGTTAGGAACATCACCGTTGCTGGCTCCTCTCTCGATCTTGATACTTCTAATGAGGCAGACAAAGCAGCAGCGGTTTTTCCAATTCCAGTCGGAGCAGATGCCAAGTGAAAACCCCCATTCTTCATCGCATTGAAGCCATCCCTCATCATCTCGAGTTGCGATTCCCTGAGATTACTGTGTGCAACGAACTCCGGTTGCCAGTCGCTCCCCTCGCGTGCCACGGAGTAGGTTCCAAATAGAACGACCAAGAATATTGGCATTCATTTTACAATGATAGCCTCTGAGTCCTTGCTGTCAAGAATGACTGTTATCGGCTCATCTAGGGGCACATGCCTCAAACCACCTTCTTCGAAATCAGGAATTAGTGAGTCTAACCACTCCCAATCAATATGGTCATTGTTGCCTATTGTTAGATATCCAATGTTGAAGCTAACAATATTTTGGAAGAAGTGGGAACCTTGCGATGGATCCACGTGAATATCTTCCATTGGTACCTCTACAATGGTTTTCGAACCCATTATCTGACTCCATTCCACTGGGATTCCCAAGGATGGGTCAGAAGACCCCCATCTACCCGGGCCTATGAGGATGTAGGGCCGTTCTTCCTTGCGAAGCTTTGCATCAATCTCCTCAATAAATGGGACGATTTCTAACGTCTTCATTCTGTCCATTCTTCTTGGATGGACATAGACTATGTCCTTGATGCCCTCAATTATTCCATTCCCTAGGGACTTGCTGCTCATGCACAATGAGCTCTCCTTTTCCACTTCTGTCAGATCAATGTCAATCTCTACTGAGTCATTCAAGATCGGTCTCGCTTGCAAGATTGCAAAGGATTTCACACCTTTTTCCTTATCTACGTTTATGGCGAATTCCAATTCTATAGGCGATCCTATGTATCCTTCACATTTGTTCAGTACCTCATTGATTATATTCGCTAGAGGAAATCTCTCGTACTTCAGGATAGGCGCGAAAGTAACTAGCATCGGACCCTCCCTTTTTCTGATTGTATCCACAATCACATCGTCAGCAGTAACGTAGGTTGAACCAACCAGAGACAGCCTCTTGTCATCATTGGCATCGGATAAACCTAGTTTCAGCAGGTTTTCCTCCTCTGATTGCCTAACTTCTCCTGATTCATTGACCATGGGAATGGCAAAAAAGACACTCTGGGATGAACTAATTGTCGACTCGTTGTTGTGGAATTGATGGATTCTTCTTGGTTGACCCGGACTGAATCTCAGGCATTTTCCACCCGATGAAACTTGCCTGCCCAAACCTATGCAGACAGCGGCAACTCCATCCTCCATCTTCAATGGGTCTATTGGGTAGTGGTTCACACTCCTTGCCGTACCAGCAATATCCGGATAGAATCGTCCGGAGGTCTCTCTTCCGATGACCTCTTGAATGACCACGGCCATCCTCTCGTCTTCGATATTATTCGCAGTTGCGGTCACGTAGGCTTTTGCCCCTTTATGGAAGATTGATGCATAGACCAATTTTATCGCCTGCAGTAATCTGTCAAGCCTCACTTCTATGTCTTCATGGTCATTTGCAAGCATGAATGTCGAATAAACTCCCGCAAATGGCTGGAAACTTGAGTCTTCGAGCAAGCTCGATGATCGAACAGCAATTGGGGTGTTGAACGATTTCAATATGCTCCTCAAATCATCAATCTCTGATTTATCAAATTCGCTTGCTAGGAAAGATTCGTTTACTTCCCGATCATCAACATCTTTGTATGCGAACCTAGCTAGATCATTTCTTGTGATGAAGCTTCCAAAGACCCTAGTTCCAATGACCACCGAATTAGGAATTACAATTTCAACATCAGAGTCAGTATCTCCCAGGCCAATGTCTTTCAAGTTAGTAAAAAGGAATGCAAGGCCCCTGCCCTTTCCTCCAAGACTACCACGCCCCACTCTGAGGAAACCCGACTCTTCTGATTCAGGGACATGGTCAACAATCGTCCTATCTCTTACTTCCCTGATGTGGGATCTGATTGTCTGAGAAATAAATCCCCTTACATCCTCCGAATCATCGAAATCGTCCATTGTCATGGGTCTAATTGATTCTGCAAGTGAGAATTCTGTTCTTGCTCGAAGCCAATGCGAGAATTCATTCCTACTAGCGAGGAACTCGACATATTCGATAGGAACATTGTCAACCAAATCAACCAAATCTTCTAAATTGGAAGCCCTACCAAACTCTTCGTTTTCTGGAATTCTAAAAATAAAGTCTCCAAAACCCATCTCATCAACCATGAATTCCTCAATTCTGTTGTAGAGCATAGGATCCTCTTTGTGAAGGAATGGTACGCCTAGAGAAGCCGCTTCTTCTGCTAATTCGATATTTTTTGATTGGAGTAGGATTGGCATGTTCCTATGGCCGCTTTGAGCATATTTGACCAGCTCCAATCCTGCTGTTTCTCTTTTCCCATTCGGATTTGGAAATCTCCCATCTGTGAAAATACCAATGATATTTCGTGAGTATTTGTCAATGATTTCTTTTGCCTCTTCCATGTCTGTTGCCAACATTATTTTTGCCCTAGCCCGTAACCTCAGAATTTTCTCGTGGAGGTTTCCGCCCTCTCCGATCAAACCAGTCGTTTGTTCGACTAGTTGGGTATAGAGAAGAGGCAGATACGCCGAGTAGAACCTCCGACTATCCTCAACCAATAGGATAACCTGTACATCTCCATCCTGCACGTCGTTCTCAACGTTCCTTTCGTCTTCGATAAGTTTGCATATTGAAAGAAGAATCCTGCTATCGCCACTCCAGACAAAAATCATATCAATTCCATCGCCAGTAGATAGTGTCGCAAGCTCCCTTGTATTCTGACTAAGTAGTACGACAGGGACCTCTTCCCTAATTTCCTTGATTTTCTTTGCAATATGCTTGGCATCGGATCCCCCAACCTTTGGCATAGTGATTACCAAATCAAAAATACGATTCTCAAAAAGCTCTACGGCATCTTCTATTTCCGGACTATGTATTATCCGAGGTGCCTGTGAAAGATTCAGTGTAGAGTACTCGTCTTGTAGGATTTCCGCCAAATATCCAGATTCTTCCAAAATGTATCTGTCAAATTGGCTAGCTATCAGCAAGACCTCTCTGACCCGGTACGGAGTCAGGCGTTCGAATTTGTTCCAGTCAGTAATGCTAGCACGCATTTCATCCCTCCGTCAACGGCATTACATTTCAGAGAAGCGGAGGGTTGCCCCGCACGAATGTGCGGGACGGTGTGTGTGTTGATTCTATTCAGGGTCCTCTAACTAATCTGGGAGCTTTTGATGGCGAATATCCTAATGCGTTGGATAGTTTGGAATCCTTTGCCCCCTTCCTAAGTCCACTTTCAAAGTCCTCCCTTTCTTCGGAAGTTTTTGTGGGAGGGCGGGAGACCCGCCCCCCCTTTTTTTCATGCATCCCATCCTCGCTCAATCTCTCACCTCAAGCGTTTGAATCCTCATCCAATTTAGAGCGTAACTCTTCCATTCTTCGAGCAATCAACTCTACTACTGTTACGCCCTCAATCATCTCCTTTCGAATGAACTCCCTAGCTGATTGCCTAACGACAGCATCAGGTTCCTCTCCAGTGATTTTGCAGTAATCGCGAAGTCTGACTGACAATTCTGGCCCAAGATTTACTTCCAATTTGTCTCCTCCACCAATCGCCTGTCTCGATAGCATCCTTCTGACTGCCTCTCTAATTACATCAGACCGGTTTCTCAGGCCATCAAAGCCCACTAGACGATCTAGCTCCAACAGATGATCCTCTGGAATTCTTAGTGAGACCATTGGACTGTTGCCTGCCATCGCACCTTACCTCCTAAGCCTCCAAGGACAGGTTCACCTCATAAATGTATTGCATTTGAAATACAATTGAAATACAAAAAGTAAACTTATGCCGAACTCTATGCTTTTACTCACGAGCGGTTCAAGGGCAATGACCCAGTGGGCAACTTTGAGATAAGTATGAAGGTAATCAACGACTCAATTCATGGCCGATTCAAACTCGAGGGCGTCACAGAGGACCTTCTTTCAACACCTGAAATCAATAAGCTAAGCCACATCAAACAACTTGGACTCGCCCATCTAGTATTTCCAGGGGCGCATCATACAAGGTTTGAGCACTCACTGGGGGCTTCGCATGTCGCAGGTAACATTGCATCGTCGTTGGATCTTAATGATCAAGATAAGACTACAGTAGAGGTAGCAGCTATGCTTCACGATGTAGGTCATGGACCATATTCCCATACCTTAGAGCACATATTGAATGAAAGAGGAGGGATGGATCATATGTCAATTACTGAAGGCATTATTTTAGGTGATTATGATATTGAATTAGAGGACGAGAAAACATCCTCTGAGAACCGACAAGCTATTCCTGAAATTCTCGAAAGACACGATATAGACCCTAAGTTTGTCGCATCACTAATTAGGGGCCCAGGTGCATCAGGAACCGAACGGTCATTGATTAGCTGGACGGAAGGCAGAGAGGACTTTTCTGAGTCAGACTCAACTTTGGCGCACCTGATACATGGGCCGGTCGATTGCGATCAATTAGACTACCTGCTTCGTGATTCTCACTTCACTGGAGTAAAGCATGGAGTTGTAGACCACCATAGATTGATTGGATGCATGGACTCCATCGGGGGGGATGTTGCAATAGAGGAGGGGGGAATTTCAGCTTTAGAAGGGATGTTGGTCGCTAGGGGTTTGATGTACAGTGCAGTATATTTCCACAGAGTTACCCGCGTTACAGAGGTGATGCTCTCTAGGGCAGTTGAACGTTCAATGGAATTTCTCCCCAGCCCTGAGGACCTTCAACGAAGGGTGGACTCCGAGATTTGGGGACTATTGAGGAGCTCTAGTGACTTCGCATCAGATATCATCAGGAGATTGAAGTATAGGAAATTGATGAAGGTATGTCTAAGTCGACGTATGGAGCAATTATCCGATGAACAGATCGAGATGCTCGTCAATTTGGCCAGAGACTCAGAAGCCAGAAGGGCAATTGAGGATGACATTGCATATAGGGCCGGACTGGATCCAGGATATGTGGCAATCGACGTCCCTAGCGTAAAGCTGCTTCTCTCCGAGCCAAGGATGGATCAAGTGGATGTCCGGATTATAGGGGACGATGGCAAGACAAGATGGCTCCGTGAGGTATCACCAATCGCTGACGCATTGAGAAAAAGACAAGTTAGCCAAAGCGTCGTTTATGTTATGACCCTGCCCGGAACAGAGAAGAAAGTCTCTGAAATATCCGAACGCCAGCTATTTTGTTGAGTAATCAAGTCTACCTGTCATTAGGAACCATTGAAAAGGGCGACTCAGCTCGACCGTTCGTCCGACCCAAATTTCGGAAGTCGTTGGTGACCAGATGGACGTAGCAATGAAGAAAGTTTACGATAGTGTGCTAGCAAGAGACCCAGATCAGCCGGAGTTCCACCAAGCCGTGGAAGAAGTACTCCAAAGCCTCGGACCTGTAATCGAGGAAAACCCCCAGTACTTAGAAGTGGCAAGGAGTGTGGTTGAACCAGAGCGTGTCATACAGTTTAGGGTGCCATGGTACAGCGACACAGGAGAACTCAATGTAAATCGCGGATTCCGAGTACAGTTCAATAGTTCGATTGGACCCTATAAAGGGGTGCTGAGGTTCCATCCAAGCGTAAATCTTTCAATCTTGAAGTTCCTTGGCTTTGAGCAAATTTTCAAGAATAGTTTGACTGGTTTGCCGATGGGTGGTGGCAAGGGTGGTTCGGACTTCGACCCCAAGGGAAAATCCGATGCAGAAGTCAGAAGATTTTGCCAATCGTTCATGATGGAGTTATGGAGGCACATAGGGCCCAATTTAGACGTACCTGCTGGAGATATCGGCGTAGGAGGCCGCGAAATAGGATACCTTTTTGGCATGTACACGAAGTTAGCCAATGAGTTCACTGGAGTACTTACGGGAAAGGGCCTTTCATATGGTGGGTCACTCATTAGACCAGAAGCCACAGGTTATGGTTTGGTTTACTTCGCAAGAGAGATGCTAGCAACAAAAGGAAAGTCATTTGACGGAGCTTCAGTAATTATTAGCGGATCAGGAAATGTCGCACAATTCGCTTGTGAGAAGGTCATTGACCTGGGAGGCAAACCAATTACTATGTCTGATAGCAGTGGTTACATCTACGATCCTGCAGGAATAGATGGAGAAAAGCTTGCTTGGATAATTGACTTGAAGAATAATCGAAGAGGGCGAATCAAGGAATACTCGGAAAATTTCGATGGGGTCGAATACAACGAATCACAACCCGAGCCGAGCCTCAATCAACTATGGGCTACGAAGGCAGACGTCGCTTTGCCATGTGCTACTCAGAATGAGGTGAACGGGGATGAGGCCAAGATGCTAGTTGATAGCGGAGTAATGGCCGTCGCCGAAGGGGCAAACATGCCCTGCACCCCCGAAGCCGTGGATTGCTTCCAGTCTAATGGCCTCTTATTCGCCCCGGGTAAGGCTTCAAACGCCGGAGGGGTCGCAACATCGGGACTTGAAATGAGTCAAAATAGTCTGAGGCTGAGCTGGTCCAGGGAAGAGGTAGACCAAAAACTCGAAGGAATTATGGTAAATATCCATAAGAATGCCTTTGAAACCGCTGAGAGGTTCGGCACCCCTTGTGATTACGTCAATGGTGCAAACATCGCCGGTTTCATAAAGATCGCCGAGTCATCCATTGCTCAGGGAATCCTGTGATTATTGCCTCCAATCATTCTATTTGCTTCCTATAAGAAAAATAACCGATTAGTGCCGCCCCTGTGATCATCGCAATCATCGCAGGCAATAGTAATTGCAAACCGTCTCCGCCTTCCTCTTCCAAGCTCCAGTTTATCACTGAGCTTGATGACTCTCCACCGCCGAAGGCAGCATCATCCACCAATTGAGTTGGAGTTAGTATTTCACAGCTCAATGCATACCTACCTTCGTCAGCAATCCTCCAGTTGAAATCAATTTCACCGGTCGAATTGGGGCCAATCATTGAATTGGGATATGAGGGGGAAATATCAGCATCAACCCCAGTATTTGGGATAAAGCAGCTTATGGCAACTATTGCTGCCGCTGAACCAGAGTTGTTCAGCACAGCCTTGACTTCGAGGGAATCTCCAAGTGTAGCATTGGTAAATACCCCCTCATCTTCACCAATTACCTCCAATGAGGCCCAAGTAATTCTCGGCAATGAGTCGTTTATCCAAATTTCACTTACCCAAGGAAGAATAAATTGACCTCCCCCGTAATCGCCAATCCCAGAATTCTCCGGATTCCAAGCCGTCCTGTAGTCGGTGATCGAAACAATCGCTTGCTCAGTCCAAATTGGATCTTCTGCCCAAACATTATCATCGGACCAAGCTATCTCGACAACCCTATCTTTTCCTTGATCAATATAGGAAATACCATCGCTATCGCTGAAGTTCCAGTACGGATTCCTTCTGTTATGCATCCCTGATATTTCGTAGTATACGAATTCGGCATCAAATATCAGCCTCTGACTACCAATTACCCTTTCCCATTTGTCAGTCAATCCACCAGTTCCAATGACGCCCTCTCCCCAATCAATATCTGATCCAATTGTTGCCCTAATATCATGATCGTCAGTGCTTTGTTCAAAAGAAGTGGAACCACCCAGAGAAATGGAAGCATTGTCAGAAGTCAACAATATAGGGCCCACTCTTTGTAAGTGGCAGTCATTAAATGTCAAATTGCCACTGGAAGAAATTCTGCCCCCCATTATTTCGGACTCTGTTGCTATCATTTCTCCGTCAACGGTTATTGTAAAGCCTGGAGTGCCCTTCACCATCATGTTCCTCCACTGAAAATCTGCTGCAGGTCCTACTTCGGATTGAACAACCTGTTCGTTAGAATCAATCTCATAAATTCCTATCTGACTTAGAGACACACCACACATTGGTCCCGCTAGTCCAAGCCACAGGTCAATTGGTCCGGACCCGAGGATAATTGAATATTCAGTGCCGCTCATTTCTTCTGTATTTTCAGTCCAACCCTCGAAATGGACATGATATCCATCTAATTTCATTCCATCAACTGCCCAAAAGGTCACCCTCACTTTATTAGTCGAATCAGTCGCTACCTTGACCCCCGATCTATTACCTTCGTCACAGTAGCCAAAACCTTCCAGGTTCGCTGGTGGTTCATTGGCAATTAAGTCAGAATTTGATAAATTTATGGACGACTTATCATCTACGAAAATCTCCACACCTTGATCTATTGAGTACTGTGAATTAGAAAGAGTCAGGGAGCCACCGTTAATCACCCTAACATTTTGCGAGAGTACTATGTCCTCATCTGACCATGTTACATTATTTTCTATCGTGATTTCATTCTCCACTTCCGCCAAAGAAGCTGATGGAAATACTGTCAGTGATCCGATTAGAATTAATGACATCAATTGGGCTCTCATGGATTTCATTGATTCTCGGGTGAACCACAGGCCAATGAATATCACCCCTGAATGAACCAATCAAAGTCAGCTTTCTCAATGGTTTTTTGCGTGCGAAAGTTCAATGACGGACCCCATTTGCTATGGTCAATGACATCCGTAGAGCCTCCATGGGATGATCCTATTTTGGCGCCCCTAGTGGTTCTCTGGCTTTACCTTCCTGGTTACCTTTCCAACACTGCAGCAATGCTTGGCGGGAAGTGGATACCAGAGTTGACTGGAATTAGCGTTTATCCAATAGATGCTGGAAGGAGACTTTCCGACGGAAATCGGATTCTTGGAGATGGGAAAACATGGAATGGATTTATTGGAGGGACAATTGGAGGGGGGGTCCTTTGCATCATTACTCACTTGGTTTCAAAAGGAAATGAAATATCTTCGGCACCATTTATCGATCCATTGGGCAATTATAATTCTAGTGTATCAGAGATTGGAGACGCCTGGTTCTACTTCGGTGGAGACGTCTTAGCCTCTTTTCTTATCGGGTGCGTCCTAGGTTTCGGCTGCATGTTTGGCGACTCAATTGGCTCATTTGTAAAAAGGAGACTGGGTCACAAGAGAGAGGGCGAATTGAGCTCAAAGGCACCTATACTGGACACCATCCCATTTGCCGTTTCAACCTTCCTTTTTGGCTATATTTTTCTAAGTCCAGCAGTAGTTTCCAGCTCAGATTTATTTTTTGGAATGGGCATACTTTTGTTAGTAACCCCCTTGATACACAGATCATTCAACCTACTTGGTTTTCATCTAGGCCTCAAATCAGTTCCATATTAGAAGAATGTCCGATGGAATTCATTATTTCCCGAGTTGCAATCGTTAGCTCGTGCAACATCTAGAAGTCCTGATCGTTGGAGGGGGTGGAAGGGAACATGCCATTGCGATTGGCCTATCTGCCAGTCCATCCGTTTCAGCAATACATTGTTGCCCCGGAAATGCCGGTACCTCGATGGTCGGAAAAAACCACAATATTGGAACTTCAGACATAGATTCAATTGCCTCACTAGCGGAGTCATTGGGCGTTGATTTGGTAGTAGTGGGGCCAGAGGCCCCATTGGTCGAAGGTTTGTCTGAGACACTTAGGAGCAGAGGGATATCATGCTTCGGACCACATTCTGAAGCTGCAAAACTCGAAGGATCAAAACTTCATGCAAAGAATATAATGAACTCATTGGGCGTGCCAACGGGGAAATTCCAACATATCGACTCTTTGGAGGGAATTGACACGGCTCTGGATGATTTCAAACCGCCTTGGGTCGTAAAAAGGGATGTTTTAGCAAGTGGGAAAGGAGTCACAGTAACCGAAAATAGAGAGGAAGCAAGATCTGCAATGGAAAATGCCCTTAATTCAGATGGCATTGTTCTGATCGAGCAGTTCCTCCCGGGCGAAGAGGCCTCAGTCCTAGTAATAATGGACGAAACTGGTTATGTTACTTTACCCCCCAGTCAGGACCATAAGAGAGCAATGGACGGTGAATCGGGCCCAAATACGGGAGGGATGGGTGCGTATGCCCCCGCACCAGTCGCCACCCCTTCTGTAATGGCAAGAGTTCATGAAGAAATAATTGAACCAATGCATAGCCACCTTAGCCTCAGTGAATCTCCTTACAGAGGGTGCTTGTACGTCGGGCTAATGATAGACTCCGACGGTTCTCCATCGGTCGTTGAATTCAATGTAAGATTCGGAGATCCCGAAACACAGGTAACGATTCCATTAATCTCATCAGATTTGGGAGAGGCTCTTCTAGCCACAGCAGAAGGTAGACTTTCAGACTACTCGATTGAGTTCAATAATCTTAGTGCGGCCACAGTAGTTCTGGCTTCGGAGGGTTATCCCAGTAAACCCAATGTTGGAAGGGAGGTTACGGGGTGGAATTTCAGGATCGAGGAAGGTCAGAATTTAGGTTATGTAAATATCGCAGGAGCAAATTTTGATGACGATGGAAAAATGATATCAGATGGGGGTAGGGTGCTTTCATCTACTGGTTTAGCCCCCAATTTGGTAGAAGCGATTGGCACTGCATACCAAATTATCGAAGTAATCAATTTGGACGGTTCATTCCATCGTTCTGACATCGGCTATCGGGCACTTACGGGTTAGTGGGAAACTATTTCTGATGGGCATACGCATTACCTCGTCCCAAGAACGGTTAAAACACCCGTTTAGGTCGGCCGCTTCCGAGCCATAGGTAAAATGGTAGGTGGGTAGCATGGAAGAGGAAAAACAAGCCCATGATGACAAGGCATCTTTTTCACTTGCATCGGCCCCTCTGACGACGTGTTTTACACTGCTTGCGTTTTTCCTGACAATCTCTTTGCTGGAAGGCCGTTCACTGGGCGGAGATTATCTAGCTGAATCCGCAGTAATATCCGCCTCCCTCCTTCTTTCTGCGATAATCGGGCGAATTCTGCCAAGTTTAATTCCCCTCGAATCCCCCGGACTTAGAATTTCTTCAACCCCCATTGTAATAGTGCTCATTGCCCTGCTTACAAATCTAGTAGCACACACCCAATTTGACAATCTACTAGCTTTTTCATTCATCTTGGTCGGATTTGTAACGTGCATTCTAGTCGAAAAAAACAGATTAGAGGAGTCGTCACTTTTTCTTTCGATAATTTTGGGTATGCACCTCTCCGTCCTCTACTCTTCAGGTCTGGTAATTCTGGAACCAATCGCCACTTCGGCAACAATAAGTGCTGAAAGATTGGCAATAGGAAGTGCGTTTTTCGCATTCCTATTCTGTTCAATTGCACTTGGTAATCTGGTTATGGTCTGTATCCGCGGGACTCTTGAAAAGCAAGGCTCTGGGAATATTTTCTCATCCATCCCGGCGATGCCTGACAGCAAAGAGCCTGCAATATACTCATTCGCTGTATTTTTCTGTTACCTCATTCCGTTGGTTTGGCTGGGGCAATTGTCCGATTTGGAACAGTTCTCAGAATCTAGCCACCTCGGAGTTGTCTGGGCTTCTTTCTCATCTCTAGTGATATTCATCCATGATTTCTGCCGTGCAGAGGGTTGGCACGTCCTAGGCTCAGTAATCGTTGTAAATTGGATAATCTTCACCATTGGTAGGATTCATGAAATTGGTAACGAGCTCCCCTCAATCTTCTCTGATTCGGGAATTATTGGTTCATTCAGCTGGTTCTTTGTTTGGTTCTGGCTCAACTTCTTCACCATAATGGCCGCATCAAGGGGAAGGTTCGGCGATATTGCCCCTAGGAGGGAGCCAAGCGCCTTCAGAACATGGTGGGCAAACAACTCATACGTCGTTTTGGTTGGATTGGCCTTTCTTACAGCACTCATAGTTAGGGCCGCATGGAACGTCATTCCTGCAATGAATGCCACTGGAACTGGACTTTGGGATATGACTGGTGGATCGGACCCGTGGTACATGAAGAGGGTCGTCGACTATATTATCGCTGAACGCAGTCACCTTATTTTCGACTCCGATAGATCGTATCCTTTGGGGGGAATCAACCCTAGGCCACCTCTGTTCTCCTGGTCTCTGGCCCTTGGAGGAATTGGATTATCTTGGTTGTTGGAGATTCCTGTTGAGGATGCAGTTTGGTGGTCCATGGCCGCACTTCCAGCAATTTACGGGGCGTTGATCGTGCTGCCAATTGCTGGAATCTCATCCAGAGTACATAGCAGAACTGCAGGCATCCTATCAGCTTGGTTGATCGCCCTGATGCCCGGTCATATCAGCCGATCCACATTTGCAATGACGGATCACGACTCATTTGCAATGCTTTTCTTAGCTCTTGCATTCTATTTCTGGATCAGGGCTATTTCCTCTCTTGAGCAGAAAAAGGTATTCGAAAAGGCGGATTCAAACCCACTCTACATATTAGCGGGAATGCGACAGACATGGAAGAATAATCCAACTGTAATGGCAAATGCAACCCTGTCCGGCGTCTGCTTTGCGATAATGGCACTTGGATGGAAGGGTTTCGTTTACGGGCCTGGAATCTTGTTCCTAGCGTATTCAGCACAAGTCGCCATCAACATCTTCCGTCGTAGGGATAGCTTGGAGTTCACCTCAGCAGCGTTGCAGATGATGCTTACTGCAATCCTGTTGCCATTCCCATTCTATGCATGGCCAGGAATGAATCTACTTTTCGACCCCAGTGGGATGCAACCCATGTTTTACATTATTGGGTTCACATTTGCAGTCGGTTGGGTTGCAAGCTCCTTCAGGGACAAGCCTTGGCTACTAGTTATTATCACTGGCACAGTTCTCTTTGGTTCAATACTCACGGCCCTTTTCTTCCTACAGCAAGCTGAAATTTACAATGGCTGGGATATTCTTTTCACAGGCGGATTTTACTTCTCAAAGAACAAAATCTTCGGAACAATTGGCGAGGCGCAAGCTCCTAGTCGAGGAGTTTTGTTTGCTTCATATGGTCCGATTGTTGCACTAATCGCCATTGGCTGTGGAATGGTTCTATTGTGGAGGGGGGCAAGGAAGAATAAACCAAGCAACACATTGATGGGTCTTTGGGTGATTATTGCAACATACATGGCTTGGACGGCTGGGAGATTCATCATCAACGCCACGCCCGCAATGGCCGTAGTTGGCGGCATAGGAATCGCAATGATGTGGAATTCAGCGAACTTTTCTAGATTCTCTAAGGTTTGGAGAATATCTGGTATTGGAACTCCTAGGGCCCGATTCCGTTCAGTTTGGTCGGCATCCAAGTCCAACCCTGGAATTCCAGCGATATTGTTGGTTCTCCTGATGGTTTCATCCCAACACGCCACGTATGGAATTGATTCCGGAATACCTAGATCCGATGATGCAGCCTATGATGTCGACTTGGAAATTTACAATATCGCACCCGACATACTCAGAGAGGACTTCTTCAATTTATTTTCAATAATGAATAGCAGGGAATACAATCCAGGCGCTTCTGGTATGTGGTACATGGATACATTTGGTCCGAGCTTCAATGGATATGGTTGGAATGACGCCTATGATTGGCTCTCCCATCAGGATTCGGATGTAGAATTTAGCCAACGCCCTGCATTCGTATCTTGGTGGGATTATGGATTCCAAGCCTTGGCCTCGGGACAACATCCAACAGTAGCTGACAACTTCCAAACTGGGATCCCAGAAAGCGGAGGGATGCTCCTCTCTGCAGGTCAAGAAGAAACCCTGTCCCTGTTTATTGCTACTTTGGCAGCAGCCGATAGAGCCTATAATTCAGGTGATCTCAGTGATGAATTCATAACAGTACTAAATCAATACATGACCCCTGATCAAGTTGCAGAGTTCCAGATTTTAGTCAATCAACGTGATCCTATTACATCCTCTGCTGGACCTGAAATCGTCAGTGCTAGATCTTTGGCAGTCGTTGCAGAATACAATGATGTCGAACTATTGCGCGGATTCCCCCTTGACTCATCTGGAATCCCTTTCCAGCAAGAAAGTTGGTTGGTGTTCGAGAATGGAGAACAGGTCGGCAACTCAACCACTGATCAGTCCACTGCAATGTCACTATTCAACGAGACTAGGGCCTCTTCTTCTCAATTTGAAATTAATGACCCGACTCACTACTACATCGGAGGCTCCAAGTATACACCAGATCTTCTAGATGATTACTACGATCTCTCAACCAACCTGCACAGGAGTAATGCTAGGCTAGCAGTGGTCCGTGCTTTCTTGTCAACTGCGTTAGATGTCGAGGAAATAGCTGGAATTTATGATGGAATCTCCGCCATAGAGTACAATGTTCAGGACTTCGGCGCATCTACTGGATCAACAACTACTCGAAATCACGAAATTAGATACTTTGCGGTGGACAATAGGCTGTATCCACTTGGAGGCTCCTTCTACGGGGATTATAGCTACCACCGAGGACAATCAACTGGCATTTTCCACGCACCAACGAGACTCTCTGGACTGGACATGGATTCTTACATTTCAACTTTGTATCAAACCCAGAGGGGGGATGGTCCCGTAATTCCTAGGACACAGGCTCAGTACGAAGGAGAATACCTAGATGATATCGTCAGGCAAAGTGCAGGATCCTTGGGGGCTTCTGAGGTCATCAGGATGATCGATATCGACTATCAACACCAACCAGAATTCTTCGAAACTATGATTGCAAGGATATATGTCGGCTACGGTTCTTCCACATTAGGACTCCAAGGAGACGCCGAAAACCCATCAGTTTGGATCAATCCTCAACAAACAGGTGTCAAGGGCGCACCTGGCTCCTACCTAGAGAATGCATTCGCTCTTCCAGGTGCTATGATGAACCACTTCGTAATTTCTAATTGGTATGACAATGAAGAATGCGAGGTTAATGAGACTGGGGCCCAGGTTAGCTCAATTTGCGGATCAGTATACGACTCCAACCGCTATGTGAAGGTTGTAAAGTACTACAGTGGCGCCACAATTCAAGGAACTGTTGAGCTAGATGGCGTTGGACCAGTACCAAATGCTCGCATACTGATTGAGAGAGACGCATTTAGCGGCGACGAGGAAGCAGACTCCAATGGTGAAGTCGTGGACAGGGACAACAGGACATATTGGATTCCAATAGGGAGTACGCAGGCCGATGAAAATGGACATTACTCTTTCAGAGTTCCTGCGGGCAAGATAAGGGTATCAGCATTCTCGGGCGACCCAGATCTCGACTCAGCCAGGTCAATGATCATGTCTTCAGATGTGGGCAACACCATGTATGAGTTATTCACTGAGAGTAATTCTGCTAGGAACGTCAATCCAGTTACTGGTATCCTAGGGAATGTGTACGGTTCAACGTGGCTTTCTGAGAACATTGTGAACGTCTCATCTGAGGATGGCCATAGCAACGGAAGGTCAACGATAGAATCCTCGATCTTGGTCCAACCATCATCTGCTTCTGGAATATTAAGCTGGTCAGGTGCAATCGAATTCGATAAAGACCCTGTGATAAACGTCAGTGTAATCCTGACTCCCTCTTCTCCAGAAGTTTCCATAGATCCCTACACATTGCCTACTTCGAATGGAACAGTATCCGGCGAATCTCTTGAGTTCACTGGAAAGGGCGAGGCCACGTTCACCGGACATGGAATCTTCAATTCTATCGGAGTAGCCACGGTTTCCGATTTCACTGGCAATCATTCGATGACAATTCTTGACAATCATAGTGTAACTGGGGAGGGGCAGTTTTCTGGCAGGGGCACCTTAGAAGGGGAAGTATTCGGCCTCCTAGAAATCGACTCTTGCCAAGGAGGAGCACTTCCTCAGGGGTCCGAGGTATGCTCAATTGGTGGAAATGAGTTCTTGATCAACGGCTCTGTAGATGCATCAGGGAGATATACCTCCGAGGGTGAGAGCCTATTCACACGTTCATTGTCCAAATCAACTTTCATTGGCTCAGGAATATTTGAGGTCAACACTTCCACTGTTCTTGACAGCTATGGCACCATTAATGGCTCAGGCTCATTTTCAGGTGATGGTATTTTCAGTGGTCAAATGGTAAAACCTGGGTCTTTCCATGTGAATGATGCGTTACCCGGGGAATACCAAATCTCCGTCGATTTCGGAAATGGCACTATAGTAGAACTAGGCACTACAATCGAGATCGGCGTCTTTCCTACCGATGAGGAAAATAGGATTTCTGTAGCTGGCGGCAGCATTGAAGGTTCGATCTTCGATTCTGAGGGGGACCCATTATCATCCTCAATTTTCATCTTCCCTTCTGAAGAATCTAGGGAAAACTCAACTGCAGAATGCGGTGACTTGGTGTCATATCCTTGCTATGTTATCCCTGACGATGAAGGCCATTATTCGATAGGTCCGATAATTCCAGGCGATTATCTTGCTGAGATCGACGTTGATGAAGATGGCTTCCCAGAGATTTCTGAGGCGTTCACATTCTTGCCGCTGGAATCCCCAACTCAGTCTTTACCGATGACTATTCCGAAGATGTTCGATCTAAATTTCACCATCACCGACAATGGCAATCCGGTAAATGATCTAGATATCGTACTTCGTTCTGAAAACATCTCCCAACCCCCAATAGCCGCGATCTTCGATAATGAGTCATTGGAATATAACATTGAACTATCCATCGGGTCTTGGATTCTGAATCACACCACAGATGGTGAGAAACAGATTTGGCAGAGAATAGATGTGATCGACAAAGATCAAAATGGAACATACCACTTCCAGACTAGTAAGGTTGTCAATGGTACTGTGCTTTACCAACCTAATGAGGAAACAGGATTGCCGGGCCAACCCATGGAGTTCCAAAATGTGATTTTCCAGTGGGACGGTTTCACGCATAGTGCTGTTACTGACAAGATGGGTGAGTTTAGCGTGACTCTCCCCGAAAATGCGAATGTCGATGCTACAGTAGAGATTGTTGTCGGAGTAGAAGGATTCTATTCGAATGGGACCAAGTTTACAGTTACTGCCGGAATGGACGACGTAATCATTGAAGTTGTCGACTCATTCTCTGTCATGGGAACGGTCAACCTGAATAGGGAGGGTTATCGATACGTCGATGAAATAGTGGGTTGGGTGCCCATCACAGTCACAGCCACTTCCTCTGGTGGGGAGGCGTCAGATGCCATGTGGACAAAGCCAGTATCCCCCTCGGGTACTTTTGAGATGTTACTGCCCAAGGGAAATTGGACATTCGTATTGAATCCACCAGGCGATCTTGGTGTTTCCAGTTCTGTCGAATTGGATATCAATAAATCATCAGACTTGGATTTGATCCTCTATAAAGAGTCTAACAGTACTGTTTTCGTTGACTTCTTCATCGATCATTCAAAGGACAATAACATCTCTAATGGGACTCCAGTACAATACCCCTTTGAAATCTCCTCGGTCAATCCAAATGGACTAGGTTATAGCGTCGCTCGGAATGGATCAGAGTGGATCTCCGATGGGCGTGCTGAGGTTTCTCTTGAACCAGGCAGCTACAGAATAGTCGTTGAGAGAGCAAACGCTTCAGCTGGAGAGAAATTCGATACACTGTATGATTTCAATCAAATCTTCCAAGTCGGCATGGACGGCGAAATCATAGTTGAAAGAGAGGTAGGTTTCGAACCCCTGTGGCTCTTCAATGCCAAGCTCACAAACCGCACCTTCGGTAACTTGTCCAACCATGAAGTAATTTTCGAGAACGTAGAAAGGGGTTGGTCCCAGATGTTCTACACCAATGATAATGGCACAATTGCCGAGTATCTTTCCGAAGGTGAGTGGATTATCGTCATTGAAGAGTTTGAGACTTCTGATGGGGTCTTCGAGGGACTTAGGGTGAATGTCAACATCTCCGAAGAAAATGCGGGCTTAGCGATAGATTTCCAGACGGATGAGTTGGCAGAGGTCGCCTTGAATCTAAATTTGCTAGGGATGGAGCTCCAAAGCCCGGGTCCGATGGATATATCATTCATTTCCCAAGAAGGACTTGGCTCATTTAATGCTCAGTCCAATGGCGATAGTGAGCCATTGGTTATTAGGGTGCCTTCTGGACTCTGGAATATACAATCTAATCAGACCGATGCAGATGGCGTAAGGCTTCTGATTGACAACACATCGCTCAATGGCTCGGGACTATTGGCGGGAAGTAGCTACTCCGTAGATGTGACAGTAAACAAACAATTACAATTGACTGGTAAAGTGTATTGGGATCTGGATGATAACGGCAACCCGGGTGTGCTGGAGGGGATAGCTAACGTCTCGGTCAACCTAACAGAAGACGGCTTCTCAGAGGCGAATTATTCATTGACTACCAATACAATGGGACAATGGTCAGTTTTCCTTCCATCACTAAGTAATTGGAACATATCAGTAGAAAAGGAAGGATTTAGCGCAATCCAGTCAAATGTCTCGATTTTCGATTCTTCCATAGTAGAGGACATAGAGATTTCAGCTGGATCCGTGGACGTTTCTGGTTCTGTTTCCTACATTTCGGACGATTGGGTTTTCGGAGACGATTGGGATGTAATACTAATTCCGGAACATGGGGTCTCCAGGGAAAGAGTAACACCGGACAAGTCAGGCAATGAGTGGAATGCCTCTGTCGAACCGGGCAGGTGGATCGTTTACGTCACTGCCAACTCATCCGGAACACACCTTGTTTCTATCGATGTCATGGTTGTTGATATCCAAGGAGGAGAAGTAGAATCAGTTCTTACTACTGGGGGGACATTGGTCCTCAATACTGAATGGCTTGACTACAATGGAACTTCCAAATCTCTAACAGATGTCAGCAGTGATTATGACTTGGAGATTTCTACCGAGCCCGGCATTTCATGGTCGGAAACTCTGGGCGTAGATGGAATAATCCGAATCGTCCTCCCAGCTGGCAGAGTGGATGCTTCTAGTGAATTTGTTGAAGAGCAGAGGGGGCGAGAGATGACATTCTCAGGGGGCCAGGGAGTCACAATTAGTGCCGGACAGGAGAGCCCTCTGACAACTCTAAGGCTTGAGCGAGTTTCAAAACAAGACATTTCGGTTTCTGATATCACTGCAAGTAGCTTGGTCGTCGGATTGAATGATAGTTGCATTATGGAATCTGACTGCGATTACAAATCTGCCGAGTTCTTGATGCGAATAGACTATGACGGGCACAACCCATTCGATTCGTATTCCGTCACGGCTTCTGTAGCTGGAATAGACGGCACGCTCTGGAATGTTGAATTCCAGAACTCCACTGGATCTTGGAACGAATCAGCCTCCTTCGATCTTGGATTGGACAATGCATTATCCGTTGAAAGCTTCAAAGTCAGAGTAACTCCTGCAAATAAGTCCAATACTCATCACTTCGCTAATGGCCATGATATCAGTATCTTCTTTTCAACAGCAGATGGCTATTCGTTTGAGCACAAAGTTTCAGTGAATGTTCCAAAAGACTCCGGTTTCAAGCTTGTAGATGAATTCGTGGAATCAACTATATTCTTCACCTCGGATCAGACACAACTACAGATACCTGTCCCATATAGTAACCTCGGAAACGGGGACGAAATACTCAATTTCAGTTATGAGATTGCAGGCTGGCAGGCAGCGGGCCCACAATCACAACCAATAGCCCCGTTCTCTAATGGAACAACGACTCTAATCCTGACTCATGAAGGTTCAGAGAAACTAGATGAATATGTGCTGGAGATCACTGTATCGGATCCCTCCAATGAGTCTGTAAAATACCAAATTTATCTTGAGAAGGACGCACCAGTACTTTCGATTGTAGGCAGAACAATTGAGCTAATGGGCGGTGGAAACCCAGTATTTGGCAAGGAGCAGACATACGTCATCGAAGTTTCAAATGGCGGGAATGTAATTGCTGAGGGGGTGGTCCTTCATGCGAAGCTATGTGAAGATATCAATTGCCGAACAGAAATGGGTATCAACGCCAGCTCTACTAACGATATAGAGGGCATGGGGACTTCTGTATTCTACATTCCAATGGACTTTACGAATTTCTCCAGACCAGACACCTATTTCATCCTCTTTGAGATCATTCCCCCTGGTATGTCTGAGGAAGATGAGCTAGAGGCCTGCAAATCAAGCAGGTCCGAAGGAAACTCATTCTGTGTCCTTGAAGCACAGCTTTGGTCTGAGGCTGAAGAGGGAATTCAGGATTGGATGGCTTACCTTTTCATTGTCATCCTTCTCGGGATAATATGGGCCATTACCCGAAGACCAGGTCGAAAGACTTCCGCTCCGTTCTGACTCAACTGTCCCTTCACATAAATATGGGAGTGGTAGATTGAATGATCTCGAGCTAATGCCAGAACCCGATGATCCTAATCTTTTAACCACAGTCGATCGAAATGCGCCTGGATATTCCGGTTCACATTACGGATTATCCGATCAAGAGGCCGACAAGTTGAGATTTTCTGCATCTCCAATATACAAGCTTCTATGGCCATGGGGGGCAATAATTTTCTCTATCTCCACTATATTCATCCTACTGACGTGGAGCTTGATTTCACCATATCTAACAAAAGTTCTACCTGATTCTGAGTGGGCCTATGAGGGAAGTGGAATAAGGGAGCTTCAACTGACCGGACTATCGGGGGAAGGAGTCAGAGTTTGTATTGTTGATACTGGCATAGACCACGAACATCCTGAGTTTGAAAATCTCAATCTTACAGGTTTTAGAGATTTCCAATTAGAGATTGATGATAGCCCTAGGGACATTGGGATAGAGAGTCATGGAACATTAATGAGCGGACTGTTGGCAGCCAATGGCACATTCACTGGCTCGGCTCCCGGGGTATCCTTGTCCGTTGCGATAGCCCTGGATTCCTCCGGGGAATCTACAGACGGATCTAAGGTCTCTCGCGCCATCAATTGGTGTGTCATTTCACAAAAAGCTGACATCATCTCACTAAGTCTTGGTAGCAATCCGGCAAAGGAGATGCTGCCTCTTTCCGAAACGGTCGAGGCTGTATTGCAGGCTTTGGAATCCGGAATCTTCGTAGTTGCAGCTGCTGGAAACTCCGCTATCGGAGACAACCATAGTGACGTTTCTACACCAGCTAGTATTGAGGGTGTAATTGCCGTCGGGGCACACAATCGTGATGGTAGTGCGTGGAAAAATAGTGCTATTGGGGATGAGATTGACCCCATATCTGGAGAGGGGAGGGAATTCCCAAATCAGAAACCTGAGGTTTCAGCTCCAGGGGTTCTTTTGTGGTCATGTATTTCAACAGAAAATCAACCACCATATGCCTATTCCACTGGCACTAGTGACTCGACAATGCTTGTCACCGGAGCTTTAGCACTGATTCTTCAACAGCATCGTGAAATCATTTCTGGTGCAGATTCAGAGATAGACAAAGAAGAAATGAAAAAGGTAAAAATCGCACTAGCAATTTCATCATCAAACACTGCTGATTCAAACCCTTCTCATGATTCGAAATTAGGTTACGGAAATCTCAATGCCAAAGCATGGTCCGATGAAATAGAAAACATATTTTCTTCCAAATAGTGATGATTGGAAACACTCATGTGAGCCCTATTGTTAAATCAACCATCATTTGCCAAGGTGCATGGTGAGCAGGCGCAAGATACGATCCTTGTCTCTTTCATCACTTTTCCTCTTCTCCTTGTTTTTTGCATTTGTTCTACCCTCTGCTCCGGTATCGGCTGCCGTCAATGAAACATCTGAGGGCATTATCACAGGAACGGAGACTTGGTCCGGTTCTCATTCTGTCATCGACGACATTACAATCGCTACTGGAGCAAAATTGGTCATCCAACCCGGGACATCTATTCAATTTTCTAATGGTTCACAATTGGTCGTCCGAGGTAGCTTGTGCGCCGGCGAATCTGCTTGCGGGAGCGACTCTGATGCCACATCTTCGTCTGCCATTCAATTCAGTTGGTCTCTGCCAGCTGATCCATCTGCAACTGGTGATTGCTATGGAATAACCCAAGGATCACAGGAAATCACCGTTGACGACCCATCATGTGGCGAGGGAGTTGTGATGATGAGCACTGTCGATCTTTCTCAAACAGCAATGAGGTATGTTGATTTTGATGGCCCATGGGGCGTTCCACACTATATCTCAGCAGTCAGTGAATTTCGATATGCGGCCTTGGTTTTAGATGGCGCGAGCCCTATTTTAACCGGGCTAACATTTTCCGGAGTCAACACTAGCAGCGTCCTAACTACCGACCTAGCCCAACCAACCTTTGACGGTGGTACCTTTGTTGTTGGTAGTGACAATAGTAAGTCAGTAGTGGGAAGCGCGATCCAGGTCTACTCCTCTGGTTCATTGGTTAAGCCATTCGTAATCTCCGATATCGTGCTTTCTGGGACGAACAATGGTTGCGAGAATAATGATGGTGGCAGGCCGACATTATGGGCAGAGAAGTCATTCATAGAAATAGAAAATGCTCAGATTACAACGGGCGACTTTGGAATCGGATTATGGTCATCGGCTGGTAGCGTAACAAATTCTGTCATCGAAGTAAACTGTAATGGATTGGATGTCAATGGGGCTAAATCAGTTGGATCAGCAACCTTCGACATAGAAATCTCGTCAAACGAAATCACCTCAGGTACTTCTGGAATCACCGTATACAATGGGGGTGTGGCCAAAGTCACATCCAATGACATCGAAGTTTTACAAGAGGGCTCGGGAATCTCAGTACAATCTAGTAGTGTTGAAATCCATGACAATGAAATCGGTCCGGTTGCTGGTTGGAATGGGCTCTATCTCACTGGTTCATTTGATGTGATTGCAGAGAATAATACTATTTTCCAGACAGCAAGGGAGCCTGTTGTGGCTGGTAGGTACGCCGGCAATAATCCAAGCGCATCTTCTTCTAGGGTTTTCCTAGCAAACAACACCATTTCTTCAAATGGAAATGGGGCATGTAGCAGCAGCAAATTATGGGATGGCGAATTTACTTGCCCCTCATTGCATGCATTCATGACGGGCGTTACGATGTATGATAATCAGATCATTTCTACAGGGGATGCCGACGGAATCAGGGCAATCGGCTCGTTGCTTGATATACAGAGGAACTCCTTTACCGTTTCTGGAGCAGGTGCCATAATCAAGCACTATGACACTGGCTACGCTGACATCCAACAATACGGGTCCTTGGGATTCTTTTCCGAGAACACATGGACAGGGGTTCAAATGTCTTACAATGTTTCAAAGAGCTCAGTTACCGTACAATCAGAAACGATCCCATTGCCCCCAAGTGGGGCGGACCCAGTCAGACTTTCTTGGCCCGATCAAGAGGCATATCCGGGTAACCAGTTCCAAGGAAATATACTCCCCACCCCTGTTAGGGACTGTACGACTTGCAAAGATATGACGCCACGCAGCTTCCCCCTTGCAGTCGAAATGGACAACAACTCGACAGTTTTCACATTCGCTTCTCTTACCAATTTAGGCAGATCAAATATTAAGATTGACACACAACCGACACCTTTCGCCGTTCAAGTAAGCAGGGCTGAGCTTGTAAGATTACAGACCTTAATCAACGGCGAAAAGGTTGAAGGCGCCACAGTCTTCATAGAGGATGCAGTCGGAAACGACCTTTATTCCATAGAAACCGAAGTTGGTGGCTATACTCCTTGGATAGCACTTCCTTCAAACTTTCATCTGGATTTCAGAGGTTTGGGGGGCGGAGATAACCCCGATGGATATGCCGATGATGAATACGAGGACTCTTGTTCAGATGGCAAAGACAATGATGGAGATTTGTATGTAGATTCCAATGATCCAAATTGTGACAATTCCCCAATCACCAGAGAGCTTTCACTCTACAGATATACTGCTTACAAGTTTGGATTTGGCCTCAAGGAGGGGCAATTCACCCTGGATGAATCAACTCACCAGGAGACGGTAACGCTGGAGAATCTGGCCCCTACTGTCTCTGTCACTCAAACTGATGGTCACTCTTTCAAGAAGGTAGTAAATGTCACTGGCAGTGCCCATGATGGAATTCTAGCAAATAGCTACCCCGATGACGAATCAGCACAATGGGACCAAGGCGGTTATGTTCATCTCGTTCAGGTCAAGGATCCATTCACCGGATCTTGGGAGAATGCAGGTCTGGCGACCGACACAAGTGGTTCACCGGAAGGGCATGTCGATAGATTTAATCGCCCTTTCAGCTCTTGGTATTTTGAAATAGATTTGAGTCAACAGGCCCCCGAGGACGACTATGTCTTTGAATTCCGAGCCTTCGATGGAATTGCATACAGCTCAATTGTGACTAGGGAATTCAAGCTTAACACACAGGCCCCTACCATAATTGTCGATGCTCCCGTTCAAGGTCAGATATATGATGAAGACATCCTTCACTTCGAGGGCTCTGCTTCAGATTACTATGGGTGTAACTTCAGTCCTGTGTCATGCAACATCGATATCTCTTCTATCCACATTCTAATCGAAAGTGATGTACTGACTGGCCCAATATATTTTGACTTCCCCCCAATTTCCGATGATGGATCATGGTTATACGATTATTCAGTTGCCAATATCCTTCCAAAGCAGCTTGCATTTTACACTGTAACTGTGTGGGCCGCCGACTCTGATTTTTGCCAAGACAGCTCTGGTGCAATTTCCGAAGAATGCAATCCTTATTCCATTTTACTTACCATCGATCAAAGAAACTCCATTCCCACCATAGATATAGATCAACCTAGGGATGGGGAGATACTCTCTTCCGCCGGAGAAACCGTGATTTCTGGGATTGCCAGGGATTTCGATCCTGATGGCATGGTAACTAGGGTCGATATTGACGCATTTGAAGTGACTGCCGGTGGACTCAATCTAGTCAAGGCATTTTCTGCTGTTCCTGATCAGGAATCAGGAAATTGGGAAGTAACTTGGGATACGACAAAATTGAAGCATAACAAGGATTACCTAATCAGAGCACGTTCCTACGATGGCGTGGATTATAGTAATTGGATGGAGGTCACATTCACTGCTGATAACCCCCCTGACAAGGACAATAGCAAGCCAGTTTTTAGCTCAGATGGGTGGGAGTACGAAATCCAGCTGTATTGTGATACCGACTCTAGCTCTGCAAATCGGTGCACTCAGGCCGAGATCGATTTGAATGACTTCTTCAGCGATATCGATGGGGATATACAATGGATCACCGTTTATGACGATACATCGATTGAAGATGATGATGATCATTCCAAAGTCGTAATAGTGGATCCAAGTGGTATCGCAAGATACAATCCGTATAGTATGGATTTCTACGATTCAAATATAGAAAGCTGGACTCTCGAAGCTGTGACGTTTGTCGCCGAAGACTTCCATGGCTCAAAGGCCATGTCTGAACCAGTATCATTCCTGGTCAATCCATTGCAATTCAATATATCCGAACCCGATGAAAATTGGGTAACCCTAGATGAAATCGCAGTGTATTCGGGCTCTGGACTCCCAGGAAAGCAGGTTTCAGTCACCATTGGGGGTGTTCCAGTAAATACCACTGTCGTCTCTGCTGATGGAACTTGGGAACTAGGAATCCCCGGCTCTAGACTAAGTGATGGGTCATACACTCCATACTTTAGCTACAGTGGTCAGGATATAGACGCAAAGCCGATTTCGCTTGGTGAACCGCAAGATGGTGGAACGAGCAATGGGACAATCGCGTTAATCGGCATCATTACAATCGCAATTCTCTCCATAATGGCGTATTTCTTTATCGAGCTAGAGGTGGATGAGTCTCAAACCAAGGGGCCAATCAATATATCGCAAGAACAGGAGGATTCAGTGGAAACAGAGGAGCACCAGTCAAGCTTGCCACCAATCACACAAGACTCCGAAAATATGGCCAAAAATGGCGATTTTAGTGACTTAGAACGTCATGAAGACCATCCCGGATGGCTTTGGAATCCATCGAATCAAGAATGGGTCCCTGATCCTGATTTTGATTGATGTTCCTTGCATCTCTTACTACTAACATTATTGAATGGCTCCAATGCCTCACAGTATTATGACTGCTATGGCATCATCACGCCCGGGAGTTCAAGAGAGGATTTTCCTGCACCTTCGAGATTTTATCGATCACAAGGAAAAGGTCGAGGTCCCATTCGCTATTTCGCAGATGGGAATAGCAAATTCTGTTTCAATTGCCAGGTCTAATGTTCCTAGAGCGATTTCTGGGATGAAGGAATCTGGGCACTTAATCGAGAAACAAGCCCACGTTACAGGTGTTTCTAGAAAAAGGAAGACCTATTTCCTCACACTTGAAGGAGCGCAGATAGCTGATGAGATCTGGGAAAGGGTATCTGAAACAGGGGTTCGGTTGATCCATCCCGATGGCCATGCAGAGAATACCACCATGCTGGAGGCATTAGAAGCGACTGAATTGCCACTGAGGCACGTCGACTTGCTTAGGTACATGGATGACTCGGGCACAATCGACTTGACGGGACTAACTACAGATTTGATTGAGAGGGATCTCTCCAAGCATATTGAAAAGCAACTGATTTCCTATCTAAATGACCTACCTAGAACTAGGAGGTTCTATGGGCGGACTTCTGAATTAGAAGTGATGGCCGATTTACTAGATTCCAAATCAACTACGATTCTAGTTCCGGGAATAGCAGGAATCGGTAAGACAGCTCTTTCTACAAAGATCCTCGATAGGTTCACTCATCGGAGGAATCTACTGTATCATAGATGCCAAGATTGGGAGGGATCTCGGGCGTTTCTTGAAGCGTGCTCCGAATGGCTCGCTAATGTTGGTCATACCGATCTATCCGACTACTTGGTTTCGACCTCAGTTCCACAACCTTCAATGGCCGCCAATATCATCGAGGACGGCCTTTCTGGAACTCCTTCTCTGATTGTAATTGACGACTTGCATAAAGTTGGAGACGAGGCTCTTTTCTCAATTTTGAAAGAACTCACCCTGAGGATTTCTAAACTCAGTGAAGTTGGTCTTGTACTATTTTCCAGATCATTCAGAATGGTAGTACCTGAAGTGGACCATGATGGGAATATTGTGACGCTAGTCATGCCACTACAGGGCCTTGACGAGGAGTCAAGCAGGCAAATCCTGACAGCAATGCCAAAAATCGATCACGAAAAATTCTCCCACATCTATTCACTTTCACGAGGTCATCCTCTGATATTGGAATTGATCAATAGGGGCAATATTGCCGAAACTTTCCACGCTACATTGGAAGCATTCGTTGAACAGGAGATTTTTAGCAGACTTTCAGGAACCGAGAAGAGGCTATTGGGGGCTATTGCTGTATTCAGGGAACCAATACCGATCCAGGCTATTGGAAAGATAGAAGGGGGGATCGATCTATTGGACGATCTCGTTGAGAAAGGGCTGGCAAGGCAGTCTGATGCGGAGAACTACGATGTTCATGATTTGGTTCGAGAATTTCTGATGCGTTCGATGGATAGGGATCTAAAATCAGAATTACATTTCGCTGCAGTTAGCTGGTACCGTGAAAGAAATGACAGTGCAGCGGATAGGATAGAATTCATCCACCACCTAAGTCTAACTGGGGACGATGACTCATTGGCCGAAGCATTGCTTTCCGAAGGAAGGACTTTAGTCAAGGCAGGACATACCGAGCTCCTCTCCATTCTAAACGAATTGGACAAGAATGATTTCGAAACCAGGGTGTGGGGGATGATCAGGACCTTGAGGGGAGATATCCTCTCCATTCAGGGTAGATGGGATGATGCCGAAGTTGAATATGATGCAGCTACAAAGCATGTAAGTGACGCCAAGGATGGAGGGGACTTAGCCAGACTTCTTTCTTCAAGAGCCGATATCGCCTTGAAGAGGGGTGCAATGGACGATGCATTGGAACTCCACAGAAAGGCTCTTGGTATCCAAATCTCAATCAGAGATGCGAGAGGGGCAGCTAGATCCTACATCAATATGGGCTACATCTTCCGTAGAAGAAGGGATACTAGGCATGCTTTGGAAGTATATGGCAACGTTGAGGAATTGTTGAATTCAGAGGACGAGAGTGAACTAAGTGACGCTAGGATAAGATTAGCTTCAGCATTCATAGAAATGGGCGAATTGGATCGGGCAAGGGAACACGCTCTAGTGGCTTACGAGGAGACCAAAGAAAGTGATGACGACCTCATTCATGCCAGATCAAGAGCAGTTTTGGGGAGACTTTACGCGAAAGACTCAGACAGCGATCTGGCATTACTCCATTATTCAGCCGCATTAGAGATACTGTCTTCATTCAATGATCCAAGAAGCACTGTAGAGGTCGAGATGTTACTTGGACAGGTTCTACTTGACGCCGGCAAGTCATCAGAGGCGGCAGAGCATTACCTAAATGGCCTTGCTATCGCCGAATCAAACGATTATAGGATGCTACAGGGCGAACTTCTGGCACGACTTGGAGAAGTAGAAACCGACAGATCTCAGAGAATGGATTATCTTCAAAGATCCCTCTCATTGTTTAGAGAATTAGGTGCAGTTGACAGAATGCGAGATGTTCAGAGCTCAGTTCATAGGGCAGTAATGGGAAGCTAGTCAAGCAACTGCGAATTTCTCCGGATCCGATTGACCAGTCCAGTGGCTAAATTCAGGTCCAATTTGTTTAGAAATTGAGATATTTCCGGAGAATTTCTCACCTATTGCCATTAGAACTTCACTCTCTGCAATATGTGGGGCATTGTTTTTTTCAGATAGGTGGCACAAAACAACGCTATCCAATTTTGAACTACATATTTCATTAAGTATCTCAGCGGTTTGAATATTCGACAGATGCCCCCCTCGTCCACTGATCCTCCTCTTGAGTGAATCGGGATAAGGGCCCTCCATTAGCCTAGAGTGGTCATAATTCGCCTCTATCGAAATATGCCCACAACTCCGAAGATGCCCAATTAAATCATCAGTTGCTTCTCCTAGGTCTGTAACTACTGCAGCCTTGCCACCATCGTCATCTCTGACAAGTATTGCTACATTGTCGGACTCATCATGCGGTACTGGGATTGGCATTATACTCAAATCAGAACCCAATCTAACCCTTTCCATACTTCCAAAAATCGTGCAATCTTCATTAATTTTCCAACCCATCCTTATCGCTGTCCCTGCGTTGCAATAGAGCTTTGAACCCCATTTTTTGGAAGCATTACTCGCCGATCCGGAATGGTCTTTATGGTTATGAGTAACTACGATTGAGTCAATATTTGTTGGATCGACACCTATTGAGTCCAATCTTTTCTCTGTTTGCCGCAAACTAAAGCCACAATCGACCAATATTCTAGTTTCCGACGAACAAATAAGAGTCGAGTTCCCCCTACTGCCCGAACCCAAATGAGTAATCTGCATGCGAACGATTACTATCCGTGTATATGCTGCGTAAGAATCAATCCATAGTCTCGCTCAAAATCATTTGATTCTTGCATAAATGGAGTATTTGCGAAACCTTTCTTGAATATTGTCCGAACGACGCTCCATCACCATGATAAGTGCCTCAACTGGGGTGAGTATACTAGGTGTTACTATGCGGCGCAAGCAGTCAGCACTGCTGATTTCACTTCTTGTCCTGTTATCCTTAGCTTTTGTATCCCAGACTAGGCCACAATCTCCCGTTTCTTCCATCGACCCCGATTTGGCAGAAGGTCAAGAAGCACCCGTCACTGATCAGGATTCCGATCAAATTCCAGACCTTTATGAGGTGATCTTCAGTGACGATATTTCCCTATCAACTACGACTGAAGACATCGTCATAAGGGGCCTTGAACCATCTGACTCCACGGATAATAACTCAGACAATGATAGGGATGGACTTTCCGCATTACAAGAGTATTGTTGGCCTTATACTCTCGAATGGTGCTTTGAAGAGAGAGACGGACTTACTGGTAAATCGCCTGAAGAATCCGCTTCAGGGCTACGCGAGTTTCTAGATCCAAGACTTTCGGACACAGATGGTGATGGCCTTCCAGATGGTTATGAGGTCCACATGTGTACTTCTGGATTGTACAAGAATAACCCGGCTGATCCCTATAGAAAGAAGACTTCTTGGGAATGCCTCTACTTTGATCCTCTTGATCCAAGTGACGCCGTTTCGGATTTAGATAGATGCGCTATAGACTTCAGTTGGGGGTGTGGAGATGGATTTGATTTCAATGGGGATGGAATAGTTGACTTCGATGAAAGATTCACTAGTCCGGAGGAATATCTATTCGGCTCTCCAATTGATTGGGTCACGGAGAGGGATGGACTTTGGTGCGTCGGAAAGATTCAGGGACTTACTCAAAACTCATGCCAGGATCAGTTTGAACCACCCATAGGGGATAATAGATGGATGGGGACTGACCCTAGGTATGATGACTCCGACTTTTTCTTCTGGGACGAAGTTTCAGATTCAGAATTAGAATTGATGGGGGATGGGATTCCAGATGGTTGGGAAGCGCATCATGGTCTGGACCCCCTTAATGCAAGTGATGCCTTATTAGATTCAGATTCTGATGGATGGGACTCCAATGGCGACGGATTCATTACCCAGGATATTTCGTCGGCTGCTTTGTGGGGAGAATCGCTGAGTAATCTAGAGGAGTATAGGATAGATTTCGATCAATCAAACAATGCAATACCGGGTTTAGTCGGTTTCAAGTCCGATAGATCCAATGAACCAAGAATAATTTCAAACCATATCAGCGGCATCGATCTTGTGGATTATTCCATTCACACAATTATCTCAGATCAGCCTCAGGAACGGCTATTGGTTGGTACCTCATATGGAATTTCCATAGTAGATCCGTTTTCATATACGTCGGTCAATTTTGAGTTAGAAAATGGCATAGAAATGAATATCATGGAGTCGGTAATTGTTGGTGAATCCGAATTCTTGCTACTCGGCACAAACCTTGGTATTCATCTTGTCAGACTTATCGATGGAGTTCCAATAATGGGGTCAATGATATCCTATGAAATAGGGATGATTAGCAATATCTTAGAGTTAATTTCAGATTCTGATGATCTAATTGTGATGTTCATTGGCGAAGAAAGGGCATGGCGATCCACAATCTTCGCAGACAACTCTGCGTCTACTCCATTCTCCGAACCAGAAGAGGTGAACGCAATATCGGAATTGATTTCTGAATCAAATGCTACAATATTATCCACGGGGCACGTCTCAATAGAAGGAAGAGTGCCACTGATTCTATTTGGAACCGACTCAGGATTAATCGCCTGGAATACTAGTGATGCTTCTGGGTCAATGGGCGACCCTTGGTGGGTTTTCGATAAGAAAAACGCTGAGGATTTTGTCAACCCCAATATTTTCAATCCCTCCGAGACTAGCACAGTCAGTACAATTTTTGTCGAAACTAATTTCGATGGAACAGACCATGTGTGGATAGGAATGGGGGGTGGCGTACACAGGATTGTCTTTAGTTCACTATTCTCACAACCAGAAAGAGCTTTCGATAATCAGAATATGCTGAACTTTGAAGGCTTGATTGATGGAGATAATGAGGTAAAATCGATCTTGCCGCTTGATGATGGGGTTGCCATTGGTTCAAAAAATGGAATTTGGTTTCTGGAAGGAACTCACGAGGGAGCAGTAGGGGTCCATCAGAATCAAACCGAAGTGAATGGCTTAGTTACTTCAATGACTTCACTTCAAAACGATGGTCAGTCTTGGGTGTTTGCGATCATTTCAGCTGGGGAGTATATGAATTTAGCAAGAATGAATCCACGTTCTCACGATTCGGATTTGGATGGAATGCCAGACGGTTGGGAGTTCCATAATGGCCTCGATCCAACTAATCCGTACGATGCATATCTTGACCCAGATTCAGATGGCATCTCGATTTCTTGGAATAGTAATTCAATTTCTAGAGACTGGACGAATCTTGAAGAGTTTAGGTTTGCTTCATCTAATGGGGGAATAAATAGTACCGATCCACGTGATTCGGACTCCGATGGGGATGGGCTTTCTGATGGTCAGGAATATTGGGGTTGGTTCCCAGAATCAACAATCTTCGAGTGTTATTACCTCAATGGGGAATACATTTGCGATTCTGAGATTGGAAATTCTGCAAGGGATGTACATTTGGGCGGTTGGCTTGGTTCCGGATCTGGGGGAGGGACAGACTCACCAACTGACCCCACCAATCCAGATTCTGATGGGGATGGGATGCCCGATGGATGGGAGATAAGGAATAGGAGATGGATTGGCGATCTGTATACGGGGGGCAATCAATGGACCCTCGATCCACTTGATCCAAATGATGCATATGAAGACGCTGATGGCGATGGTTTGGATAATTTGTGCGAGTACCAATGGTCGATAATTCTTGAGAATGCATTAGTTGAGGGGATTGAATCTCATGGTGAGTCGAATGACTCAGCCGCGCTTTGGGTACCAACGGATCCGAATTCAGTTGATTCCGATGGAGACTCTTTACCTGACGGCTGGGAGGCAAGGTACTCATGCACATGGCCATCAGAGAATTCAGGGATCAATCCAATGAATGGATCAGACTACCTAGGGAACCCTGATGGCGATGGTTTCGATGTCGACAGGGATGGGGTAATCAGTACTAACGAATCTCTTGTCAATTGGATGGAATATCATTTGAAATCGGCGATTCTAACTCCTGGTGGCGTACTTTCCGGAGAACCATACCCCGGAGGTTTCACTTCTGAAATAACTCACCAATCTTGGCCAGGACTTTCTTCGGCGTCGTTTGGTGAAACGATGGGCCCATACATTACCTCACTTTCTTCCTCTCGCCCTTCAATTGACTCAGGGGCCGCAGATCCACTCAATCCAGACTCCGATGGGGATGGGATGCCTGATGGTTGGGAATTCTATAATGCTAGATGGGCTCTTTTGGAACAAAAATGGACACTAAATCCGGTAGATAGCGGCGATGTTTTGGGCGACCCAGACTTTGATGGGATGTCGAATTGGGAGGAATATAATTCGATCAACAGTAATTTCAGCGAAACTGATAATTCAATTTCTTCCCCTCAATTCTACCTTAGCGATCTATCCGGGACACTAGTAATTACTCCTTGGATCGGAGCGCAATCACCCCTTTCATTCGGACATTTTATTTCAGAGGATCAGAAATTTAAATCGGGATTAACTTCCGACCCAAATGATCCAGATACCGATGGCGACGGAATATTGGACGGAGTAGAATTGATATTTACTTCATGGAATTCAACAGAGGGAACTTGGACACTTAATCCATTAACGCCGGACGATGGAAAGTTCGATTCCGATAATGATGGGATTAGCGACATAATCGAACTAAATTTAACCTATAATCGACCGATTAACGGCGGATTGTCACCACAGGGGGCTCCGATATTTTGGGTCGAAGCAGACTCCATCAATAACATAGATACCGAAAATAGAATTTTCAGGATATTGTTTGGCAAGGAAGGAAGGGCAGAATTGGCAATGGACCAGTTCAATGAATGGAAAGAAGGCTATCCAGAAAAGGCACTCCTATCATCCATTATGGGAATCTCTGACCCCAAGGATCCTGATACAGATAGAGATGGGATGAGTGATGGTTTTGAATATTGGTTTACTGACTGGAATCTAGAAGAAAATAGATGGGAGATGAATCCACTTTCCAACTCAGACACATCATATGACTCAGATGGAGACTCTTTTGATTGCAATGGTGATGGTGAGATTTCCGACTCCGAGACCTTCGATAACCTTGCCGAGTTCGACTCAATGTGGTTCGGAAAGAGGCTGGCAATTGGCAATACACAAAACGGTACCAAGGCCGTTTCATATGGCGCCGATGCCGTCAATGCCCTAATGGAAGAAGAAGGGCTTTCCGAGGAAGAAGCATGGGAGAGTGTTTTCACCATATTTTCCACAAAAAGCACTTCTTCTTCAAAGAGAGTGGGGCTTATCAACCAAATCGACCCTAATAATTTCAACAAAACTCTTGCTGGAATCAGTGACCCTACAGACGATGACTCCGACCGTGATGGCATGCCGGATGGCTGGGAGTATTGCTACTCCGAATATCTGGAAGTCCTACCTGTAAATTCCCTTAGATGGTCATTAAATCCCGTAAATCCACTTGATGCCAACTATGATCCGGACTTGGACGGCTGGTACGGCAGGGAATTTTCCGATACTCCTGCTACTCAAGGAAAATGGGCCGAGCGAGAATTTATTGAATCTCAAACCGATTTGCAAATCTCTAATGGGGTCAATGACTTACTTTTCACGAATTTCATGGAATATCTGAACGGTACAAAACCTATGGATGCAGATTCCGATTCAGACTCTCTATTGATGACTCCAATTTTTAATGGATCAGCAATAGTTGATTATGTACCCGACATGTCACTTTCTGATGGTAGGGAGATTTTCAAATTCGGAACAAACCCCTTGGATAATGATACAGATGGAGATATGATGCCTGACTACTACGAGTATTATAGGGGATGGAATGAATCCAACGATAACTGGTCCTCATTCCAAAAGATTCAGGTTCAGTGGTTAGAGGTGACACAGAATAATTGGAAACCAATTAGCATCTCTGACGGGTCAATATCTCGTCCATCTTTAGATTGGACTTGGTTCACTCACGATCCAACAGACCCATCTGACTCTTTGGAAGATCCCGATAGAGATGGGGGGTGGGATTGTTCAGAATCTGCAGGATGCACATATATCCCATACAACAATTTCCAAGAATACTATGCAGTAGCAAATGCCACCTTGAATTCTCCATCAGCTGTCAGGACAGCGTCCCTTTTCGATTGCTCAGGTGAAGAAGTTGAGGAGTGGTGGCAACTCAGAGAATCCCTGCTAGGCACTTGCTTCGGAGCAAATAACTACCCTACAAACTATCTAAGAATGAATAAAATCAACGAAGAAGACTTGCTTTACGCCTTTGTGGTTATTGACAATGATGGAAATTATGAGAATGTAGATTCCAGTGATGATGAAGTTTTAGTTAATGGTGGTTGGACTGATTCATACAATAGAATAGCTGGCGACCAATTTCATTTGCCTAATCCGGGACTCGGTGAATATCCCTATGGCTGGTGGATATTGGATATAGATGGGGACTTAATTGCAGATGGGACCGATCCAGCAAATTGGGATACGGATGGGGACTGGTTGAACGATTACTTTGAGATCAATGATGATTTGTTAGATGGCATTAGGGGGAACAGCGGGTCTCCAATCAGGTATGATGATAGAACAACTTGAAGTCAATGATTTAATTTGCCATAGCTACTTCAGATGATTGTGAATGAGATCAATGGACAAGCACCCGACCCTGCATCTCCAATGGAAGAGAAGTTGCTATTCTTGCAAAGTAATATGGTCAGCTTTGTTAATCAATATCAATTACCCCTAATAGAGTGCTCTTTGGTAATTTCCAAGTATCTTCGTATTTTGACTGATTCATTAATCAGAAAGGCCGCCAATCTTAATGAGGAATTGCCTGAAACAATCACCGAATCAAAGAAAATTGGAGAGTCCGATGATTCTCCAATTATTTCTGAGTTCCCCCTGGAAAATCTGATTGCAAATGTCGATGAAGATAGGATGGACATATTTGATACAATAATTCGTGTCTGCATCAACTCCACAGAACTAGAATTTGCCCCAGCAATAGGGGTTTTGAGGGAATGGGAAGAATTGATCAGAATGCAATTAGCTCAATCGACAAGCCCCGGGCATCTTTTCAGTCCATTATCAATCCCTGATGGATTTTAGGTAAGATTCATTTTGTGCAGATGCAACGATGCTGCTTGAGACCCACCAAGCATCAACAATTGACCAAACAAAAAGAACAGGCCAGAGGACAATGGACAATACCAAGGGGAACTGAATAAGGAACCACTCCAAACCCTTCCTGTGCTCCCGGTTGAAGTGCTGACCTAGGAAAAGAAATGGAATTAGTGCCAATAATAGCGCAAATAAGGGTCTCATTGCACCCCAAGGGCCAATTCCACCACTCAGCTCGCGCCAGATCACAAGAAATATGCCGAACGGATTCCCCCCTCTTTGTTTTTCAGGCTCTAGCTTGACTACCAGCTCCTCTTCTTCGTCCTCCAGCTTGACTACCAGCTCCCCTTCCACGACCAGCCCCATCAACACGAACAGAAGAATATGACTACTAACTTAGTATGGAAAGTGAAATCTGCTGACCCCCCATCCACGAACCATGCCCAAGCCTAGGCTATTGATCACAGGCTTTACCAAATTTTCAGATTTTACATCGAACCCATCCCAAGAAATACTTAGCGAAATTGCCAATAAGGGGATAAATGGATTAGATTTCAAGACTCTACTTCTAACAGTGAATGAAGAGGGCTCAAATGAGACTGCTAGAAGGATAAACTCTGACTTCTCATTTTCTTCCATCCTGCATCTTGGATTCTCTGACAAGACGGACATAATTAGACTAGAGAAAATAGGAAAAAACTTGCTAAACATGGAAATAAGTGACAATTCAGGCAGAAAAATCAAGCATAGGAAAATCATTGAAGAATCGCCTGAAATCCTAATCTCTACGGCAAACTTTCGCCGAATAAATGAAATGTTGGCAGAATTCTCTGACAAATACACTTGGAGCGATGATGCCGGTGGATTCGTCTGTAATGAGACATACTTTCGAACTCTGGATGCGGTCAAGAAAAATTACCAAAATTACTGCTCGGTCCTTTTCATCCATCTTCCAAAATTTGACAAAATTGATTTTGAAAAACAGCTAGAATTCGTATCTATTGTCGCTAGGGCAACTTGTTACGATTAACTAACTCATCAACCTCTTATGTGAATCACTTACCCTTTGGATCAAACCATTCTACAGCTTCCCCAAAATCATCCATTGCCAAATCATCGCCAATACTTCTTGGAACTAATTCCCTGCCTCTATGCCACGTTTGCTGCTCAAGCCATAGGCCCAAGTCCCGAGCTCGCAAAACAACACTGATTAAACCACCAAATTGGTCTTCAACCAGTGAAAATGAGACCTTTCCAACTGATGCCGATTGTTTTGAGATAAAAAATTCGGTCGTATCATCTCTGAGATTCATTGACATTACATCCAATGCCGTATCTAATATCCTAACTTCTCTGATTATTGCCAGCATTTTTTCCATTGACTCTGTAGTTCCATGAACAATGAAGCCACTACTGTCCAATATTTCGTCAGGAAAGTCAATTGAAGGGTCAATTTCCCACTCAGGGAAAATCTTCTTTATCGCATCAGTAACTTTGACAGGATCTTCGTAAGATTCAATATTGGCCGACACGGTCACTATGGGGTCCACGGCTTCCCGTCAAAGCTCTTCTAAATAGTGATTCCACATGATTTCAATACACGAACAGTTGAAACCACCTTTCCATGACCAGCAATCATGACCAGTAGGTCGAAAGTAGTGTTAGTTGCCTTGCTTATTTTTCCGAGCATCTGCCTTTTTGCATTCAGAATTTCTTCTCCAGAATTCAGCAACGCTCTTTCAAATGACTTTTTTTCTGAAATCACTCTCCACTTGATTGCAATTCTGATCGGATTGTTCGCAGTGTACAGATTTTCGATTGTTAGGGATCACGAGTATTTTCGTTCAAAGACAATTAGCAGGTTATCGAAGACATACAAACAGGAAGACAAAGGCCTTTGGGAAAATAGCGAAGATGCAAATCAGAAGTTAGAGAGTAAGGCCTATACCAAAATCAGAGGAAAAAGGGGGAATTCAGCCAAGAAAAAGATGCTCGGCTCCATTGGAGGACTTAATCGGGAAAGCTCCGAAGAGAATATCGACCTTGATGAAGAATCACTACCTAATGAGAATGATTCAGCCATCGAAACACATGATGCTGTTCCTGATCGAATTAGCTTTATTGAAAGAATCAAGATATTCTTGGATAAGGCAATCGAAAAATCAGCAAATAGGAAGATAATCAAGGAGAAATCGGTCAAATCGGGAGCAGATTCAGATGATCAAAATTGGGGTGAAGGAAAAGTAGAAGACTCATTTTGGGCAGTTTCTGAGGTATCCAGATCCCCCAGATCAGCTATGTTATGCCAAGAATGTGAGACTTATAACGACAATAACTCGAACTATTGCTCCTCTTGTGGGTCCTATCTCTCATAATAGGGAACGGTTGATAGTGCACTGGCCGAGCGAGTAGTCGGTGAGGGCGTGTCCGAAAAGAGAGATTACTATGAAGTATTAGAGGTAGGGAAGTCCGCTTCGGATACTGAAATCAAGAAATCATTTCGTTCGTTAGCTAGAAAATTCCATCCAGACAAGAATCCCGGTAACCCAGAAGCAGAATCCAGATTCAAAGAACTGCAGGAAGCATATGCAATTCTTTCCAATCCCGAGCAAAGGCGCAATTACGACATGTTCGGACATGATAGTCCCAGTGGGTCACCTTTCGGCCCGGGTGGTTTCCAAAGTGTGAATATAAATTTTGATGACCTCTTTGGTGGTGGTTTCGACTCTTTGTTCAATCAGTTCTTCGGAGGACAGAGTACGCACATCGCACATGGATCGGATATCTTGGTTCGTCACGGGGTTCCATTTCAAGTAGCCATGGATGGTATGGATGATCAGATTGAGATAGAAGTAAAGAGGGATTGCAGTATTTGTGACGGAAAGGGATCATCTGCCCCAGATGGATATAGGCAATGCCCCTCTTGCGACGGCAGGGGAAGAATTGACGAGATCTCAATGATAGGGCCATTCCGTCAAAGGGTCCGGAAGGAATGCCCATCTTGCCGTGGATCTGGCAGGATCGTCACGAATCCTTGTGCATCTTGCAATGGTGAAGGCAGATCATTCCAGACTTCTAAGGTAAATTTTTCAATTAGACCGGGGATCCGGGACGGAACTAGACTCAGAATTAGAGGACAGGGCGAGTCCTCCACCTCAATTAATGGCGATCCAGGTGATCTTTACGTCGAGTTAAACTTGGAACTGCACCCTTGGTTTGAGAGAGATGGACAAGATCTACTGATGGCACTTCCGTTAAGCTATGCGGATCTTTCTCTCGGAATCGATATTGAGCTTCCACACATCGATTCAAAGAATTTGAAAATTTCAGTTCCATCTGGATCCAGACCGGGAGAAACCATTCTCATTCCCAATAGGGGACTTCCAAGTCATAGGGGCGGCCCAATTCGTGGCTCAGTTACTGCCGTTCTAAAACTGGCAATGCCAAATAAGCCCTCTCGAAAAATGAGTAAGAAAATTAGAGAGCTAAGGGATGAAATAGAGGGGGAATTGGAATCACTAGAAAACAGGATTCTATTCGAGGCCAAGAAAAGACGAAGAGCTTGAACCAGCTATTTCCATTTAATTGCCTTTATCGGTGCTGCAGCAAACGGCTCCCCGCCAACTAAGCCAGATAATTGGAAACCAATCAAATCTGGTGAGCCTTCGATATCAACTCTAATGAAAGTTATAGAATCAGAAATCAATTTGCCTAGATATATCTGATCATCCTGGGAAAGATGTTTTGGATAAACCTCTGCAATCTTTGCAGATGAACCTTCAGGAGAGTGAATTCTCATTGCTGCAAGGTCCCAATTATCATCACCTATTCGAATACCAACTAGTAAAGAATCACTTTCTCTACCTAAGCGCCAAGCCTTGATTTCTACATTTTCAGTATTGTAGTTGATCACTGGCCCCCCCCAATCTTGAATGACTCCTTCCCAAGCGCTATCAGCCAATTGGCTCAATGCATTCTCAATTATCCTCTCTCCTGATTCTTCAGTAGTCGATGCTTCCACCAACCTCCTCCTTAACATTCCAAGCTTCCTTTTTTCATGTTGTTCAATTTCTACAACAGCACTAGATTTACTTCCAATATTGCCTCGATTCCACCATAGGACTACAATTAATGGTAAAAGCAGCAACACCCCTGCAAGGATGTAAAATTCAGAAAACAAACCTGATAAGTCTTTAAATTCAGACAAATCATCTTCCATCGGCCCAAGAATAATGATTTTGAAGTAATATTCTCCGTCAAAATCCTCGTTTACTGTCCCTTCGACCCTAATGGAATGAACTCCAAAAGGTAGATCAATCGGCTCACCATTGCTATAATTATCAATCGCCCAATCTGTTTGATTCAATGATTGGATTTGAAAACTTATGGTCGATTGAAGTGTGTGGTAGAGAGCAACCCTAGCCCCTATTGCACCATCAAACTCTCCTGAGAAGTTTTCCGGAATATGGAATGCATAGGTATCAACTTGGTCATCCTTAGACAACTCTCCAGAAACAATTTCACCTATCTCAACAATGGGCCATTCTTTCAGTCTGTCCTCTGACCCCCAAATAGATTCAGGTGCATCACCAAATCCAATATAATCACCATAATCAACGGTCCATACCGATATTTCCCAAGAAATTGTAAAATCCGAAGAAAACCTAAACTCAATTTTTTGGGTACTATTACCTGTTTCCAACGAATCAGGACAATTTCCTGGATCACTATCAATAATCTTCTCCGTGCCATTTAGTTGATGCAGAATTACAGTAACATCAGCCCCATTAGAAAAATTACAGCTTGTTTCTACAAATACGTCCGAACCTATTCGAACCAATAAAGAATCACCCTTCTGATCAGAAGACGAGATGTGCCCCCCATATGTCAAACCGGCAGATTTTGGCTTTTCGCTAATTGCATATCCTTGCGCTTCCAAAACAAGACCATCCCCATTTGACCATGGATTGCTAATTTCTCTGCAATCAGGCCCTTCAAAGGATGCCACATGCCTAGAGTATTGGAATTTATAAGGATGGAAACCATCTTCTCCGTCATGGACAATCCTGACCCACAATTCGCCCATTTCAGGGTATTCCAGCAATTTTCCTAGTACTTCATCTCCTTCAAAACTTCCAATTAAGTCTTTTCCATCTTCTTGAACATCCCAGACTTCAACACTCATTTTTGCGGGCCCAAGTAGGTTTTCTAGCTCGATTACATCGCCGGACGAACCTCCGATATTTATCGAATCTTTATCCGTACTGCCATTCAATGAACCAATTAGGGCCGATTCAAAAAGTTGCCATTCGCCCCATTCGCCAATTCCCTGTGGGACAAGATTGGGAAGATCTTCAAATTCTATTTGCTGATCTCCAACATCCCCCTCTTCAATTTTTTCAGAACACAAATCGCCCGAATCCATCTCATCACTCTTGTCATCGAGGTCCTTCATCGGATAAATCGCATCAATTCGGTATTGCATAGGGGAACTTGTAGCCCTTAGCTCCCACGAAAGGGTATAGTTGACAAAACCCGACCATTCGACTTGATGCAGGTCGGAAATCTTTGTTTCATTGCCATCATGAAATACAAGCAGCTCCATACCTTGACAACTTATCTGTTCACACTCCAGAAACAACCAAACAGGCCCAGCTATTTCATCACTGTTCCATGTCTCAATTACAACATTGCCTTCTTCTTGGGCCATACCAATTAGGGAAAATTGACAGACTAAAAACATCGAAAAAAGACATGTCACCACCCTGCGCACAACATGCCGAGGGGAGATTCACCTTAGAATCCTTCAAGCGAATAGCTTCAATCGAAGTGCAATGACCGAACGGCCGATAGGACGAGATGTTGTCGCTAGGCAGAGATTTGCCAGGATTTTTTCACTCGGCGACCGCAGGGATCCTTGCTCATGGACTCCAGCCCTCATCCTCTCAGATAGCGATCCAGAATTACCGGTTTCAATCGCACCTCTTTCTTCTACCAGATCCAAAGATGAGCTTCCTTCCGAGTTTAGAGTTTCCACTAGAGCTAATCTTTGCTTTCCTTTTGATTCAAAGGACGATTGGTATTTCCAAGAGGGCTTACTTTTACCTCCCAGCTTGGTCGAATCCAACTCAGGTAAATCGGGCCAAGGAATCGAGGTTTTCCCAGTTTCTTGGAACTCTCTCCATCATGATGATACTTTGAATTCATTGGATTACCAACCATCAGTAATTGTAGTCACCGATGCCCCTCAGCTTTCAAACTCCAAGGGAGATTTGGAAAGGGCACTATTGACCATTAGAAACAGATTCCCCGCTTCTTTAATTTGGACACCGGGAATTTCCGGTCCTGACAATTGCGCGTTGCTGGCATGGATGGGGGTTGATATTTTTGATTTGACTAGGTCTAGGCAAGCCTCCTCAATGGGGGTATTGCTTTCTCAATCTGGACCCAGAAAAATTGAGGTTACTACCGGGGAGCAGTCTTCAATGGACGAACAGTGCTTAGAATGGACCAAAGCCATTTCAGCAACCAGATCCGCAATAAGAGACGGATCATTGAGGGAATTGGCTGAGAGGCAGAGCACTTCTAGCCCAAGATCCGTGGAGCATCTGCGTATTCACGATGAAATGGCCATTGCACTGGCTGAGGGGATTGGAATATTTTCCAGTTCGGTGAATCCGGAAAGGAAATTGCAATGCCATTCATATGAAAGTAGGAATGACCCTTTAGTCAGGGAATGGAGAAAGAGGATTAGGGATGAATATTTGCCCCCTATCCATCAGAGGGAGATTCTCGTATTGCTACCATGTTCCGCAAAAAAACCATATCGACTTTCACAGAGCCATCATCGATTTAGGCGCGTAATTAAGGATCTTAGGGCCCATGAAGTCATGGTCACTGCCCCACTAGGATTGGTTCCAAGGGAATTGGAGGATTTGTGGCCAGCAGTAAATTATGATATTCCAGTTACTGGTAAGTGGGATAGAGATGAATTATTCGTAATTAGGGATATGGTCAAAAGCCTAGTCGAGAGGACTGGTTATTCAGTCGTGATAAACCACTCCGGTGTTGAAATTGAATTTTCTGATCTGGAGATTATTGATACTAGGATGGGGAATAGTGCAGGATCAAAGGAAGCATTGGGTTTACTGAAATCTGCAGTCGAGTCTGCAATCTCTTCGTCAGAAACTGATACAAAATCAATTAATCTCAGGATAGAGTCATTGAAATCAGTATCAAGGTTCGTCCATAAATCCGATAAATGGCTCAACGGTGCACAAGTTAGTGGAAGACCACCAATATTGACCATTTCTCGAAAAGGTGAGCAAATGGCCAAATGGAATCCAAAGATCGGGAGATTTTCGTTTTCGAAATCAGTACTGAAAATTCTCAGTGAAGATAATACACTCAGTAAAGTAGAAATTTCCGAAGATATAGACTGGATCGGCGATATATTCCCTTCATACGTCAAATCCCATGACAAGAAAATTTTGAATGGGGATGAATTGCTAATCTATCAAAACGACGAATTGATTGGTTCGGCTAGGGCCTGTGCCCCAGGTTGGGAGTGGCCACATGGGCCTGGAAGATTAGCCAAAGCACGACACCGCTTAGGGAAGAAAGATGACTCTCAAGCGCAATCATCGTAAATTTCATGCATCGGCGGAAGGAAAAAATCACCACAACTCCTAGTAATTGTAGATAAGCCAAGTACGCTATTGGAATCTATTGAGATGGAAACAGGCTGAG
>Ga0115011_10000255_pt1 | contig 47957 bp, 30 predicted proteins | sample TroAtlMetagenome_2_FD_88705 | JGI IMG/M metagenome (GOLD analysis project Ga0115011, IMG submission 88705) | Marine eukaryotic phytoplankton communities from Atlantic Ocean - Tropical Atlantic ANT8 Metagenome | ecosystem: Environmental > Aquatic > Marine > Oceanic | place: Tropical Atlantic... | reverse complement strand
CCCTCCGGGGGAGGGGGCGGTTGGTCGAATCCCTCCGGGGGAGGGGGCGGTTGGTCGAATCCCTCCGGGGGAGGGGGGGCTTGACCGCTTGCACCCTCCTCTTCTTCTGCCTCTTCTGGTGGAAGTTCAGCGTCTTCTGACATGATAGGTTACCCTCAGGGTATGATGCACGAGTGACAGGCTCGTTTAACCGTTACCTGAGTAGAAAATTGTAGCATGGGTCCAAGAAAATTGAAATCATGGGCGTTATGGCGGAGGCATGGCGGCGAATGACGGAACCACCCCCCCTGTTCTTTTTGTTGTTGGAACAGCCGGTGCTGGCAAGAGCTCCCTGGTTACTTCATTCCAAAGGTGGGCCAGATTCCTAGACGTCGACGTATTGGCCATTAACCTAGATCCTGGTGCAGAAAGAGTGCACTATGACCCAGAATTCGACGTAAGGGACCTTATTTCTCTCTCGGAAGTAATGGATGAGTATGATTTGGGTCCCAATGGTGCTCAGATTCTAGCAGCGGACTTGGTCGCTTCTCAAGCGGAAGATGTTTTTGAGCAAATCGAAGGGCTTTCTGGCGACATGATAATTGTGGACACCCCGGGACAGGTCGAGCTTTTTGCTTTCAGAGAGGCTTCCAATCACTTGGTAGATGTCCTGGGTCAAGGGCATTCTTGTTTGATCTTCCTATTTGATCCGCTCCTTTCAAGCAGCCCTAGTGGATTTGTCTCGCAAATGCTACTTTCTTCCATTGTTCACTTTAGATTGGGGCTCCCCACTGCAAACTTCCTATCAAAATCCGATCTACTCGATCCAGAGACACTTGAAAGAATATTGGAATGGGGTGAAAATTTGGACATCCTAGAAGTTGCCCTCTACGAGGAATCTGGAAGTCGGTCTAAATTTGGTGATTCTGGCGGACAGAGGGCTGAATTCGCGATTGGGCAATTGAGGATGATGCAGCATGCTGCAATACTGCCGGGTTTGATTCCCATCTCTAGCGAGTTGGAGGAAGGGCAAGCGGACGTGCTAAGCTTCGCGCAGAATGTTTTTGGAGGAATGTCCGATGCAAAGGATGGTTTTGCAGGAGACATAGAACATGAGAGACACTGAGACCCCTAAGCTACTGGCGATTGACGATGTTGGAGAAAAACTCAAAGAATTGATAGACTGGGCAATTCGGATAAAAAATGATGACGAGGCGCTTTTTGACTTCAAACCCCTTGATGGCATGACAATTGGCTCGATCTACGAAAAACCATCCACGAGAACTAGGGTATCCTTCGAAGTAGGGGTCTCAAGACTTGGTGGAAATCCACTCACACTTCTAGCTGGTGATCTGCAGTTGGGCAAAAGCGAAACTGTAGCGGATACTGCCTCAGTACTTTCCAGATACCTTGATTGCCTGACATATCGGTGCTTTGGCCATGATAGTGTGGAAGAGCTTGCGATGCATGCAGGCGTGCCAGTCATCAATGCCCTTTCTGATACCCACCATCCATGTCAGGCTGCTGCAGACATGATGACAATAGTTGAGAATGGCGTGACTAAAAATGGGCATATTTCGTGGGTCGGCGATGGTAACAATGTTCTGCATGACTTGGTACTTGGTGCGGCAATAATGGGATTTGACATCAAATATGCTACTCCAAAGGGATTTGAACCCAATAAGGCAGTCATAGAGCGTGCAAAATCAATTGCTGATTCAAATGGGTCGTCAATTTTGGAAACTAATGACCCTAGAGAAGCAGTGAGTGGGGCCTCTGTAATCTACACCGATGTTTTTGTTTCCATGGGCGAGGAGCATATGGATGGAAAAATGGTAGCATTTGATGGCTTTCAAGTAAATGATGAGTTGGCATCCCATGCCCATGATGATTTCATTTTCATGCACTGCCTTCCTGCACACAGGGGAGAGGAGGTTACTGATTCGGTACTGGATTCCCCCAATAGCGTAGTTTGGGATCAAGCGGAAAATAGGATGTGGGCACAAATGTCGATTCTGACGAATTTCTGTAATGAAGCTGCATGGCAGACTTATTGGGACCTACGCTAATTGGGCAGGAGAGATATTGCCAGGAAGGAAAATAGGCATAGCTGCATTGATCTTTTGATTAGCATCTGCGCTGCAAAGTCCTCGGCTGAAAGTATCTTGGGTTTTGCCATCAGCAGGGTAATCATTGCTGGAATGACAAAAACCACCTTAGATTCCTTGAATATGCCAAACGAAAATGGGAAAAGCATCGAGGCCAGTGCAGCTAGCAATATCACCCATGCGCCCATCCTAGCATTTTCTGGGCCTATCCTCATTGCCAGAGTTTTTCTCCCCCTATCTCCTTCCATATCTTCTACGTCTTTCACTATCTCTCTAGAAAGATTGTACAAAAAACCGATAATAGCCACCGTCCATGCTCGAGGGTTCAACGGCTCATTTACTCCTGCTGAACCAAAGATTATCACCATTGCAACTGAAAGGCTGATTGCGATATTTCCTGGCAAACCGCGATCCTTGAGCCCGAATCCCATCGACAATGGGGACTCATAGTTTATGAGAAGCGCTAGTGCGAAAAACCAAATCGCCAAGGAAGGTAGCCAATCAGTGAGGCCATTTTCTGTTTGGCTAGCTATTGTTCCAGCAAGAATGATGGATGCAATAGAAAGTGAGGACGTCAAGAGAATTGCTTTCTTTGCAGAATTGATGGAGATTTTCCCTGAAGGTAGTGGTCTTTCTGGACGGTTTTCCCTGTCTATTTCGATATCCATATAGTCATTCAGGGCATTCCATGAGCACATGAAAGTAAGAACCGAGAAAGCCTGTAAACTGATTATCTGTGAATGGGACCCATGAGGGAGTGCTTCTATTGCCAGTACTGCCCCAAGGAAAACCCCGAAGATACCAGTGAGTGAGTTGCCAATGCGGAAAAGTGAGGCCCAAGACTGAACCACTGAGCCTTCGCCCATACGGTTACTAATAGCAACCAGAACTTCATTGCTTCTCTGCCTAACTAGCAACTAGTGGATTTTCTTGATGTGAAAGACCCCAAACACAGACAGTATAGACGCTTCCCCTAAATTCTCCTCGCACATGTCCGATCTTGGAAAATCTGTTATCCTTGGCCATTATATTTCCAACCTGATTCATGGTGGCCCCCCACCTAAAACGAGAGTTTAGGTGATCGAAAATCTCCACTGTATTTGCTGACCCTAGGTCATCTAGTAAATTCAAGACCTCTTCCCTTAGTCTTCTCGTTCGTGACATTATGCCACCTCGGCTAGAGACAGTGATTCTAGCATTCTTGCATGTAGGCCGTTCCAAGAATTGGGGCTCAACTCAATTGATTCAGGAAGCTTTGGCACGGTGGTCCAAGCATCTTCATAGATTTGCTGTTGCGTACCGAAGAAATGCACAATTGGGCCTTCATTTGTCTGCTCATACCTGCTATCAGTCTTTATCAAACAAGACAATGGAACTATTCGACAGGGTTCTGGACGGTTGCTTGATAGTGATTTTTCAGTGTGTTCTTTAGCTGCTCTCATGAAATTTGGTAGCGTTTTCAGGATATGAATGAGGGTAAAAGGGGTATAAGTGAAAGTGAAAGTGAAATGTTTTGATATTTGCATCGTTTTGAAATACAAATGGCCATTCGAGGGGGCAACGCTCGTGTAGTGTAGTTCGGTCCATCATGACGGACTCTCGATCCGTCGACCCGGGTTCAAATCCCGGCACGAGCACCAAAACCGATTTTGTCCCACTCATAACAGTCTTAAGCGCTGTTTCATTCGATAAGTAAGGTCCTAATGCGAGTTGAGCAAGATGTTAAGCTTACTTTTGATGATGTATTGATTCGCCCGAAGAGGAGTACCTTGGTTTCAAGATCCGATGTTGACTTGGTTAGGGATTTCAAATTCAGACATAGCAAGCGAACATGGTCGGGAGTTCCGATAGTTGCAGCCAATATGGACACTACTGGCCTGTTTAGCATTGCAAGGGTACTGCAAGAACATAGAATGCTAACATGCACTCAAAAATTCTACTCGACAAAAGAATTTTCCGGGGCTTGGGATAATGGCGTAAATCCTGGATTTATTGCAGTGACATGCGGCTCGACCGACGAGAGCTTCGACCTTCTAAAGAGGAAGACTGCTACCAATGATGAGTTACAGATGATTTGCATAGACGTTGCAAATGGATATAGGGAGGTTTTCCTGAATTTCGTAAAAAGGGTGCGTGAGGAATTTCCCGACAAGATCGTTATTGCAGGAAATGTTGCCACAAGGGAAATGACGGAGGCCCTTATTCTGGCGGGTGCCGATATTGTGAAGATTGGGATTGGCCCGGGATCCGTCTGCACTACTCGAAAAGTCGCAGGAGTCGGTTACCCGCAGCTTTCAGCTATTTCGGAATGTGCCGATGCAGCTCATGGATTGAATGGCCATGTCATGTCGGATGGCGGATGTGCTAGTCCCGGAGACATTGCCAAGGCATTCGCTGCTGGTGCGGACTTCGTGATGCTCGGGGGTATGCTAGCAGGGCATGACGAATCTGGTGGTGAAATGGTAAAGGGAGAAGATGGGAGGGACTACAAATCATTCTACGGCATGTCATCATCAAAGGCTATGGAGCGGCACTATGGCGAAGTTGCTAGTCACAGGGCGCCCGAAGGAAAGGAGGTTAGGGTCCCCTACAAAGGTCCTCTCGAAATGACCGTGCAATCAATACTAGGTGGACTCAGGTCTGCCTGCTCGTATGTGGGTGCTCGCAGAATCAAAGACCTACCCAAGTGCACTACTTTCATCAAGGTCAGTATGACAACTAATGAGGTATTCAGAAGCTTCAATGTGGATTGAAGTGAGTGATCCCCGGAATCATGCAAGTGGTCTTTTCAGCATATTTGAGAACTTGGCTATATGTCCAAAATTACCTGTGCCATCCACCCTGGTCCTTGGAAAGAAGGGATGTCAGGATCGATACCCTCGACCATTTCATTTTCACTAATTTCACGTAATACTAACTCATGCATCGTTATTGCTTTGACCTCTATCCCAAGATCAACCGAGTCTGAGTCGGCCCACGATACTTCTGCTGAAATCTTCTCTCCAACTATATCCACCGTTGACTCTACGAGCCACTTTCCTTCTTCGTGACCACAGAAAAGAACTTCCTCCAACCACCTGACTAATCCCCTCTCGAAGTCTCCGCCTGGAATCTCTATTTCCCAAACTGAGGTCCGGAGTGATTGAAGCGTCTTTGGTTGCAAGGGACGAGATAATTGCAAAGACTGGAGTCCTAGTGCAGCTTCGGACATAGCCCCTCCTGCGGTCAAGGAAAATGCCCTGATTCCGATGTCGGCAGTAGTAGGTAAAGCCCACCAAGACATGTTCATGGGGACGAGGTGCTCCGAATGAAGGGAGCGGTTAGTCGAAATTGTTGCATAACTCGCCCTGAGACGGGAAGCTAGTAGGATCCTTTGGATTCGTGTTCCATCTGCCTTCGCACTTATTTGCGAATCCGTCACCATCGGAGTCAATCAGCGAATCAGAGGCGTCAAATGGGTCGAAGCCAAAGTAATACTCCCACCCAGACCACATATCATCGTCGTCTTGGTCCTGATGGAAGACCTCTGAGCCATCCTTCCATTTATCGCCATCGGAGTCGTTAAGAATCGGGTTAGTGCCATTTTGGAACTCCTCGAAATTTGTATAATTCTCTAAGTCATCAAAGAATATCGAACCAGCACCGTTTGGATCGATATGGCACTCAGAGTTTGCAGGGTCATCCCAACCAGGGCAGTACTTGTAGAGGAGTAACGTGCGGTTTAACCCATCCGAATCAAAATCTTCGTCCCCGTCTTGGACCCCGTTCAAGTCGGAGTCCGGCATCCTTGGATCCATCGGGCCTCTGGATCCAAGTGCGCTGAGGGCTTGTTCGTCCACAATGCCCAGGGAAATGGCTTGCTCGGAATATCTGACCTCCCAGCCATCTGGTAGTTTATCCCCGTCTGAGTCGTCTTCAACAGGATTCGTGTCCCAACGGTCAGGGGCCTCCAAACCATTCTGAAGTGAGTCATTGTCTATATCGAAAATCGAGTCTACTGATGAGCCGAAGGATGGATCAAGTGCCCAGCGACCGCTATCTGGGATATTGAAACCTGATAGGTTCATCTCATGCAGAAAATATCGAGGATCGACTTCGCCGTCACCATTTCTATCGCCAGAAGACGAGAAACCGGTCACATAGTTGACCCAAATCCACCCTCCGGGCCCCCTTCCACATTCCATCATGGATGTGCAACCAGGAGGTAGCCATTGAGTGGTTGATACCCATAGACTGTGGCTGTTTGTGTTTTGCTGGACCGAATATGTTTGCATCTCCCACCCATCTGGCTGCCCGTCTCCGTCCGTATCATTCACCAGGGGATTGGTGGCTCCCTGCCATGGCCGGGGTATGTAGAGAACCTCCTGCCCATCTATTAATCCGTCATCATCCGAGTCGGGATTATTGGCATTTGTAACATATTGGTCGGCCCCGTCGACGATCTCCTCTCCGTCCTCCAAACCATCGTTATCTGTATCGAAGGTGGAAGCATTGGTGTAGTAATATATCAGTGATCCGTTGACATACCACGGATGCCCTTCCATGGCCTCCCTATAATCCTCCAATCCATCATTATCGGTATCTTTGTCAGTGGTGTTTGTGTAGGTTTCGTAATACTCTACGGCGTCGGATAGGCCGTCTCTATCGGTATCGTATAATCCGGGATCGCTCCTTACGACAACCTCGCGGGCACCTTGGTCGATGATTCTAATCTTCCATCCAATGACCTCTATGCCATCTATGAGTCCGTCGGAGTCGGTATCTGCAACAAGTGGGTCAGTGGACCTACCGTCAACGATACCATCGCCATTACGATCCCTTGCATTGTACTCATCGAGGTTAGTGAATCTCTCATGATCTTCAACAATTGTCACTAGGCTCTGGGACCTAGTGGCAATTTCCTCGCCAATATCCACGTTGATGTGATAAACCCATCCGGCCGATTCCGTAACTACGGGAATATTTACGTAATTGCTGTCAATTACAGTTCTAACCCACAATATTGTCTGGTTCACTTGAACAAATTCGCCCCTTGTTACACTAATTGTATGTACTGTTGATACTCCGACCATATCCTTGTACGTTACCGCCCCGTCATTGTCGGCATCATAACCATCAAAGTCAGGATCATCTAGATCATTCCCCCCATCAGTAGGATTGATTCCACTTTGAAACTCCCATCCATCGGGCATTTTATCGTTGTCCGTATCGGAATTAATTGGACTGGTGAATGAGGTAGGCCCCCAAGTGTACGAAACTTCGAATTCCTCGACGTTGTTCAGTCCATCATCGTCATTGTCACCGTATGCATCGGTAGAATTAGAGGGATTGAGTAGTGAATTGTAACAGTACTCGAATCCATCGGGCATTCCATCTCCATCCGTATCCCAGTCGCCGGGGCCATTCAATCTCCCATCGCCGTCCATATCCTGCTCAAACCAGGTTAGATCTCCCGGTCCGGACATCAGCGAGGTGTAAGGTGCTTCGATCTCCAAAACTCCCCCCAATACACTTACGCCACAGTATGAGTCTAGCCTTACTTGTCCGAAAGCTATCTCAAATCGATCGGCAATGAGGTCATCATCGCTATCTTCATCCCTTGGATTAGTGTCATACCTCTCTTCGACGTAGTTCCTTAGGGTGTCTGGCTCTGGTTGTTCCAAATCGAGAACGGCATCGCATGAGTGGCCATATTGGGTTCCCATCGAGTTCCATTCTTCCTCGCCGATATCAAGCTCAATTTGGGCTGATACCTCGGGAGTTAGTAAAGGACAGTTCCAGTTTCCATCTAGAGGGTTGAGTAGCTGAACTACCCCCGAGGAAGTTGTGACTTGATAGGTGTGAGCGGCCTCCCATCTATCGTTCAAGCCATCCCCGTCTGTATCTCTTAGACGGGGGTTTGTTCCGAGCTCTGCTTCATCTATGTTAGAGAGGCCATCGCGATCAGGGTCTCCATTGGGACCCATATCGGGATTGGGGAAAGTCTCGTTCTGTTCGCCGGTCTCTAGCTCCGTATCCACACTATTGATCTGAATTGGGTCGCATTCAGCCTCAGCTAGGTCTCCGAATGAAACGCATGGTTCCCCTTTATCTAATGGGTCGAGCCCATTCTCTATCTCCCAGCCGTCGGAAAGTCCATCCCCATCGGTATCGACTTCTTGCCAATTAGTGCCATACAGTGTTTGCTCCATACGGTCTGGTATTCCATCGCCATCCCAATCGCACCCCACCGTAGGAACGTCTGGGTCGCATTCTTTTGGAGCACCATCTGATGTCAAGTCGATGTCATCAACTGCGGACTCAAAGCCTCCTGATTCGGTGCTAGAAATTCCTGCTCCAACTATTGTATAGAGGCCGGCTAGGCATAGTGTGGCAGTGATTGCAGCGAGGGCATATTGATTATGATCCAAGGCCATTAAATCACCTCGCCCACGTAGGAGCGTTCTGTGCAGTTTGCGTTTGGCTATAATGATTAACGGGGCTTGTGCCAATAGTGGACCGGCAAGTGACGGAAACTAGTCTCTTTCTTCCAAGAATGCCTCTATCCTATCGAATGCCGTGGATAGTACCTCTATCTCAGGTAAGCATACCATTCTGAAATGGCCCTTGCCAAATTCAGGCGAAAACCCGGAACCATGAACCAACAATACGTGCTTCTCATGTAGCAAGTCCAAAACGAAGGATTTGTCATCTTCGAAAAGATCCTCCCTGGTAAGACGGACGAATAGGTAGAAGGCCCCTCCGGGCTCTTCGCATTCTATTCCGTCTATTTCACGGATTCTACTCATAGAATAGTCCAATCTACTCTTTATGGTGGCCTTGTATGAATCTAGCCATTGTTTATTCCCCTCTAGCCCGGCCAAAAATCCAAATTGTGCGGGAGTTGATGCGCATAACCTGCTTCTTAGGATCCTCTCCACCCCATCGCGAACTTCCCCCATTGCACCATTCGGGTCATGCCATGCCATGTATCCAATCCTCCACCCAGGGGCAAAATATACCTTTGAAACGCCATTGAGTGTGATTACTGGCACATCTTTTGATCTGGAAGCGATGGAGCAGGTTGAGCCTGTGAAGTCAAGTCCATCGTATATCTCATCGGCGATGATGGCACACTTCGGCCATGCTCTTGCAATTTCTATAATCTCGTCTATCTCATCAACTGTAGCGACATTGCCCGTTGGATTATTTGGATTAATTAGAACCAATAGTCGAACACTATCATTCATCTTCGACTTGATATCGGACATATCTATCTTCCAACCCCTTTCTGGATCCAACCTGTACTCGATTGTTGAAGCTCCGAACATCTGGGGATAAGCCATGTATGGGGGGTAATGTGGCCCAGGAGCCAGTATGGAGTCCCCATCTTCCAAAAATGAGGCGAAGATTAACTGTAATGCTTCAGTGACGCCATGGGTGATGTACACATCATCTGAAGAGCAATCCCACCCTTTGGAAGACTCCGCCTTCGCAATTGAAAGTCTAAGTTCTGGAATACCATATGATGGCGAGTAGCCGTTTTCCTGGTTGTCCAATGCCTTCTTGTATGCAGAAATCATATGTTCTGGAGTTTCCAAACCGGTATAGGCGAGAGGATCACCGATATTTAGTCGGATTATTTCATTTCCCTGGGACTCAAGTTTAGTTGCTGGGATCACAACATCCCTGATGGCATACTCTATTGAAATTGAACGAGAGCTGGCTTTGATCAAATCGGCCATGGTATTCGGAGTTATATCCGGGTCATCAAGTAAACGGAGCTAACCGTCATAGTTCCAGTATTTTCCTTGCTTCTTCGAGAGCCTTTTCGACACCATCTGAATCTTTGCCTCCAGCTTGGGCCATAGTCGGTCGTCCACCTCCCGAACCTGAAATATTTGGTGCGATTGAATTTATCAATTGCACTGCATCTAGAGCTTCTTCGGCGATTGTCCCCTCAGTACAAGCGGCCACCAAGTAGCCGCCAGAGTCCCTACTCCCCAAAACTGCAACAGTTGGGGTGTTTGGATCGAGAGTTAGTTCTCTCAGCATGGCCATTAGCTGCTTATTGCCCCCACTGACCTCCATTACAACATATCTAATTCCATTCTTTTCCACTGCAGCCCCACCGCCTCCTGCCCTTAATCTGATTACTTCTGCCTCAAGATGCTCAATTTGCTTCTGCTGTGATTTCCATTCATCAAAAAAGCGCGATACGGACCTCGGTAGGTCCTCTGGACTTACTCCCAGAATCTCTGAAGCATCGTTGAGAAGCCTAGCCTGATTCCTAACATATTCGCGTGCCGTCTCCCCTGCCACAATTTGCAGACGCTCCACCCCGTCTTGGACTTGACTGGACTTAATGATGTGAATGTCCCCAATTGGGCTAGATTCATCGTGGTGCGTACCACCGCATGCTTGCGTATCAAAATCCCCGATTTTGATAATCCTGATAGGATTGTTTTTTGGAGGTCCGCCTTGATAAATGGAGAATCCGAACATTCTATCGGCTTCCTCTCTTTCCAAGACTAATTTCTCAACCTTTAGATTTGATTCGATAACTGAGTTCGCCAATTCCTCGATTTCATCTAGTTGATCCCTTGTCAAACGAGAATGATGTGTGATGTCAAGTCGGGCATAGCGAGCACCTTTGTTTGAGCCTGCCTGCCAAATATGGGTGCCTAATATTTCCCTCGCAGATCCTCCGACTATATGTGCTGCAGTATGGTGATCCATTAGCTGTTTCCTCCTGTCCCAATCAATCTTGCCAGATACGGGCGCGCATTGAAGAGGAATGTCAGTAAGGTGTATTATTACTCCTCTTTGAGTAATAGTGTCCAGAACTCTTGCCGTAAATTCACCTTGCATAAGTTGGCCCTGATCGCCCAGTTGGCCCCCTCCCTCGGGGTAGAATAGTGTGTTACGGAGGATTACTACATGCTTCGGCTGGCTTGAGACTTCCGATGAAAGCGCCAAAGATTCTATGTCGCCATTGGATAATTCCCCACAGTGCAGAACCTCGGAGGTGAATTCTACTGCTTTGGTATCATCGTAGAAGTCCTGAGATGTGATAGGTAGGGAGGGTATCCGAATTGTGGTGCCATTTGGTTGAGACTTGGAGGCTGCTTTGGCCATTGATGCATTCCTGGCGGCCATATCGGCTGAGAAGCCGACCCTTACCGTCAAGTCGCCCCAACCTAGTCCATGTGCTATCGATATGGCCATTTCTGGATTAATCCCTCTTTCTTCTGCCAACCTGAAAAGAGTTTCATCGGGAGCCTCTGTAGCATTGGTTGGAATACCCTGCAGTGCGGTCCTAACAGCAGCCTCCCCCTTTCTAAGCATCTCATTGTAGCGAGACTCCTCTAACTCGAGAATCTGAAGGACCCCTTCTCTTGACTGAGGCATCTCCCCAACCCCCATATTGAACTTGATGTGATGGTCTCCGAGATCCGAGAGTGAGACGCTGGCCCCAATATTGTCTTTCATTCTACAGACACGGCGAGCAAGCATTCTTGCTAAATAACCAGCCTTGGTGTTGCTTGGAACTAATCCGTCCCCAAGCATATTGCAAAGTGCGTGCATATGATCTGGGATTGCATAAATTGCGGAAAGGGGCTCTGTGATCAATTTCAATTCCGAGACTGGAAGTTCGATGCCCCTGTCAGCTAGTCTCTTGGCAAGCTTCTCATAAAGCTCTTGAGCATCAGTTCCAACGTCAATATTCAGAATTCCAGCTATTCCGGAAAGTTCGCTAAGCAGTGCGTCTATCTCCACTCCAAGATCCAAGGATTTGGCCATATTGTCGAATCCGCTAATCTCCTTCAGCCATGAGACTGATTCTGGATAAATGGCATCATAAATCGTGGGAGAGCCGGCAGCGGCCCAACAGAATCTTTCGAGACCATATCCGGTGTCGATAATCTGTAATTCCATCTCCCTGTATCTGAGTCCTTTGATTTCAATCTCACCATCTTCTGACTCCTCTAAATTCATGAAGACAAGGGTAGCCAGCTCGAGTCCTGCAACTATTACTTCTAGAGCTGGTCCGGCGTTTCCCCCTCCAGACCATGGATTCTCGACATATGTGATCCCCTCTGGATCAATTCCAAAGGAGTCGACTAATAGCTCATCGCAATACCTCACACATTGATCAATCCAATAAATTACGTCATTTTCCAATGGCCTGTTGAATGCATGGTGGGCCATCATCTCAAATGTTGAAAGATGCCTGCCGGATCGTCCTACTGCATCGACATCTGTTAGTCTGATGCATGGTTGACTTATTCCAAGTGGGTTCGCAGGTGGTGGAACCAAGCCACTCGTGACATGGGGTTGGAAATCAGCTATACTGGCGATAGTCAGGTGTATATCGTCCCTCCATCTGGCAACTATCGGATAGGGTTCGACACGGGTGTGTCCATTTTTCTCAAAGAATGAAAGGAAGGACTCTCGCATCGCGTCCTTCAGTTCTTTACCCCTCATTGGAAATCCCTCTATTATCGGTTCTCCGATGAAGGTATAGGGGTCATCACTGGAGTCTCCGCATGTCGATCTTGCTGTGTCCCGAGTCCAGAAGCGGGCCCCTGTGACGTCACAAATTTTGGAAATGTGGCCCGATTCCTCCCAAAAGGGGATGTCAATTTCTCCGAACGTCAAAGATATACCCGTATGCCGCATTGGACGTTCGGTCTTGAAGTCAATGCGAGAAAAGTCCCCCGGTGTGTTGAAAGACTGATGTCAAGCTATGCGCCCGTATGGGAGTGTGGAGGAACCATCTGGAGCCCGCCGGGCCAGCTAGAATGCGGATAAAGAAGCATGGAGAGATGCATACTGATGCGATTTTGATTGCAGATGAGGGGCATTTGGGAAGTCATTCGGATGACAGGTCACCTGCACAATTAGTCAATACTGCATCTATGCACGGAATTGTTGGTGAGGCGTGGGCGATGGCGGATTGGCATTTTGGCTATGGATTCCCCATTGGAGGGGTTGTTGCGACCGATACTGATTTTGGAGAGCTTGGGGGTGCTTTATCCCCCGGTGGCGTGGGATTTGACATCAATTGCGGAGTTAGGCTGTGCTCATTGGGAATTTCTGCTAAAGATGTTGACTGCAAAGCTCTGGCAGATAGCTTGGCTGCCCATATTCCCTCGGGTGCAACTAGAAAAGGTGGATTCGCGCTCAATGAAAATTCGCTGGATGCGATTCTCGCCGAGGGGATCGGGGCTGCAGTCGAATTGGGCCTAGGAGAATCCCGGGATGTCGAATCCGTCGAATCGAATGGTTTTCTTGAGGCCGAGCAGCGAAATATTAGCGATCGGGCTAGAAAAAGGGGCTCTACCTCTCTTGGTACGCTTGGTTCGGGGAACCACTTTCTTGAGCTTCAGGTAGTAGATAGGGTAGTCGATAAGAGGGCTGCATCCTCATTTGGATTGGTCGAAGGGGAGCTGGCCGCGATGATTCACACGGGTTCTAGGGGCTTGGGCCACCAAGTTTGCTCCGAGCACGTCTCCATTATTGAGTCAAAATTTGAGAGGACTTTCGATGGATGGGGATGCAAAGAATGGGGTTTCAAAACAAACGACAGGCAACTTGCATCTGCACCCATCCATAGTCGAGAGGGCGAGGATTACTTGGATGCAATGTCTTCAGCGGGTAATTTTGCATTTGCCAATAGATCGGCACTCACTCAAAAACTAAGGGAGGTTTTGAATGGAGTTATTGGAGGGGATGCTGATCTAGAAGTGATTTACGATGTTTGTCACAACATTGCAAAAATTGAAGATCATGAAGTTCACGGTAAAAATTGCAAATGTTGTGTGCATCGTAAGGGAGCTACAAGGGCATTGGGGGGAGACCATAGCGAGCTTGCATCGAAGTTCTCCGGAATAGGTCAACCGGTTTTGGTGCCGGGGGACATGGGTTCTGCTTCTTGGGTCCTGTCAGGTGCCAAGGAAGGTGGTAATGACGCATTTTCTTCATCTTGCCATGGAGCTGGTAGGAGACTATCCAGGAGCGCTGCAAGGAAAGCGGTCGATTCAAATGAGTTGATCAATAATCTTGAAGCCGCGGGGATTTTTGTTCGGGCAAAGACGCCCGGCATGATTGCAGAGGAAGCCCCCCAAGCCTACAAAGACGTTGACGAGGTTGTAGGCCTCACCAGGGATGCCGGTCTAGCTAGACCAGTAGCTAGACTAAGGCCGGTTGCCGTCATCAAGGGATAGTTGTGGCTACTTAGAGGCGAATGACAGCTCAATCATATCGAAATCTTCCATCACAAATGACTCGAATCGGGTGTTATCTTTGCCGTTGACCTTCATGGAAATGTCGAATTCATCCCAATCGGAGACCCCGTTACCATTGATGTCAAATTTCCTGTCATCGGTCAGGGATGGCGTTCCCTCCCTGTCCCATACTTGGAAGAAAGCCCCCAGTGGGACATTCATTCGTTCCGGCGTCTCTATGTGTATTGTAGTGAATCCTGAGTCGGAAACTGAGTGAATGTGCACCCACCTCATTCCACCTCTGCATCCGAGTTGATCGATTCCAGTGTTAGGGGGAATGGATAATTGGTTGTCATCTATAGTAATTTTAATCTGCGGGTGGTAATGTCTAACGACCCCGATGTCCGAGTCTGTTTGGTCTGCGTGATCAGTCTGACCCCCTATGCAACCATCGGCTGCGCTCCAGTCAGGTTTTGGCGTGAATATGCTGGGATATACTATGGCAACGAAGAAGAAGGCAATAGTAGCAAAGACGGCCCCGCCCATGAGTAGCTTCTCTGTGCTGTAATCCCCCAAACCCATGCAACTCCGACAAGGTTAGGAGTATTGAACTATGAGGTTTCGAATTTCCTTGACCCTCACATCGAGTAGCCCCTGTTTGGGGATTCAGGTAGAAGTTGAGCGGTTCCCGATTGTACGCCATCCGCCTCTTCCATAATTATTGTGAGCAGGGTGTTCACCAACACGCGTAGCTCTTCCACTTCCGATCTTATTTCATCCAAATTTTCATTCCCATTCATAAGCGCATCCCATCAGAGGATAGTAATCCCCAGATGATTAGGCTCAAACAATGGCCTATAAACAAGACAGGTGTACCAGTAAGCTTTGTTGATATTTTTGCAGTCTATTTTGTATGCGGTGGCTAATAGTACTCTTCTTCCCCTTCTTCGTAATCGTATTCCCCGTCATCATAGTAATAGTCTTCTTCCTTGGACTTAATCACGTAGTATCCGACCCCCACTAAAGTTAGTGCAAGTAAGGTCGCCCCGATTATCCATACTGTTGAACCATCGGCCTGGCTGGATTCGTCGAACATTACCACATCTATCCCGGAAACCTCTACATTCATAAAATTCTGATTGTCAAAGTCACCATCAACTACCAGTATGAGCAATGGTTGGCCAACCCTCCATGCCTCATACTCAAAATTGACCTTGATACTGGAGCTCTCAGGAGGCAGGTATACCTCGGTGGTGCCGAATAAAGCAGTGGTCTTGGATTCCTGCCACACGCCCTCTTCGTTCTGCTCATAAAGCCCCAAAGAGATAGTGCCATCCATTTTACCCGGGTTCTCCCAGTATGTCGTGATTGTGATGGACTCGCCCACATATGGGCTATTGGTGGGGGATATCACCTCCCTCGTGTATGTGGGAACGAAGTCCACTAACCTGAAAGATGGTTGTCGAGGGCTATCTGGACCCCCCAGACCTGCAACCTCATTACCCGCGCGATCAGTCGCGGATATCCAAAAAGATAGTTTGTCGCCCTCTTGAAGCTCGATATCGGCTGGTGGGCTGAAATCTAGCTCACCCTGATAGAAATGAGTCTGCCCCTCGCTAGAGAGGTATGGGAGTCCCCCAGTTGCCAATGTTCCCGGGATTATCTCCCCGCCCCTAGTAATCTGCCAAGACACCAGGAGCGGTCCTTCGTTCATTCCCAACTCGTCGATTATCTTGATCGTGACTGGGATTTCTGTGATCGAGTTGGTCTCAATGAACTGCAAGGAAGAATCTGGGAAGTTTACCACATCGAAGACAGCGGTTGGCCTTCTTGAATCGACAGTGACCGATGACTCAGAGTTAGGAATGGACAGTGCTTGCCCCTGTAAATTCACGATTGAAGTCGTGATAGTCATCTTTGGTTCGGAAGGGACCCTGTTAGGGAGCTTCACAATAACCTCGAATGATCCATTATCGCTAACAGGGGCATGTGATTCAACGGACTCGGAACCATAGATCAACGAAACTAGAACTGCCAGATCCGGATCGATGTCTTCAATTACATTTCCAGTCTCGTGATGAGTAACAAAGCCAGATACAGAAAACTCATCGCCCTGGCCGAGATAAATTGACGTTCCGGTATCTTCTCCGAATGGGGCAGTGAGGTCGTTGATTGACCCGGGTTGGGCCGTCAAACCATTGTCGAGGAACCAACTAAGTTCCGTTAGGGATGCGGACTCTATTGAATGGAGATTGTCAGACACCATGACCTTCGGCTTGCAATCATTGTCCTCAGAGGAAAAGGGCATTTCCCAAGAGACTTGGAATATGAATCGAGCTTCGACTAGCGAGTTATCCAAATTCGTTGTTTCGACGCGTAGTGGATTGATCATGCTACCCTCTGGGCTCCAGAGAGAGTCTGAGAACGGAGCGTAAGTGAATTTGCCGACATCGGATCCGTAGCCACAGAGCATGACTGAAATGTTGTCAATTGTATGGAATCCATTTGGCTCAATTAAACGGAGAGTAAATGCATGTTCCTTACCCGGAATTAGGAATGAGTCCCCGGAGTCTGAATTAACCGTATCCAATGCAAACGTTCCGGATGTGCCCTGACCGACACCCAGTCCCGCACCTGCGAACTCTGTTGGCGAATCTACAGCGATGATTACTGTCGCCCAAGAGTTTTCTACCCCCGGACCCCCTCCAGAGCCCCCTGCTTGGTAGCTCCATCCGGCCCAATCTGTCCCCTCCACGAACAAGTGAAGTGGATCATTCCCCATTGCACTCACATCGATTCCAGCGAACTGAACCTGTTGCTCCCCCTTCAATCCGGTACTGAGTGGTTTTTCCTGGGATAGGTACTCATCGGCATCGGCAATACCATCGGAGTCTGTGTCATCAACTCCTGCTCGCCAGTACCTAAGAGTCAATGATTCCCCCCTTGCCTCGTCTTCTGAAACAGTGATGTATGGTGCGAATAGCACGCTAGGGTCGGAGACCATACCATCTGCGGGCTGTAGACCAATCATCGTCATCATCTCAAGTGGCCCGGCGACAGGAGGGTTGGAGTCCAACAATATCTCAACATCATCAGTTGACCCAGAAGCGTCTTGTGCGCCATTTGAGCCTGACTGCGGGCCTATTGAAGTCAAAACTGGGAACATACTCACAGTCTGCGTTCCGGCGGGCACCGTAACTGACCCTGAAAATTCACCATTACTCGCAGACTGTAGTGGGAAAAGTGAACCAGCCAAATTTACGGAAACCGCATAATCGGAGGACATAGGCCTAAAGTCAGATGAGTCTTGGAAACGAACTTTACCACTGACTGTCAATTGGCTGCCCGGTATAGCCGGATATGGGTAAAATAGCGTCTGTTGGGAATTAGAGAGGACTCTCGATTGGCTATCCTCAACGACGAATTCCTCGAATTGTAAGTCGTTCTCCACCGCCTTTGCACCGGAGTTCCCACTCTTGGACTCGGCAGTCCAAATCGTTTGCCCGCTAGAATCATCTGCTCGTGCGTTCCACCGAATTTCATCGACGTCGTCCCAAGCCCATGTTATTCCGAAGTACCAATGCACAACTATGTCAGTATGCCCATCTGGATTTGTTTGAACCTCCAAATAGCTAAGTCCCAAGTCCAGAGGCGCCAAAGAATTACCATCATTCTGGGAGAATGTGACTCCAGAAGAACCAGCACCCCATAGGCCATCAGCACTATTTCTGACATTGAAAGAAACGACATTGCCATCGGAAGCAAAGCCGGTCAGGGTGATTTCAGCCAGTTCCGAGTTGTCATAAAGGTGCCTATGCCTTGTGACGATCTCATAGTTCTCCCCATTGGGGTATAGGGAATTAGGTACTGAGAAATCGTGATTTGTAATGAGATAGTCAAAAATAATCGAGCCATCAATCGCCACGGATCCGTAATCAGAAGTCACACTAACCGGTATGTCCATCTCATCCGAAGAGGGGCCTGAGACATCCAAATTGGCCTGGTAATCTGCTATTTCTTGGGCGAAGCCAGATTTATTCTCGAAGAAATTGTACCAAATTCCTATACTGGAGATTGAAACTGTCTGTGCGGAGGCGGAGTCTATTTGGATCGGGACCAATATCCAATCCCTACCATTCACTGCATCTGTGTGAGCAGGTGCTATGAGATTGATTGCAGAAATTTGGGCGGTACTTAGCATCTTTATTTCCGGGGATGAACCGGAACCAAGAGTCATAGTGGAGCCAGCAATCGATACGGAAAGTGTAGAGTCGAAACCATCCAAGTCCGGTGTGATGGCAAACATCCCAGAAGTTATTGAAGCAGTAGATGGAATCATGAAGAAGGACTGTTGCGGGTTGGAACCATCTAGGATCACCGACTTGCTTCTTGAGAAAGTCCCCCCGGCATCGCCTATGAATGACTGCCAGCCCAAGTGACCATACCCGCCATCAAATGGGAAGGCCCATTCATCCGTCCCATCAGCGAGTACATCGATTCTTGAATTCGATGCCGGATTTGCAAAAATAGAGCTGATTTTGAGGTTCTCTATCCATCCGTTAGGTGGTAGGTTGACTATTGCAGAAAACCCCGTCTGAGGTGCCATGAATTCGACATTCTGGCCCTTGTTCAATGTGGCCAATGAATTCCCCGCCTTGTCCTTGATGGTTACTGAAACCACACTAGAAATCTCCCCACTGACAACTACCTTCTTTATTGGCCTTGGAGAAAAGATGTATTCTGAGGAAATTGTTCCGGAGATGGCTGTAGCATTCAATTGCCCATTGATTACTTCGATTCCGGCACTAATGTCCCAACCATTGTATCCAGTGTCGGCATTTAAAATCCTATTTCCGCCCACATGGACCCCCTTTATCACTGGCGAAACCTCTGGATCAAAGGTCCCCATGTGGATTTTAACCTTGATTTCGGGGAACAACTGGGAGTCCACTCCAGCTAGGCTGAAGGGAAGTGAGATGTTTGAGAAGCCTGGCAATTCCTCGCCGCTACTTGGTTCAACTAATGAGGCTCTAACCCATGTTTGATCGAAAATTGTGGCATCAACATCGACAAAACCTAAGTTGAGCGTGGAGTTCTCCGCGATATTGACTGAGGGGCTGAGCCAATGACCTACCTCGCCGTAATTTTCCACCTTTACACCGACGTTGTCTATGAACCAACCGCCATGATTTACTGAATAGTCAGAACCGAAGGAGAACTTGAAGCGAACCGAGTCCCCTTGGTATGCACTTAGGCTTGCTTGCATTGTCGTCATGGGGCCGGATATAGTCCAACCCCCTCCTGAGCAATGGTCTCTGCCAAAGCTTGCATATCCCCCATAATTGTGCACCACTGTAGCTGGAGGGGTGTGGGAATACCAATTACCAGGGTCGAAATGCTGCCAGTTCCCCCCATTAACGTTGATGAAGACGGTAGCGGCGTCCCAGCTTGGCTCTATGCAAGCCCAGTGATCGAAGGTCAAAAATGGGTTGCTATTTTGAGGAATAACATACTCTGGAGATATTAGGCTGGCATCAGTGACAGTGTTGTAGTAGTTGCCGGTAAATCCCAGACCATACAGGTAAGGGAAAGATGTTGTCGCCGATGGCCCTGAATTTGACCCAACCTTGTCCAAGGTGAACTTGCACCTCTTTTCGTCTGAGTAAGCCCCTGTTCCGCAAGAGCCTGAATTCATTGAGCTGGACCTTGACCAACCCGGGGCGTCGGAGACTGAGGGACTACCGACAGTTGAGTCCTCAAAGCCGATAGAGATACTCAATCCACCTACGGAAGAAACTCCATCGTTGTTAATCAAAATGTCATCCAAGAACCAACCTGGCCTTTCAACGGTTGAGTTCGGGTCCGTCCAAATTCGGAACCTAAACTGGATTTTATCGGCCGTGTCGATCTCAGCCAGGGTATCGAGCGTGAAGTTGCTTTCTACCCAGCCACTGTGAGTAGTAGAGGCAAAAACTGAGACTGGTGCGGACGCCCCATTAGGTACTGGCGCGTTCATTGCCATTGTGCTTGGGTAGCCGCTGGACGGTTCCATGTATGTCCAATCCCCCCATGAGCTGCCTGATTCGAGGCGATATTCCAACCAAACACCGTCTCCTTCGCCCGAAACACTGCTGTTTAGGTGGAACCAATGCTGGAACGTCAAATAGTAATTATTGAAATACTGTTGATCTGGGACCTGAGAAGCAGGAATGAGCAGGTAACCATCCGTTCCAGCGGGTACCGGGGAGCCGGGGATGGTCCCTGCAGAAACTATTCCCTCGGCCGCTGCCGTAGGGATGATTCCGTGACCTAGAGATAGTCCCCCTGAAGATAAGTTGCCAGTGAAAGAAGTGAAAGTAGTTGCTTCCCAGAGCTTCTGCAAATGGCATAGAGTTAGAGTTTGGTTAATCTCTAATGGGTCAAGTGTACGATCATCATCCAAATCGAGGCCGGAGTCGATTTTGTGCCCACCATTGATGCAAGTGCCGCCGGCAGGGATGCCGGTTATGGATGCCTCATGAGAATAAAGTGCACCTAAGCTAGGTGTGATGTTGCCTCCAGTACCATTTGTATCGCTGATTAGAATTTCCGGGGTAGATGTGAAGTTGAGTCCATGATCAAGAATTGTTACCGATGTGATATTGCCAGTAGGGAAAAGATTGGGTGCGAAGGAGGCGCCCGATCCACTTCCATTTGTCACCACTACCTCTAGATTCTCTGTCAACAGATATCCTGAGCCTGGATTGGTTACAGCCATGGATAATATTGCCCCAGTAGCGCCATCTACGGAAGTGATTTCGGCGGTGGCTCCCGCGCCAGCGCATGACCAGCATCTCACCAAAATTCCATCCGAAATATCGTAGTCTGTGCCCCCATCAACTACTGTGATGTTGTCCAATTCGTGCCCAGTTACATATGTGCCTGAGAAGTTGGAACCTCCCCCACCTAGTGCGGTAAGATTCCCCGGAGTGTAACCATCTCCTGGATCATAGATCGTCAGAGACATCACTTTATCCGTATTGCCATAATCCTGACAAAAATTGATTGTATCGACGACCTCGTCACTGTCTAAGGAATTGTCGAAGTCGTTGTCTAAGCCATGGGTAAATATGGCCCCGGGAGCGGAATCGCATTCCGAAAGATTGCTTCCAGTGACGTATGTGTAAACTTGCCTCCAACCAGGGGAGAAAGTGTAGGCGGAGCTAAGAGAGACATCTATATCCCCTACTTCGAAGTCTTCCACTACAGAAATTGTCCCATCATCCTCTATCTGGATATGATCATCATCGTTCATTGTGGATCCAATGAAAACTCCATCGTCAAAATCATCATCGTCCCAGACAATCGTGTTGCTTGCAGAGTTGGATACTGGATTGTTGGTTACATGGATCCAGCCGTCAAGCACCGTCCCATTACTTGGAATTGTGAAACCGTCAACAACATTGGGAGTTCCGTTGCTTGTAACTACGGCGGGGCCGGACCAATTTGAAACGCCGGCATTTGCTATTGGTGAAAAGGCCATTAGAAATGAAATGAATAAGGACAGTCTGAACTTACTGTGTTTCATGCCTCTTCTGGTGCTTGGATTGGTTATGAATGAATCTGTCAGATGCAGTAGCCATGGTGAACGGAGTGGAGCCACTGGGGGGAATTGAACCCCCGACCTTCGCCTTACCAAGGCGACGCTATACCTCTAAGCCACAGTGGCGTTAACTCCTGCACCATAGGGGCCGGTTTAATCGTGGCGGAATCGCCCCTTGGCATTTGAACTTAGAACGGCATGGTGAAAACGTAATGGCGACTGGCACGACTAGCCGAGGTCGCATAGCCCGGTATTGCGCGGGCCTGGAAAGCCCGTGGGATTTTTCCCTCGCGAGTTCAAATCTCGCCCTCGGCGCCAAAATACCGCTCACTAACTGGGTTTTTTGTGACCGCGGGGGCGCGGTGCTTATCCACTATTAACGCACCTCATGCACGTGGAGGGGAGCGTAACGGAGGAAGTGGTTCGAGAAGACGCCGGGCAAATGCCAAGATTGAGCGATTTCGAGACAGGTGAAAGGTTCTCAGGAATAAATCCAAAGTTGAGGAAAATTGATGAGTTGATCAAGGAGCTTTCTTACGGTTTCATACTGATGAAAAGGTATTGGGGCAGGGATGAGTTTCTAATTATCGGTACTGCACTTCTTGGCTACCTGCTAGGTTCTTGGGACATTGGGATAGGTGAGCTATCAAGTGGTGGCGACTACAACAGATGGGGTTTCTTTGGAGAGGAGAGTGGGTTCCTGAATACCAATGAGTTGACGCTGATTCTTTCATTTTCATCAATCTTGTGTTGGTTGGCATTCATTGGTCAGATTTGGGTAAAGTACCCAATAATGAGGGAAAATCTGGCATATATGCTGATAGGTTCTATTTTTGTTCAATTGGGTTTCATCAGAGCTCATGCGAATTCGCCCGCATTCCCGTTTGGCTCGGGTTTCATGGAATGGGGATGGGTAATTATTGGGAATTTTGTGATGCTTTTCCTAGCCATAGTAGTTGTTTGTAGAGCGGTTATTGAAACTAGAGATGTGCACGTCAGAATCACACATTCGCACCCTGACCCAAGGGTTCTTGAAAGGCAAAGACAAGATCATAGCCTTTTGGCTTGGGGATTTGGAATAGGTGGTTGGGCCTCATTGGTTAATATCAATTCATGGATTGGTTCTCACTCAATAGCTCCAAGTCCCGGGGAGTTGGACTTAAGCTACTTGCTCGTTTTCCTGAATGTTTTAACAGGGGTCGCCTCCTCAGCGATTCTCCTATTTCTAATCTGGTTCCCGCAATTGATGCTTGGGGGTTCGAAGCAGAGGATTATGTCATCAAGGGCGAGGGAGGTCGAAGGGGTTCCGGAAATTGTTGAGGCCGTGGAGTCTGGGATGTGCCCAGTATGCAATCAGGGTACAAGAACGACTAGGAACTTCGAAGGAAAAATGCAGGCTCCTTGTATAGAAGAAAGTTGCAAGGGCAAGGGAGAACCTGGTGCAAAATGCGAGGAGTGCGGGTCTAAAATCCCGACAAGATTGGTTTGTGAGAAATGTCAGGCAAACACCCCAATTGCTACTCATTTCGGCAAATCGGACGTGTGGTGAAATGAGCTCATAGGGATAGCATTCAAGTCATGTGGATTGATGAGTAAATGATGGAGGATAGTTCGAATGATTTTGGACTTGGCGAACAGATAACTAATCAATTAGTTGACATGGAGACTGATTCGGAAAGAGACGCTGCAGTTACGGTAATCTCGATAGTTTCTGCCCTATTGATCTTCCTTGCCTCTTCAATTGCGATTCTACATCTTTGGTCTGAAGGTTCTGGCATAGTCATTGGTGGGCCAAGCTCTGCTCTGGTCTCTTGGCAAAATGAATACAAAGAGATTACTGGAGTTTCCTCTGTAGAAGGTTTCGATGGAGACGGAGTAGTAGTTTGTGTAGTTGACACGGGAATAGATCTTAGCCATCCAGATCTGAAAAACGTGAACCTGATTGGATGGTTGGACACAATAAACAATATTGAAGATCCATATGACGATGAGGGGCATGGAACTGCGATGTCTGGAATCATTGTTGCAGATGGCGGGTTGGATGGAGTAGCCAAGGGTGTCGAACTCCTAGTGGCAAAAGCGATTGGAAATGACGGTTCGGGAAGCGACGAAACGGTTTCACAATCAGTTGATTGGTGCGTTGAAAATGATGCTGACATCATTTCACTAAGCCTAGGTGGAGGCCAGGGATTTGGATCTGGTTTCTTCACGACGGACATACTTGAACAGGCAGTTGAGGATGCTATGGACGAGGGGGTTTACGTAATTGCTGCAGCGGGCAATGATGGTTCCGATGATGATGGCGACGTAGAGTCTCCAGGATCCGTGGAGGATGTGATCTGCGTGGGTGGGATCAATAGGGATGCTGCAATTTGGTCAGGTAGCTCAAAGGGTGATAATGATGGGAGAATTTGGCCAAATCCGATTCTTCCAAGGGGTGATCCAGATATGAAGCCGGAGATTGTTGCGCCCGGGAACGAGGTCCCAGTGCTTATGGCAGGAGACATGGGGAATGATGCATGGTGGGGTTGGTCCAGCGGGACTTCGGCGTCGACCGCTTGGGTCGCAGGTTCTCTGGCCATTCTACTCGAGTATGAGCCTAGCCTCCAAAGGGAGAGTTCCTCCGGTAGACAAGGAATTGAGGAGGTTAAGACAAGGATAATGGGGTCATCCCAGATGATGGATGGCCAAACTGAACATGACGACCATTATGGATACGGTCACATTAGACTGGACCTTCTTATCAGTGGGTGATATCATTCGATCTATTCTTTCATTCAATGCTTTTTGATTAGTACGGCCAAGGTCCCCCCTGTGAGGTCGGTGAATCCTATGGAATGAGACTCACTTACATTTCTGACGAAGGAAATCCAACTGTTGAAATCCCTCACTTTCTCTTGGGCGGGAGTTAGGGGTTGGCCTTCTTCTTGAGTACCCACATCCCCCGTTGGTACTGTGGGTTCCTGGACCAAAACCACCCCACCGGGTGAAATCAAGTCAAATGCCAGTGATGCTGCTTTGATCCTCTCACTTTCGGGCAAATCAATTATCACCAACCCCAATGGTTGGGGTAGGACGGTTCCGATTGAAGTTCCGGGAGACGTGAAGTTTGCTAATTCCGATGAAGTTGCCTCTCCAGCAACTTCAGACCACGGCTGAGAGATTACGCTAGCCCACTTTTCGGCGTTGTATCTCCTAATCAAACGATCAATTATTACTCCGAATCTGGATCCTCGTTCGATGATCCTGAAGTTATCTGGACGAGCCCCATAGGCCTCTGATTGCCCATCAGGCGAGCCGCACCACATATCGAACAACCACGCTGAGAGATGGCCTATTCCCCCACCGACCAAGACTACGTTGTTTGCTTTTATCCTTGAGCAGATGTCCCTAATCCTGACTCTGATCGACCTAGGGAGGGGAGTCATGTCCATATGCAACATCTGTTCACCGATACTGGTGGCGATTTTTGGTTCGATTTGCCCTCTTGAAGTGTCCTCGGACAATAGCTCATTGATAATCTCCCTTTCAGAAGCTTGGGGCAGTCCAAGGCCACCCCCATTTCCGTCCATGATTGGTTATTCGTGAACATACTAATCAATGGTCTGCTTAGATGGTTTCAAATCAGCATTGAACGCCAAGGGCATATGGAGGGTGGTGGCGAGACCGTGGCTGACTGCCCAAAATGCTTGGATGAGACGATTCATGAGATAGTCAAGAGTACGCAACGCGGCAAGGGCGAGGATTGCTTGGTCAGGTGCCTTGAATGCAGTTCATTCCACACCCTACTGTTGCGGCCCCCAAAGGCGACAATGGTGAAGACCTCCCTATCTCACGGAAGTGAAAGCTTCGCAATAGAATTGGAAGTTGATGATGATGAGATGATAGCCGTAGGGGACGTCTTTGAACATGGCGATTCCACTTGGGAGGTGACAAGGATAGATGATGCCGAGTCGAGGTCACAAGATATCATGTTGGCTTCTGAGATTGGTGCGATTTGGGCGAAAAGAACGGATAAAACGATTGTAGCTATTACGATGAATGATGGGGAGGTTAGTGACTCTACGAAGATGGAATGCGACCCAGATAGGAAATTCTCATGCGGCTCAATAATCCAAATAGATGGAAAAAGGTGGAGGATTAGGGGTTTGCATACGGGCAAGGGGAGAACTCTGACGGGAAGTAGGGTGGCAAGTGAAATTCGCAGGATCTACTTGCAATTGCCCAAGAGTTCATCGTCTGTTCGTCCAAGGGAGTAGTAGTGCTTTGGTAACGTGCCACGCGACTTCGGGATTTTCCCTTAACCTTCTCATGCTATACTCGTACCACCTAGTGCCATAGGGGAGGTAGACCCGTGTCCTATGTCCACTGGAATTGAGCCTTCTCCTTATGTCGCCCTTTACACCCAATAGGAACTGAAATTCGTAACCTTCTCCTTTCCCTTCCCTCTTTGGGGGCCTAACTGGTCGGGGGTCATCCTTCCCAGGGCCCAAACCAAATTCATTCAACATTCTGAGTGAATTATCAATGATTGGGCCATCATGAGAAGCAATTGCCACATAGGCCCCATTTGAAATCGCCTGATTTACTGCTTCTGAAGTTGCTTTGACGATTTCGCTGTAACTGACATGAGCAATTGAGTCTGGCTCTAGATATATCCCCTTGCAGACTCTGATATCAGAATCTGGTCCAAGCGTTGAGGTAATTTCACGAATATCATCAATGGTCCTATGCAACCTTCCCTGTATTGCAACCCCTACGTTGGAAAGACCTAACTTGTGCATTCTGAAAAGAACCTCGAGTGTATCATCAGTAACTCTGCTGTCCTCCATATCTAAACGAACGAAGATTCCCAATTCATCGGCCCTTCGCACTAGCGACTCTATCTTGGAAAGGGCTTCCCCTCGGTCTATCAGAAGTCCAAACGCAGTTGGTTTGATAGAAATGTTTGCATCGACCCCCAAGGAAGAAATAGATTCCAATACCATGCCATATTCATTCTCAAAAAAGTCAGTTTCCCCCATTGTCCTGACTTCCTCCCCCAATACGTCGATTGTGAAGCAGGAGCCTTCTGCCGAAATCCTACTAATTACAGAAAGGGCCTGCTCCAAGCTCTCTCCAGCCACATATCTCTTTGCAACCCAGCTAACTATGAACTTCGGAGCGAATGGAAGCAGGCGGACAATAGCACTCGCAAGCACCCCCATGGAGGGGCTCGGATAGTTGCAGGACTTCACGATTACTCTGAATAGTTCACGAAAAAATAGCGAAGTTTGGTTTACCTCTCCCGCTCCACAACTTCATTGCCCCTTTTTACTGGAATACCTAGAGTGCCCAATTCCTCTATTATAGCCGTCCTCTGCCAAGCTTTGAATGACTTCCTATCCAAGTGAGCAAAAACCTCCCCTCCCGGAAATGCCTGAATTGTCGAGTCCAATGCCTTGCGCAATACATGCTTCCAAGAAGAAAATGACTTTTCCTGACCATCGCCTGGATCATCGAAGCTTAGAGCATAACTAGCTATGATGTGGCCAGCCCAAACTTCAGAGTCGCGTATTACCGACTTATGCCTAGGAGCGTAATGGCCGCCCCCTATGCCTAGTAGAACTTCACCTACACCCTGCCAGAGGCCATTCTGCGTCTCACCTTCCAAGCCAAGTGAGATTGAAATGGCCTCTGCCCACACATCTGCTGCTTCCTTGTCGTTCCACTGCTCATCCTCGGAGCCTATCTCAACATACATCGTTGGATTGTTGAGGTGTGGGCCATGGTGAGTCGCCTCTACCGTAAGGTCGTACTTCTCATCCATTCCCCTTTCAATCGCAATTTCCCTCATTATTCGGAAAAGAGGGGCGAATCTTGGGGAGGGAGGGGTCAACTCGCCGTTAATTCCACCTGCTACTCCCCTTCCACCGTGTGGAATTCCACCGGGAACCCCTATGGGATGAAGAGTCAGTGCTGGTGTCTTACTTGATGAAACATGCCTAGATAGGACCAAAATATCATCTATTTCGAAATTGGTCAGTTCCTCGTGCTTTGTGTCTATTCCATCAGCAAAAATGTGTATTTCATCGATTAGTAGAATCTGAACCTCTCGATTTGAGTGAGATATGACCTGCCCGTGATCGAAATCAATGGATTCCCCCCACCCCCCAAGGTCAAGGACAGAAGAAAGAAGGTTCAAAGATGCTTGATCATTATTTGATGCAAGTATGAGAGTTCCCATGGGGTGCCATAGCGGAGCTTACTTCAATGTTCACAACACTCTTTCTACCCGCCCCCTTGCCGATAATCATGGTTCATGCCGGGATTGGCTTCAACACTACTCGGGTTGACAGAGGTTCTGGGATTAACGTAGTCATCGGTACGATGGGGGAGATGGCGAAAATCGATGATAAGGGAGGGTTAGTCGAAGATCCAGCGAAGCCATTTCCGGCCAGTGTTTTCGATGGGGTTCTGATTCATGACAGATGGGTGGGAATATGGATAGATAGAGAGCTTAGAGATGCTAGAATGGCAGCTCTTCCTTTGGAACAGGAGTGGTCCGATGGGCCCGATAGAGAAGAGTTGCGAATGGCCATCTCATCTCAAAGAAGCTTGTACCCTGCTGGTGCAATTTGGCATAAGAGATTGGATGCGGAGCCGATAAAGATGGGTGCTTTCGAAGACAAAATCGTATTCGCTACTATTGATGGATTATACATGATAGACTCTGATTCAAATGAGGTATGGAGAGGAGTTTTACCATTCTGGAAGGGAATCACTGAAATTGGTGTCGAAGATAGGATAGTTGCAATTTGTGAGTTTCCCGGAGGGGTTTCTTTGTGGTCAAGAGCAGGGGGAGTAGCGGTATTGGACCCAGTCCAAGGTGGAATCTTATACTCCAGAGAGCTCGTTACAAGTGATTCAATCGAGGGCGTTTTCTACGCGGAAAATGGAGGATGGGTCGTCTGCCTGCATGGGGGAAATGTATTGCTAATGGACAAAATAGAGGGCGATACGACGTTAGTGCGGACAAAGGGGCCGATTTTGGATTCTGAATATTCCAATATCGGTTGGAGGCTAACTGGATGGCGAAATGACGTCTTGATTAGGGAAGGCGAAAATGAGGCCACAGTATCGCCTAGGGAATCAATAGGCATTGGGATAGTAGGGGATATGGTGATTACTAACGATGGAGAATGGAGCAGATTCTCTGCCTAATCATCCTGCTTTTCTTCGGTGTGCCCGCACTTTCCACAGACCATCCTATCGCTATGTACGCCTAGGAAAACACCCGGACCGCATTTTGGGCAACTTACACCCTTACGGACCAATTCCCCGGAGCTAGTGTCATATTTCGAGTGCTTGGAGTTTGGATTCGGACCATCACTCATCCACCTCACCTCCGTCTTCTATGGGTTTATCGGCTTCCTCAGAATCGGACTCAGTGGAATCCTGTGATTCTGACTCAGTCACTGTCTTTTCTTCTTGTGAATTATGCCTCTCCTTCATGTACAAAGGCTCAATGGCGGCTGATTCACTGGATCCATAAATCAATGCAAGACCGGATGTTCGAGACATTCCGAACCTGGTATCGACGTTCTTTACAAATACTAGGTCCTTGTTTGATCCAGGTTCCGACTTTGTGACCGCCTCAACCATCATTGAAAGGGAAGGAGTTGGCTTCTCGGGATGATCCCACTGGAATGAAATCTCCACACGATCGAGCAGTGGATTCTCTCTTCTCTCAATTACTTCCAATATCTCACCTACCTGATATTCACTTTTAGGGCATAGCTTCCTGGTTGGCTAATATTCAACCTCTTAGCTACTTCTGACCTGTCTGGGTGCATTACAACCACCAAACCCTGCCAATCAGTAGTAACAGGAGAGTTTGGGCAATGCATGCATTGAGGCATGTCTGATCTCTTTTCTGGGTCTGGTAGAATCCTGTTACATTCGGAGCAGGCAAATGGTTGTTTGACCAAATTAATCAGCCTCCGAAATCCATGCAAAAGCCCCGAGACCGTCCATCTTGCAGTTCAAGCCAATCTTGCTCGAACGAGGGTCGCTGTGGTTGATTGATTTGGAAACTATCCTGGATCTGACGGGAGTTCCTTCCTCTAATGACTTCCCTGACTGGTTGCCTTCTATCCTCTTTACTCCAAGGTTGACCTGAATCGGCTCATCTAAAATCTGTGATTTATGTAATAAAGCCTCCATTGGCCCAATTCTTACGAATGCCCCATACTCTGAGATCTCAGATATTGCGCCATCAATTACCTCATTGTTATCCATTGAAAAGACCAATGCCTTGAACCGGACATTCTGATAAATTGCTCCGTCGCCATGAATAATTTTCCCCCTTCCGACCGTTTCGTGGTTGAAAGTTAGTAAAGTGAAGTTCTCGTCTTCGTCGAAGCGGCATTCGAATGCATCGTGTGCTAATTCGTCTATGTGGTCCTCTAGGCTTCGGCCACGGCGAATATACTCGGCCGGTATCCTAATTGTGTCCTCTCTGGTCTCAAGGGTGTACATTCATTTTCCCTCCATTTGCGGACCTTCCCAAAGGAGGATTTACCTCCCGTCCCTCATCGGCTATGCCTCTGGAGGAGAGGTCCGTGCGGCCTGCCGACCCGCCTCCCGTGTATAAGCACGACGGATTGTTAGGGGTTCGGCAAATACAAAAAACGTTCAGACCATATGTCTGAATGAGGGTTTTGTGCGAATGTTCAAGTGGATTCGGAAACGCATATTCGATTCTGATGGTGGCGGGCAGCTCGAGTGGCTTAGTTCGGCGAAGATGTTTATCTTTACTGATTAGTTCAATTATGGTATCCTCAACCCTTATTTTCGCCCTGTCCAGTAGTGATTCCAATTACTTGGAATTGAAGGATTGGGGGCAATACTCTGAAGGAGAGGAAGTCTGGACAGACGGTGATCAACCGTGGCCCCAATTTGGAAGATCAGCAGGAAGGATTGCGGAGATACCGGGTCATGATCCGATTTCTGGTGGGGCGGGTGAAGGTTCGCCTTGGAATGCCACGAGCCTAATGCCTGTAATTTCTCCAAAGTTGAATTGGGCCTATGGGGCATATTCGATTGGTACTGATTCCCTTGGGACTCCCATAGCTGATCTTTCCAACTCCCTAACCGTAGGCAATGGGGCCGAGCAAAGGTGCGGGGGTAGTTCGCTCTTCACGATCCTAACACAGACTGTCGATACATCGGGTTCGGACCATAGCTTCCTGAGAATTGTCGAGGGAGAGGATGCCGATCTAGCTTGGCAAGTTGATTTGGGGGAAACTGACCCTATCAAAGCCACGCCAGTGATTGTTGATATCGACGAGGATGGCTTGCCTGAAGTGATCGTTGTTTACGATTCAGAAGGTTCCATGTTTGTTGAGGCTTGGTCGCCACGGTTATCCTGTTCGGTGACCGGATGGTCAGAAAACGGCCATTCTGCGGAGAAAGTTTGGAGCTGGAGTGATGATGACAAGTCGATTGGAAGTAGCGAGGGACCCTACACAAATGCCCTTCTTGGCGGACATAAGCCAACAACCCAACCCCTTCTGGCAGACATAGACTTAGATGGGGATGCTGAATTGGTACTGGCAGCCATAGATGAGTCTTCATCTTCAGACGAGCCAGTTGTTCTAGCACTTTCCCTACAGATCAACGGGACCCCATCTGTACTCTGGGAAGTGGGCCTGAACAAGGGAAGTCACCCCTCAGATCCTGCTTTTGTTCAATTAGATGACAATACCGGGCACATCGTTATTTCCACAATAGAGGAGCAGAATGGGAGGGTTTGGGTATGGAAAATCGAATCTTCCACCGGGGATTCAATTTGGGACGATGGTTTGGACTTACAGAATACTGATGGCGATACCAACTCCCCACATATTCGAATGCCTGGACCCATAATTGCAAATCTAGACTCTGACCCATCCCCTGAGATGATTGTGACGATCCCAACCGATGGGGATGGGTCATCATCCATTGATGGGGCTGAGTTCCGAGGCTTGGAAATCGATGATGGGTCTGAAATTTGGAGGTTTGAAGCGGTGAATGGCTTCGCTGATGCCCCCCCTACAGCGATTGACACCGATGGCGATGGGCAGCATGACAGGGTTTGCTGGGTAACCTGGTGGCAAAGTTCCCCCCCATCTGCTGCTAGGCATGGGGCCTCGGGATGCCATGACGTAGATGGTAGTCCGGACCTAGCATGGAGTAGGGATTTGGAGCAATCGAGCGGCGTTCCGAATGATGAGATTGCAGTCGCAGCGACCTCTTGGATGGATATCAATGGACTTGATGAGCAAGAACTATTGGTCCCATTCGGGCGTACTCTTTGGGCGTTCGATGGAGATACAGGGACATCTTCGGCAGTGAATGATAATTGGGCGAACGGTATTGAGCTCGAGCACAGGACATGGGCGTCCCCCTCAATGGCTGACGTGGACGGTGATGCCACATTAGACGTGGTTATTGGAAGCATGGTAGTTTCCACGGGGATGCCGGATGTTAGGCCCATATTGGACGGGAGATGGATTGAGTTTAATCCGAGTGAGCCTGATCCAGGTGAGGAAGTTAGCATTACCGTTTTCATCGAGAATGCCGGGACAGAAGAGACGGGGGAAACAACGGATGTTTACCTTTATGCGGATGGAAACAAAATAGCAAGCGAAGGAATCGGAAATTTGGAGGCAGTTGGCCCGAGTGGTTCTGGATCTTTTGCCTCTTTCAGTACCGAATGGAGTGGTGGTCTCGGAGAACATACGTTCGAAATAGTTCTAGACCCATACAATAACCTGAGCCAGTCCAGATACGACAATGACATTCAGAGCAGAACCCTTAGTATTGTCGAGACTTACAATGCCTCTTTTGAAATGACTACTGATCCACTAAGAATTGATCCCGGGGGGGATGCGACTGCATCAATTCCAATCAGGTCAACGGGCAGGCTAGCTGGAACGTGGAGCTTGGAAATCGAAGGCTCTAGTTTACCCGATGGATGGCAGTGGTCTGATGAAACGCCAGGAGGAATAAATAGCGTAGAGATAGGGGTTGGGGATGTCTGGTGGCCTCAAATCAGAATAAGTGCCCCCCCGGGTGCCTTAGGGTCTGATTCTGGATTCATCGTCCTTACTTTGAGCCTTGACAGTGATTCCAATGTCAGTATTTCTTCAGTTTTACCAGTAGAGGCCAATAGGACCAGGGGGTTATCCATTAGGGGCCCCGATGGTACAGCTAACAGCGATGGTTTCGGATTGATTGGGGAATACAGCAAAGCTTGGTTGCTGGTAGAAAATGTAGGAAACGCCGCTGAGAATCAGATATCGATGACTTGGGACGGTACTGAGTGGGGTTCAGAACTGAGGATGTTTGACGCAGAGGGTGTTGAAACTCCCGGCAATGCAATCTCACTGGCGCCGGGAGAAAAGAAAGAAATGACTGCAAGGCTGCAAGTTCCGATCGGGACACAGCTTGGCCAGTATGTAAGCACCCCTCTGACCATGTGTGTAGGAATTGGTGAAGACGAAGAGTGTGGATCTGCCCAACTTAGGTTCTTCGCTGCAGGTTCGGTTGTTGAGCCCCAACACCACAGGTCAATTCCAGCTGAAGGCCTCATTTGGAGTGTTTCTGCTGATTTGCCGCAAGGAGAGGATAACATTTCTTGGTCGGTCATAGATGCCGGAATGAGTCTGGCGAAATGGTCTTGGTTTGGATCAGGCAATGTTTCAATATCTGGTGACAACATAACGCTCTCAGGCGAACCAGGGTCCAGAGTTTCGGGAAACATATCCCTAGACCTTCCGTCTGATGCACCCCCATCTTTTCATCAATTCCTGGATATCGGTAATGATGCTGATTTTTCGCTAAGGCTGTCTATTGAAGTATTGCAGATTCACAGATTAAACCTGACTATCGCCTCACCCATTGAGCGGCCTTTCGTTGTTGATGTCAATGAAGAAGCACTAGTAATGTTAAGACTCGAAAATCAAGGTAATGGGGACGATACTTTCCAGTTGTCGCACGCGATCCCAATTGAAATGGGATTGGCTGATGTTGATGTAGAATTCAATAGTGAGACCGTTAACCTAGGGGCTGGTAGCCTGCAAACAATTCCCCTCAGCGTTACATTGCCCGAGGGTACTCCTGCTGGGCAGTCCATTGTTATGATTTTCTCGGCCCAGTCGACGCTGAATTCTAGTGCGATTGGATCGGCGGAGTTGACTTTTGAAGTAAAGCAGGATCATCGTTGGGAAATAGAGTCAGAGGTTTTTCCGGATGGGATTAATGGGACCACTACTCAGCACCATCCTGGATACGTTTTCAGCATCCCCTTCAATATAACAAATATTGGTAACTTTGTTGACGACCTAGAAATGGAAGCGGATCTGGAAATCAACAGGGCGGAGGGGGACTTGTCAACTGGCTGGAACGTTTCTGGGGAATCGGTTGAAAATATCGAAGTTGGGGGGAGTCATACTCTTTTCATTTCAGGAGTCGTGTCCAGTGAAGCATTTAACGGCACAGTGATGGAAATCAGAGTGACTGCAAGAGCAAAGGAACAGGTAATTGTGGATTTCGAGTTTTACATTGAGGTTACAAGAGTTCCCGGATGGGGCTTAACGGCGAATAATGCGAATTTGGAGATTAACTCATCGGGATCCCAAGTCCAACTGGAGGTCCACCAACTTGGAAACTCGCCTAGTATTCCTTACGTGTCATTTTACGTTACAGGTGAAAATGGGTGGGAGATAGAAGAAGTGGGGTTAATGCCCACGGTAATGCCTGGTTCTTCGACTACCCTGCTACTGAATATCACCCCTCCTGAAAGTGCAATGCACGGAAGAAGCGTGGAGATGCACGTCAGGATTCGGGATGGAGACTCTGAAGGATTGGTGGAAATAGCCCTCCCACTCCGGGTATCCATTGTTTACGATTTCTCTATTGAGAACAAGGCCCCAGGATGGTTGGTTTCTCAAATGGGGGGTTACTCCCACATAGAAATAAGCAACCTCGGGAATTCGGCCACCACTATTTCACTAGATATCCCCGATTTACCCTTAGGATGGTCCATAGGCGGGAAGACAGAAATGGTACTGGGCGTAGGGGAAACGAGAGGAGCTCCGATTGACCTGATTCCCAGTGAAGATTGGTCCGGTGGCGAACTAGTAGTAACCATGGTTGCATCCGATCAATCGGGAAAGAGCGAAAATATCAATATCACAGTGGAGACTTCGGAGTTCTCTTGGGCGGTTTCCCCCATCATTAAGGCAACAGAGGGGGACTTGGCATTGGTCGATTTCTACGGAATAGATGGAGGGTCTACTACAGTGAAAGGGGATTCGGTAGACCTAGATCGGACCGATAGAGGGTGGTTGCTACCAATAACTGGCAGTGGTACCGGCATCATCTCAATAGATGGGACTAATTTGTTTTACGAGGCCCATATCGTGGAGATTCCATTTAGGCAGACTTCATGCGTCTTAGATGGATACTCGACTAAGAAAGATATATTCATTCAAAATCCAATTAGCTCCTCGGATATGATATTTTCATGTCAAATCGGCATTGGCGGCGGAGATATGGGATTCACTGCGCTATTAATTGGTGACGATGGTTTGATGGTTGACTATGTTGCTGGAATGGCCATCGATAACAAAACCAAAGATGGCGTGAATCTTAGTGCCCAGGGCTGGTCACCAGATCCAGGTACAAGGTGGCTTGAAGTCAGAATTATTGACGATAGGGGCAACCATATTGGAAGCCATGAGTGGAATTTCGAAATAAGAAGGAGCGATTGGAACGTGGGACTAGTTGGTTTAGAGCTCCAAGGAGAAGGAGAAGACCAGAAGATCAAAGTCCTAACAAAGAGATCCAATGAAAACCTATTGGAGGATACCGAATGCACAATCACACTATTGTCCGGAATCGAAGAATCGACCTACCTGATTGACATGACCCAGATATATGTTCCAACCCCAACCATTGACCGACCTGATGTTGAAGACGGGGCGGAAGTGATAGTGACCATTTCCTGTGCTTACCCGTGGGATATTGACTCTAATCCAAATGACAACGAAGCAAGACTGATTCTTAGTGGTAGCTCGGTGAGCGATGAGAGCATCTCAGGAGTCGGTACTGGTTTATTGGCGGCCATACTAGTAGTTGGCATATACATGGGCTTGGCCAGAATGGCGTCCAATTCTAGAGAGAGGAGTAGATTAATGCAAATGGCCCAAGATGCAATAGAAAGCAAGAAGGTTGTTTTGAATGCAGGAGAAGAAGCTGACTCCGATGATGGAAATGGGGCCATTGAGGGGGCATTTGAGGAAGAAGAAGGGAGCGACGAAGAGATAGAGGTCCTGGAAGAGGATTCGGATGAATTCGAGATGCGTCTTAGAAGGCTTCTTGAAAGGTGATGCAGGCGACTTTGTGTGGGAAGATACATTCCAACTCCGGCGTTTTTCACTTTTGACCCCATTGTCAGAAATCCCTCGGTTTTACTACCTGCTGTTTTGCAGTCCGTTCAAGGTGAGCACGGGAGTTTGCTCAAATTAATAGAGGAGGAGGAAATAGGGCTAGAATTTATCGAAGGTAGAGGAATAGGTCTGGACGTTGGAACCTTACTATTCCTTTGCTGTGCCCAATGGGGTGACGGAGCTAGCGCTCCAAGGTCACTGGGTTCTTCGCTCTCGATGGAAAGACTGGGGAGATTCCCCAGCGAGGATGGCAACGCAATAGGATATCTCCTTGATTTCGTATCCACTGAGGGAGATTCGGACCTTCTAATCCTACTAGGTAAGATGGCGAGAGGTTTTGCAGATTCTATTGGTGGAAAGATAGATGATGAAAATGAAATTGACGAGACGGGCGTGCTTGGCTGGTTGGAAAATGAAGAAGCGGTAAGGCTGAGGATAGAAATAGAGTCTGGGCGATGGTCGGTTAAATCGGGGGAGACTTTTGATGGGGGGGTTCAAGATGCATTCAGGCACCTTCTGGTTTTCCTAAGATCAGCAGGAAGGAGAAAGTGTGGCATAATGATGAGATCCCACAGGTGAAAGGGGAAGGAGTAGCTAGAATTTATCTCCTGTCAATCTCTCAAACATTGATGAGTATAGTTCCGCCGTTTTGGCGATTATTTCTTCTGGAAGGGCAGGTATAGGTGGCTCCTCCTTGCCCCCTTCCCTCGCGGCATACAATTCAGAGTGATGTCCCGTCTCAATGTAGTGCTGACGAACCGATTCCTTCGAGAGTTGTACTACTTCACCCTCCGAATATGATTCCGCATCCCACCACCTATCCTCGTCCAGGGTGCCAAATGAATCTATCAGGACGGGTTTTCTCCCAGGTCCGAGGGCAAATTCCTTTTTCCCATCAACATGGATAAGGCCCCTCTTAGAGACTTCCCTATCAATCAGTTCGTCGATTTGGAGGACTATTCCTAATATCTCGTCCAACTCTTCGGGATTTAAATTGGAGATTGCCAATGCCTCTTTCCTGTCTAGGTTTCTATCGAAAGCCTCGAATTTTGTTGAAACCTCCAGGAAGGGAGATGGTAATCTCATCCCCTCTGATAATTCCTCATTGGGCCCAAAACCAAGATTTTCTGAGGAAACCTCCCCCCTCTGGTACCTCCTCCAAGCAGTTCCAGCGAGGAAGTGCCGACAAATTACCTCAAGAGGAACGAAGACGTTCTCTGCGTCTTTGGGAATTGCTCCGGGCTCTTTGATAACCTCGAATCGTCGTGCAAGCACACGGTCTGGTGCGTTCATCTCGATTATGTGAGTGTCACAAATTCCCTCTTCTGCCACCAAATCAAACCAATGGCATGATGATCTGTTTAGCGATTCGCCCTTTCTTGGGATTAAACTGGGGATGATTTGATCAAAAACTGAAATCTGATCAGTATACCTGAATTCGATGACATCAGATTCATCTGTGCTCCAAACCTGCTTTACTTTGCCGCTGTACAGTAACTCTCCCATGTTATTACCATGACAATCACCACCATCAATATTCCCAGAGTGAGTTTTCTCTGAAATGGCATTCAGCAATTACTGGCATCATTCCATATGTCGATGCCGTTGCTAGAGGTGAATTCGTAGTAGGAAGTGTGTGAAACGTCAGTCGCGCCATCATCCTGGGATACGGAGACGATGAAAGAATAGCAGCCATAATCGCCTGGAGAATCGAAGTCGGCACGAGGAATGTAGCTACGACCATTGAAGGAAGGTTCGGAGACTGAGCCGTCCAAAGGAATTTCTGACGTTGCTACCTCGTAACCGACAGTTGCACTGCCAGAGCCAAATTCACCACCGTTTGAATCCCAAGAAGCCTTGGTGTTGGTAACTGACAAAGCAGGGAACTGCACAGCGACGGAACTGCCTTCCATTAGTGTTGCTTGTAGGGTGAAATCAGCATATGGCAAGCCTCCTGGCTTATTTCCAGAGTTTGCCATCAATCCCGCCCAGCCTGTGAAAATAACTCCAACTAGACAATCATTGACGTCCCCGCTGCAATCTGGGTCACTCTTCACCACCCCTGCTACAGTGCCGGCGACAGATGTGACATTACGTGACAATACTACCGAGTCCAGGTCCCTGACCCATTCCCCTGACCCATCTACTGAAATTGTGAGGGAATATGGATTGGCTGGTAGTGCGTTTTCGGAGTAGAAGCTTGAAACCTCGATTGTGAATAAGCCATAATCTCCGAATGAGTCTGATTTGGTTATGGAAACTGTCTCAGATCGTGTCAAGAGTGTCTTTCCGGACTGCTGTATCAAGTAAGTTGCTTCAGCTTCGGTTCCAGACAAGGTATTCTGCCTAAGCTTGACTGATATTTGCTCCCCATCTTCACTGTACTCGACTTGTCCTACTGACAATTCTCCATCTAGGACAAGTCCGAAGATGACGGGCCCGGCAAGGACTGCGGCGAATGAAGTGATTACCAAGGATGCGAGTGCTTGGTTCACGCCACCCCCACCTACAGAGTCAGGGGCTCCGATGCCAAGCTTCCACCAAATTGCTCCGAGAGATAAGGCAGCAACAGTGGGCATGAGCCAAGGTAGGTGGATTTGAGACCACATTACGAAAAAGAAAGTGAGTGTGATCGGTAGCACGGCGAGTAAAGAAATGGCAACTATTGCATCTTTGATACTGGCTTCTTGGTTGTCATTTTGGACGGTAGTCGCCACTTCCGCCACCAAATCATTTTCCTGCTGGTCCAAGGCCTTTTGGAGTAGCCCGCCGTCACTCAAATCCTCACCTCAGCGAGCCAACGTCGGGCCCAGTAGTTATCAAACCGTTGGCTAAGAGGGTGTAAAGAGCTGTCAGAACAACCTAGAGTCGAGAGGAACGAGATCGCTTGATTCGCATTCCTCGCCTTCATTTCTCGGATTAACTGTGTTACGGCCCACGGCTGCTCCCGCCAATGCTGCCATCATCATGGTTCCAACAAGCTCGAAGCCAGGGAGGTAGACCCCTCTGATGTAAATCGTCATTACTTGAACCTCGAAATTCGGTATACCCTCAGTCCTGACCGAATAGTCGGAGGTAGCTTTGAACTGCAATGAGAAATATTTGTCCGTCCAGCCTTGATTCTTGGGGGTCCGCATCTGAACTCTGAACTTTTCAGCGGGTGCTAACGACTCTATTTCGGACGATACCAGTGGAAGGCTGAGTTGGAATCCAGCGTCATTGAGTTCGTCGTAATTGGCTATCTCTACGTTGAATTTATCCCTTGCATTCCCATCATTGTACACATTGAACACCAAGGTATAGTCGACCTTTGGCCTAAGTTGGATGAAGGCTAAGTCTGAACCCACCCTAAGTCTGCTGAACTGCTTGAATACTATCATTACTTTGGCCTCTGTTGGAGTTGTAGCTCCCGTTACAGGGACGCCTCCTGCCTGAGTCACCGTAGCGGTTATTGTTACCACTTGCTGCCCCTCGGGCATGTTTTGATCGGCCCTAGCAGTTACTAGCATATCTACGGAAGTACCCCCTGGAACTGTGGCCGACCCTGGGCCGGCGACGGCGACTATTCCCTGCTGATACGTTAATTCTACCTTCTCGGAAACTGCTGTTGGATTGTAAAGTTCACAGGCGATCAACGAGGTCCTAGTGGCTCCGGGATACACGTCCATCGGCGGAGGTGGATCGCACTCGAGGGAAACGTCTGGAGATGTCTGGGCCTGCACCGCAGCAACACCCGACCACAGACTGAAGAAGTACACGGCAAGAATGAGGATTGGGCGCCTAATATTGACATTCATCGGGAAACGGTCTATTGAAACCATATTTTAGGGTTCGCCCAACTCGGACCCAAAAAGTGCGTAATATTGAGTGAATTAAGAATGGTGGACCCGACCGGATTTGAACCGATGACCACTCGGTTATGAGCCGAGCGCTCTAACCAACTGAGCTACGGGTCCCGGTGCACCCCTATGAACACTGAGAAATGAACCTTGTCTTGGAGTGGATTAAGGGGGGAAATTCCACTGTTTTGGACGCTTGCGATGTCTAAAATCGATAATATCGCAATGTGGAAGGCTTATTTCCGACTGTCTTCTCGGTTTGCAGGGTGCAAGACATGGACGATGCGAATAAAATAGGAGCAATTGCAATAATTTCGGGACTTTTGATGATGACGGCTAACGTTTTCATCATCTCTCCTTTTGTTGACGAGCAGATAGCCGACGGGGTATCTGATACGGTAGCAGAGGGCTACGACGAAGAAGCGGACTTCGACGATGAATGGAAAACTTCTACCGCTGAAAGGGCTTACTTCGCTAACTCGATAGTCGATATGGCCGCTTACGCGTCTGGGGACTACGATTCGGCCTACGACATGCTCGGCCCGTTCATCTACAACGTGACTACACACAGGGAGGTTCTCGCATTCGACAATCCTGTTGGAACCATGACATATTCTGAATATGATGTGTTCGAATGGTGTGAGACATGTACTTGGACCGATGACTCTGGAATGATTCACGACTCCGTCTCTGAGCACACTGACGTCTCTCAGATCAACATTCTCTGGAATACACAGAGGATTGGTGGGATGGGAGACGGAGTGGAATACGGCGAGATATTCGCCAAGGCCATGTTCGCTACAGCCATGATTGAGTTCGACCTAGCTAACAGGGTCCCAAGCATTTGGGCTGCTGATGAAATCAACGCCACTATTGCCGGGGCCTCCCAACAGATCCAGATGACATTTGGCCTGCCGGCTGGAATTGCTGATGCTATGGCTCCTGCAGCCGTTCTCGACGGTGCTTATGCCAACTGGAACGCTTCATCCGGCGGAGCGGGGGTGATAAACCCAGACTTCAACGCAATTGACTATTGGCGCATCATGTACACGGCTGTAGAACCCACTGGATTCTGCATAGCACTGACTTGTGACCTGGGGCCAGTTTTTGTGGCTGGAATGGGCGAACCAAGCCCAGCCACGACGCCACTGAGGGCACAATTGTACGGTTATTATACGCCAGATGACCCCATCACCATGAGTCACATCGACTGGACAGTATATGCGCTTGCAGGGTCCACTTTCCTAAGCAACGGGGGATTGGGGACAGCTGACCTCACTAACGAGACTCCATTACTGAGGGAGCGCTTCCAAGCTGCATCTGGATTGGACATCGCGCCAGTCACTTTCGATTCGGTGACTTATGATATTGAGAGGCTTCTTTTCGATGAAGCGACTGGTATACTTGGCTACAACGAGATCTCTGGAATACCTCTTCCCAATATGGTCGTCTACCTATTGCTCCCATTGCAAGCAGTACCTATGGACCTAGGCGCTGTAAGCGTAGTTTACCCGCAAGTTCCACTATTACAGGTGGGAGCTTTTGCTGCATACGTTGAGCCTTGGGTCGGACTAGGGGTAACTGGAGATCCAAACGCATTCGAGACTTTCCTTGCTGGTCAAAACGCGGGCAACATGACGTCGAGCGACTGGTGGCTATCGGGATTCGGTGGAATGGATCCGCTAACTGGGGAATACCTCCCCATAGGGCTGAACCGTGGAAGCTTCGCAGGAACCGTGCAGCTGAACACTAGCCAAGCAGACTTTATCCTCAATGACCCAAATGTAGGGGTAAAGAGCGCTTTCTCTGCTGCTTTCATGTACGGTGAGCTCTCAGGCAAGACTTTGCCTGACGCCAACGGGGCCCAGTATGATTGGAACGATGCGTTTGTTGCTAACCTCTACGGGATTGATGTTGCCTCTGCTCAGGCCCTCAGGGACTGGGTCAGGAACTTCTACTTCGACACGGTGATGCCGGTTCTGCTGAACTTCGTTACAGGTAATGAGCCATTCACCACTCAATCGATTAACAACTGGCTATTCGGCTGGGATGACGCGGTAAATGCTTACTTCGGCAGATTCTCCTGGGTTAGCTTAGAAACCAATGACACTTATTACGGGTCCGGGGGCATCAGTACTGGTGACCGGTCCGTATACAGGATCAGTATAACTCCTGATGGGGGCCCTGGAGAGAGAATCTCTGAGGGTTACATCAACTCGAACGAAGATGGCCTTTGTGATTACGACTACACTGCAAATGGAACTTTCTTGGGCTTTGACCTACCATGTGCAACAGGGGGTGAGATTTACGGAATGACTGAGCACCTCCCATGGAGGGCACCTCACAGAGAATCCGCAGCTCTGGGACTCCTGTCCGATCACGTTGGCAACAACAAAACCTCGTTACTTGGCACTGTTGGTGGAGTAGCAGATGCCGACGAATCATTCAGCCTGAATCTGATCGGTTATTCAATAGCCGATTCCGTAGTTGGCGAGGAGACTACTCACAAGGGAATTGACATGGTCAATCATAGCGTAACTCTTGATCCGGCGAAGAACCAGATACAGGGGAAGCTGGTCAGCTCTGCAACTTTCGTTGATGCGATGCCGGGTGCGCTTCCAGTTTACCTGGGGGCTGACTTAGACATGAAGGTGGAGCCCATGTCCAATGCAATAATGTACGCTGACGTCGAAGTTACGTTCTACCTGGATACCAGGGGAGTTGGTTTCATGGATCCTGATTTCAGTTCCAATGACGTTCAACCAGTTTTCGTAATCAGAACCTCATCCGAGATTAACGATGAACAGGCTGGCGACTTCCGAGATGCCGTGACGGACAACCTGGGGCCAATGGGGTGGACCAACTTCGGCGGTAGCGTTGGAGGATCACTGGCCATAATCTCGATTGTCACTCTGTTACTGTACGTTGCTGGAATAGCAGGAGTCGTATATGGCACAAGGGAGATGCTTATGGAAATGAGTGCCGAAAAAGGGAAGGAGGAAGGGGGCTTCTCTTCTGCCCTACACGAGACCAATGAATCCGAAGACGAGTAGGACCTCTGAATTCGGAATTTTGCATTGATCTCGATGACCCACCTTATGGCGGACGGGTGTTTCAAGTGCAACGGGGCCGGTCGTTTTGAGGCTGAGACACGTTGACAGGATGCGCGCTGTTGCTATCCTGTGCATGGTCGAGGTGCACACTGCGGCCATTATACCCCCGGAGGGAGTGACAGTTGGCCACCCTGCAGCCTTTGTTGCTGCCGCATTTGGCGGGATGGCCGCACCGATGTTCGTGACAATCTCTGGATGGGGCATGTATAGGAGCTCCATCAGGAGATTCGAGGAGGGCCACTCTGCTTCTGAATGGTTTGGATGGATAGCGCCGCGTGTCGTATTGCTTTCACTTTGTCAGATTTTGGTTAACCTATTATTGAACGTGGATAGGGGGGGCAGATTCGAATGGCACACACCAGGGGTGCTGACACTGTTGGCGATTTCAGCAATATTTACGCCAATTCTAGTCAGGTTAAATTTCACAAATAGGGTTTTACTGGCGGTTGCTCTTGGGATTGTTCCACTTTTCCTAGGAGCACACTCTGGGCAAGAGCTGGGGTGGTTCGAGAGAGTGGATTCTGTAGGATTTCACGAATGGCTGCAGAGGCTGGTCCTGAATGGAACGTACCCAGCACTTCCTTGGTTGTTCTTCGTGTTAATTGGTAGCATTCTACACGAATTGAGGAATTCTCCAGGACTCAGGAAGAATCTAATTGGAATTGGATTGGCATTATCGGCTCTGACTATTGTTGCAGCGATCGTCGAGGAGAGGGATTGGGCATTGACATCTGGTGATGCAGTACTGACATTCTTCCCTGCTAGCTTTCCTTTCCTGCTAGTCTCTGGCTGCATGGTAATGCTAGTGATGATGCTTCTCGAGGGCGATGAGAATTCTGGTGGTGATCCAGCGCTAGGTGACAAATTGAGCTTCTTAGAACCTGCTGGAAGGCTGTCATTGACGATTTATGTCGCTCACTTTGCAGTTCTCGGAGCTGCGGCCATAATTTTAGATGGGGCAAGGCTTGCTGTTTTTCCAGCCTTTGCCGTGACCCTGGGGCATACATTCATGTGGATTCCCATCGCTTCTATCATAGAGAAGAAGGCACCAAGAATCACACTGGAGAACCTTCTAAAATCGATGGATCAATCTGGGAGGTAATCGGTAGTCCAAGAAATTGGACCGAACCATGACTCTGTTGCTTCGTTTGTTGCCTGAATCCTAGCGAAGTAGGTTGTTCCGCAGCAATTTAGTCCGGTGAGCTCCTGAGTATGGTTGCCCACTGATGTGCTCCCTATTGAAACGCTGTTATCCCAATTAGATTCTTGATTTCCCCCATCGCTTGTACCATAGAACAAGGTCAGACTTATGTCAGTGCCATTATCATAAGTCTCCCATGAAATTGTCGTCGTAGTCGCACCCGACGGACTAGGCGAATAGATTTCCCTGAGAATCGCCCCATAGCTGTAGTAATCCCCCCTAAGTGGATCGTTGACCCAGACAGGAAGGTGGCCCAGGGAGTTGAATGTGGCATCCGTAATGGGGAAACCCCAAGCAGCATGATATGGCGCAAGGTTGTACCCGGTCGCATTGGAAATATGCAGAACCCAGGCATTGAATTCCTCCTCGTCGGTGTCTGGTACTTCTGAAGGGGGCAGGCTATAGTAGACGGTTAGGGCGGAAGTGATCGCCTCCCATGTCCATTCCTCCTTCACAATCAAGTAAGTGTCCAATGCGGTCCAGACTGACCAATTCTCAATATTTGAGCCGTCATCGAAGTAGGCTCGCATTCGAGCGTCACGCTGCTGGGGGTCGATGGCATTGTGACCTTGAATTCCAACGAGGTCCTCCATCAGGTAGACGCTTGCGAAGTTGCAACTGGCCTCAGTGGTTCCAGGGAGTGTTGAGGGCATCCACTGGTGGTTGTGCCCCAATTCGTGGAACATACCCCAATCCCCCTCCTGGCTAATGTGATCCAGGTCGAGAACGTCAGGTACGCTTAGATCGTGAGCCATGAATGGATAGCCTGAGTGCATCCACCCTGCAGAAATCTGGGCATCGAAGACTGCCCTCTCGACTCTTGGCCAAGGGGTGAATCCGTAAAGCTCGTGCTCCATAATCAGAGCTTGGTCCCACCAGCCCATCAGGGAAGCAGGATCATCGAGGTTCCTTATCTCGTGACTTGGGACAGTAAGAACGAACTGATCGCTTCCAATTTCCGACCACGGCGCTAGCTGCTCTCTCTCTTGATTTATCCAAGTATCAATTCCAGTTTTTCCTAGGAAGAAGGTTGGTGACCTCACAGCATTCGATATGGTCACATCAAAGACCCCAATGGATGAGCCTGCTTCAATAGCGATGTAGATGAGTCCACCAAATGCGTTCCCAACTTCTAACTGGGTTGAGTCCACGTCCCACCACCTAACGATTTCAGGATGCCTGTGCAGCTGCTCTTTGTGCCAGAGCTTGTCACTGTGGGCCCCGACGAGGACAAGTGTCCCTGAATCAACGATTTCGTTTGGGACAGTGACTGAAACGACATCTCCGGGAGCGGCATATAGGCCAGTAGACATCCTGATATGGCTCCTTGCACCAGAGTAGCCGAATTCTGATGGGAGTCCGCTTTGGTTCCCATCTATGGACACGGAGAGTGATACGCGGCTGGCATTGCTAGGTACGGAGCCGGGAAACTCTGAGTGCCCCGGGTGAGCGGTTAGTTCGCTAGCAGGTAGGCCTTGGGTAATTGCCGCCTCGACCCTGAGAAGGGTATCTGCAACGGGATCATCCCCCATGTTGTGCCCAATGTCCTGCCACAACGTCCCGTATTCAATTACAGTCCATCCCGTGAGATTAACGACATCCCTCAGAGGGCCCCAGAAGGAGTGGAAGTCTAGTGAGACAACCTGGGTGCAAGATGACAAGGTGGAGTCGGCAACGACGGCATCTTCTATTTGGAGCGATAAGTTGCCAGTCCTGTCCTCCAATATCGCCTCTATGGCGGCTCTGGGCTGGGTTAAAGGATGGGGCGACTCTGCGATTTCTACTTGATTGTAGCCCCATTGGTCGGAGACGAATAGGCCTGTGGTCTTGGCGATCTTGTTGCCCGGGTAATTGTGGGAAACGTCGCGATTTGAATATGACCAATACCAGGCATGCCCCCCCATTACCAAACCGCCCCCTCCAAGAACGAATTGGGTGATTTTCTGGTTATCATTGTCGTCGTGTCCATTCCAAAACTCATCCAGGAGACATTCGAGTCCATTGAGGTCGTCAGGAGTGACAGAGCTGATGACGGTGTGCCCCTCTTCCTCTAAATCATCTTTGAAATCATCAAAACCTGCCCCGTATGCCAAACCAATGATGGCGTTGGACCCGCAAGTCCATTCGACCGCCCTAAGGGAGAACATTGTCTCCTTTTCCCCTTGTCCGTCGACCCAGCCCTCATGGCCATAACCGAGCATCTTCCCCTTCCCTACATGACTTGCAGAAATTACCGGAATGGAGGAGCCGTAAGCCCCCTCCGCGAATCCAACTGGGAAAGCCCACTCGCCTATTGGCAATATTGGGGATGGCCAACCCCCCCATTCCGTCTGGCCAATTCCCATGGCAAGGTCTGACTGGTCGGCTGAGATGTCATGCACTGCGAGCCAGATTCTGGATGATGATGAGCCGCCGCTGTTATTGGCCCAAATCTCGTACTCCTCCCAGTCCGTCCTTTCTGTTGGGGTCCCCAATATTTGTCCTTCTGATAGGTATAGCCCGAGGGGGAGGCTTGGGCTTACCTCCCAGTTTTCAATCGCGGGGCCATCGTAGAATGATTCGATGACATAGCTCTCATTGGAGCTCAGTGCGATTTCTTGCGACTCCCAGTTGATCTCGGAAGGGGGGTTAGCGATTACCCTAATTGAAATTGAAGTTGATTCGGAGCCGCCGCTGTTATTGGCCCAGATCGTGTTCTGAGAAAAGAAGGGGTTTTCTGATGCAGTACCTGAGATTTCCCCGGTTGATGTGTTGAAGAATAATCCCTGAGGGAGATCGGAGGAGATTTCCCAATCCTCGGGCGTCCCGCCATCCCAACTAGGGAGCATCGAAAGTGATTCGCCGGTAAACAATGTGACTTCATCGGGATTGTATCTCAATTCCATGACCCGAAGGTCAATGACCTGGATAATTACGAGCTTTGTTACGGTACCACTGGGATTAGACGCGGAAATAGAGTAAATTGTGGATTCTGATACCTCTTGAGGATTTCCGACTAACTCCCCAGAACCCCCAAGCGACAGGCCATGGGGCAATTTGGGCTCTACCGACCACTCTAATTCTTCACCTGTGGGAGAAATTGCAGGAAAATGTATCTCTGACCCCTTGGTGAAAATGAATTCGCTCAAACCGTAATCGATGTAATTGGGGGGTGGAAAATGAACTGAAACCAACAAAGACGTAGAGGCGCTGCCACCGGAATTGCTGGCAGTAATTGTGTGGTTTGTACTACTGAAGGCTGTCGGGGACCCGGATATTGAGCCATTTTCCAATAGCACCAAGCCGCTTGGCAGGGATGGGGCTATCGTCCATTGGGTTGGGATTCCTCCGGATACCTCATTCGGTGCTATGCCACAATAACTGTGGATTTGGCAGGATAGCAAAGAAGTCGGGTAAGAGATTGAGTAGATGGGTGTCGGTACGACCTCAATGTGGATGTCCTCCGATGT